>Ga0070735_10002638_pt1 | contig 16105 bp, 11 predicted proteins | sample Coa_R1_FD_66443 | JGI IMG/M metagenome (GOLD analysis project Ga0070735, IMG submission 66443) | Surface soil microbial communities from Centralia Pennsylvania, which are recovering from an underground coalmine fire - Coalmine... | ecosystem: Environmental > Terrestrial > Soil > Unclassified ... | reverse complement strand
GCAGGTCGATCCCGTGCTCGTCTTTGAAGCCGTGGACCAACCAGTCGATGACGCGCGCGTCATCGACTGGTTGGTCCACGGCTTCAAAGACGAGCACGGGATCGACCTGCGGCAGGACCGGATGGCGCTCCAGCGGCTCAAGGACGCCGCCGAGAAGGCGAAGTGCGAGCTCTCGAGCGTGCGCGAGACGGAGGTCAACCTTCCGTTCATCATCTCGAGCGGCCGCAACGAGGCCCTCCACCTGCAGCGCACGATCGACCGCAAGACGCTCGAGGACCTTTCGGCCGATCTCATCGAACGGACCATCGACATCTGCAAACAGACGCTGGCCGACGCGCGACTCGAGAAGGAGGACGTCGAGGAGGTCCTGCTCGTGGGCGGCATGACGCGCATGCCGAAGATCCAGCACGCGGTCGCCGACTTCTTCGAGCGCGAGCCGTGCAAGGGCGTGCACCCCGACGAGAGCGTGGCGCTCGGCGCCGGCATCCAGGGGGCGGCGCTGATCGACGACAAGCATGACATGGTGCTGCTCGACGTCACCCCGCACGCGCTCGGGATCATGACGCAGGGGGGCTTCTTCGAGGAGCTTATCCCCCAGAACACGACGGTGCCGACCCACAGGACGAAGATCTTCACGACGAGCCGCGACAACCAGACCGCCGTGAAGATCGTCGTAATGCAGGGCGAGAGCGAGCGCGCCGAGGAAAATGAGCTCCTCGGCGAGTTCATCCTGACGGGGCTACGGCGCGCGCCGAAGGGCGCCGTAGAGATCGAAGTGACCTTCGAGATCAACGCCGACGGCATCGTGAGCGTTCACGCGAAGGATCTCGAGACGGCGAAGGAGCAGTCCATCGAGGTCACGGCGTCGAGCGGCCTGACGCGCGACGAGATTCGTGACATGATGGAAAATGCGAAGGATTATATGGTCGAGCGGAGGTCGACCGAGGAGTTCGAGGCGGCCAAACAGGAGGCCGAGCGGATCGTCGGGGAAATCGAGCGCCTCTTCCCTCAGGTCGAAAACATCGTCGCGGCGAGCGACTTCGGCCGCGACGCCATCGAGAAAGCGCGCGCCATCGTGACCAAGGCCCGCCAGGCCATCTCCAAGCGCGACGTCTCCGCGATCAAGGGCGAGATCGAAGGTCTCTCGCGGACCCACAGGATGTTCAAAGGGGTGGTGGCGAAGACGCACTGAGGCGTGAATGGGAGAGCCTCCTAGCAAACGCGTCGAAGAGACGCCCGAAGGCGACGAGAACGAGCGGCCGACGATCAACCCCCCGTTCGACGTCGAGGAGTATGCGCGCGCGAACGCGCGGAGCGGCCCCCCCGTCCAAGGGGTCGACACGGCCCGCCCGCCGCCCCGGCGGGAGCCGGCGGAAGGAGAGCTCGACTGGTCTGAGCCGCCCCAGCGCTCCGAGCAAATCACCCTGACCAACGAGGTCGAGCTCGAACGCGCGCGCGCGCAATCCGCGCAAAACGAGCCGCCCCGCGGCCCCCCCAGCGTCTTGTCGATGGCGAACGCGCGAGCCCCCAGTTCGCCGAGCGACGCGCCGCCCGAGCGGACGCAGTCGCACTCGAGCATCGAAGCTGCCGTGCTGGGCGCCCTCAGCAGCTCGCCGGCACCCGAGATCACCGAGCGCACCATCGACGATCCAGTCGCCGAAATGCGTGGTCGCTTCTCGCTCGGGGACTACACCGGCGCACTCGAGATGGCCGAGCTGCTGCTCGCGGGGGACCCGGGCAACCTCGAGGCGGCCGAGTGCGGAGAGAACTGTCGCTCGGTGCTGCAGGGCATGTACTCGGCGCGCATCGGTTCCCTGGAGCGGGTGCCGGTCGTCGTCGTTCCGCGCGCGCAGATGCGCTGGCTCTCGATGGATCACCGCGCTGGGTTCGTCCTCTCGCTCGTCGACGGCTCTTCGACGATCGACATGATCCTGGACGTCTCCGGCATGCCACGCCTCGACACCCTTCGAATCCTGCACGAGCTTGTGCAGCAGAAGATCGTCGCCTTCCGCTGAAGCCGATGACGATGCGCCCCCCTAATCCAGAAATCGCGAAGCGCAAGGGAAACGTGGCGCACACACAAAAAGGCGCGCAGGGTGGCCTTTTTGCGCGTTGCGCGACCACCTCCGCGACGCTAAACCGTTGAAAGCGGATGGACGCGCATCGCCAACAGACGGAGGAGCTTCGTCGTCAAATCGAGTGGACGCTGGCGCGCGCGATCGACCCGAGCGACGTCCTTCCCCTCCTTCACCGCCTCGTTCGCCTCGCTGACGACGGATCGGACGAGAGCCTCTTCGCGAACCTTCACCTCGCCGAGCTGCTGGTCGAGAAGGACCCGTGGCGGGCAGCTCTGTGCGCGCGCCGGGTGCTCGCGCACCGTCCCGACGACGACCGTGGGTGGGCGACCCTGGCCCTTTGCCAGACGATGCTCGGCAACTACCGCTTCGCGGTCAGCGCATACCACCACGCGCTGACGAGCTCCCCGAAGAATCCCTGGTACGCACACAACCTAGGACATCTGCTCGACGTTGCCCTCGGCAGGGCGCGCGACGCCGTGGGCTGGCTCAAGCGGGCGTACCAGAGCGCTGGATACAGCGGGGAGGTGGCTGCGAGCTATGCACACGCGCTCGGCCGCGTCGGGCGGCTCGGCGAGGCGCGCAAGGTCCTCGCCCGCGCGATGAAGCGCGGCTCTTCGCGTGAGCACGCTGCGCTCCTGCGGTGGCTCGAACAGGGCGCGCCCGCCGACAAAGATCTTCCGCCCCACAGGCCCGCGCCCGTCCACGCCATCGGCGTGCGCGGCCAGTACGAGGCGCCTTACCGGCGCGACGGCGGGCGCGAGCGCGCACGGCGAGACGAGGACGCCAACACCGAAACGAGCGGCGAGAAACGCGCGCTCCGGGCGCTCCCCCCGACGCAGCTCGAAGGGGTCCTCTCGCGGGGCCTGACGAGCCTTCCTCTGGACGCCAAGCAGCGGGCGCGGGCCCGCGCCTTAGGACGCGACGCCGTGGCCTACTTCTCCCGACCGGCGTCCCCCGGTGCGCGTACCGGCACGCCGACTCGACCGGGGGTCGAGTCGATCGCCGCCGCGATCGCCTATGCGATCGTCTACGTCGACCACGTGCCGCTCACGCAGGCCGAGGTGGCCGCTTGCTTCCGCGTGAGCGTCGCGAGCTTGCGCGGACGGTTCGGGGAGCTCCGCGCACACCTCGATCTGCTGCCGGGCGACGCCCGGTACGCCACGCTCCGCCGCCGATAGCCGCTCGCCAGCCTCGCCCACGCTTTGGGGTGCACGACAAGGCGCATCTGCGCTAGCCAACTTGAATGCGCCAGGCTTTGCCTTCGGTCGTGCTGCTCTTCGTGTCGTCCACCGCGCTCGCGCAACCTGGTGCGGCGACCGCGCCCTCCGCCGTCCCGTCCCCGCCGCCCAACCTGCTGACCATCCCTCCACCTCCCCCGGTGAGCGATCCGATGCTCGCACCGGTGCCGCCGCCGACGCGCATGGTCGCTTCGTGGTCGGAGGCGCTCGCTTACTTGCGGGCGCGATCGACGGATCTGCGTGTCGCGGTGGACCAGGTCCTTCAAGCGGAGGCGCAGACACGCATCGCGCTCGCGCAGTACTTGCCGACGATCACGGCCTCCGGGCTCTACACCCACCAGTTCATCACCAAGCAGTCCACGCTGCCGCCCGGCGCCCAGATGTCGCTGCAGTCGGCCGGCCTGACCGTGGTGAACCGCATCCCGACGCCCGATGCCGAGTCGGCGAACGTCCAGCTTCAGCAGAACGTCATCAACGTCCAGCAGTTCGACCAGATCAGCATCGACGAGCTCGGCGAAGACGCGGCAAAGCTATCGGTCGAGGACGAGAAGCGCACGCTGCTCCTCTCCCTCGCGAATCAGATCGTCTCCGTCGTCACGGCGGAGCGATCGGCGGAGCTCAACCGCGTCGGCCTGCGCGTCGCGCTCGAGCAGCTCGAGATCACCAATCGCAAGCGCGGCCTCGGCGCCGCCAACGGTCTCGACGTTGTCCGCGCGCAGCAGAACGCGGCGAACGCGCGCGCGACGCTGGTGACCGGGGACGAGACCCTGCGCGAGGCGCGCGAATCGCTCGGCCTCGCCCTCGGAATCCCCGAAGAGGCGGGCGTCGCCCAGGACATCAACATCGACGGAATGGCTGAGAGCGCAATGGCGTCGTGCCGCGTCGTCAAGAGCGTGGACGAGCGCGCCGACGTCGCCTCGGCGCTCGTCAAACTCGACGTCGCCAAGCGCAACCTGCGAAACGTCTACTACCAGTTCCTGCCTACGATTTCCGCGCAGAGCACGGTGAGCGCGGTGAACCCCGTTTCCTCCGGACAGCCCAACCCTCTCTGGAACATCCAGGGCGTCCTCTCCATCCCACTGTGGGACGGCGGCAACCGCTACGGGGAGTTGCGAAGCGCGCGCGCCGCGCAGGACATCGCCGCCCAGCAGCTCGAGGCTCTGCGCCGGAGCGCCGTCATCCAGGTGGAGCAGGCGCAGAGACAGCTCCTCGTCGCCCAGCAGAGCGCCAAGGTGGCGCTCGAACAGCGGGATCTCGCCGCGCAGAACGACCAGATGACCCAGACCGCCTACACGGTCGGCCAGGGGACGAGCCTCGAGCTCGTAACAGCGTCCGAGGCGCACCGCCAGGCCGAGCTGAACCTCGCACTCCAGGAGTTCAATGTGGTCAAGACGCGCATCCTGGCGATGGTGGCGCTGGCCACGTGCCCGTGGTGAGCAAGTCCTCCCCTAGGGAGCGCCCGTCGGGGCGGCCGTGTCCCAGCCGCTGGCGAGCGCCAGGTTGCTCATCGCGACGTTGTAGTCCATGAGCGCGTAGAGGTGCTGGACGCGCGCGTTGCCGTAGGAGCGCAGAGGCTCGAGGAGCGCTCTCTCGTCCCAAGTACCTAGATCGATGTGATCCTGCACGATCGAGATCCACTGCTTGGCGATGTGCTCCGCCTTGTCCCAGGCTTCTTCCCTGCCCTTCGCCTCCACGGTGTCGGCGTAGGCCTTCTCGACCTCGTACATCGCGTTGCCGAGGCTCAGACGCTCGAGCGAGCGTGTCTCTTCGAGCTGGGACTCCGCCTGCTCGGTGCGCGCGGCCTGGGGCAGGATGTCGAGGCCCCACTTCAGGCCGAAGCCGAAGTAGTAGTAAAAGTGATTCCACGGATCGCTGGCGAACGCGTCCTGCTGCGACACAGCGCTCGGCGTCGAGATGAAGTCCGCGCCCAGACCCAGGCCGAAGTCCGGGAAGAGCTTCGCCCGGTTGTACGCCACCATCGCCTTGCGCGCCTGCACGCCCGCGCGCGCCATGTTCACGTCGGGCCGCAGGATCCGCGCGGCCTCGAGGTACTGCGCGATCGACGCCAGCGGTCGGTCCGGGAGCGAGAGCGGCTGATCGACCACGTCGAATCCCGTCTGCACGCCCGTCAGGAAGCGAAGCGCCGCGACCCCGTACGCCTCGCCCTTGGGGGCCTGCAGCGACTGGGAAGTCACCTCCTGCTTGTACGCCTCGAGGCGTAGCCGGTCGACGTCGCTGACGTTGGCGTCGCCCTTCGCGAGCTTGTCCTTGACGCCCTGGATGCCCTTGTCGAGGCGGTCGAGCGCGTCGGTGATGACGTACTTCGCGTCGCGCGCGAGCTGCACTCCGAAGAAGGCGCGGCGCACGTCCATGCGCATTTGCTGGCGGGATTTTTCCATGTCCCACTCCGAGACCCGAACGTTCGCTTCCGCCGCGTCGCGCGCGGTGTCGATCTTTCCGAACGTGTAGAGCGGCACGACACCGCTCAGCCCGAAGCCGAAGAACGGCTGCAGACCATTGCCGACGCCATCGATGTTGCGCGTGGCCAGCGTCGACTGCGGATAGATGACGGTGCCCTCCAGCCGGGGGGCGAGGCCGAACTGGGATTGCGCGGACCACTGGAACCAGGGCGTCCACTTGGCCTCTTCGAGCTGCGCGTGGGCGTACGCCAGACGCGCGCGCGCCGCCCAGAGGTTCGGGAAGTTCCGGTCGGCGAGCGCCAGACACTCGCCCAAGGAGTACTCGTGCGGGCGGATCGTGGGTCGAGCGAGAGACCCCGGGTCCTGCCCCCAGGCGGCCGCGGCGCCCTCGTCCCCCCGCGCCACCGGCGCGCCCGCGCCCCACGCGGCGCACGCGAAGACCAGGGCGAAGCTCTGCCGCCGAAGCATCCGAGCCGCGACCATATAGCGCGGCCGGCCGCGATCGCCACCGTGGAGCGGGGTTTCGCCGGCTTTCTTCCTCACCCCGCGGGCGAAGTCGTCAGGCGTCTTCCCTGTGTCGCTTGAGGAGCCGGCGAAAGTTGGACCGATCCAGTCCTGCCCGCCGGGCGGCTTCGGACATGTTGCCGCCGGTAAGGCGCAGGACCTCGGCGGTGTACGCGTCGTCGAACATGGCGAGGAGACGTCGCTTGGCCTCGGGATACGGCAGCGACGCCAGGTCCGTCAGCGTGCTCCGCGACAGCTCGGGAGGCGCCGCAGGGGCCGCCGCGATCGCCACTTGGGACGACGGCGGCTCCCGCCGCGACGGGGCCAATCCGATGCCGGGCGACGTGGCAGCTTCTACGAAGGCCGGCCGGTGGCGCACGAACGGCAGGTCCGCCGCAGCGATGACGTCCTTCTGGGAGAGGACCATCGCGTGCTCGATCGCGTGCTCGAGCTCGCGCACGTTGCCGGGCCAATCGTGCTCCCGGAGCGCCCGAATCGCGTCCGGGCTGAGACGCTTGGGGTCTCGCTGCATGGCGCGCCCGTGCTTCTGGAGATAGTGGCCGGCGAGGAGGAGCACGTCGTCGCCGCGCTCGCGCAGAGGGGGGAGCTCGATCGCGATCACGTGGAGGCGATAGTAGAGGTCGGCGCGAAACTCCCCCGCCTGGACCCTGCGCTGGAGGTCGACGTTCGTAGCCGCGACGACGCGCACGTCGACCGTCCTCGTTTCATCGGCGCCCACGCGCTTGATCTCGCCCTCCTGAAGGACGCGCAGGAGCTTCACCTGCGCGGCGAGCGGCAGGTCGCCCACCTCGTCGAGCAAGATGGTCCCGCCGTCCGCCGTCTCGAACAGACCGGCCCGCGCGGTCTGCGCGCCGGTGAAGGCTCCTCGGATGTGACCGAAGAGCTCCGACTCGACGAGCTCCTTGGGAATCGCTCCGCAGTTGACCGCTACGAAGGGCTTCTTCGCGCGCGGGCTATGCTGGTGGATCGCCCGGGCAGCGAGCTCCTTGCCGGTGCCGCTCTCACCGAGGATTAGCACGGTGGACGACGTGGGGGCGACCCCCTCGATGAGGCGGTACACCTCGAGCATCCTCGTCGAGTCGCCGATGATCTCGCCAAATCGCTCCTTGGAGAGGAGGACCTGCTCGAGCTCGCGCGCGCGATCGGCGAGTCGCCGGTGCTCCGCCGCGCGGGACACCGCGTGAGCCACCGCGTCGTTCGAGTAGAACGGCTTGGTGAGAAAGTGATACGCGCCGGCCTTCATGGCCGCCACGGCCGAATCCACGTCCGCGAACGCGGTCATGAGAATGACTTCGACCGCGGGTGCGAGCGCCTTGATGCGGGGAAGGAGCTCGATCCCGGTGACGCCTGGCATCATCATGTCGACGAGCGCGACGTCGGGCGGGCTCTGCTTGACGTACGCTTGGGCCGACTCGCCGTTCTCGGCTAGACCGACCTTCATCCCGCGTGTCTCCAGGACTCGCGCCAGGCTGCGCCGGAGCGCGGGCTCGTCGTCGACGACGAGGACGTGCACGGCGCCTCGGTCGTCCGTGATCGGGGGCGGGGCGGCGCTGAGGGTCGTCACGTGGGCGGAGCCGGAGCCGGGTGCGGTCACCTGATCTCGAAGCGTAAACCGCTCCGGACCACGTTGGCCACCGCGAGGATCTTGCGACCGAGTGCTGCTTGCGCGTAGGAGCCGCCGTCCCTCCCTGCGGGCGCGCTACTCAGGCGACCGGCGGGCACGGCCTCGATGGCGTCGTACTCTTCCTCCGGAGTGGGCCATCGAGTACGCCTCCCGAGCGCGCCCCGGACCACGCGCACGACGAGCCGCCGGTGCGAGAGCACGTGCACGATCTCTCCCATCGGCGCGAGAGCGGACACTTCGACCCCCAGACGCGCCGCGAGCCCGTCGAGCGAGCCCGCGGTGCTCGGCGGCTCCCAAAGCCCGCCGAACAGTGCATCGGGTCGCCTCCGGGCCAGGAGGACCGCCGACGGCGATGCGAGGACGATCGCGACGCGGTGGACCACTGTAGGCGAGCGCTTGGGTGTAACGCGAGGTAGGTCCTCCACCCTCGAGAGCTTCCGCGCCGCGCAGTGCTCCGCCACCGGGCACACCCCGCATCGGGGGTCGCGTGGAAGGCACACCGTGGCACCGAGCTCCATCACGGCCTGGTTCCAGTCGCCGGGGGCGCCATCGGCGGCGGCAAGGACGTCGCCTGCGAGCTTCCAGATGCGGGCGTTTCCCTTCGCGCTCTTGACGTCCTCGTCGACCGCGAAGAGCCGAGCGAAGACGCGCGTGACGTTGCCGTCCACGACCGGGGCGCGACGTCCGAACGCCATGCTGGCAACGGCGCCGGCCGTATACGCGCCGACGCCTTCGAGCCGCATCAGGGCCTCGGGCTCGGACGGCAGCCGCCCACCGTGCTCTCGGACGACGCGCTTGGCGGCCGCGTGGAGCATGCGCGCCCGGCGGTAATACCCGAGCCCGCTCCAGAGCGTGAGCACTCGTTCGGGCGCCGCCTCGGCGAGCGCGGTCACGGTCGGGAGTTCCTCGAGAAACCGCTCGTAGTAGGGAACCACCGTGGAGACGCGCGTCTGCTGGAGCATCGTCTCGCTCACCCAGATGGCGTAAGGGTCGCGGCTCGCCCGCCAAGGTAGGTCTCGTCGTGCCTTGGCGTACCAAGCAAGAAGGTCGCGGGTGAGGGGCAAAGTCATCGGCTACGATGGGTGTGGTATAGTCTGCGATCCGGAGACGACGCGGTGGCCGCCGGTGACGTGAGAAAGAAGCCGGGCGACGCCTCGGCCGAGGGCAAGGAAGGGCCGAACAGCCAGCGCGCCACGCTGCGCCCTTCGTTCGACTTAGAAGAGTTCGCGCGCCAAAGCGAACGTGTCACCATCCCTCCGCCGGCGGGCCTTCCCCACTACGACCCGGGCTTGTCGAGCGGAACGACCGAGGCCCTCGCGCCGCTCCAAGCAACCACCGCGCCGGCCGTCGTCGTGACGCGGGAGGACCTCGAGTGGTTCGAGCTCCCCGACGGGGCGCAGGGGCTCTTCGACCTCATCGACGGGGAGACCCCGGTGGCGACCCTCGCCGAACGCGCGGGGATCTCTCTCGACGAAGCGCTCGCGACGCTCGAGGAGATGGCCCGCGCCGGGCTCGTCGTCTGGCTGTAGTGCGCCTCTCGCTGTGACGGCCAGGGTGCGAACTTGTGACTCACGGCACGGGTATGTCGAGGACATGAGGGCATAAAGAGCAGTCCTGCGGCTACTCGAGTATCCGGTACTCGAGCGTAAACGGACCCTGGTCGGTCGGCGATTGCCCGTCCACCACGACCCAGTACGTCCCCGCCTCGAGCGTTCGTTTCACCGTCGTTCGGTGCGCCGCGTCCCCGTCCGACTCGCAGACGATCTCCGAGACGCCGGTTCGCCCGACGCCGTCCGCGCACGCGCGCCGGACGGCCACGGCGACGTCGAACGTGGGGGCAACCGCCACCAGGCGGACCGTCGCCCGCCGGCCGAGCTCAAAACGAAAGACGCGATCGGGGCCGCTGGCGGTCGCTTCGGTCGCGCCGCACGAGGTCGAAAATCGATCGGCGTAGCCCGCGGTCGATGCGCTCACGATCTTGCCGTCGATGAGGGTCGGCGCGCCCTGACACGCGCTCGGCTGCGCAGTGACGTCGCGAAGGGCCCAGGCGAGCGTGAAGCGCCCCATGGAATCGGGCGAGGCGCCGTCGACCCCGACGAAGTAGCTCCCGGGCGCCACGACCTCGTCGACCGAACGTCCGCATGCCACTTCGGCCCCTCGGTCGGCGCACCGCCGCCACAGGACGACCACGTGAGGAGCCTCCTCGCCGTCCAGCGACGCGATGAAGCGCGAACGCCGAGCGACGTCGAGGCGGTAGACGACGTCCGGCGCCCCGGCGCCCCCGCAGCTCCCTGCCACGTCGTCGCGCGCGGCGAACGTGTCTCCTGCGACGTTTTCGGCGCCAAGCGGGGTGGCGTCGCCGCACCCGTCCGAGGGGACCCCCAGCCCCGCGAGCGGCGCGGTCTCGAGCAGCAGCCCGTAGCGCCCCGCGGAGTCGCGCTCGCGTGCGTCCGCGAAGACCGTGTAGGAGCCTGCCTCGAAGACGCCCGTCACCGCCGCGTCCCCGGCGCCGGCGCCCGAGTCGCCGCACGCCACCTCGCTCTGCTCGTCGGCGCAGGCTCGACGCAAATGAACCACCGGCGCGACCTCGTCCGAGTGCTCGACCAACCGAACGCGCGACTTCGACGCAAGCTCGACACGCCAGGCCGCGTCGGCGCCGCCCGCCCCCCCACCGCACGTCGCGTCGGCGTCGTTGGCCATCCCGGCGGTCGAAGCCGACTGCCGCCCCCCGGCGCCGAGCACGGGAGCCCCCCTGCAAACGTCGGCGAGGGCGAGAACGGCCGTCTGCGAGAGGGTCAGGGTGAAAGTACCCGTCTCGTGCCCGTAGCCGTCGACGAAAATGAAATACTTCCCCGGGTCGAGGACGCGATCGAGGTGCGAGCGCGTGCGGTCCGGCGCGTCGTCGTTGCAGTCGACCTCGCCGTTTGGATCCGCGCAGTCGTCCTTCCGAACGTAAAGCACCGAGTCGAAGCGCGCCTCGACGTCCAGCGTGACCCGCTGGCGCTCGGTGACGTCGAGCTCGTAGACGAGCTCCCGCGAATCGCTCGGACCGCACGAGCCGGTGTTCTCGTGCTCGCCCCTCGTGGTCGAGCCGCTGACCGAGCCGGGGGAGAGCGGAATGGGCGCCTCGCACGTCCCGTTGGGCTCGGGCTTGATCGAAGCGCCTCCGGCGACGACCGGACCCGCGATCGCGCCGCCGCCGGCCCACGCGGCGACGACCCAGGAGCCCGCCCCCGACGCCACCTTGACCACGAGGGTGTAGGCGTCGGGCGTGTCGAGGCAAGTCCTCAAGACCGCTTGCGGCTCCGTCGTGGTGTCGTGCGCTAGCGCCACCCCGCGGGCGTCGACCAGCGTCGCGTCGAGATCGCGCACACCATCGCCCCCTACCGCGGCGAGCGCCACGCAGCCCGCGGGCAAGTCCAGCGCGACGCGAGCCTCGCGCCCCTCGGCCAGGGTGCCTTGCTGGATCGGGCCGACTTGCATAAGGCCCATCGCAGCGAGCGCGTTGTGCACCGCCACGAACCGCGGCTCGATCGCGCCGGCGCCCGTCGTCCGAGCGGAGCTACACGCCACGAGGAGCGCGAGACCGACGCCTCCCACGGAGAGCGTCCGGTGATGGGCACGGCGCATCGGTCTAACGATACGGGTTTCTCGACATGTCGTCCGGCGGGGGCGCGCTCGCCTCCGCCGGTTCGCCGGGACGCCGCAGGGGGCGAACCACCCGGCCCGGCGCGGACGCGGCCGGCCGCCCGGCCGAAGAGGCCGTCTCCTCCGCCTCGGGTGCGGTGTCGGCTGTCACATCGGGCGTCGCGGGGGGCGCCTCTGCCGTAGAAGCGGACTGCGCGCTCGCCACGTAGCTCGGGGCGGGTTCGGCAGGCCGCGTGGGGGCCGCTGCGGGAGAAGTGCTGGATCGGGTCGTCAGCCAGCCAGCGCCGACGGCACCGAGCACCGCCACCGCGACGAGCGAGACCCACGGCCAGGGGCCCGCGCCCGATCGGGCGGGGCCGTCGGCGACCACCGTCGTTCCGGGGGCCTGCCCGGGCGTGAGCGGGGTCGTGGAAATGACCGCCGACGTCACTGTCGACACGCTCGACGGAGGAGGAAGCGGCAGGCCGTCCCAGCTCGCGTCGGCCCCGACCATCGGGGGCGGCGGGGTGCTGGGGGGTGGCATGGTGCGGCGGTTCGAGTCGACGCGCGCGAGCCAGCGACGGACGGTCTCGCGCTGCTGCAAGAGCTCCGATCCCAGGGTCGCGTCGATCTTGGCCGCCACGTCGCGGTGAGAGCCGAGCGAACCCGCCGAGCGAGCCGCCTGCTCGAGAGCGTCCGCGAAGGCCGAGGCGGTCGCGTATCGGACGTCGCGATCGCGATCGAGCGCCCTCGCGACGACGTCCGCGATGGGTCCCGCTGCCGCCGGTGCCGCGCTCGACACGGGCGGGATCGGCTCGTGCAGGACCTTGTGCAAGGTGTCGGCCTCGCCCTCCCCCTTGAAGAGCCTGCGCCCTGCGATGGATTCCCAAAGGACGATGCCCGCGGCGAAGACGTCGGCTCTTCGATCGATGTCCTTGGCGCCGCGCGCCTGCTCCGGCGCCATGTAAGAAAGCTTGCCCTTGAGGTGACCGGTGCGCGTCGTCGACAGCTTGCTGCGGGCGCGGGCGACCCCAAAGTCCGTCAGCCTCGCGCTGCCGTCGAGGCCCACGAGCACGTTCTGCGGCGACACGTCGCGATGCACGATGGCTAGGGGCTCGCCGTCGTCGTCGTTCAGCTCGTGCGAGGCGTGGAGGCCGGCGAGGACGTCGAGGACGATCCGCACGGCCACGGCCAACCCGAGCCCGTCACCCTTTTGCGTCGAGCGCGCGAGGAGTCGGCCGAGCGTGTCACCCTCGACGTACTCCATGACGAGGTAGTAGCCTTGGTCGCTGCTGCCGATTTCGAGGATGGGAACGACGTTCGGGTGGTGGATCCGCGCCGCGAGCCGCGCCTCGTCCAAGAACATCTCGATGAACTCGGGCTCCCGAGCGAGGTGCGGATGCAGGCGCTTGATGGCTGCCAACCGCTGAAAGCCCCCGGCCCCCGACAGCCGCGCCAGGTACACGGTCGCCATCCCGCCCGTCGCGAGCTCCGCGATGAGCTCGAAACGGTCGAGCCAGCGCTCGTCGGCCGGTACGGCGATCATCCGGCTCAGGGGGCTTCCTCCGCGGCGCTCACGGGCCCAGTATGACACCGCATCGGGTTTCCGGCCTGATTCTCGGTCGCGGTGCGTCGTCCGAACTCTCGCTTCGCTCGAGCCTGCGGACTTCGTCGGGTGCGTCGTCCGAACTCTCGCTTCGCTTGAGCCTGCGGACTTCGTCGGGTGCGTCGTCCGAACTCTCGCTTCGCTCGAGCCTGCGGACTCTCAAGGTCCGGCCGGATTGCTCTTCGCACTCTTCAGAAACGACAGACCAGGGCGACCTGGCCCGGCCCGAGCACCGGCTCGACGCGCGCGCCCGTCGCCGGGTGACGGCGCGGCGACCACTGGGTGAAGAACACCCCGAGGACTGCCGAGACGAGCGCGCCCCCGGCGGTGACCCCGACCAGAATGTTGGTCCGACGCTGCGCGCTCAGCCCCTGCTGGTACGCGCTGCACGACTCGCCCTGCCCGACGCAACTGCGCCGGACGGCGTCGGGACCCGGGTTATTCAGGGCGTCGACCCCCGACCAGATCGTCACGCCCAGTCCGACGGCGGTGAGGGCGGCGGCCGTCACGAACACCGGAGGTGCAAGCGGCTTCGCGCCCGGGCCGGCGGAGAGCGACGCCTGTGCCGGTGGCGCCGGCGCGGACGCCGACGGGGGGGGGACCGTCGTGGGCGCAGAGCTGGGGGGGGACGCCGGCGGCGGGGGGGCCGGCGGGCTCGGGGCGAAGCGCAGCGTCTGCGCGCCGCCGGCCGCGGCCTCGAGCGGCACGCGCTCGCTGCGGTCGGTGTCGGCCCAGCTGACGAGCAGCTCATGCTTGCCGGAGGACACGAAGAAGTGCACCTCGCTCAACCGCTCGTTCGTCACGGCCTTCTCGTCGACGGCCACGCTGCAGGGGGTCGGCGAGACGAGCCTAACCTCGTAGACCTTGGGTCGCGCTTGAGCAATGACGTCTGCGGCGAGCTGCGCGCTCGCGGGATCGCTCGGGAAGCGGCGTTCGCTGATGCCAGCGAGCGTCGCAGCACGCGCAAGGTCGCCCCCCTCGCGTCGGGCCCGGATGGCGCTGCGCAGCTCCGCGGGATTCGGCGCGGCGAAGAACGCGTTCTCGAAGTGCGTGGCGGCTTCGTCGTATCGCCGCTCTACGTACGCGCGATAGCCGAGGTCGTGCTCCTGCGCGGCGAACTGGATCTGGTCCGCACCCGGCTCGGCCTGAGTGGGCGCCGCGTCGGCTGCGCCGGCCGACCCGGGCGCGCCTGCGAGCGCGCAGACCGTCAGCATCACGGCCGCGCGATGCATCGACGAAATCGTGCCGGCGCGGACCTTGTGCGTCAACTTCTGTTCGGGCCAGACCCTATTCACTCAGACCGTCTCGAGCAGGAGGGACGCCGGCTCCTCCAGATAGGCGATGAGCTCGTACGCGAACGCAGCGCCGACGTGACCGTCCACGATGCGGTGGTCGAACGACAGCGACAGGAGCATGACGTCGCCGATCACGATCTTGTCCCCCTGGACGACGGGCTTCGTCTTAATCTGGTGCACACCGAGGATGGCCACCTCCGGGAAGTTGATGATGGGCGTCGCGAACAAGCCGCCACGCGCGCCGAGCGACGTGATGGTGAACGTCGACCCCTGCAGGTCCTCGAGCCGCATCTTCCCCGCCCGGGCTTCCTCCGAGTGGCGTTCGATCTCGCGCGCGATGTCGAGAATACTCTTTGCGTCCGCGCCCTTCACGACCGGGACGACCAAGCCCGCGGGCGTCGCCGTGGCGATTCCTATGTTGTAATACTTTTGAATTACGAGCTCGCCGGCCGCTTCGTCGAGCGTGGCGTTGAGCATCGGATGCTTCTTGAGGGCTAGGACGGCGGCCTTGACGATGAAGGGGAGATACGTCAGGCGCACGCCCTGCGGCTCCGCTGCCTTGGCCAGCCGCGCGCGCATGTCCTTCAGCTGAGTCGCCTGACACTCCTCGACGAACGTAAAATGGGCTGCGGTGCCCGTCGAAAGCGACATCTTCTGCGCGATCTTGCGCCTCAGCCCAGCGAAGGGGACTCGCTCCTCGAGATTCGGCCCGCCCACCGGCGGGCGCGGTTCGGGCGGAGCGATCCGAACCGGCGCCTTCGCCGCCCCCGGGGCGGCTGCCGCGGCGGGCTGCGCGTCTACGACCGGCACTCGGAATGAGACCACGTCCGTCTTGGTGACGCGCCCTTGCGGGCCGCTCGGCGGCACGAGGCGCAAGTCGACGTTCATGTCGCGCGCAAGCTTGCGGGTGGCCGGCGTCGCCAGCGGCTTGTCGTTGAAGTAGACACGCGCGTGCGCCACCTCTTGCCGCCCCGCTTCCACGTCACCGACGGCGAGACGGGCGGGCGGCGCGTCGTCGGCAGCCGGCGCGGCCGCTCGCTCCACCGCGCCCTCGGTCTTCATCTCCGCAGGGCTCCCGTTCGCTCGAGTTTCGAGCTCGACGGGGGGGGGCGGCGCGTCCGCCTGAAAGACGACGAGGACCGAGTGGACTGCAATGACATCCCCGACCCGTCCGCGCGTCTCGAGGACCGTGCCCGCGCGTGGGGCGGTGATGGTCACCGTCGCTTTGTCGGTCATCATTTCGACCACGGGCTGGTCCTCGACGACCGCGTCGCCGGCTTGGACCAGCCACCCGACGATTTCGCCCTCCGCGACGCCCTCGCCGATGTCCGGCAGTTTGAACTCCCAACGGCTCATCGAATCGTCTCCCACGCGGCCCACCCGAGCCGACACAAGCCAGCACGAGCCAGCATGAACAAGGGTTACCGCCCCAAGGGCGGGGGTACAACCGCGCTCGGAAGTCGGCGCCCGAGGTTAGGGGGTCGGCATTTCGGGCCGGACCTTGAGCCGCGCGCATAGAAGGAGACGCCGAAGGCATTCCGCGCTACCATTTTTTGACGATGGCGCGGCGCGCGTTCGTACCGCCCCCTACCCTCGCGCCCGATTCCACCCCTCGGGGCGCACCGAGCACGCCTCCTTCGACGAGGTGGTCGTCCTCCCTCGGCGTTCGTCCCAGCTCCCCGCCGCCGGCAT
>Ga0070735_10002637_pt1 | contig 16111 bp, 13 predicted proteins | sample Coa_R1_FD_66443 | JGI IMG/M metagenome (GOLD analysis project Ga0070735, IMG submission 66443) | Surface soil microbial communities from Centralia Pennsylvania, which are recovering from an underground coalmine fire - Coalmine... | ecosystem: Environmental > Terrestrial > Soil > Unclassified ... | reverse complement strand
TGACTTGGGTAACGCAACGAAATCGGGAACGTGCGTCCAGCGGCATGGATTTCGGCGTCCCAAATAAGGCGCAGCTCAGCATCTACCCGCCATTGAAGCGGCGTAAGCCAATCGGCACTTGTGGCCAATGCCTCAAGCGCCTCCCGCTCGCGCCGATGCCTCCGATAATTCTCTAAGTACCAGATCACGCAAATCCGTCAGGTTTGGAAGGCCCTGTGGGCCGATTGGGGAAACTGTAAGGACTTGCCGGCGCAGTTGCGGGCTTTAAGAATCCCGCTGCACCCATCGCCCTTGCAGCCTTGGCCGCACTGTCGTTCTTCGCCGAAAGCTCTTCGAGCACAGTGTCATAGTCCAGGCCTGCGCGTTTGCGCGTATCTCCGAATAAACGACAGACGGCATCACTTGCCTTTCCATATGCAATGACTCCGATGGCCGTTTCGTCACCCCTGCACCGCCCTTGCTCTTTCTCCGCCGTCAGCACACCTCGGCTGACCGAACAGCGAACTAACTCGCCTTTCATGCCGAGTCGCGTCACATTCATCGGGCCATATTCGAAGCCAATCTGTAGTCCAAGGCCCGAGGCATCGGTACCATCCTGCGCAAGTTTCTTGACCGCAAGGTTGAAACTGCTGCGCATGCCCCCTGCGCATAGCGTCAGATTGCTGATGGTCTCCTTGTCGTCCGTGGTCTGCGCGGTACCTTCCACTGCAAGGCCATGAACACAATCCCCGATAAAACGTACCTTGCGGCCCGCGAAGTCCGTATGCAGGACAGCATCAAGCTCGCTGCGCAACACGTGCAATGTTCGCACCACATGCTTTGCCGTTGCATCCTTGGCGATATTCCTGCCCACGTAGGCGGTGAACCCATCCAAATCCGCGTAGATGGTTGCTGCATCCTGCCTGCGCGAATTCTTCGGCGATAGTTCTTCTATGTCGAGCGTACTGAATGGCGGTGTGTGCGCCTTAAAGTCGAACGATCCGATGGGGTTTTTCTGAAGATCCTCTTTCCATTCCTTAACGATTTCATCTGCCGTCACTCCGAGCTTAGCTTTATCCTGGCATTTCTTGATCTCTTGAGCCGAGAGCGGTGAGGCGTCTTCATTTGGAACCCTTACGAGTCCCAGCGCCTGGCGCGCCGTGTTCGTCAGAAAGATTCCTTCCGATCCTCCTCCGCCCGAGCGTTTGGCGGCGTAATTCGCAGGCTGACCGAGGAAAAGGGGTTCGCGATGTCCGCGCCGCCCGTTATTAACGGCTAGGGCCGCCCCCGTGTCGATCCCTACGCGAACTTTGGCGGCAGGATGATCCGCATCTTCTCCCGTTTGCGCCAACACATCGATGATGAGCTGACCTATGGCGACCGCCCGCTGAACGCGGTTGACTTCGGAGTCGTACGGTTTGGCAACGACCGAGTGAAGTCGTTGATTGTGAAAATCCACAAATATGGCCTCCGCCCGTTGCAAGATCCGATAGACCGCGCGGTAGTGCAGGTTCAAGAATCGAAGCGTCCGACGATGACACGTTTCGCCTTCGATGTCGGTCACGTGCAGCATGTCCGAGAGATTCAGAATGTCGGCGTAGAGGTGAGCGCCATCGAGGCGATAAGCTACGTTGCCTGGCAGGTTCGTTAAATCGGTGTCGCGGACGAATTCCTTGATCTCAATGTCCTTGACAGGCATATTCTTAAGCCACGTATCGATCCGCTCGGAGGCGCGATCCCTTTTCCACGTGCGAGTAGCCATAGTTAGACCAATCCTGTTCTGGTTCCAGGCATGTGGTTTGAAGTCCAGCCTGCTGCAGGTTGGTCTACCTTCGAGCTCACGTCGACCACTACTAATGGAGGACCGCAAGTACGAACTACTACATCTGGAACCTAGATGACAAATATCCTAGCCGAACTTGACTAATATGTCAAGCTGGGCTAAAGTGTCATATGGCTCATGGTTAGCAATGGCTACGATCCCACCCTTTGACGCAGATGGCCTCCTTCCGCCCGCCGACTATGAACTGTCCCTCGACGAACTCCGCCAGTCGATTCTCGTCTCCGGTCTGGGGAATCCTGTTGCATACCCGTCGTGGGACAAGCCGTGGCGGGAACGACTGGTCAATAATCTGGAGGTTCTCACGCGGCAACTTTGGCAAGTTGGCATCAGTGAGATCTTTGCCGATGGTTCTTTTGCTGAAGATAAGGAGCATCCGAACGACATCGACGGATATTTTGAGTGCGATCTAAAGGAACTCATGACCGGGGAATTGGAACGGAAGCTCAACCTTCTCGATCCGTCGAAGGTGTGGACCTGGGACCCCGCCTCGCGAAAGCCATACCGGGGCTATCCCAAGAAACAGCTTCCTATGTGGCACAGGTATCGCGTGGAGCTTTATCCGCATGTTCCGGGTCTGGGTATAGGCAGCGGCATTCTAGACAAGTACGGTAACGAACTGGAGTTTCCCTCGGCTTTCCGTCAGTGCCGGCGTAACGGCAAGCCGCGAGGAATCGTCAAAATCAAGTACGGAGGCCAGCCATGATTCGCAACGAAGCTGAATACCAGGAAGCGTCAGCTCGTCTCGCCAGCGAGCGCAATAGGCTTAGTGAACATCGGGCGAGGCTAAAAGAAACCGGCCTTAGCGATGAGGAGATCAAGCGCGTCATCGATCCCATGGAGTCGTTCCACCTTCAGTTGAAGGAGGAAGTCGAGAGCTACGAGCGCCTGAAACGTGGCGAATTCGAGGAACTGGAAAACCTTCGCGGCCTGGGGCATCTCCTGATTTCGTTGCGCATCGCTCAAGGAATGTCACAGCGAGAATTGGCCAGGCGGCTCGACGTGCACGAGTCCCAGGTTTCCCGAGACGAGCGAAACGAATATTTTGGAATCACCCTTGAGCGCGCCATTAAAATCTTGGACGCGCTCAATGTACGACTACACACCAAAGTGGAAATTGAACCTCCACGGGAAATGGTTTTCGCTTAGCGTTCAGTCGCGTTTTCGATTGTTAGCCCATATAAGAAGGGTTCACCGCAGAATCTGTTTCCAGATTCACGCTAAGACGCATAGTGCATTGAATAGTTTGACGAATTCAGGTTAAACCACTCGCAGGAACGGCGACAGCCCGGTGCGGAGTGACCGGAGACTGCCTTTCAGGCCGTCGAGCAATGTCCAGACGTAATCGCCGGTAGGCTGATGTGCTCCGAGCCAAGAGGAGCTAATATGCGGAAGCTGACTCTTCATCTGATTTCCGTTCAAACCGCCCATTTCCATGCGGAGCTGTGGATGTTCATGTTGTTCATCTGGGACCAGAGCCGGGGTTTCCACATCAACGCGTCGTTAGTCCCGCCGTATTTAGCGTCCTTGCGAAGTCTGTTGAAGACATCGTTTGTGATGAAGACCGTATTGCCTTCGTTGATCGAAGACAATTTCGCCGCGTAGTTTGCGGCTCGTCCAACCCAAACGAGGTCATTGTCGTTGCGCACCCCGATTCTGGCGACGAACAAAGGGCTGGTGTCGAGACCTATGACATGCGAAAGACGATAGGTACTCTGAGGGTACTGATTAGATATGGCTGGGTTGATAATGTCGATCACGGCTGCGTTTATCTGCAGAGCCGTTTTGGCGGCATTCGTGTTCTTTGTGTCTCCAATGAAGACTGCCATGATGCGGTCGCCGTCATAAGCCGTGATGCTACCGTCATTGGCTTTAACTATTCTCGCAGCGCACACGAGGTAACACCTGTAGATTTCTGCCGCGAATTGCGGAGTCTCGCTGTCTACAAGTTTTGTCGAGTCGGCCATATCTGCATACAGAACTGTCGCTTCAAACTTGACGGCGTCGTTCCCAAGTCCCAAATCGTCCGGAACCGGGACTACCCGACCGTCTCGAACAGTCCATTGCTCCCGAAGGATCTTTGCGACGGCCCCTTGCAATTCTTCCTTCACCGCCATAGTTGCCACTCCCTATTTTGGTCCCTTATCAGCAATGATCTTGGTTAGGTCGTCAATCGCTGTTTTGACCATATCCGCCGGATTCGACGCAGCGGGATCAAACTGAAGTGTCGTCAAGCCCAGCAGATCTGTCGGAATCTTTACTTTGCGTCCCATTGGGGTAAGCAGAAATGTGCGCGATCTTGATAGCGCACCCATAAATAGGCCAAGCTCGAAGACGACGTTGTCGCGCGGCGCGTCCGATGCAACACCTCGGCTGGTAACCTGATCGTCTGGCCCGACCACGAGCACAGCAAAGTCCGCAATTCCTATTTGCGTTTCCAGACTCTCTATGGCGAACGATGATGCGCCAAATACGCCCTCGGACCACAATGTCACGCTGACAATGGCCGGTGGAAGGCCCAAGGCAAGCGCCTCCGCGATGGGAAGTTGTTCTTTCGACGAACCGATAAAAAGAAAGGGTTTGCTGTTTGGCTCTGCATGAAACTTCCTGCGCTCATTCAGCCGACGACACAACTCTACTGCCAATGCGCGCCAAAGACGCGGATTTTTATCGGCCATCTGCGAGAAAGTCTTCTCGTCCACGTAGGCCACGATAGTTGGTTCGGAAGCTATGACGGTTGCAGTTCTTCTTAAGGAGGGATCGATGATCACCATCTCGCCAACGTGTTGTCCGGCGTGACGGATCGCAACCTCGCGTCCGTTGACGAATATTCGGCAAGTTCCGGAGAGTATGAAAAAGAGCTCATTGTCTGCACTTTGCTGCTCGATGAGAATCTCTCCTGCGAGCAGTTCACGAACTTTTTTCACATCGGCGAGCTCGTGCGCTAAGGTCGCGTCGCCGCTCACTACGGCTTGCGCTTTCAGGAGATCTACGAGCCTGCGCCGCCCGTCCTCGCCCTGAAAACGGGTGAGCATGCTGTCGGTTTTCATTTCTTCACCATCCTCTCCTAATCATGCGTTAACAATTCAACGAGCCGTCACTCAAACGCGATGGGGCGCTCGATTTCGCTCAACTTCGCCAAATCCTTGCGCCGGTCATAGAGCTTGGTCGTTCGCGGATTGGCATGATTCGCCGTGTCCTGCGCCGCTTCGATTGAGCCGCGGCCACTCAGAAACACGGTCGTGCCCGTTCCTCGGAGTGTGTAGTTGCAGAACGCCTCCGAGACCGAAAGAAGCGCGGCTACTTGCAATTTGATCCGTAGCTACATTTGGTACTTAATGGCCGAACGATGTCGCCCGTGCAAGCATTTTTGTGATAACAGAATTTATCAGACACATCAATCCGAAAGAGCTGGAGCACGTTCCGGCGGCGAAGCATCGGATAAAATCGCCTAACGCGCCAGGAACCCCATGAAGAACGAGATTGCTCTCAAACTCAACCGCCATCTAGCTTCAGGCATTCAGAACGAAGCGGAAGTGCAATACACATTGACGCAAGTCCGCAAGCTTTTCGAGGTGGTGCCTCCGACTGACTCGTACCCAGTCTTGGCTTTCTATTGCGATTGGGTATTACATGCCAGACTTGATCGACAACACTGGGCGAAGAATGGCCTTCAGATCCTTGAGGCTGCCGTGACCGGGTTCGAGAGTGGCAATGGTCCTTCGGAAGGCGTGCTCAGGGCGGTGAATAGCGTCCTCTCGTTTCAACAGCTCCATAGTGAGTTGCTAAAGTTTGGCAAAGAATTCGGCGTCACGTTCGATCAGTTGTCCTACGAAACGTGGCGCGCGTTCGGTGCATCGCTCATAGATATCCTGATCGGTTGTCCACTGGAGGCAACATCCAGTGGGGCAGTTCGCAGGCTTGCGTTGACTCGCGACTTCACGTTTATGCACGCGGGGGGACAAACTCTTGCATTCTGGAAAATCGACTTGCAAGATGGCAGATCTATGTTCGGTCCCATATTCTGAAAGTCGGTACCGCGATGGGTTTCATCACTCGCTCGTGAGGGCGTACACCATATCGCCGACGAAGCGCTTGAACGACTCGTTTTCCACGAACTGCTTATAAACCTGCGTGTCGTCCTTCAACAGATGCTGCATCACCTTCGCCAAGGCCTCGTCGTGGGCCATGCGTGCGGTGTGGGGAGTGTTTTCCTTCGCGTTTCTGTAGGCCTCATCGGCGGCGACCTGCGGCGCGATGTCGTCGCGGATGCGCTTGACGACCCGGTCGGCATCGGTAAACAGCGTGCCGAAGTGTTCATTGAATGTCTTGAGGATGTTGCTCAAGCGGTCCATCTCAGGTTCGCTCTTCCGACCGCTGGCGTCCGCGGGTGCCGGCTCGATCTCGGCGTCTTGGTCTTCAAGTGCGATCTTCATGACGGCCTTCTTTTCGACCCGGTAACTGTCCATGTCGATTGCTTCAAGGATGCCTTTGGACAGATCCTCCTCCTTCGGCGCTGGCAACTTGGGCGTCAGCAGATTGAGCATGATCGAGAGCTTCTCCCATTCGGTGTTGCTGTACGGGATCACCGAAGAGAGAAAACTGTACGTGCGGCAGAACGCCTTAGCCTTGCCCTTGAACTCCACCTGGCCGTTCTCGTCCAGCCTCTCCACGTAGACTGCAACACATGTGTCGAGGATCGGGTCGAGTTGGTCGCGGTCGGCCCCGGCGAGGAACAACTCCACTACCTGCCGAACCTGCTCTGGCGAATACACCTGCGCGGCATCCAGCGCTGCCTTGAGGTCATGCAGCTTATTCGGGTCCGTCTCCTCGGCGAGCAGCGTTGTGCGGTAGTAGTCCTGGAAGGCGAAGGTGATCGCGTCGCTGTTGTTCTGGAAGTCGAGGACGAAGCAGTCGTACTTCTGCGGGTACGCACGGTTCAGCCGCGACAAGGTCTGCACGGCCTTGATGCCCGAGAGCGGCTTGTCCACATACATCGTATGCAGGAGCGGCTCGTCGTAGCCGGTCTGGAATTTGTCGGCGCAGATCAGGAACCGGTACGGGTCGCTCTGGATCTTGTCGGCGATGTCCCCGCTCGAAAACCCGTTCAGTGAAGCCTCGCTGACCTTCACCCCGGCGTACTCGTGCTCGCCGGAGAAGGCAACTATCGCCTGGTACGGACTCTTGCGCTCCGCCAGGTACGTCTTGACGGCATGGAAGTACTGGATGGCCCGCGCAATCCCGCTCGTGACCACCATCGCACGTGCCTGTCCGCCGATCTTCCCGGGCGCCAGCACCTGTTCATGGAAGTGATCCACCATGATCTCGGCCTTGAGCTGGATCGCGTGGTCGTGGCTCTCCACGTATCGCCGCAGCTTCTTCGTCGCCTTCTTGGTGTCGAACTCCGGATCGTCCTCCGTTTTTTTGACCAGTTTGTAGTAGCTGTTCACCGGCGTGTAGCTCTTGAGCACATCGAGAATGAAACGTTCCTCGATCGCCTGCTTCATGGTGTAGCTGTGGAAGGGCCGGTGTTTGATCTTGCCTTCGGCGTCGGGCGGCAGCGGGTCGCCGAACAACTCCAACGTCTTGCTCTTTGGCGTGGCGGTGAACGCAAAGTAGCTGGCGTTGGTTAAGAGCTTGCGCGCTTCGATCCGCTTAGCGAGCGCATCGTTCACCATGTCCTCAGGGTCGGGACCAGCGTCTTCGTCCTCCGCGGGGGCACTGAGCGCCTCGCTCATCGCCGCCGAGGTCTTGCCGCCCTGGCTGGAGTGGGCTTCGTCAATAACGATGGCGAAGGTCTTCCCTTTCTCGGTCGCGATCTCGTCGAGGATGAAGGGGAACTTCTGCACGGTTGAAACGATAATCTTCTTCCCCTCCTCAATGAACTTCCGCAGATCGCCGGAGTGGTCGGCGTGGCCCACCGTCGCACTCACCTGCATGAACTGCTTGATCGTGTTTTGGATCTGGTCATCGAGCAGAACCCGGTCGGTCACCACGATGACCGAGTCGAACACCTCCTTGTCATTGCGCTTGAGTCCGACGAGCTGGTGAGCGAGCCAGGCGATGGAGTTCGACTTGCCGCTGCCGGCTGAGTGTTGGATCAGGTAGCGCTTGCCCGCGCCATGAGCACCCACGTCAGCCAGCGTCTGCCTCACAACACCGAGCTGGTGGTAGCGCGGCCAAACCTGAGAGCGCTTCTTTTTTCCGGTGCGCGGATCCTTCTCCTCGATGATCTGCGCGTACTTCTCCAGGATGTTGGTCAGGCCCGCCGGGGTAAGTATCTCCTTCCAAAGATAGTCAGTCTTGAGGCCGTGCGGATTGGGCGGGTTGCCTGCGCCGTCGTTGTAACCCTTGTTGAACGGAAGAAACCACGAACCCTTGCCTTTGAGCGCGGTGCACATCTGCACCTCGCTATCGTCGACGGCGAAGTGCACCACGCAACGCCCGAACTCGAAAAGACGCTCTCGTTCGTCGCGGTCGCGGCGGTATTGTTCGACAGCGTCGTCGACGGTTTGCTTGGTCAGGCTGTTCTTCAACTCGAATGTCGCGATGGGCAGGCCGTTGATGAACAGGCACAGGTCGAGTGCACGGCGCGTCTCGTCCATGCTGTAGGCGAGCTGGCGGGTGATCGAGAACCGGTTCTGAGAGTACAGGGCCTCGGCCTTGGAGTTGCCCGGTGATGGAGTGCCATAGAACAGATCGAAGTGGACCGGCCCGTGACCCACTCCTTTCCGCAGCACGTCGATCACGCCGCGCTTGCCAAGCTCTGACGAGATGCGTGTCTGGAACTTGAGGCGGTTGATGTCCTTGGGATCATCGGTCATCGCCAGCTTCTTGAAGGCTTCGGGCTGGGTCGTTCGGAGGAAGGCAAACAGTTGCTGCACATCGAGTGCCTGGCCGCGGTCATAGTCCTTCGCGCACCCGGCGAAGTAACCGCTCCCGCCTGGGTCCGACTTGTCCGCGCCAGCGCCCGGCGGCACGGTCAGGCCGTCGCAGCCAGTCATGTGCCGCATGATGAGCGTTTCAAGGCCCTTCTCGCTGATGTCGGTCGTCCTGGTCCTAGGTTGCTCAACTGGCTCAACTCGCAGAAGTTCGAAGTCGTCAAGAAACGCCCGCAGCAACGGATCACGTTGCTCGAAGCCGGTCAAAACCTTCGTCGCAGCCGTCACCGGCATCCTGAGCCGAAGGCGTGAGCTGTTCGCGTGAGTTACGGAGAGAAGCTCGATGTTTCCAATCCGAGTACCGGCGTAAGCCGCAACCATAGAAACGAAGCGAACCCGCTGCATCTCAGTCATTGACTCCGGATCACTACTGACCACCATGTCGATGATGGCCTGTTGTTCCGCAGTGACGACCGGAGCAGCGTTGGCGGCCAGCGCACACGGATTCTGCTTGTAGCGCTTGAGCTGCTTTTCTCCCCACTTTTCATTGTCAGCGCGGCTATGGCAGTTCGCGCAGAGAGCGATGAGGTTGGCGGCGCTATGGTCCTGGCTCGCGCTCCAAGGGTCAATGTGTGCTTGTTCGAGTGGTATCGGTGTGCAGCAGACAGCACATTGCTGCCGAGCTTCGAACAGAACTTGGCGCCGAACCTCAATGGGAATGGCGGGGCGTTTGCTCACACGACCTCCTCCTCGGCGGGTTCGGTCTCCTCGATTAACTCGGCATCTTCGGGGGTGACATCAGGCGCGGCTTCCTCAGGAAGGCGTTCTGCGGCGGCCCGGACGTCGAGCTTGCCGGTGACCACGTCGGCGACGAGGCGCGTGCGGTATTCGCGGAGGAGTTCGACCTGGCGTTCCAGGCGCGAGATCGCGGTGTTCATGTCGCCAGTCTCCGCGCGAATCGCTTCGACGATTCGACGCTGCTCCTCAGTTGGCGGTTGGATGATCGGCAGCCGGAAGAAGTCCTCGGGATACAAGCGGAGGCGCGACCCTCGCAGTCCTGTCGAATGGCAAATAATGTTCGAGATATAAGGCCTGCTTCGCAGAAGGCCCTCCATATAAGCACCCACGATACGGTCAGGTCGATGTGGCCGGTAGACGGCGTAACCAGGACTGATGATTCCCACATGACTAGACACTCCGAGCGCCCCCATCCATGCCCACATCGTGTTGACTGCCAGGTCGCCCGCGCGGCAAATCTTGTGGCCTACATACGACGCCGCTTTGAACATGGTTATGTTCTTTTGGCTGCGAGGGGTCACGCCAGTAAGGTGAGAAACTGACAGCAGTTCTTCGGCGCCGCTGGCGGAGCGTTCATCCACTTCGCGATATAAGTACTTCGCGCGCAGAATCTTCCAATGCTGTGGAATGTCACCCAGCCAGGGGATGCCGGAGGGTTTGAGAGGAACGGAGGGGTCGAGGCCGCGGGTGACGGCGCGGTGGATGATGGCTTGCTTCTGCTCGTTGAGCAGCGCGATCACCTTCCGCTTCGCCCGGATCGCCCGCTCCAGCCGCCCGTTCGCCCAGTCCAGGAACCGCACTATCGCCGCCTCCTCAGCGAGTGGAGGCAGCGAGACCGGGATCGGCCCAAAGCGGTCGGTATAGAGTCGGTTGAATCCGGATCCAATGCCTTTTGATTCCAGCGCGAACTGTGCAACGAGATCAGGCGTCTTTAGTCGTTCCAGAACAATCTCGATTGCGTGCCCGCCGAGGACATCAAACACCGCATAGTCAGGACTGACCAATCCATCAATGGCGCCAGCGCCGAACATCCCGCTCCACGCCTGCATCCGGTTCATCACTAGTTGCCCGCTGCTGTAGCGCTTGTATCCGACCAGGGTCCTTGCGCTGTGTATCTTGTCAGTCAGATCTTTGTGGGGAATCAATCCGCGAACACGAGTCAGCGATAGCAGCGTGCCTAGGCCGTCGGCAGAGCGGCAGTCGATCTCTCGAAGGACGGTCTTGATGCGTCCTACAGACCAATGACTTGGGACTCGCCCGAGCCACGGCAGCCCCGAATCCTTGTATTCCGGGTACGGCTTGAGGTCAGCAATCATTACAGCGCCTCAAACCATTGCTGGATTTTTAGAGCCATGAGCCTTCGGCGCTCTTCCAGGAATGCGTCATAGCTCGGAACCGTGCCGCCTAGCATCGTTTCTGGCAGGCAGTTTGCCCGCAGGTTTGCCTTCATTTGGGTGGCGCTCGTGATGCCGCCATACTTCTTCTTCCCGCCGTCGCACTGTTCGGCCAGTTCCTGAAAATACTTCTCGGGCGCATTGTCTCCGATGGCGATATTGATTTCGCTCTGGGCGAGCACAAAGTTGGCGATCTGGTTGTAGCGACCGCGCGCAAGCCCCAGTTTCTTCAAGTGATTGCGCGGGTAAACGTGGTGGACATCGCTGCGGTTCATCAGCAAGTCATGCACGGTGATGTCGCTGGATAGGAAGCCCTTGTCTCCGAGTTTCACCTGCGCGGCCTTGAAGGCGAGAAAGTAAGGACTCTGGGCGGAGGAAGTGTCCATGAGCTGCGGGAGCATACCGGTCCAGAAGCTCGCGGGCAGTTCCGCTTCAATCACAGAATCGGCGTATGCCAAAAGACCACGCGCCTCGACTTGACGAATATCAAAGTCGAATGCCGTCTCAGGACTGCCGGTGTAGCGGCCACGCAGGATGGACATGGCATACCAGCGGCGCACAAGCCTTTCGAGGTCGGCGGCGGGCGTTTTTTCGACACGGCCGCGAAGGTAAAGGATGTAGGCAAAGTTTACTGCGTTCTGTCCGCCAATCAGGTCGCTGGTCACGAATCCCGCCGAACGCAGGATCATGGTGATTCGGTCAAAGTGCGTTTGGTTGATGAAGCGCAGGATGCCTTGTTTGAGTTTGGAAAACGACGCCTCGGCGATGGCTTCCTCATACTGCCTGGTCTCGAAGTTGCGACCCGAGAGCAACGCCACGAGGTCGGCAAGTTTGCCGCGTCCGAACTCGGCGGTGAACGCTACGCGCAGCATGTCGTTGTAGGTCGGGTCGTAGATGTCGTCGTTTACATCCTTGAGCCAGCGCATCTGGGGAAAGAACTCGGAAGCCGCGAAGGCTTTGTCGCCCTTCTCGATGCGGCCGAGGAAGTCGGGAGCTACTGCAAGATGGCAGAAATAGTCAATCGCCTTTCGCAGCATGTTGCCGCCGTAGGTCTCGTTGGCAGCAATCTTCGACATGGCGAAGTCGGCCTGTGATAGCTCGGCCCCGGCGGAGTTCACGCGGATGAAAATCTCGGTAACGGTTTCGATGTCGAGGTCTTCGGCGAGTTCGATCAGGCCAACATGATTATTGATGATCTTGCCGAGCCGTTGGAGTACTTTGCCGACTTGCTTTCGGTCGGCGCCAGGATTCTTGGCGACATAGTCCTCTGTTAGGTCGATCAGATCAGCTTCTGGGGCGAAGACCGCCGCCACATCTTCGATCCACGCCACGTCTTTGCGGATAGCGGGGTTGGCGACCTCGAACTTCTCAGTCAGTGGATGAAAGGCGATGCGGATGCGGATCGTCTCGTAATCCTTGGTCAAGACCTCTCGCCCGAGCAGACCCGCCATGAGTGCAGTTACGCGCTGCTGGCCGTCGATGAGTATGCGCTTGCCGGCGGACGACGTGCCGTCTTTGAGCTTCACGGTCGGGTTTCGCCACGCAATGAGATAGCCGACAGGGTAGCCCTGATAGAGCGAGTCGAGTAGATTGCGGACTTTCGTGGGTTCCCAAACGAAGGGGCGTTGGATTTCAGGGATGGCGATCTCACCGGACTTCACCCAAGTGAGCAGGGTCTCGATCGGGTGCGGCGTGACGGAATAGCGTTGAGTAGACATCGTTTATTTGCTCACTTTCAGCAAGTCATCCAGTAGGCCCTCGGCCTCCTGCTCGATGGCGAGAATATCGGCGCTGATCTCGTCGAGCGTGCGAAGCGGCTGCGGCTTGTAGAAGTGACGAGTGAAGCTCACCTCGTAGCCGACTTTGGCTTCCTCCTTGATCCATGCATCGGGCGTGTAGGGCAACACCTCGCGGCGAATGAATGCTTCAATGCCGCCATCTTCCAGCAGTGGCACCTGCTCGGTATCGCGCAGCTCGGGGTCGGGCTCGTATTGGACGACGGCGGTTTTGCCGTCCACCGTAGCCTCAAACAGTCCGTGCAGGGGGTCGGCTTTGGTCTTGCTGGGTTTGTGAACCTTCCCGATGACGCGCGGCGCAGTTTCGACCCGCCAGCTTACGGCGCTAAGGATGTGTTTCAGGTCGGCGGCCGAGATCTCGATGTCGGCTTTCTCTAACGCGGCGTTCACGCGGTCACGGAAGGCGTTGTGATCCTCAAAGAGCACATCGCCCAGCGCCTCGCGTAGCTTGGTGGCAACTTCGACAAGGCGGCCGTCGCGTGCCCAGGTCTTGCGGTCGAGTAGCTTCTTTTTCTTCTTCTCCGGCAGCGCCTTTCTCGAACTCTCGCTTTCCTCATCATCAGCCTCGACTTCGTCGCTGCTCCATTCCACCAGCTTGATCTCCAATGCCGTCGAGACTTTGTCGAAGTTGGTAAACAGGTCGTCGCCGAACTCCTCATAGAGAACGGAGCGCAGGTCTTGGTCACCGCTGGTGAAGCGCAGGGTCTCAATGGCCTTAACCGTGAGCTGGCTGTGCAGGCGCAGCGGACGTTCGACTGTGACCTTCCAATAGCCGAAAGCGGCGTTGGGAAAAATCTTCGACTCCGGCGTTTCCTTGAAGTCAAGAAAGGTGCGGCTAATGCGCTCGATGTCGGCGGGCGCGAGCTCACAATTCTTCTTGCCCAAGTTCTTGCGTAGGGGCCTGAACCACTGGCTCGCGTCGATGAGTTGCACCTGGCCCTTGCGCTGGGTTGGCTTCCTGTTGGATAGCACCCAGATGTAGGTAGCAATTCCGGTGTTATAGAACAAATTGAGTGGGAGCGCGACGATAGCCTCGACCCAGTCGTTTTCGATCAGCCAACGGCGGATGTTACTTTCGCCCTGACCCGCGTCACCGGTGAAGAGCGACGATCCATTGTGCACCTCAGCGACGCGGCTGCCGAGGACCGACTTGGGGTTCATCTTCGACGCCATGTTGGCTAAGAAAAGCAACTGGCCGTCGCTGGAGCGCGTGACGAGCGACAGTTCCTCGCCGTCGTGCATAACCTTGAAGCGCGGGTCGCGCATCTTGTCTTTGCCGCCCATTGCTTCAAGGTCCTTCTTCCAACTCTTTCCATAGGGCGGATTGGCGAGCATGAAATCAAACTCTTGGGCCGGGAAAGCATCGTGCGAAAGCGTGGACCATTCGGCGCCACCGACGATGTGGTCGGCGCTCTCACCTTCGCCCTTCAGCAACATGTCCGCCTTGCACACGGCGTAGGTCTCTGGGTTGATCTCCTGCCCGTAGAGCACGCACCTGACCTGTTGGCCGCGCTTCTTCGCGATCGCCGTAAGTGTCTCCTCGCCCACCGTCAACATGCCGCCTGTGCCGCACGCGCCGTCATAGAGCAGGTACGTGCCAGACTTGATCTCGGTCCCAATGGGCAGGAACACGAGGTTCGCCATCAAACGAACCGCGTCGCGCGGCGTCCAGTGCTCGCCTGCTTCCTCGTTGTTATCTTCATTGAACTTCCGGACGAGCTCCTCGAAAACGGTCCCCATGGAGTGGTTGTCGATGCCAGCGGGGGACAGGTCGATGTCAGGGTCGAGAAACTTGTTGATCAGCGTGCCGATGGCGTCGGCTCTGGAAAGGGTTGTGAGTTGGTTGCGGAACTTGAAGTTGTCGAGGATGTCCTGGACGTTGGGCGAGAAACCGTTGAGGTAGTCCTCGAAGTCTGCGAAGAGTTGCTGCTGGCTGCCCCGGGACTTTAGATCACGCAGCGTGAACTTCGAAGTGTTGTAGAAGGACTGACCAGCCGCTGCGCAGAGCGCGGCCCTCTGCTCGGTGATCCCGGCCTCGTCGAGCATCTTCTTCGTGTCGAGCACCGCTTGCTTCGTAGGCTCCAAAACGGCATCCATGCGCCGGATTACGCACATCGGAAGGATCACATCCGGGTACTTGCCTCGCTTGAACAGGTCTCGAAGTACATCGTCGGCAATACCCCAGATGAAGGAAACGATCTTGTTGTGCGTTGCTTGGTCCACTATCGCGTTGGCTCCTTCATAATAATCAGTTCACAGCAGTGCTTCCTGCTGGACCCACTGGCATTCTTGCATAAACAGACCGAGGTAGCGGCACGTTCAATATCTCAACCTGGAGCCAGGCCGCAGCGGCACCATGGGATACGAAGTGGAACGGTGTAACGCTTCAAACTGTATGCAATTAGGATTACCGGGGGAAGGAAGCTGAATTATCGCACAGGTGTGCACGGCGGGAGCGGTTTCTGTACGTGAGCGCGCGCTGTGGGGGGCGCGTATGCGTATAATTAGGCCACTTTCACCAAGAGTAATCAGTTCATAACATGCGGTTCATTGCGCTGTCTCGCCTATGCGTGGACCGAGTATCCGTCCCAGAGCCATCGCATCGACTACCATTGCAGCGGAATCTTCGAGGTAATAGCGCAGTAGTGACAGGGTTTCTCCGTCGGCCGCTTCAATCCTGTCCAGGTGACATAACAGACACTGCATCGACGTCTGCGCCGACAACAGCAGATTACGAACCAGCAGATGTGGCGAAACCACGTCGCCGAGTTGTTCATCGGACAGAACTCCGTTGTGAGAGCTTTTGGCCGGCCATAACCAAATCGAAAGTTCGCCGAGGTAGACCGTCGCTCGCACCCCCTCGATCTCCACCTCCCCTGCAGATTGCGGCCCGCAGAAACGGACGAGCGGATAAAAGCGCTCTCGTATCAGCTGCACAATATGCTTGTTCATCAGTTTGCCTCCCCGCTTATTTGATCGATCCGATTCTTGCTATTAGTACTGAGCGGCTTTCCCAAGTTTGCTCTCGGCGACGTTTAGAGAGTAATTCCGTGGCTGTTGAGGTTGAGTCCGCTGCCGGTAGGAGACTGTGCATTTTCCGCGATGGACTGCGTGAGCGAGTGGCCCGCTTGTTCAAGCGCATTTTCGCGTGTGATGGGCTGCGCGTGCCGGTCAAAGAAGTGGCCTTGGCTGTCGATGTGTAACCAGTGGTGGGTTTCAGGATGTTGGTAACTGTGGATGCCGTCGGTTTCGCGTTGCCACTTATAGACCTGGGCTTCTGTTGGAACAGCTGTTTCGATGGGGCCGTACTGGCGGTTGCGCTCGGCTTGTTCGGGGGTGACCTGAAATTGTTGTTCCGGTTTCAATTCATTGAGGTGTTGCATCGTATGCTCCTTCGGAGTTTGGGATTGTGAATGCGCAGCG
>Ga0070735_10002634_pt1 | contig 16114 bp, 14 predicted proteins | sample Coa_R1_FD_66443 | JGI IMG/M metagenome (GOLD analysis project Ga0070735, IMG submission 66443) | Surface soil microbial communities from Centralia Pennsylvania, which are recovering from an underground coalmine fire - Coalmine... | ecosystem: Environmental > Terrestrial > Soil > Unclassified ... | reverse complement strand
CTTCCAGAGCCAGGGGTTGAGCGGCGGCATGGAATGGCTCGGGCCGACCCTGCAGCAGGCCCTCGACGAAGCCAAGTTGCGCGAGTTCGAACGCGTGGTCGTCGCGCCCGTCGGGTTTCTCGCGGATCACGTCGAGGTCCTCTACGACGTCGACATCGAGGCCCGGGCGCAGGCCGCCGAGAGGGGCCTCACGCTCGATCGCACGCCGTCGCTCAACGCCGACGACGACCTCGTCGAGATCGTCGCCGAGGTCTCCCGCCCCCTTTTGGACCATGGATGACGTCAAGCGCATCGTCGTCGTCGGGGGCGGAATCACGGGGCTCTCGGCGGCCTACGCCGCGCTGGGGCGGGCGCGCGAGCTCGGCATCCGCGTCTCCATCACGGTCATCGAGCGCGCCGTGCGTTTCGGGGGCAACCTCGTGACCGAGAGGGTCGACGGGTTTCTCGTCGACGCCGGTGCCGACTCGTGGGTCGCCTCGAAGCCGGATGCCACGGCTCTCGCGCGCGAGCTCGGCCTCGGGGGATCGCTCATCGGGACCAACGAGAAGACGAGGCGCTTCTTCATCGCGCACGCCGGTCGTCTGCATCCGGTTCCCGAGGGGCTCGTGCTCGGCGTGCCGACCCGCCTCGCCCCCCTCGCACGAACGGGGCTGTTCTCGTGGCGGGGAAAGGCGCGCATGGCGCTCGAGCCGTTCGTGCCGGTGCGCCGCTACGGTCCGGGGGACGACGAGTCGATCGCCTCGTTCGCGACGCGGCGCCTCGGCGAAGAGGCGGCGGAGCGGCTCGTGGCGCCGCTGCTCGGCGGGATCTCGGGCGGGGAGGCCGCTGACCTCTCGGTTCGCGCTGCCTTTCCCCAGCTCGTCGCGATGGAGCAGGAACACGGGTCGCTCGTGCAAGGGATGCGGGCCGCGCGCCGTCGCCGCCCGGCGACCGCACGGGACTCGAGCGCCTTCCTGTCGCTCGAGGGCGGGGTCTCCGGGCTGGTCGAGGCGTTGCGCGAGCGGCTCGAAGTCGAGGGGTGCACGTTGCGGGCCGGGGCGCGGGTGCGAGCGCTCGGGCGGGCGCCCGGCGGATGGGTCGTCGACGTCGAGGAGGGCGGGCGCCTCGAGGCCGACGGGCTCTTGCTCGCCATCCCGGCCCACGCCGCCGCGCCGCTCATGACGTTCGTGGACGACGAGCTCTCCCGCGCCCTGGGGCGCATCCGGTACGGGTCGACGGCGACCGTCTTCCTCGCGTACCCGCGGTCGCAGGTGCGCCACCCCCTCGACGGCGTCGGCTTCGTGGTGCCTCGCACGCTCGGGCGGCCGATCTTGGCGGGGACGTGGGTGTCGAGCAAGTGGGCCGGACGCGCACCGGAGGGGTCGGTGCTGCTTCGCGCCTTCGTGGGCGGGGTCGCGGGAGAACCGGCGCTCGCCGGAGACGACGCCGCCCTCGTCGCTCTCGCCCGCCAAGAGCTCGGCGGGTGGATGGGCATCGCGGCCGAGCCGCTCTGGTCGCGGGTCTTCCGGTTCGACCGGGCGAGCGCGCAAATGCGCGTCGGTCACCTCGAGGCGATGCGCGCCCTGCACGCCCGCCTCGCCACGGTCGCGCCGGGTCTGCGGATCGCCGGGGGAGGGTACGACGGCGTCGGGATCCCGGACTGCATTCGGCAAGGCCGGGAGGCGGGCCGAGCGCTGGCCGAAGAATGCGCGCAGCCGCGGCGGGGTGTGGTCGCCCTCGCGCCGCCGCTGGGATGACGCGCGAGCGAGGGGCCGTCTTGAACGATCCGAAGCTCTCGCCTCGATGCACGACTACGTCTTCGAGTCCGGCGCGCGCGCGAGTCCCAGCGACGACATCTCCTCGATGAGCTCGAGCGTGCGCTTGCGCTCGCGCGCGACCGCGTCGTCGTGCTGACTTCCGAAGGTGACGTCGATGACCAGGCTCGGTGCGTCGGTCGACGCGAGCTCGACAGGGATCTCCGCCGAATCATGGCTCGGCGGCGGCGCGACGGCCATGCCGGGCAGCTCCTCGTACGCGCGGCGGAGCGCCTGGAACATCTCCTCGGCGCTTTGCCAGCGTTCTTCCTTCTTGAACGCGAGGGCGCGATCCACCGCCGCGACGAGGGCCTTCCCCGCGGCGGGCATGACCACCGCGAGCGACGTGGCGGGGTCCTTCATCGCGGCGAGGGAGACGTCGAAGGGCGTGGCGCGCTCGTGGATGCGCCGTCCGGACACGGTCCGGAAGACGACCGCACCGACGGCGAACACGTCCGAGCGCGCGTCCACCTGGTCTTGCTGCCCCCGCGCCTGCTCCGGGGCCATGTAGCCCGCGGTGCCCATCACCGTGCCCACGGCGGTCGGTACGAGCGAGGTCTGCGTGTCTCGGATTCGAGCGAGGCCGAAGTCGAGCAGCTTGGCGTGCCCCGTCTTCGTCACGAAGACGTTGCCCGGCTTGATGTCGCGGTGAATCACGCCGTTCTTGTGCGCGGCGGCGAGGACCTCGAGGACCTGACCGGCGACCGCGAGCGTCTCCGCCACCGAGAGCCTGCCCCCCGATCGCGCGGTCCACGCCGCGAGCGATTCGCCCTCGAGCAGCTCCATGACGAGGAAGGGCGAGCCGTCCTCGGCGACGTCGTCGTCCAGCACCGCCACCGCCCCCGGGTGGCCGATGCGGTTCGCGACGTAGCCCTCGCGCAGGAAGCGGCTCTTGACCTCCGGGTGGTGGGCGAAGTGCGCGTGCAGCACCTTGATCGCCGCGCGCCGGCCGTTGCGATGCGTGGCTGCGTAGACGGCGCCCATGCCCCCGACGTCGATGAGCCGGTCGACCCGCCACTTGCCGTTCAACGTCTGGCCAACGCGAGGATCGGTCGCCGAGGGGGGGGCGTTGCTCACCCCATCACGCTATCTGCCCGGGCCGAGGGATCGTCAAGCGCCAAGTTTCTTCAGAACTCCGCGGGGTCGGTGTACGTCCCCATCACTTCGCGCAGGACGTCGCAGATCTCCTGCTGCGTCGTGTAAGCCTTGGCCGCTTCGACGATCGGGGGCATGAGGTTGCTCTCCGGGGAGCCGCCGGGCTTGCGCGCGGCGACGCGGATCGCGTCGAGCGCGGCCTTCACCCGCGCGGCGTCGCGCGTGCCCTTGACCCGCCGCAGGTTCTCGACCTGAAGCGCGGCGGTCTTCTCGTCCACTTGCAGGATTGGGATCGGCGCGCCTCCGCCCGCGTCGCTCTCCGACACGTACTTGTTGACGCCCACCATGACGCGATCGCCCGCCTCGAGCTGGCGTTGGAAGCGATAGGCGCTCGCCGCGATCTCGCGCTGCGGATACCCCTTCGCGATGGCGCTGACCATGCCGCCGAGCTCGTCGATCCGGCGGATGTACTCGCACGCCTCCGCCTCGAGCCGGCTCGTGAGCTGTTCGACGTAGTACGAGCCGCCGAGCGGGTCGATCGTCGCGGCCGCGCCCGTCTCCTCCGCCACGATCTGCTGCGTGCGCAGGGCCAGCATCGCGGCGTCCTCGGTCGGCAGGGCGTACGTCTCGTCGAGCGAGTTCGTGTGGAGCGATTGGGTTCCGCCGAGGACCGCGGCGAGGGCCTGGAGCGCCACCCGGACGACGTTGTTGTACGGCTGCTGCGCCGTCAGCGAGACGCCTGCGGTCTGCGCGTGCGTGCGAAGCTTCAGGCTCTCGGCGTTCTTCGCGCCGAACCGCTCGCGCATCGTCCTCGCCCAGAGGCGTCGCGCCGCTCGGAGCTTGGCGATCTCCTCGAAGAAATCGTTGTGGATGTCGAAGAAGAACGACAGCCGTGGGGCGAAGTCGTCGACGTCGAGCCCGCGGTCGATGGCGCTCTGCACGTACGCGATCCCGTCGGCGATCGTGAACGCCAGCTCTTGCGCTGCCGTCGCCCCCGCCTCCCGGATGTGATAGCCGCTGATGCTCACCGTGTTCCAGCGGGGGACCTCGCGCGAGCAGTACTCGACCATGTCCGTCACGATGCGCATCGCGTGCTCGGGCGGGACCAACCACGCGTGCTGCGCGATGAACTCCTTGAGGCAATCGTTCTGTACGGTTCCGCCGAGCCCGGCCCGCGGGAGTCCGCGCACGTCGGCCAGGGCCACGTAGAAGGCGAGGAGCACGATCGCCGGCCCGTTGATCGTCATCGAGGTCGTCACGCGATCGAGGGGGATGTCCGCGAAGAGGACCTCCATGTCGCGAAGCGTGTCGATCGCCACTCCGCAAACGCCGACCTCGCCCATCGATCGGGGACTGTCGCTGTCGTAGCCCATGAGCGTCGGGAAATCGAAGGCGGTCGACAGGCCGGTCTGCCCCTGGGAGAGCAGGAACTTGAAGCGCGCGTTCGTTTGCTCGGGCGTCCCGAAGCCCGCGAACATGCGCATCGTCCAGAGGCGCCCGCGGTACATCGTCGGCTGCACCCCGCGGGTGAACGGGTACTCGCCGGGCATGCCGAGGTCGTGCACGTAGTCGACGAAGTGGTCCGCGGGCGTCAGCGTCGCAGGGACCTCGAGCCCGCTCCACGTCGTGAACCGAGCCTTGCGGGGCGGGACCTTCGCCTCGGCCGCGGGGACCGACTTGGCGTTCCACGACTTCACGGCCGCACGGATCGCGTCGAGCCCGTCCGGCGTCTCGCCGTCGATCGCGTAGGCGTCGCTCATCGCGGGCTCCGGCGTCGTCGCGGCGTTCTGCGCCATGACGTCAATGTAGCCCGGCCCTGCGGTTCGGGCAGGCTCAGTCGCTCTTCGCCGGCGCCGGCGCGCCCTCCAGCTTGTACTGGCGGTAGACCTTGATCCGCGACCACACGAAGTACGCCCCGGCGACGACGATGAAGGCCGCGATCACCGCGTCGGCCTTGTGCATGAACCTCTTGAGCGGCGAGTGCTCGTCGAGCAGCTCGACCCCGAGCCGTTGCCCGACGTAAGCGAGGGCCGCGCACCACGGGAGAGATCCGGCGAACGTGTAGATGTGGAACTTGGTGCGGTTCATTCGCGCCACCCCGGCCGGAAACGCGATGAACGTCCGAACGACCGGCAGGAGGCGCGCCACGAGGATGATGATGTCGCCGCGTCGATCGAACCAGCAGTCGGCAAGGGCGATCTCCTTCTTCGAGACGAGGAGGTAGCGCCCGTATTTCTCGATGGCAGGGCGTCCGCCCTTCGCGCCGACCCAGTACGCGACCTCGCTGCCGAGGTTGCACCCGATGGCGCCCGCGATCGCCGCCATGAGGAGTCCGAACGTCGGCAGGTCGCTCAGGTGGTACCACTCGCCGAGCGCTCGGGTGACGGCCCCCGTCGGGTCGGTCATCGCCCCCGCGTACGGCATGATGAGCTCACTCGGCAGCGGGATGCATGCGCTCTCGATCGCCATCAGCAACGCGATGCCCGCGTACGACAGCTTGCCCATGATGAGGACACAGAAGCCGCCGAGAACCGTGAAGATGGCTTTGACCATGGGCCCCGCGCGGCTTAGCCGCTCGGCGCCGTAGGGTCAAGCACCGGGTTCGTGTCGAGCCTGCGGAAACCTAGGGCTCTCGTTGCGTGCAATGACGCACCGGGATATACGTCGCGACAAATTCCGTGCCGCATACGGATCTCGACCCGCGTCGCACGACTCCGCTCCTCGCCGGTCTCGTCATCGTGGCCGGGTGCGTCGCGTGGGCGTCGCGGTGGGTCCAGGACGACGCGTTCATCACGTTCCGTTACTCGGCGCATCTCGTCGCCGGTCTCGGCCCCGTCTGGAATTCGGGGTACGCGGTCGAGGGTTATACGAACTTCCTGTGGATGCTCATCGTCGCGGCGGGGTTACGCGGCGGTATTGCGCCCGAGGTGTTCAGCTGCGCGATAGGTGTGATTTGCTTCGCTGCCTCCGTGCTCATGGCTTATCGCATGGCGCTGGGGCTCCTCTCGCAACGGGTGTGGGCCCTGATTGCCGCGGCGCTCGTCGCCACGAACTACAGCTTTCGTATGTACGCGACGGGGGGCCTGGAAACCCCATTGGAGGCGACGCTGACGCTCGCCCTCCTTTTGCTCGCCGTCGAAGCGCTCGAGGCGAAGCGTCTTCCGCCGGGGCGCGCGCTTGCGGCGTCGGTCCTGGCGGCCCTTGCCCTGATGACGCGGCTCGATTCCGGCTTGGTCGTGGCCGTCGTCCTGGGTTGCCTCGGCCTCGTGGCCTTTCGCGAATCCCCCCGAACGCGGCCGCCTCGCGTCGTCGTCGCTTCGGCGCTGGTCGTGCCCCTTCTCGTCCTCGTCGGAACATGGTTCGCGTGGAAGCTCTCGTTCTACGGACGACTCCTCCCGAACACGTTTTACGCCAAAGTCGGGATGGATCGCTCGGCGACGCTGGTCCGCGGCGTCGCGTACACCGGATGGATGTTCGTCTCGTACGCGTGGGCGCCGATCGCGCTGGGGGTGCTCCTCTTCGCCCGCGTTCGCGGTGTTCCGGTCAGGGATCTCGTGAGGTTGCGGGCCGGCGAGCTGCCGCTCGTCGTCTACGTCGCGCTGTGGCTTGCCTATGTGATCTCGGTGGGGGGCGACGTGATGGAATTCCGGATGCTGGTGCCGATCATCCCGGTGATCGTGATCCTCATGGTGGACCTCTTCGTCCGGGTGCTCGAGGACGTGCGCCCGGTCGGCGCCTTGTCCGCGCTCCTCGTCGTCGCCAGCGTCGTGCACGGGCTCTGGTTTCGGAGGTACGTGGCCTTCCTGAACGTCAACCCGATCCCGGTCCTCGCGGAGCTCGGCGACCCCGACCCGGGGGCGAATTGGAAGGCGGTCGGGCTCGCGTTGCGCGGCGCGGTCGCCGCCAGTCCGGACCTCGGGATCGGCATCTCGCCGGCGGGCGCCGTGCCGTACTTTTCGCAGGCGCGGGCGATCGACGTCTTGGGGCTGAACGACAAGTGGGTGCCTGCGCACGGGTACAAGAGGAGACTCTGCACGGTGTGTTTGGGGCACGCTCGCCTCGCGACGATCGACTACTTGCGCCAATCACGCGTGCATTTGGTGCTCGGTCATCCGCAACACCTGAGCTATCTGCACCCCTCGCCGAATCCCCTGGGCATCGTCCGCGCGATGTTCTTCGGCGAGGACATCGATTTCGAAAATCTGCCGCCGAATGCATCTCTCTTGAGGATTCCGCTCCACGACGACGTCGCGCTGGCCGCGGCGTACATCGAGCCGAACCCGGAGATTGACAGGTTGATCGCGGCGGGCGTCTGGCGAGATCAGCCCCTCGTTGGGGCGGGGCGCGCGCAAGGAGACCTGGTCGACCGGCCGATGCCGCGATAGCGCGGTGAGTTCGGTCAAGTCCCGACTTTCTTGTCGCCCGCGCCGTTGGCGCGCGCGCTCAACCCGTCCGTCGACACGGGGCCGCCGGAGGGGGCCCCCGAGCCGGGGCTTCCGAGGGTCGCGTCGTCGGAGCTCTCGATCCGGATGAGCACCGCGGTGATGTTGTCCTCGCCGCCCCTGTCGTTCGCGCGCTGGATGAGGCGCCGGCACGCGTCACGGATGTCGTCGGCGTCGGTGACGATTTGAAGGATGTCGTCGTCGCTCACCATGCCGCTCAGACCATCCGAGCACAGGACGTAGATGTCGCCCGAGTGGGGATCGTCGTGCTGCAGGTCGACGACGACGTGGTCCTGCATGCCGAGCGCCCGCGTGATGACGTTCTTCGGGAGCTCGTTCTTCTGCTCGTCGGTCAGATCCGGCATCGCGAGCAGGTAGTCATTGATGAGCGAGTGGTCGCGGGTCAAAAGGCGAATCTCGCCCGAGCGCACCCTGTAGCACCTCGAGTCGCCCACGTGGCCGATGTACATCCGCCCCTTCTGTGGGCTGAACATCGCGCCGACGACCGTCGTCCCCATCCCGTAGTACTCGCGCGATCGCGTCGAACGCTCGAAGATCTGGCGGTTCGCGACGCGGATTCCCGTGAGAAGCCGGTTCTCTTCTTCGCTCAGGTTGGTGTCGAAATGAAACGGCCAAGTGACGTCCTCATTGGCCGTCGTCCGGAAGAACTCCGAAATCGTCTCGGTCGCGATGCGCGAGGCCACGTCTCCCGCGCGGTGTCCCCCCATGCCGTCGGCGACGACGAAGAGGTCGTACTCCTTGAGGACCACGAAGGAGTCCTCGTTGTGCTCACGCTGGAGCCCGACGTCGCTCAGCCCGGCCGCGAGTGCCCGCATCAAGGCGCCGAATCCTCCAACCAGAAAAGACTTTCACCCGCCCCGGAAGGTGTCAAGCCGGTGGCTTTCGGAGCTGACGCCGAGGGGGCTCTAGACGGGGCACGGGGCCCCCACGGGCTCGGCGGCGTGGACCGCTCGCAGGTCACGGCGGGGCGATCTTCAGACCTCGAGGATGTCCTTTTCCTTGTGGGTGATCGTCGTATCGACCTGTTTCACCGCGTCCTGGACCGTTTCCTCGACCTTCTTCTTCGCGCGGTCGACCTCGTCCGCGCTCGCCAGGCCGTCGCCCTCGAGCTCGCCCAGCATCTTCAGCGCGTCGTGGCGGGCCTTTCGGATGGCGACCTTGCAGTCCTCCCCGTATTTTCGGGCGATCTTGACGAACTCCTTGCGCCGCTCCTCGGTCAACGGGGGCAGGGGGATCCGCAAAACGTCCCCGTCGATCTGCGGGCTCAGGCCGAGGTCCCCCTCGCGCAGGGCCTTTTCGACGGCCTTGACTTGCGTCTTGTCCCAGGGCTTGACGGTGATGAGGCGAGGCTCGGGCACGTTGATGTGAGCCATTTGCGCGAGCGGCGTAGGGGTGCCGTAGTAGTCGACGCGGACCCCGTCGAGCAGCGCCGCGCTCGCCCGGCCCGCGCGGAGCTTGGTGAGCTCTCGCTTGAGCGACTCGTGTGACTTCGCCATGGCCCCCGAAAGCTCTTCTTGCACCTCGCTGATCATGTGTCCGTCTCCGCGTCTGCCCTGTCGCCGCCTCGAGTTTCGGGAGCCTATCGTCCGCCAGGCGAGGCGGCGCGCGGGCAACCGTAGCGCTTGGGGCCGGACCAAGAAAGCCCGGAGTTGCGGGTCTGCAGCGGGCGGATTAAGCCGGAAGGGAGGGCATCACCATGAAACGCCAGGCGCCGAGGGCGCTTTCCGTCGCAGGGGCCGTGCTCCTCAGCGGGGCCGTGGCGCTGGCCTACGGCAGCGGGTCCGAGGGGCAGGCTCAGGCGGGCCCGAATCAGCCCTCGGCGGTCACGCCCGCCACGCCGGCCGCGGCCGCGGCGGACGCGGGCACGCTTTCGGCGTTCACCGCGAGCGCCCAGCGCGGACAGGTGCTCCCGCCGAGCCTCGACCAAGTCGAGCAGATGTGCGCGCTCCTGACGTCGTGCGACAAGCTGCCGATCCCGCCGTCTCTTATCTCGGGGGACTTTCCGTCTTGCGTCAAGAAGCTGACCGACGAGATGGCCTCGCCCAGCGGGGTGGCGTTCTCGCTCACGATGCGCGAGTGCGGCCTTCATTCCACGACGTGCGCCGGCCTGCGCAGCTGCGCGCTTCGTGGAGCGGTGGCGGACGCTTGTGTCGGCCGCGGGCGGCAGAACGTCGTCGGGTTCTGCGACGTCGACGGGCGAGCCCTGACCTGCTGGCACGACCAGATCCTGGCGGTGCGCGACTGCCCCCGCGGCGGCGAGCAGTGCGTCGTCGTCGACGGCCAGGCCACGTGCACGCTCGGGCCGTGTCCGCCCACGTTCAAGGAGGGCGACAAGCCGCGGTGCTCGGGCTCCGGGACGCACCTTCTTCACTGCGAGAAGGGCAAGCTCGCGAGCCTGGACTGCGCGGCGTTCGGCCTCAAGTGCTCGACCGCGTCCGACGGCTCGGCCGGGTGCGCCACCGCGGGGCCCACGTGCACCGGGGAGGCCAGGCGCTGCGACGGCTCGAGCGCCGTGGGGTGTTTCAACGGCCACGAGGTCCGCGTCGACTGCGGTGCCGCCGGCCTCTCGTGTCGCGCTCCGCCCGGCTCGTCGAACTCCAGCTACGCGACCGTCGGCGCATGCATTGCGGGAGCGGGCGGCGCGAGCGCTTGCGATCCGTCCGAGCACCCGCGCTGCGAGGACAATAGCATGCGCTATTGCTTCGCCGGGTCGCCGCGGTCGGTCTCGTGCAAGTCGCTCGGCCTGGGCCGCTGCGACGCGATGCGCGGGGTGCGCTGCGTCCCCTGAGACGCGCCCGTCCGCACGCTCGAGCGAAGCGAGAGTTCGAAACGACGCACCCAAAGCCTTCCGCGCGCCGCGTGCTACTACTGGCTGTTGATCCGCCCATGGCATCACACGACGTCGTCTTCCTGACGGGCCTGCCGTCTCTCCTCGCGAAGAACGTCTGCCTCGAGGTCCTCCGGGACGACCCGCAAGCGCACGTGCACGCCATCGTACGAGCGCCCCAGCTCGAGGCCGCTCGCGCGGCCGTCGACGGGTGGCCGGCCCCGTCGCGGGCTCGCGTCGACCTCATCGAGGGCGACCCTTCCGCCATCGACATGGGCCTCTCGGGCTCGGAGTTCGGCGCGATCGCGCGCGAAGTGACGCGGATCCACGTGTGCGCGGACGTCAAGCACCCCGGGGTCGACCTCAAGGCGGCGGAGCGGGTCAACCTCCGCGGGGCTGAAGAGGCGATCGAGCTCGCCACGAGCTGCGACCGACTCGAGGGTCTCGTTTACTACTCGACGGCCCACGTCTCGGGCGACCGCGTCGGGCGCGTGCTGGAGGAGGACCTCAAGGCCGGGCAGTCTTTTCGCAACGTGGTGGAGGAGACCAAGGCGCGCGCCGAGAAGCTCATGCGGGGCGCGATGAGTCGCCTTCCGGTGGTGGTCCTTCGGCCGGCCACGATCGTCGGCGACTCGCGCACCGGGGAGGTGGATCGATTCGACGGCCCATATCTCCTCATCATGCTCGTGGTCTCGTCGCCTCCGGACCTGGCCTTGCCGCTTCCGGGGCGGGGGGACGATCCGCTGAACCTCGTGCCGATCGATTGGGTCGCGCGCGCCGCGGTCGCCATCGGTCGAGACGCGCGGGCTACCGGGCGCACGTTTCACCTGGTCGACGACAATCCGTTGACGACGCGTGAGGTCTTCGAGCTCGTCGCGCGCGCGGGGGGGCGGCGGGGGCCTCGCGGATCCATTCCGGCCAACCTCGCCAAGGCGCTGCTCCGAGCGCCGGGCCTCGACCGGATCGCGAAGAGCCCGCGCGCGTTCTTGGAGACGCTGACGACGCCGGTGACCTACGACGCACGGCATGCGAGCGAGCTGCTCGCCCCTCTCGGCATCGGCCCCTGCCCGCCGCTCGAGTCGTACGTCGAGCGCCTGGTCGAGTTCGTCCAGGAGCGCGTCCGCCGCCGCAAGGAGACCAAGAAGACGGCCGTCGAGGTCGAGGACCCGCTGGTCTGATGGCGCGCAGGTCGGTGGCGCCCTGCGTCGGCGACGGGATGGCGGTCCGGCGCGTCGTGCTGCGAGCGCGCGACGTCGTGTTCTTCAAGGGGATCATCGAGGCCAGCGAGGGCCTGGGCGCCGTGTTCGCCGAGCGGGGAGGGGACCTCGTGGTCGCCGCGCCCGAGGACCGGGCGGAGGAGCTGGACGCGATCCTGGACGCGCTTTGCCTGGAGCTCCGTGCGGTGCGGACCTGAGGGCCGCATACACGTTTACGTTCACGCTCGACCCCTCACACCTCTCGTTCAGGCAGGATGTCGTCGTCGTCGGTCGGCTCGGGGCGCATCGTCGGGGAGCCCGCGTCGATGTCGAGGGGATCGGGGCGGCCGTCGACCTCCCCCGCCTCGCAGACACCGGGCGGGATGCTCGAGGCGCGCACGGCTCCGAGCGCGTTCTTGTGGTCGAGGAAGCGAAGCGTCCCCGGCCCGCCGGTCCGCTCGAGCACGGCCCGCAGGTCGCCCGGCAGGGCCGATTCGACGACGTGGCGCGCTCCGGTCGTGGGGTGCGAGATCTCCAGCCTGACGCAGTGCAAGAACGTCCGGTCGAGGGTGTTCTTCTCTTCGAAGTGCCGGTTGGTCTGCATGTGACCATAGCGGTCGTCCCCGAGCACGGGGTGCCCGATGGCGGCCAGGTGACGGCGTATCTGGTGCGTTCGGGCGCGATCGGGCACCACGCGAAGGACGCTGTGGCCGGCGGCGACGACGAGACGCCGGTAGCGCGTTCGTGCGGCGAGCACCTTGCCCCCGTCGCGCAGATCCCGCGCGACGGTGCCCTTGGCGGGCGTGACGCCGCGCACGGCCGCCACGTAGATGTCCCGCGTGGACTCCGCCGAGAAGACGGCTTGCCAGCGGGCGACGGATGCCGGGCTGCGCGCGAGGACGACTAGACCGCTCGTGCCTACGTCGAGCTTGTTGACCGGAACGCAGAGCTCCGCGCCGGGAATGCGTCGCGCGCGCGTCAGGAGCGAGCTCGAATACTCGCCCTGCGGCGTTGTCGGTTCGTGCGGCGCCTTCTCGACGATCAGGATCTCGGCGTCCTCGTAGACGACCGGCGGCGTCGGCGCGCCCCCGCGACGGATCACGGCGACCGTCTCGACCTCGTCCGTGAGAGGGATCATGTCGAGCGGTCGCAGCGAAGTCGCGGCGTAGCCGAGACGCGCGAAGTGATCGAGATCGCGCGCCAGCGTCTCCGGGTCGCACGACACATACGCGACGGTGGGCGGGGCGAGGCGCGAGAGCCACTCTCGGGTCGCGGGGCTCGTGCCGCGACGGGGAGGGTTGAGCACCGCCGCGTCGTACTCCTCGTGCCCCACCGCGAGTCGGCGCAGGACCCCAGCGGCGTCGCCGCATTCGACGTCGACGTCGAGGTCTTGCGATCGCGCCGCGACCCGGGCCTGGGACGCCGCCGGGGCGAACGACTCGACGAGCGTCACGCGCGCCCCCGCCGCCGCAAGGGCCAGGGCGATGGCCCCCGAGCCCCCGTAAAGGTCCAGCACGCGGAGCCGCCGATTCGGCGGTCGTGCGACGCCCAGCGCGTCGACGAGCATCGCCTGGACGCGCTCGGCTTGCCCGCGGTGAGCCTGGACGAACGACCCGAACGTCGCGAATTGCGACGTCGGCCCGATGCGGTCGGGGGCCGAAGACACGCCCGAGAGCGCGACCGTCTCCCCGCCGAGGATCTGCGGACCGCGCCCGTCGTGGAGGTTGACGGCGACCCCGACCACCTCGGGCCGGTCTCGCATGAGCGCTTCCGCCGCGTCGCGCAGCGCGGGGATCTCCGCGGCGCGCGCGCGATCGATCACGAACGTGACGAGGACGTGCGAGGTGTCGCCGGAGCGGACCTCCCGCACGTCGAGCGCCCGAAGCCCGCCGCTGCCGGAGGCGTCGATTGGCGCGAGCACTCCCCCCGTCGCCTCGGCGCCCGACACGCGCGCGCGCAGATCGGCGACGACCCGCGCGATCGCCGGCGACACCACGCGGCAGCGGGGGATGTCGACCACGTCGTGGCCCCCTCCCTTGGCGAAGAGCCCAATCTTGCCGCCGGGGGCGACGATCAACTTGGCGCGCGAGCGATAGCCGACGATCGGCTCGGCCGGCGCCACCGCGTCGGTGTACACGAGTTCGAGCGAGGGGTAGCGCGAGAGCGACTGCACGACGCGACCGCGCTTGAGCGCGAGCTGCTCGGAATAGGACAGTCCGATGATCGGGCATCCGCCGCAGCGATCGGCGTGCTCGCACGCGACCCGCTCGCCTTGTGGCGGGGCGGCCGCGATGCCCGGATCGGACGGCGCGGACATCCGTGGTCGGGCGAGAGTACCACGGTCGCGCGCTTCAGAAGCGCGCGCGCGCAGCCAGAAGCGTCGTCCACACGTGGGGGCCGAGGACCATCTGCGGTTCGTGCTGCTCGCGATAGAGGAGCGTGTAATCCCCCTCTACCGCCAATACGACGTCGCGTGCGAGCGCGAGATCGAACCCGCCTCCCAGCTGCCCGGCGAGCTCCACGTCACGGGGCAGCGTGGGAAGGAGGTCGTTGTCGATACGCCACTGCCCCAGGCCAAGTTGGGCGAAAGGTGCGAGCATGCCGTCCGTCAGGCGCACCCGCATGACGACCATTCGACTCGAACGAGTCACCCTCGACTGGTCGGTCAGCGACAGCCGTCCGACGAGCAGCTGCGTGCTTCCCCAGTCGCGCGCGACGATCGAGAAGTCGGGCGATGCTCCGAGCCAGCGCATCGTCGATGTCGGGGCCGGTGTGCCCTCGGTCGGCCAAGCGGAGGCAGCCGTCAAAGTTGCCCCCCCTTCGCGTAGGACATCGGCCAACTTGCCCCAGTCGACGCGCAAACGGAGCTCGTCCGCCTCCGACGAGATCGCGCTGAAGAACACGGCGATCGCGGCGATGGCGGCGACCGTTCGGCGAGGGCCGACCGCGGACGCGCGCATGGAGAGGAGGAAAGCAGCAACGCGCATGCCGATGCAACGAAACTAACGGCACTCGTCCTTCGTACCTGAAGAGATGTTCGACGGGCTCTCCGTGGCTTTCGCGCGGCCCCCCCCCGCCGCGCGAACGTCCGACCTCTCGGGCGCGCGTGGTAGAAGCTACCCTGTGACGGTGCGCCCGGCCCGTACGGAAGCCGATGTCGCGATGGAGAAATATGCCATCGGCGATGCCGCCGCTTTTGCGGTCGTGTACGACGCCCTCGCTCCCCGGCTCTACGGTTATCTCCTACGCCAGACGCGCGACCCCGCGAGCGCGGAGGATCTCCTCCAACAGACCATGCTCCACATGCACCGGGCCCGCAGCCGCTTTCTTCCGGGCGCCGAAGTGACGCCATGGGCATTTGCGATCGCCCGGCGCCTGCTTGTCGACGGGCTCCGCCGGACCAAGCGCGAAGTCCTCTTCGATACAGGCGACGCCGACGCGGGGGCTTCGAGGAGCCCGAAGGCCGACGATCTCGTGCACGCCCGGGAAGTGGCGTCGCGGATTCAGCGCGCGCTCGCCGAACTTCCCCAGTCGCAGCGCGCCGCCTTCGAGCTCATCAAGCAGGAGGGTCTGACCGTAGCCGAGGCGGCTCAGGTGCTCGGGACCACCGTGGCGGCGGTGAAGCTCCGGGCGCATAGGGCGTACGCGGCGCTCCGCACGGCGCTCGGAGACGCCGAGCCGTGGCTCGAGGGGAGCAAGCCATGAGCCGACCGTCCCCCGAGCTTCGCGCGCGCGTTCTCGCCGCGGTTCGCGCGGAGCCGGTCCCCTCGCGACCCGCCGGGACATGGCGGAGCGTCGCGATCGTCGCCCTCGGCCTCGGGAGCGTGGTCCTCCTTGGCCAGGCGGGCGGGGGTCCGCAGCTTCGCGAAAGACCGCTCGGGTACGTCGTCGCGCTCGCTCTCGTGTGGTTGCCGATCGCGACGCTGGCCACGTGGGCAGGTTTCGGCCGCGGCCGGTCGATGCTCGGGCGGCCGGCGGGGTGGAGTTTCGCCGTCGCGGTCGGCACGCCGGCGGCGCTCCTCGTGACCTGGCTCGGGGTCGCGGTCGCTTGGCCGGAGACGATGCAGGACGCCTCGGGCGGACAGGCGCACCTCGTCTGCTTGCTTGCCACGCTGCTCCTCTCGGTGGGCCCGCTCGTGGCGTTCTTCGTCGTTCGCCGGGGGGGCGATCCGGTGGCGCCTCACCTGAGCGGCGCGGCCACCGCCGCCGCGGCGGGGGCCTGGGGCGCCGCCGCGCTGCCTCTCTTCTGCGGCTTCACGGCGCCGCTCCACATCGCGGTGGGCCATGTCCTGCCCGTCGCCTTGATGGCGGCCCTCGGGGCGCTCCTGGGCGGCTGGGTCTTCGCCGTGAGGGCCCGATAGTCCGCAGGCTCGCGCGAAGCGAGAGATCGGACGAGAGAAACCCCTAGGGCGCCAGGCGATTGAGCATCCGCGGGAACGGGATGGTCTCGCGCACGTGCGGCAGACCGCAGATCCAGGCCACGGTCCGCTCGATCCCCAGCCCGAACCCCGCGTGCGGAAACGTCCCGTAGCGGCGCACGTCGAGGTACCACTCGAACGCTGGCCGCGGCAGATTGTGCGTGGCGATCGCCGCCTCGAGCTTGGACAGGTCGTCCTCGCGTTGCCCGCCGCCGACGATCTCGCCGTATCCCTCGGGAGCGAGCATGTCCATGTTGAGCGTGAGCGACGAGTCCCCCGGATCACGCTTGAAGTAGAACGCCTTCAGCGTCGTCGGGTAGCG
>Ga0070735_10002633_pt1 | contig 16114 bp, 20 predicted proteins | sample Coa_R1_FD_66443 | JGI IMG/M metagenome (GOLD analysis project Ga0070735, IMG submission 66443) | Surface soil microbial communities from Centralia Pennsylvania, which are recovering from an underground coalmine fire - Coalmine... | ecosystem: Environmental > Terrestrial > Soil > Unclassified ... | reverse complement strand
CTGTGGTCGCTGAAATACGGCAAGATTGCCGGGCCGAATCCATGGCGCGCTCCTGGGCTTGAATGGGCAATCCAGTCGCCGCCTCTGGTGGAGAACTTCGAGCAGATTCCGGTCGTGGATTTCGAGGCCTACGATTTCGACCGCGTGGAAGGCGCCGTCGAAGTCACCGGATGGCCGGATCGCTGAATTGCCCCCATCAGCCAACATAATGGGAAGGCACAGGCAGCGAAGATTGCGAAGGCGCGCTGGCTCTTCAACCCACGGGGCATCCGATCGCGCTTATATGGAGCCCTTCGACGGAAATTGCGCATCGTTAAACATGGCGACGAACTGTTGCTACACTCGTTATCTCCGAGTAGCCAACTCCCCGTCCATGTCGGCGATTCGCCGACTCACGAATGAGCGGACGCTAATTTACTGGTGCGCGTAAGTCACGTGGTCATTCCAGTCCACAAAGGGGCCCTAGGGATTGTCCTTCCACGCCCAAACGTTCAATTCGAAAAGCGCCGGCAGCCCGTAGCGGTTCGGAGTAGCCGTTCGCCTTAAAGTCGTGGGACCGTCGGTGTACAGCATCAAGTGACCGTCCACCTGTGGAGCGGCGCCGGGCCTTTCTGATGCATCGCGACGGGCGCGAGGACGAGGCAGAGAAGAAGCAGCGGGAGGTGCTGGCGACAGAGCGCGCCGCGCTGGGACCAAGAGATCAGAGAACCGTCGGTTCAATGTCGCAGCTGGCGGGAATCCTTGTGGAACGGGGGCATTACGCGGACGCCGCGAATCTGAATCGCGAGACGCTGGACCTGAGACTCGAACTCCTGACCTCTACCGTGTCAAAACGGTAGGCAGTTGAATCTAAAATACTTACGGGGCATCGGCGGCACCGAAAAGCACCATTAAACATCCAAAATCAACCCTCAGCACCATCGAAAACACCATCGGAGAGGAAAAGGTAGCAGTCAAATTGAGGTAGCAGTCAATGGTTCGATCAGCGTTTTAGGAGCGCGACTTCTACCGCGCCGGGCAGATTCCCAATTCAGTTGATGCCGCGCATACCGTTTACGCTGGTGATGGAAATCCATGAAAATGGTATCAGTGAAATCAGTGTCGAGGCGAACAGTTGAAAGCAACAGACGCAGGCGTCTGCAAACCGGAGACGTGGGATGATATTGTCAATGACCATCCGAAATTTCCCGAGCTGATGGCGAAATGGCTTCGCCTGATTGGGGTTCTCCTGCAATCTACAGAGGCGCTGGAGGGCGATGATCTTGGTTTACTGATTAGCGGATTCATGTTCGCGTCTGCCGTTGACATCAATGATGTGCTCACTCTAACTCATCGCAATTCAAGATCGGGTGCGCCAAAGCTGCTGCGCTCCGCCTATGAACGCATAGTGACGATGAAGTATCTAGCCGCGAATCCTACCGAAGTACCGAAATTCATCGGGTATCAGAGCATTGATCGGCAGCAAATCATAGATGAATGCGCGTCGAAACTCGGCGAGGATTTGACAGAACCGGCACGGTCCAATCTCGCAAATGCGGCGAAACAAGCGCGGCAGGAATATAAGGCAGAAGTTTGTCCCCATTGCAACATGCGGAAACAAACGAACTGGACTCCGAGGACCGTCAAGCAACTTGCTGATGCGACCGGGATGTCTCACATGCATTTTCACTCATATGTGCTACCGTCAAAGATGATGCACACGACCTTTTACGGCACGATGGAGTTTATGAAATCGGCAGCTCCGACGTACAACATCTTGAATTGTGCCCATGAGCTAATAGTTCACAACGTGCTCACGCATCGGCGACATTTCGCGAAAGCGGAATACCAGCCAACTCCAATGATGAAGGAAGTAGCGGAGGATTATCTTCGGATTTGGGTGTACGCGGAAACATCGTTCGAAGGTATGCTGCTGCCGGTCCGGAGCTGAAATTTCCAAGGCGTTCAGCGCCGATGCCAATCGCCGTGCCGGTACGCGATTCATCCTCTGAGCTGTAGAAGCCGAGGAAGAGATACGCCGCACAGCCGAGGATGATGGCCGCGATGATGATATCTGCGATCATGGCGCTCCCCATTCTCGGCCGATTCCTCTGTCTCGCTCTTTTCACGACGCATGGCCGATTTTGACGTTTGCTCCGGCGAGAGGGACAGGGACATCATGGAATCTCCGCGTCTCGCTTGCGCCATGGCGCATCGAACGGTTCGCAGGGGAGTGGTTCTCGGGACCGCCCAGTGTGGTCGCTGAACGGGGGCAGAGCCGTGCGCCTGCCCCTCCGCTCCTACGCGCCGTAATCTTGATCCGGCTCGGGCGTTCCTGCTGTACAGCGGTGCTCTTCTTCCCATTCCTCCAGAGACCCATCGGAGGAAGAAACCAGCTTTGACTCACCGCACTTCAGGCATGTAGAGGCGATCAGCAGACGCGATTCCACGGGCGTGAGCGCACGGGAAAATTCAGGTGTCTTGGTGAGGGACATTAGAATATGTGAATATTGTGCCTGCTTCTGTTCGTTAGTTCAACGCGATATCGCGCGGGATTTCACTCACGTAAAAGCTGAAAATCGCCCCAGTGAGCGCCCGGGCAAAGGAAATCGACCAGCACCTGCTGGATGTGTTTGTTGCGCTGCTTCGAGATCGGCGTGCGCATCACCTTGTCGGCCGAACTCTTCTCGGCGCTGCACAACCCGCAGTAGCTGATGGCCTGTTTGATGGTGCGGAAGCGCGAGGTGTCACCGATCTCGAGCGCCCAGGTCAGCGCGGTGATCGGCCCCACTCCTGGTACCGTCCGCAGCCGCCGGAGCCTCTCGGTCAGCAGCGGATCCTGTTCCAGCGACCGCAGCAGAGCCGCGTCCATGCGGATGGAGCGGTCGATGTGCTCGCGGCACAGTTTCAGCAGCGGCCGGACGCTGTCGCTGATCTCCTCGCTGGTCGCCAGCAGCTGCTCGAAGTAGCCCATGCGGTGCAGCCGCGGGCAGTGTACTGAGCCACGCGTCCAGCTCGCGTCGGGTCGAGCCGATTTTGCCTTCCTGATGCACACGGCCAGCCGCGTCCTTCACGCAGTAGCTGATCGTCTTCTTGTGTACGTCCAGTCCGATGTAGTACATGTCGTCTCTGAGGAGCCTCCGAGGTTGTTCTCTGAATCAGCAGCCCGCTGAGTTCAGCTTCTTGTAACACCTCGTGCTCCTCGACTTAGCATTCAAACAACTCGCCCGGCAATACGATCTTGTCTGAAATGAAGTCTAGAGTTTTCGAGTGAGGCGGTACATCTTGGTAGTCAAAAAACAAACTCCAAAATACCAGGCGAAGCTGATGAAGATCAGCAGAGTTCGGAAGACCAGATTCCCAATAGCTGCATTTGTGATTTTCAGTACGTCTGAGATTGGACCAGCGATCCAGAAGCCCGGGAACAAGAACACAAACCACACGATTCCCGCTTCAAATCCATCTTGAACCCAAAGGCGGCCCCCGCAGCAGTTCCCATTAACCCAGCAGCCAGCAATGCAGCGAGAATGCTGTCCGACATCTGTACGCGCATACCGAGTCTCGGTCAACAGGATACTGCTAATCTGGCCGACTCACCCGCACCTCGTACATTTCGAGCACCAGGCACGCCGCCCGATAAAACGGCGTGATAAGGTGGCCCGCACCGGATTCTTCTCGCGAAAAGAGACAGCGATGCAGAGACGCACCTTCGTCAACATGGCGGCCGGCGCAACAATCGCCGCCGTTTTAAAGCCCGTCGCTCATGCCCGTGGACAGGAGCCGAAACGCCCCACTCCCTACCCCGATCCGGCGGTAGAGGTCGTTGATCCTCGTTTTGCGCAGTACCGCGTCCCGAGCGCAGCGGTGGAGCGTTTGTTCACCGGTGCACGGTGGGCAGAGGGCCCCGTATGGTTTGGAGACGGACGATACCTCCTCTTCAGCGACATCCCCAACAACCGTATGCTGCGATGGCTTGAGGAAACCGGAGAAGTCACGGTGTTTCGCAGCCCGTCAAACTACAGCAACGGAAATTGCCGGGACCGTCAGGGCAGGCTGATCACCTGTGAACACGACACGCGCCGCCTGACTCGAACCGAACATGACGGCACTGTATCCGTGCTGATGGACAGCTTCCAGGGCAGGAAGCTCAATGCTCCGAATGACGTTGTCGTCCACTCCGACGGCGGCATCTGGTTCAGCGATCCCGGGTACGGCATCATGTCGAATTACGAAGGGCACAAAGCCAGCTTCGAGCTTTCGGCCAACGTGTACCGGCTTGACCCGAAGACTCGCGTCGCAACCGTTGTTGTTGCCGATATGACAAAGCCCAATGGGCTGTGCTTCTCTCCCGACGAGAAGTTGCTCTACATCGTCGATACCGGGACGCCGAAGCACCCAGGCGACCCATCTCCAATTCGGATTTATAACGTCGTGGATGGCGTGAGGCTCGCAAATGGACGCATGTTCGTGAACATGTCGCCAGGCACTTCCGACGGCATCCGCTGCGATGTGGATGGCAATGTCTGGTCAGCCGCCGGGTGGGCCGGAGACGGTTTCAACGGAGTGCACATCTTTGCGCCGGACGGCACGCTAATTGGGAAAATTCATCTTCCGGAAACGTGCGCCAATCTGTGTTTTGGCGGCGCGAAGAGAGATCGGCTGTTCATGACGGCGAGCCAGTCTCTCTACTCCCTCTACGTCGGGACAGAAGGCGTCCAGCTGCTCTGATCCAAGCGTACGGCTCTGCCCGCCGGTGACCGGGATCAGAGCAGCCGCCTGCCGGCGCTGCGGTTTGCAATGTCCGAGTGAGTGGGCGACCACTCGCCTGGAACGCAGTGTCAATGAGTGAATTGGCCCGTTAGCGTCAACTGAGAACATCCGCGCGGATTGCTTCCGAGAAGCCGACATATCAGTACTAGGCGGTTTCTCGATGAGTGCAGTGTCGATCATGTGCTCGTCGGATCGCCCGGGGCATGCCACGGCTGAGGACTAACAGACTTCCCCTCAAAATTTACTTGCCGATAAACAATAAATAGATTATTGTTTATCGATATGAAGTCAATCGCAACTACCAAACCTCCGACGGCCCTGCTCGCGACGTGGGTCACCTTGCGTATCCTCATTGTCCTCAACTGGATTTTCGGCGTGCTGATTTTTGGGATGCTGGCGATGAGCTTCGCGGCTGAGGGTTGGACTTGGCGAGCGTTTGGCGTCGCACCGGTCGCCGGCCACGAGGGCATGGTCGCTGGGATGCGCGTCATCATGGTGATCGGCATCGCAGGCACACCCATCACTTACGTCGTGTTCAGCCGGCTTCTGAGGATTGTCGAATCGGTACGCTCAGGCGTGGCGTTCACCACCGACAATGCCGGGCGGCTCCGGACCATCGCCTGGGCGATGCTCGGCCTTGAGCTGCTTCACATCTGCGTCGTCGCGATCGCGTCTGCGGTCTCGACCAAAGAAATGCCGCTGCACATTAACGGCAATCTCCACATCACCGGTTGGCTCGCCATCCTCATGTTGTTCGTGCTCGCGCAGGTGTTCCTTGAAGGGACACGCATGCGCGAGGATCTGGAGGGCACGGTCTGATGGCCATTGTCGTGAAACTCGACGACCTGCTGCACGACCGGCGCATGACGCTGACTGAGCTCGCCGAGCGCATTGACATCACGCTCGCCAACCTGTCCATCCTGAAGACCGGCAAGGCGCGGGCAATGCGCTTCTCTACGCTCGAGGCAATCTGCGAAGTGCTCGCTTGCCAACCGGGCGACCTCCTGGAATTTCGACACGATTCCGGTGCCGGAGAACGCCGGTCGGTATCGCTTGATGAGATTGGAGATTTCAAATGACTTCGACTCGTTCCACAGTTTCACCGGCCCCTCTGGCCCCGATCGAGAGCGAAGTGTCTCTCGCCCGGCTCTACGTTTTACGCACGATGTACCTAGTGCTAGTCATCGGTGGCGGCATCGCGTTTCTGCCGCAATCGATAGGCCACGAGCCCACGGCGCGAGGGGTAATCCCGAGCCTGCTCGCCGGAATGTGGGTGCTTGCCTGTTTCGGGCTCCGCTACCCACTGCAGATGCTTCCGATACTTCTGTTCGAGCTGGCGTGGAAGACAATCTGGCTTGTCGATTACGGAGTGCCGCAATGGAGGGCGGGCGTGAACACGCCGGTATTCAAAGACGATTTCAAAGCCATCGCGCTGGGCCCCTTGGTCTTTATCATGGTAATCCCGTGGGGATACGTCTTCCGGCATTACCTGAAGAAGCCGGGGGCACGTTGGCGCAATGCACCGTGAATGTTCGGGCATCTTCGAGAGACATGCATATTGCCGTCGCGCTTCCTGTGCCCCAACGGAGAGGGACGCACAGATCTGGAGGGAAAATATCCAACGAAGCATAACGCCATGTTGACCCTCACGTCGCTGCTCTCGATCCTGTTCGTGACGTTTCACCTGACGAGCGATACTGTCCACGCCAAGGTCGGGACGCCGGAGGCAGGCGGCTCAACTCTCGTTGTGGTGCCCATCCTGGTCGTCTGGCTCTATGGAACGTTGGTGCTGGCCGAACGGCGGTCGGGGAACATCATCATGCTTGTCGGGTCGCTCCTGGCGCTGGGCATTCCTGTCATCCATGTGATGGGGGCGGGAGGTATTTTTCGCGGTGCGATCGCCAGGTCCAGCCCAGCCTTCTTGTTTGTCTGGACGCTTCACGTGCTGGGCGTGACTGGGATGTTCGTCCTCATCCTCTCCTTGCGCCGACTGTTGAGCCTGCAGCGGACCGCCCCCGGTAGTCCACAACCCAAACTTGAGAACGGACTGTCGCACGGCGGAGGTGGTCGGCCCTGAGTGGGTTCTTCGACAACCGCCGCGCAACATTAACAAGATGTCCGTCCATCCGGCGAAGTGAGCCGAGTTATATTCCAGGAGATTTACCAGATTAGTAACCACAAACGCGTTTCTCGTCAGTTGTGATCTCGATGATTGCCAAATCGCCAAATCACTCATTTACACTCCGTTCCCGGGCGAATTTGCCGGCAACTCGTTCATCTGGGGCGGAGCCAAGCCAGCCGGAGCTAAAATGCCGCGCAGGGGAAGACAACATGATCAGCGCCCACACCCGCGGTAGTCCCGATGCGAGAGTGGAAATGGTCGCCGCAGGAGAAGGCTGTCGCCCGACGAGCGTTCGACCTTGCCCTCCGGCGCGAACTCGAAAGCGTCCTCCGCGAAGCCAGAGAACGGCCCGCGCGGATCAATGAGGCCTCAGATCTGTGGGGACTGGAACGCTGGCTCGGGGAGCGCCGTCGCCAGATCGATGGCACTTTCGACTACCGCTACTCCGTCCTGACGCGTCTTCGCCAGGCTGCTCCGCGCAGGCCAGATCAGCCGCCGGGGCGGTCGGAAGAAGCCGACGATGATATTGCGTCTCCCCGATCTGGAGCACGCCAGAACGGCGGTCCTGAACAGCCTGACCAACACCGACGCACAGCGTGGCTACTGGCATGCCATCGACGAGTTCGTTGACTGGTATTGCTCGGAACCCCGGCTGGCCTTCAACCCCGCGTCGTGGTGCGGCCTGGGCCAACACTGCGAGAACGAACAGACCACGTTTGCTATAGAAGAGATTCCCGGCGAGCACATCGAGGACTGACATGATCGATTCGGTTTATCTCATGGAGAGTGTTCGCGAGAGACATCGAAAAGCTCCGCTCTTGCTCGAACGCGAGAAGTATCTGACCTACTTGTCGGATATCGGTACGGACCGGAAGCGACTGCGCAGCATCGCCACCATGCTGCTTCATGTCGTGCGACTGCTCCAGCTGGACTTGCCTCGGCCGATTGGAGTCGATGAGGTCGTTGCAGCCAGCAGGCGCTGGATGGAGGACCCCGTTGCTGGCCGGCATCGCAAGTCGGGCGTGGCCTCGCCCTATACATTTCAGGTGACTGCCACGAATTGGCTGCGATTTCGCGGATCGCTCGTCGCGGCTCCCCAGCCAGACTTGCCCTACGGCAATCTCGTCCCCAACTTCCTCACAGCGATGCGCACCGAGCGAGGCCTCGCCCTCGAGACCCTGCGAAGCTATCGATCGCGAATTCTGAGCTTTCTCCATTGGCTGCAGCCGCGTTGTTCGGATTTCTACGGCGTTCGCATCCTCGATATTGACGAATACGCGGAGGCCAAGCGCTCAGGCGGCTGGTCGCGCGCCTCTCTGGCTGCGCACGCGAGAACCCTCCGGACATTCTTCGGATACGCCGAAGAACGTCGGTGGTGCGCAGTCGGGATTCGCGACAGCATTGCGAGCCCGCGCGTACCCCGAATAACGGAGAACATGAGCGCTCCGGTCTGGCAAGACGTGCGCGGGGTGATCGCCGCTATCGGGGATAGAAAACCTGCCGACCTGCGCGCCAAGGCCATGTTTCTGCTTTTCGCGATCTACGGATTCCGCTCGGCCGAGGTGAGGTCCATGGCGCTCGAGGATATCGACTGGCGCCGAGGAACGATTACGATACGCAGAGCCAAGGAGGTAAAGTCCAGCAGTTTCCCTTACAGAGCGAGGTGGGCGAAGCCATCGCCGTTTACCTCGAAAAGGCACGACCGCGATGTGCGTGTCGGAACCTGTTCGTCACGCTGCATCCGCCCCATCGGCAGGTTCTGGGACATTCGATGTTTGCAATTATCGAGCCTCGCATCAGGAGGGTTGGGATCGCAACCGGGCAATTCGGGCCCCACATGCTGCGCCGCGCCTGCGCCACGGAGTTGCTGCGCCGCGGGTATCCTCTGAAGGACATCGCGGACTTCCTGGGCCACAGCAATCTGCGCTCAGTCAGCAACTACGCACGATTTGACTCGGCTTCCCTGGGAAATGTGGCCCGATTTAGCCTTCGTGGAGTCCTATGAAGCTCGAAGAGGGAATCGATTTGTACGTGCACGGGAGACGGGCTGCGGGAGTATCCTTTACGACTGCGTACAAAATCTATCGAGCGTTCCTGAGGAGCGCGGGCGATCTGCCGCTCAGCCAGATCTGCTGCCATCACGTGCTGCAGTTCCTGGACCGCCATTCGACCTCGACTGTGGCTTTTCGGAGGAGACACAGCCTTCTTCGACACTTGTTCGAACATTGGGCGGCGCATGGAGCGATGGCCAGGCTGCCCATGCCTCCCAACAGACCGCCGCTGCGATCACACTTCCTGCCCTACATCTATACGAAGGAGGAGCTTCGCAGGCTGCTACAGTCGGCATGCCAGTCAGGGACGGCAAACGACAAAATACACCACAGGACAGTGCGCGCTGCCGTTCTTACCCTCTACGCGACCGGCGCTACTGTCGGCGAGATAACAAGGCTTCGCAGGGAAGATGTTGATTTGCAGAATGGCTCCATAAAGTTCTCTGGAAGCCAGCTGAAGGTTAGCCGCTGTATCCCAATCGGAAGAGATCTCGTCCGAGTGGCGCGGCAATTTGCCGCTTGGCAGAGACGCACAGGAAGGCATACTGAATTCTTTTTCTCAAGGATCGACGGTAAAGAAATAAGCCCGCGCGCTCTCCGTGGGTATTTTGAGCGCTTTCGTCGAATGGCTGGCATCTCTGGCTATCTTGGCAGCAGCCAATCGCCTTGCCTCCGAGATTTGAGAGCGACGTTTGCGGTCCATCAGATCACTACGTGGATCAGGAGAAAAGAGGACTTGAACCGGATGCTGCCTGCCCTCGGAGCCTATCTGGGGAATTCCGGGCTCGAATCGACTGAACGATACCTTTTGCTCACTCCGGAACGCTTTCAAAGTGCGCTTAACACGCTAAGCCCACAAAAAGCATATGCGCGGTGGCGGAACGACCCGGCGGTGGTGCAGTTTCTTGCTGGCCTGTAGGGAAAGAATTGACGACTCACCGTCAAATGTTGATGCGACCCACAAAAAGGAGCGCATGCAAGGTCGATCTGATCCTCATCGCGATAACGGATTCGGTTTCGATTGACATGCCGGAACCTGGTATGGACCGCCTCGCCTACAAGGTCGACGGCGGCCCAGTGCTCCTCCCGTCATTTCCTGAATGCAGATCCGAACCTCGGTTCCCGCCATGACCCGTTCAGGACGAGCCCGCGGGCGGCTTGCTCTCCGACGCCGAGAAACGGAATTGATCTGCAGAAGCTGAAACCGTGGGAGCGTCAGGTCCATTCCATGGGAGAAGTACGCTTCCGGCTGGCGCAGTTTGGATGCGCAGAGCCGGGCTTCATTAAGGCCCGAGAACCCTTTTGAAACGCTGGGGCGTTCCCCAATTCAGGGGACCCCCCAGCGGATGGCCTAAGGCCGCGAGACGGGAAGGTAGAGGAGAGGGCATTCAGCAACGAAGCTACCCCTATCCCTGCGGCTACTTCAACGACCGCGCCCGCGAGTGCCACTGCACGCCCCCGATGATCCAGCGCTACGTGGCGAAGGTTTCCGGTCCGCTGCTCGACCGCATCGACATCCATATCGAAGTGCCGGCGGTGCAGTACAAGGAACTGCGCAGCGGAGCGGCCGCCGAATCGTCGGCGTTAATCCGTGCCCGCGTTCTGGCCGCTCGCGAGCGCCAGCGGCAGCGTTTCGCGTCGGGGAAGGAGAAAATCTTCTCTAACGCCCAGATGAGCACGCGTCAGATTCGTGCCTTCTGTGAGTTATCGCCTGACGCTGAGAAGCTGCTGGAGCGCGCCATGCTGCAACAGGGACTCACGGCCCGCGCCCACGACCGCATCCTGAAGGTTGCGCGCACGATCGCCGATCTGGCCGGCGATGCAAATATTTCGGTGCCGCATATTGCTGAGGCGATTCAGTATCGGACCCTGGACAGAAGCTACTGGGCAAACTGAATCCAGCCCATGCGCACCTTTCATCACCAAGTGGTGATAATATAGGTGATGATTGGAGGGCCTGAAATGAGAGCTACGGTGACGCTTGACGACGATTTGGTCCGCAAAGCCCAGAAATATTCGGGGATCACGGAGAGATCGGCGCTCCTTCGGGAAGCACTTAAGGCTCTCATTCACATCGAGGCGTCCCGACGGCTGGCCGCGATGGGCGGCACGGAGCCTGAGCTCGAATCCATCAAGCGCACACGAGCGGACGACCTGTGATCCTTGCCGACACCTCCGTTTGGATCGACCATTTGCGCAGCCCGGATCCTGTTATGTCGGCGCTGCTGCAATCGGGAAAAATCACCATTCATCCATTCGTGATCACGGAAATTGCGCTGGGATCGCTGCGTGACCGCCGAAAAAAGCTGACGGCACTGGACGCGCTTCGCGCCGTCAATGTCGCCGAGGGCGACGAGGTGCGGCGGCTGATCGAGTCGCACTCCCTCTATTCGAATGGCCTGGGCCTCACGGATGTGCACCTGATCGCATCCTGCCTCATGACCATGGGAGTGCAGCTATGGACTCGGGACAAGGCGCTGGCCGGCGTCGCGAAGTCTTTCGGTATTCAGGCGAACCTGCCCTGACAAGCTAGCGTTTCCGGACGGTGGCTCCCGCGGATCGCTTTGCCCTCGTCTTTCGCAGCCCTTCGTGGGCTTACGCCGCCGCGATCAGCGTGGCGTAGATCATCAGGAGCCATCCGCCGCCGCCAATGGCCATCAGCGGAGCCGCTCCGAACGACTTACCGCACCAGACAATCGCCAGCAGAGCCGAGAGGATGGCCCCAAAGCAGCCGATCGATTCGTAGGTGAAATCGGGATTCGGTCCGCGTGGCCCATGGTGCAGCAGCCCATGCGATGCCCAGCATAGCGTGGCGAACAGGAGTACCAGAACGAAGCGGCCCAGCACACGGTAGGGATCGCTCCGCCGGCTGCGGTTGGCCATAAACCAGGTCGCGCCGATGTACGCGCACACCAGCAACCAGCTGAAAATTGTGAGTCGGAACACGTTACCTCGCGGGGAGTTCCTTTGAGTATGCATGAGGCCTTCCCGGCGCGGCGACAAAATTTTGGTCTCCGGCTGGCTTGATTGCTGCGCAAGACGCCGCCCGCCGCGCTGTGGGATAGTGGAGGGACGCCCCCGGAAAGTCCTGCATCCGCTATCGGGGCCGAGCTATCCGATCAGCAACGGAGATTCCCGTGGCCAGTGGACTGATCAGCCGCGACACAGCGCTGAACCCGTCACAGCAGACGGCGAACTGCGGCGAGAATCCGTACCTCCGAATCTTCAAATCCAACGTTTACGTGCGCGACCACGACGCGAGCATCGACTTCTATGTCAACCGGCTCGGCTTTTGCGTCGTGGCCGATCAGCGTTTCGACTTCGGCCGCTGGGTGGCAATCGCTCCCCCGGACGGCAGCACCATCCTGGCGCTGATCGCTCCACGGCGCGGCTCGGAAAACTACCGGCTGATCGGCCGCGCGACGCAGATTGCGTTCATCGCCGAAGACGTCAACGCCACTTACGATCTGTGGCAGAGCCGCGGCGTCCATTTCGAGCAGCCTCCGCAGCCGCAGCTGTGGGGCGGAGTGTTTGCGCGCTTCCGCGATATCGACGGAAACACCTTCGAGTTGCTCGGCTCAGACGAGATGAGCTGCCTGATCGAGGCGCAGCGCCGTGCCGCCAGCGAGCGCGTGGAAAGAGAACGCCGGCTGGAGCAGGAACTGCAGATCGCCAAGCAGGTGCAGGCGAAGCTGTTTCCGCAGACCACGCCCGCGTTGCGGACGCTGGAGTACGCCGGCGTGTGCATCCAGGCCCGGCACGTGGGCGGCGACTACTACGATTTCCTCTCCTTCGGGCCGGATCGCCTCGGGCTGCTGATCGGCGACATCTCGGGGAAGGGCATCGCGGCGGCGCTGCTGATGGCGAACCTGCAGGCAAACCTGCGCAGCCAGCTGGCCATGGCGCGCGAGCAGCCCGAGGTGTTTCTGCGCAGCGTGAACGAGACGTTCTTCGACAATACCGTCGACAGCGCGTACTCGACGATCTTCTTTGCCGAGTATTGCGACGTGGAGCAGCAGCTGCGCTATGCAAACTGCGGCCATCTGCCGGGGCTCCTGGTGCGCGCGGCGGGCGGCGCGGTCGAAGAGCTGTCTCCGACCGGAACCGTGCTGGGATTGTTCCGCGACTGGAACGGGCATACCGGATCCTGCCAGATGGAACAGGGCGACCTGCTCGCGCTCTATACCGACGGAGTCACCGAGGCCTGCAATGCCGATGGCGAGGAGTTCGGACAGCATCGGCTGATCGCGGCCCTGCAGCAACACGCAGGGGAAAGCTCTCACGATGCGGTAAATGCGGTTCTCCACGCAGTGCTCCAGCACTGCACAGGCGAACAGGCGGACGACATCACGCTGATCGTGGCGAAGTGCACGGGGCGGTAAAGAGGCCGTGCTACGGCGCGTAGCCGCTGGACGCTTGCTGCCTCGATCCAATTTCACCCGCAAGCCGCGGGCGGACGCCGGTCACCGAGGGACGCGGACGGGGAGCGGGTGCGCAGATCAAATGACCGCCCAGCATCAAAATGCTCATCGGCCCGAAGACGTCGAACAGACGGCGTCCAGCGGCTCTTCGCGTCGCGCGATGACGGGGGGCGGTGAGTGCAGGTTCGGCGGCGACGGGCCGCTCGGGCAGCAGCACCGGGCTGCTGGTTCGGTACGCGCCGCGCAGCGTGTTCCAGCGAATTTCAAAAAGTTCGCGGACCGAAGCGAAACCGTCGGCGAGCGGACGGAAGTGCGAATCCCGGTAATCGTGCACCACGCGCAGCCCCACTTCGTCGACCCGGAGCCCGAGCGCGAGAGCCGCATGGATGAGTTCCGTGTCGTATCCCCATCCATTAAGCCTGAGCAGCGGAAATACACGGCTGGCGGCGCTGCGCGTGAGGGCCTTCAGGCCGCACTGGGTGTCTTTAAACGGCACCGCCAGGACGCAGTTGGCCAGCCGATTGAAGGCGCGGCTGGAGAGGCGACGGTGCAACGGCTGGTTGCGGAGGCATTCGAAGTGATCGAGCCAGCGGGAGCCAATGGCAATATCGGCGCCACGGCCCAGGGCCGCGGCCAGCAGGGGGATTTCAGCGACGGAATCGCCGAGGTCGGCATCGCACAGAACGACGATTTCTCCCCGCGCGAACCCAACGCCGCGGCGGATGGCAAATCCCTTGCCGCGGTGCGGAAGGCGAAGAGCGCGGACCCGGCATAGAGGCGTACGAAACTTTTCCGCCAGTTCAGCAGTCGAATCGGTTGAGCCGTCGTCTGCGACGATGATTTCGCACTTGCCGAGCTGGCTGGATGCCAGCGCGGCGATCGCGGCCAGTGTGGCCGGAAGCCGGCGTGCTTCGTTATAGGCTGGAATGACAACGCTGCAGTAATGGTGGGACATCGTGGGGTGGCATCCCTACCACGGTACGGATGAGGAAATAACGCGTTCGGTTGGACGTGGCTCCCCCAAATCCGCTCTCAAAGCCCGACCAATTCCACTCCTGCCCACGATTCAGCAGATTTCCCGCATCCAGGTGAGGCTGTCACCGATCGCGGAGCGTTCGGCACGGGAATTGCCAGATATTTCGCAGGGTACCTGATTCCACTGGCTCGGTGCAGACGCTGAACGCGTACGCCTCCTGCCGGCTGCGCAGGTGTGCTCAGGCGCGGGCGGGCAGCGGCGCTGCGGCCAGCGTGACCAGCCGGCCGGGCTGGCAACAGGCCCGGTCCAGTCGCGCGCGGTCGGCCTGCAGCTGTTTCTCCTGAGCGAGGGTGGCCAGCGTCTGGCGCAGAAGGCGCGCTGCCCCGGCATGCTCCGGCGCTGCGATGCGGTAGTGCATCCACTTGCCCTCCCGGCGGGCCGTCACAATGCCGGCGCGGCGCAGATAGGCGAGGTGCCGCGAGATCTTGGGCTGCGGCTCACCGAGAATCTCGACGAAGTAGCAGACGCATATCTCCCGTTCGCCCATCAGGTTGAGCAGGCGCATGCGCGTCGAATCGCCCAGAGCCTGGAAGAATCGCGCCAGATCGAAGGAGCGAGGTTTGGCCATGACGACAGATTCGCATTGACAAATATGTTCGTCAAGCATATATCTGCATAGCAGAATATGTAGTAAGAGAGGAACGGATGAGCGACGAGATTCTCAGCGCAGTGCAGAGCAAATACGCGGCCGCGGCCCGCAGCACGCTTTCCAGCGATCATGCCGGCGTGCACGCGGTGGCTGAGGCTTTCGGCTACAGCTCAGACGAACTGGCGTCGATTCCGGCGCCTGCGAATCTCGGCCTGTCCTGCGGCAATCCAACCGCGCTGGCGGAACTCAAACCCGGCGAAGTAGTCGTCGATCTGGGTTGCGGAGGCGGGCTGGACGTTTTTCTCGTCGCGCAGAAAGTTGGCCCGGCGGGTCGGGCGATCGGCATCGACATGACTCCGGAGATGATCGACCGGGCGCGCGCCAACGCCTCGAACGGCGGCTACACGAATACGGAGTTCCACCTGGCTACCATCGACCGCCTGCCGCTGCCGGATGCCTCGGCCGACTGCGTGATCAGCAACTGCGTCCTGAACCTTGCGCCCGACAAGGAGGCCGTCTTCCGCGAGATCTTCCGAGTCCTCAAACCTGGCGGGCGGCTGGCGGTGAGCGACATTGCTCTGAAGCGTGAATTGCCGGAGGCTGTGGCTTCGAGCCTCGCGGCCTACGTCGGATGCATCGCGGGTGCGATCCCGATGGAGGCGTACCGGAACGGCCTGGCGCGAGCGGGCTTCACGGCGATTGAGATTGCCGACAGCGGCTCCGATCTGCACGCGTGGGAGAAGGTCGAAAACCAGGCGGGCTGCTGCTCCCCAGCCATGCAGACGCCCGCCAGCGGCGCGTACTCGTGCTGCTCCGGAACCGGTGCCGCGGACACGAGCGTGCATGAGGATTTGAAAGCGCTGCTCACCGAGTACGATCTGAACAGCGCGGCGGCGAGCGTGAAAATTTCCGCGCGCAAGCCCGGGGCGCGCTCCTGCTGCGGGCCAGCTTGCTGCTCCTGAAGAAGCCTCAGTCATCACTGTTCACCGACCACGGATAACTGATCACAGATCCCTGAGAACGAATAATAACGATTACGACCCATGCGACTCTTCGTCTTCGCCTGCGTACACTCGGCCGGCCGCTCGCAGATGGCGGCGGCGCTCTTCAATCGCGTGGCCGATCCTGCGCGCGCCCGCGGCGTCG
>Ga0070735_10002632_pt1 | contig 16114 bp, 16 predicted proteins | sample Coa_R1_FD_66443 | JGI IMG/M metagenome (GOLD analysis project Ga0070735, IMG submission 66443) | Surface soil microbial communities from Centralia Pennsylvania, which are recovering from an underground coalmine fire - Coalmine... | ecosystem: Environmental > Terrestrial > Soil > Unclassified ... | reverse complement strand
TGCAAAGGGAGACCATGGACGAAAAAACGAGTACCATCCTGCCGGGAACGGTAGAAAAAATCATCAAGCCCCCATTCCCAAGCATGCCCGAAAAGGCACAGATAACCGTTGAAGGCGGGGATCATTTGTATCGAGAAATACGCATCGACAACACCCTGACGAATGACAAGGGCGAGGAAGTAAGCCTCAAAGCGGGTGCGCACGTGGAAGTCACCGTCGAAGCCGATTCTAAAGACACAACCCCCAAGAAATAATGCAGCCTCGGCATCGCCAATCTGGATGGATGCTGAGTTGAGCGCAGCAGTGTGGACGACAATCGGTTAAGCGAGTATGTCTCTCAGGAAATAGTATTCATCGAGGACTTCGAAGGATACGGAAGGCGGCTCCATTTTCGAATCGAGTGTCGCAGCGTTCGCTGGGGATAATGTCGGGTTGTCATCAAGAAGCTGTTGTATTCGTTCTTCAATCTGGTTCCGATCCCCATCCGTCAGCGAGTTCCTGAACTGAGCCCGTTCTGCATTCGCTGGACGCTGTTTTCCTCTCGCCCACTCACGCATTGCCGGATCAGCATGTTTGCGATTCGCATTGATTCCAGTCTGCTGGCCGTTCATCCGGTTCCTTGCTTCATCGAGTTTCGTCTTAAGAGCTTGATCCATATGATTGTCTGCTACGACCATCGAACCTTGGACAAATTCGAGTCAATGACCGAACCGATTCTAAGAGCGCCGACAGCGGAGCGCATTATCTGTGTTCAGGCGTGTTTGCGTTCCGTTAGCGGCTCGATCTCGTGATTGATTTCAAATCTCACTGGCATGCCACATGTCTGGCATCTCGTTTGGTGTAAGCCACCGTTCAGGCTCGTCGCCTCTAGTTTGTTGGGACGCAGGCACTTGGGACAAGTGATTATTAGATACCCTGCACTGTCTCTTGGGACGAAGAGTGGAGCTACGTCACTCTTTCTTTTCTCCGAGCGAAGGGGGGAAGCCGCCAAAAGCTTCCCCACTTGTTGGGAAAGTTCTTTGATGGTGTAGTGTCCTTTTTGCAGGAAAGCGTCCGCCAGAATTCCGATTGGCATTTCGCCGGAACTGTGGCCTCCACTCATCGCAATAGTGGCGATGTGCGGAAATCGTTCCCGGACTATCGCCAGAAATTCGAACCCTGACATTCGGGGCATATTCAAGTCGGAAATGATTAAATCAGGCAGCGACTTGCTGAGTGCGTTTAGGCCATCCACCCCGTCTTTTGCGGTCAGAACCTCGTAACCCTCGCTTTCCAAAATCTGCCCTGCGGTTTCGCATATCGAAGGTTCATCATCCACCACTAGGATGCGAAAGCGGAATTGAGTTAAAGCAGTCGCTTCGGCGGACAGTTTGCTCTCATAAGAGGGTGCTGCGGTCTCGCCAGCGGGTGTAGTGTGTGGCTGCCCCTGCGATGAGACGGTACGATCCCTATGTTCTTCTTGGTAGGCAGGCATCAATGCCTCCCTTCACTGATGGAAACTTCGAGGAAACCAAATGGTATCCGGTGCGAGACCAGAAAACTGCTCAGTATTGACCAGTCAGGAAAAGCAGATTACTTCGATAACCACACGGGAGAGCCATTAACTTCGTGCCGCTGAACAAGTAAAATTATGGCTCGCACAAGTCTCAGTGGAGGAGTTCGTGCACGTTTATAGGCAGAATTACGGCGGAGTGGACGGGGTGGGGGAGTACCCCGCTCATTTGGAAAGAGCCGTCCCGTATTCAAGTCCGGGTCGAGCGAACGCAACCCAGACTCCTTCAGGACGGGATATGCACTGTGCAGCCTTCGGCGGCTGGCGCAGGTTCCGTGAAGTAATCGGCGTCACTACCCACCGACCGTTCGCATCTTGCAGCCTCAAGTGCCCTCCTCGTGAGCGACTTAATAAGCACAAGATACCCACCCAGCAGGCGTTTTAGCTAGAAATCGACCAAGAATTTCGTCCTTGAAATCAATGGCTTGCAGACTTTTTTTGAGAACTAACGCACAGATTTAATCTTCCGGCGTGAAATCGAAGAAGAGGAAATTGACCCACTTCGCCACAAGGTCGGCATCCTCCGGCTCCCAGTAGAATGCGTCGTTGATTTCGACCATATGCGCCCAATCACGCATCTGGCGTTCGCTAATTTCCCCTCGCTTGCGCTTAGCAAAGAGGATTTCAATGTGCTGCGGAGTGATTCGAACCGCTCGGTTGGGGCATATTTGATTTAAATTCAGAATCCTGTAGTGCGGATTGTGGATCATCCGTTTTCCAAGCGCAGCACGCACTCTCCGGTGCAGTTCCTCCAGCGAAAGTTCGCAACGGGCGTAGCTCTCGATCCATGCGACTGCGTGCTGATTGATTTTGGTTGCGTCCATTGCTGGGCAGGATCATAGGGCGATGATGGTTGCTGACGCAAGCCATGCTTAGGGCGTCTTCGATGGCAAAGCGTGCAGGCTCGGAATCTCAGTTTGCGTCGGTTGCGGTTTTCTATCTACCGCAGCCAACAACGAATACGCCCCGAGCGCAATGAAGATCACGCCGAACATCCAGGGCACCAATCGTTCGAGATGCGTCAGCGGAACATACTTGGTTCGGTCTTTTCCCTTGCCGCAGACATGCCATTCATAATCGAATAGCGCAACGGGAAGTTGCTCTTCCATTTCATGGATCACTTTGAACTTGGCTGTGTTCAAGGCTTTGTAGGAATTCACCGATGACCACCAGATGAAACAGACGAACAGGCCGGCGACCGGGATCAACGCATTCCAGCGATGGTGACCGAATGTAGAGAGGAAGGCGACGAACAACGTGATGAGGCTGGAGCACAACGTCAGCAGATAATTATTGGCGTTCTGACGCTTCTCACTGGTGTGCTGCGAAGTCTCGACGAACAGCTTGTACTGCTCCAACAGATGGTCTTGGTACTTCTCGCCGTACTCCTCAGGGTTGCGGCTCTGGAGTTTGGTCGATGACACAGATCAGCGACCGCCGCCGATAAGAATCTTCAGGTTTGGCCATGTCCAGTTGTACATCTTGTCCGTAGCCTTTGCACTCGTTGGTTTGGTGCAGGTTTTGTCCGGGTAACCCTTCAGCAGAAAGTAGTCCAGTTCTTCTTCCTGAGCGATTTCAAGCTCGTCCCGAACACCCGCCGCCAAATGGGTGTATTGGCCGCAGAGGACAACCATCTGCCCGCATTTCTTGATGCGCTCACGTACCTTCTTTTTCCAATCTCCAACAAACGGTGTCTTCACCGAATAATCGCAAATCTCAAACGGGCTGTCCTCGTGTTTGGATTGCCCGACTAATGCGGTGCGAAGGAATTCGTCGTGGTCGTAGTCGAATGCGGTGAAGACTCTCGTGGCCATGGCGCTTATTTTACTCTTAGGGATCAACTTATGGCCTAAACCCCTCATTTCCGGCACAATCACTATGTGGCCGGAAATCTCGCTCCTGCACGCTACATCGAGTGGATAAATTCCCATTTGGGATTCAATCCCCGCTCTCAGGCTAATTCAAACGTCCTCTCGGATTTCGTCCTCGATGACCTACGGCGACTGTGTCCCGGTATTGCCGACCATCTTAATTCCAAAGATTTAATACCCTCAAAGAATGCTGACGTGATGACCCGTGTTGCATCCCGCAACGTGGACTTCGTGCTGCGTGACCCACCCGGCACAGTAAGAGCAGCTATCGAGCACAAGACCATCATGACCGCACATGGCAAAGCTCGATTGAACCGCTACGGGGACGTAATCGCCTACTGCAATCACATGCACAATCATCGGAAGGATTGCATTGCGGGTGCGACTGTCATCATCAACTGTTCCCCAGCGTATGAGAACCCGGACGCATTTGCCAAAGGCTTGGTAAGACCGAAGTTCAATATGAACAAAGTTGTGGCTGACACGGCAAAGATTTTTGCTGGGATTCCACTTCGGAGCGTAGCCGACGAGCCAAATGACCAGCCTGAAGCTCTGACAGTGATCATCGTCGATTACGATGGCCAGAACCCGGCGATGTTAGTGGACGGCGACTTGGCTCCCCCGGCCAATAGCCCCATCCACTACGAGAACTTTATCGCAAGGATTTGCGACCTGTATCAGCAGAGGTTCGGTGGATGTTGATTTGTGCGGCTCCCCATAGCTGAGTGGTTTCAGTGATTAGCCGCTTTTCAGCAATCTGCAAGTAGTGCGCATCAACCTCGATGCCCACGGAGTTCCGACCGCACTTTGCAGCCGCCAGACTCGTCGTGCCGGTGCCAAGGAAGGGATCGAGCACTGTGTCCCCCACGAAGCTAAACATCCTGACCAGACGGTCAGCGAGTTCCAGTGGGTACGGCGCTGGATGTTCTCTTGTTGATGCGCCGGTCACATCCGACCAGATTTGCTGGAACCACTTCTGGTGATTCGCTGAGGAAATGACGCTCAGTACACGGGCAGCGATGGTGGGCTTCCGGTATGCGCCGGGCTTCCGTTGCATCAGGATGTACTCAACGTCGTTCTTGATGACGCCATTCGGCTCATACGGCTTGCCCAGAAATCGGGAGCCGTTCTCCACTTCGTAATTTGCGTTTGAGATTTTGTACCAGAAGATGGGGGCGAGGTTGTCGAAGCCCAGTTTGCGGCAGCTTTCTGTAATAGAAGCGTGCAGCGGAACGACTGTGTGGCGACCATCATTCTGCCTGCGGCTGAGGCACACATCCCCCACCACAATGACCAGCCGTCCACCGGGTGCAAGAGTCTTCCAGCAATGCTTCCACACCTTTTCCAGTTCATGGATGAAAGCACCGTAGTCCGTCACAAATCCCAGTTGGCCATCACCAGGCCTGTATTCCTTCAACGTCCAATAGGGCGGGGATGTGAGCACCAGATGAACGCTTTCTGACTCGATGTCGCCGGTGCGGCGACGTGCATCGCCGTGGTAGAGGTTGTGGGACGTGGGGATGTTGCCAAGCTGGGCTTCAATTAACGCCGTCAGAACAGGGTCACGAGCGATGCGTGGCAAGGCGGTCTGCGGATCATCCAAGTTTCGCAGGGATGGGGGAACAAAATCTTCTAGTGTGGGCGTCAGAACCGGAGCGGTCGCCATTCGTCCCATTGTACTGGCAGGTGTTGTGGAACTGTCAGAAAAGTAGAAGTTGCTGGGAACAACATCGGCTTGGAACTATTTACGCTCACCGGCAGTGACAGTCGGTCGCCCGTTCAACTTCAAACGACGGAGAAGATTTCACTGATCAATTCCTTGACCATCTTTGCGATCCGCCAAATCTTTGAGGGAGGCGGCGGCGGTGGTGCAAACTTGACTGAAAGCCATCCCTTGAAGGTCTCACTGTAATCCTCAATCAGGTGCTCCGTAAAATCCCAAAGGTCAGTAAATTCGCTGTTCGCAGGCGGGGCTATCGTGCCGCCATGTCCAATGTTGTTTCGCAGTCCGACGAGGCTGTGCAAACGTCCAAACTTTATGGCAACGAAGTCCGGGAAAGTAGCCATGCCAAGGGCTTCTGCGTTGAGTTCTACAACATCGGGATTGACGTTCGAGAACGTCATGACGAGGGAATCGGGATCGACGTTCGGGTCAAGGGGAGACGAATGCCAGCCGTCGAGTGATCCAAGGAACCCTGCCAACGTCGGAAAGTGCGACTTCTTCGGTTTGTCGTCATCACCGGCACTCGAAGCATTCAGGAGCGTCTTTGTGTAGCTCCGATAGAATCCAGCCTGCATCAGCCATGCCGCACGTTCTGGTGAACTCAAAGTCGAGGCGGCTGGGCATTCCTCTCTCAACCGACGCCACGCAATTGCGTTGCAGAATGTAAAGCATCTTTCCCAAGCTGCGTACAGAATTGGGATGACCAGCAATCTGTAGGTGTCTGGGTAAGTAGCGCCCGTTGCCAGGGGCTGAAAGTCCCGAAGGTCTTTCAGGAGTTTCAAGCATTCATGCTTGACCAGATCAATCTCGTTGATAGTGTCCGACAGTAGGCTGGCCATCTCTATTAACCGAACCACTCCCGGCCCAAGCGAATTCGACCTTCCAACTTCTTTCTTGTGTTCGATCCGGCTCCGATCAAACCCCGAAGTTGCTTGCTTGGCAGGAGGGAGGCGTGCTTCTTGGCGATTGTGTCAGGATTCAACGTTTGAAGATTGTGGAAGACCCCGGCTGCTACAACGTCAAAAAGATTTGTGCTGAACCCTTGATTCTTCATGCGAAAAGCTGTGCCATCTGGTATCGCTGTGTGAATCAGATCGAACGTCTGCATGACCCTTTCGATTATTGGGGGAGTCAACTTAAACTTGCCCTCAGCGGCGTACTCCATGAAATCGTCTAGGTACTCTCTGATTTCGTGGCGTAGAGGCTTCTCGCTGTAGTTGAAGGCCAACAGACGCAAAATCATTTCCTCTACGCCCATGCTGCCTCGTCGTTCGTCGCTCAATGCGAGGACATTCCTAATGAGCGATTCTCGTGCCAGTCTGCGCAGTTCGTCTGGGAATTCAGCGCCCAGCAGCCTTGCCGTACAATTGCGAATTTCCTGATCACTCAGGAGCGATCCAAATTTGTTCAGTCTGCGGAAGACTTCGTATCGGGCACGTCGCTTCGATCCCTTCATTACGAGAATGACATTGACTCGTGCGTACTTGATCGCACGGGTGAGTGTTTCAGGCAGGTTGGCCGAATTAGCACCGTCCAAATTGGGTAAGATTCGTCCCGCCAAAAGTGTTGTAGGCACTGAGATGTCATTTTGCTCAACGTCTGTCTCAACATCATCCTCACTTGGCGGTTCTGGTTGCTTGGGCGGACGCTCATTGGCGAAGAACTTCAGCAGAGTGCTAAGCCTTTGCAAGCCGTCAAGGACTTCAAACTTTCCATCATCATTCTCAGCAAGAAAGACAGGCGGCGTCGGTATATTGAGTAGCAGAGATTCAATGTATTGGCTCTGCTGATCCACGTCCCAGCGGAATAGTCGCTGGTAATCGGGGTTGATCAAAAGGTCTCCGTCCCGATATTGGTTCAGCAACTCACGCCAAGTCACCGTGTAACTATCAGTGTGTATGTCGCTGCGATGCTTCTCAACCTCGTCCAAGAGTGCCATCGACAAAATCCTCCGCCATTCGGCAAACGGCCAAGTATAGCTGTTGTCCGCTTTATCTTTGCGGAATCAGGGTTGCCCCGTGACAATCCAGTCGATGCTCTTGCCGGAACGAGCTTTGAGCCTCACAAGCAGGTCGAGCGGGGGCGCTGACTGTCCTCGTTCGTACTTGGAGAGGGTGTTCTGAGGCACGCCTAGCATCTTCGCAAACTTTGCCTGCGTAAGGTCAAAGCCACGCATTTCCCGCAGCCGCCGACCGACAGCCCTCAGGTCAACCCTTGCTTTTGTAATCCGTTTTGTGATAAAACACTCCAGTTTGTGATTTCATATGGGAGGATTAAATATCCTGCCCGTGATAAGACATATCGCACATGACCCACGTCCGCAATTGACAGGAAAGGTACACATGAAACCCAGGTTAGATACAGGAGCAATTGCCCAAATTTTTATTTGTCCCGATGGCACGTTTGTGTTCGACAGAAAAGCAATTGCAGCACTTCGGCTGCACGATGCGCATTCGATTTCCGTGTGCTACTCAAGTGCTTCCGGGGGGTTCTTCGTGCGACCACTCAAAGCGAATGGATGCGACCGGGGTGTTCCGCTGGAAAGAAAGGGGAATCGCATCATTGCACACGGCGCTGCCGATTTCCTCGAAGGTCACCGAGTGCTCCCCGACAGAGCGACGAAGTACGAAGCCGAGTGCTGCGCAGACCTACATACGATTGTCATTAGAAACGTGGCGGTTACGAAAGCGAGGAGAACAACATGAAAGATGATGCAATAGACGTAGTGTGCCCCAAATGCAGCTTCGAATTTCAATTGCCTCTGGGGTCGGCGCTCACGCCTTTGATGGACGCCGAAATCGACCGGCGGCTCAGTGCACAGCGACAGCAGATAGTGGAAGAAACCCGTGCGGTCGCATCGAAGGATTCCGATGATCGCAATCATGTTGCAATAGCCATGCGGGACAAAATGATCGCCGATATGCGACTCGAAATTGATGAACTCAGGAGAAGAATTGATAGAGGCTCGCAGCAGATGCAAGGCGAAATACAAGAGTTGACGCTCGAAGCAATGCTGCGAACTGCGTTCCCACGAGACCGGATTGTACCTGTCCCAAAGGGTCAATCCGGCGGCGATGCGATACATGAAGTCCTCGGACTCAGCGGATCGCCGGTGGGTGCGATCCTCTGGGAATGCAAGCAGACGAAAACGTGGAGCAATGAGTGGTTGAGGAAGACCAAGCAGGATATGCGCACTGTCGCAGCGGCTCTGTGCGTTATTGCGACCTCCACAATGCCCAAGGACTTGGAGGTTTTCGGCCATCTTGATGGTGTGTACGTGGTCGAGTTTCGGCATGTCTTGCCTCTAGCCCAGATTCTTCGCCGAGTCCTGATTGAAATTGCGGCAATTAGAGCGACAACGAAGCAAGGCGCAGCAGCAACCGAAAAGCTTCTGTCTTACATTACGGGACAGCAATTTCGGAATCGGATGGTGTCGGTGATGGAAGCTTGCGTGGCGTTGCAGAACGATCTGGATGCCGATAAACGAGCGACCGCACGGCGCTGGGCACGCAGCCAGCAGCATGTTGATGCTGTCATTCAGAGTATGGGCGGGGTTTTTGGAGACCTCCAAGTGCTACTCGGCGATAGCATGCCGGAATTGGCGGGCTTCGCTGGAGCTAGCGAGCCTGACTGCGGTCGGCAAGCTTCCTGAGCTTTTTTTTGGCCTTTTTGTGATGCCTTATGCGATTACTATTGTATTGCCGTATCATTTGTTGCCATAATCATGGTGACAATGGATGCCCCCCGACAAATCGACAAGATTGCGAAGATGCAGCAGGTTCTGGAATTGTTGAAAGACCCAGAAATTTTTGCTTTGGTAAAAGCATTGGTCACCGATGGTGGGGCGCAGGCAAGCAGAGACGAGAACAACGCCCCTAAGGAAAGTCTCCCCAGAGGGTGGCGGGGATCAATGGCGATGACCGCATTGCGTTGCGTGAAACACATGAATGGAGAATTTACGAGGCGGGATTTGGTGGAAGCAGTGAAAGGTGCCGGTTATGAATTCATCGGTCGCAATCCGGCTATGTCTATGCAGCGCACTTTGGAGAAATTGCTGGATGAGAAGGCCATTCGCATCGTTAAGCCGGGCGCAGGTCGTCGTCCAGCAGTTTACGAAAGGAACGATAGGAGAAAATAAAACCGCCACCTAGGGTCAACTAGATGGCGGGTGAAACCGACAACCCCCGGCAAGCCGAGAAATCGCCGATCCTCAATCCCGATTATCGACTTGCCTTGTGGAGAAAGGCAAGAACGATGATTGCGCCTCAAAAGAAACCCCCTTCAACAGCACGGAACCGTGCTCCTCGTTCCACTTCCCTGCCACAAACTGACAAGCCTTTCATTGTCGCTCGACCGCCGATAACCGAGCACCGCACAGCACACTTCGAACCCATGCTGAACAGCAAAGAGGCTGCTGCACTGTTGCGGATGCACCACAAGACGCTCGAAGGCTGGGCTAGGCAGGGGCGGATTCCGGCGTACCACTACAACGGGCGTTGGCACTTTCGTGCCTCAGAACTGGACGGCTGGCTGCGCTCGGAAGTACAGTCTTCACAGCCAATCCGTCCGTGTGAACTTAGGAGAAATCAATGAAGTTCATGCGGAAGCAGTACCGAAAGCGTTACCAGAAAGGCTATTTGTATGTCGAACATCGTGCTGACGGGCATCACGTGCATGCATTCCGTTGGCGAGAGACACAACCAGATGGGACTCGCAGGCTCCGTAAGGTAATTATCGGAAAAGTCGATGAGATGCCCAATGCTGACGTGCAGCGTGCCGTTGGCATCCTGCGGGTTCAAGTTAACCATGATGTTCCCAATTCGAACGGAGCCCTAATGAGCGTCGATCAGCTTGCGGATCACTTCATGCTTGAGGAGATTCACAAGAGCGAGCGCACGAAAGCGGTAAAGGACGGATACTATTTGAATCTGAAGAACTGGATTCTGCCTCGTTGGGGTTCTGTTCGGATTTGCGACATTAGAACCATCGCCGTTAAGAACTGGCTGCGGGAAATCACGTCACTGGCACCAGGCAGCAAAGCGAAAATCCGTAACCAAATGCATGCGCTTTTCAATCATGCTGTTGAGTATCAGTGGCTAACCGGAAACCCGATTACGAGAGTACGCCAGAGCGCCCAGCGGCAGAGGGAACCGGACTTTCTGGACATCTGCGAGATTCAGAAGATTCTCGACAAGCTGACCGGACTTGAAAGGATTCTCGTGGTGCTGGATGCCGCTACGGGATTGCGGGTGAGCGAATTACTCGGACTGAAGTGGGAGGACATTGATTTTAAGAACCACAAATTCGATGTTCGGCGCTCAATCGTCAAGCAGGAAGTGGGCGACTGCAAGACGGAAGCGTCGAAACGCTCGATGCCTCTCGACCCATACTTAGCTGAGGAACTGTGGCGCTGGAAGCTCACGACGCCCTACAACCAGCCCACCGACTGGATCGCTGCGAGTCCGTACAAGAACGGCAACCAGCCGTTCTGGCCGGAGGGTGTGCGGAGACACATCCGCATCGCAGCGAAAGAGTGCGGGATCACCAAGCACGTGGGTTGGCACACTTTCCGCCATTCGTTCTCGACGTTGCTCGTAGCGAACGGGGCGGACATCAAGGTCGTGCAAGAACTCACTCGCCACCAAAACAGCCGAATATTGATGGAGACTTACCTTAAGGCTCTTACGCCGGACAAACGTGCGGCGCAAAGCAAGCTTGTCGGGATGATCACTCGCAAGAGGCGGGTTAGCAATAAGGCGCAGCGGAGCAATTGGCCGGCGTTGCGCCCGAAACACCGCTAGTCGTGGATTGAGGAGACGTAATGACTGGGATGCAGGCAGTGCTTACTGTTCCAAATGAACCCACGACCCAGCGGTACGCAGGTTGTAAGCCATTGAAAATATGGCGGGGACGACGGGACTCGAACCCGCGGCCTCTGCCGTGACAGCGACGCGTTTGCTCGTAACTAACTGAAACTACGCGACACGGGTGGCTCCCAAAAGCAGTTTCAGAGCACTGAGAAAGAATTGCTGGACCATAATTGGACCAAGTTTTTGCAGTGGCGATTGCCGCCTCATCCGACTGCCGCCTCGGCAGCTTGCTCTTTGAAGACTGATTGGGTTACCGATCGTTGCTCGCGAGCACCGCAGGATTTCCATCAGCCTCCCGATAAACACCTCCAACACCGAAATCGATCTCCCCAACCAGAGAGATGCTATTTGTGCCGCGCGTTGAGCTGATCAAGCTTTCGTTTTAGATCGTCCAGCTTTTGGCCGGCTTCGGCAAGCCTGCCTTGTGCCGTTAATCGCTGGTAGGCGGCTAGGTCCTGGGACGCACCTGAGATCAGGCTATTGAGATCTTGTGAAACCTTGCTGCTGGATGGGGCTGACGCCTGTTCCTGTCCGGCGGGGGCAGCGGCAACGGTTAGGGATGAAGGTTCACCATTGAACAGCGCTCTCATTGCCGACTCGAAGCTTGGTCCATATGCGAGTCGATCTTGCAGTGCTAGTACCACCAGCCGCAACTCCGGCATTGGGCTACGCTCTGCCTGTAAATAGATCGGTTCGGCGTACAACAATGCGCGACCACAGGGTATGACCAGCAGAGTCCCGCGTCGCACATGCGAACCTTGCTGGTTCCATAGTGTCAATTGACCGGACAGCTGCGCGTTTTGATCTATTCGGGCCTCGATCTGCAAGGGACCGTCGACCAACTTGGTTTTGGGGAAGTCGTAGACCACGGATGTTCCGTAGTTTGCGCCATCGCTTCTGCCAGCAATCCATCCAATGAGATTATCCCGGTTGGCCGGTGTGAAGGGAAGGATGCCGACAAACTCCGCGCTGGTTTCGCCCGGAAGCTTCATCAGTACGAAATTCGGCTCCATCGACAGTGTCTTCTGCTCGCCAGATTCACCCAATCCGACTTCGGAAGCAACCGTCCACAGATCTTCCCGGTTGTAGAAGACTTCCGGATCGGTCATGTGATAGAGGCTGTACACAGCCGCCTGCACTTTCAACAGCAACTCGGGATAGCGAACGTGCTTGCGCAGAGCCGACGGCATCTCGTCTGCATCCTTGAATAGAGTTGGGAAAATCTGCCGGTAGGCCGCAATGATTGGATCTTGCGTATCGAAAACATAGAAAGTTGTGGTTCCATCGTAAGCGTCGATAACCACCTTAACGCTATTGCGGATGTAATTGATTGAACTGTTGCTCAGGACTTGGGGGCTTGAGTAGGGATAACTGTCTGACGTGGTAAACGCGTCAAGAATCCAGGACAGTCGACCGTCGTCGCCGATGACGATGTAGGGATCCGAATCATAAGTGAGAAACGGCGCCAGCGTTGTGACACGATCTGAAATGCTGCGATGCATGAGCAGCCGGCTTTGTGAGTTGATGTCATCACTAAATGGAAGCTTCGCAATGTCGCCTTGATCGAAGGCGATCAGGACGCGCCGCAGAAATCCCCCTAGAACGATTCCTCCGGAACCTTCGTACGAGGTCAAACTATTCGTTTGCCCCTGCGGATAATTGAACTCCTGCTGGCGAGTTTTGACGTAAACGTCTGTGTTCGTCAGTTCGCCAAAATAGATTTCTGGCCGCGTCACAGAAATACCTGGCACCGTACTTTGGACTGGCATGTTGCTCAAAATCAGGGTGGGCAGGCCCTCGGACGTGAAGCCGTTCACAGGGTTCATCGTTAAGCCGTAGCCGTGTGTGTAGATGAGCTTCTCGTTAATCCAATTTCGACTGCTTTCCGGAAGCTTGTCGACGCTCAATTCACGCGTGGCGAGCATCACCTGCCGCATCGTGCCACTGATTTCGTAACGGTCGATGTCAATGTCAGGAAAATCGTAATAAGTGCGGATTTCCTGGATTTGGCGCAATGTATCCTGAAGTGCACGCCAATCCCACAGGCGGATATTTTGCAGAGTGGCTTGATTATTCGTCGGATCAGCCGCATCGGGCGTGGTTTCAGCTGGGAATTCGTGCTGCACAACCCGATCTAATCCATATGCTTGGCGCGTGAGCTCGATGTTGTGGGCAATGTATGGGCGTTCGCGAACTAATTCATTAGGTTTGACGACAAAATTGTTGACGTACCACGAGACTACGAGCACTGTGAAATAGCACAGCACGGCGGGAAGGACCGACAAAACCAGCCAGCGCACGCGTGGTGTTCCGACAATATTGAAGAGCGCAATTACAGCGCCCCCGGCAAGGGCTGCACTGACGATCCAAAGTCCTGTCAGCGTGACGTGCGCGTCGGTGTACGTGACGCCGCTGAAGATTGTGTGCTGATCGGTCAACGCCTGGAAGCGGCTGATAAACACCTGCATCGCGAGGACCAGCAAGAAGAACGCGAATGCAATGGAAAACCCACGCCAGGGCAGAGGGATGGATCTGCCCCTTCTTCCGCCGAAGATATGGGTGCTGCCGGTGATTAGAAGAAAAAAAACAGCGACGATGCAAGCAATTACCGCCAGTGCGAGTAGCCATCGGGCGATGAGCTGCCATGCGGGCACGCTGAACAGATAAAAATTCAATGGTCTGCCAAAGACCGGATCTGCAGGAGCACCGATTTTCGGTGAATACCAGTACAGCGCCAGAGTCTGCCAATTTGCCATCATGCTTGCGCCAGTTATCGCGGCGATCGCAAGCGAGATAGCGGCTACGACAACGCTGAGGATGCGCGCAACCGGTAGTCTGACCGGCTGCCGCCCGATGAAGATGAGTCCGCCATCCATCAAGTCGGGCTGGTACGCTCGCCTAAGCGCCAAGAACCATCCGTAGATGATGAAGAATGTGGCGGCAAAGAACACAACAAAGACCGTAGCCTCTAGACTGACGGTTCTCCGAAACACGCCTCCATAGCCCAGGGATCCAAACCATAACGCATTGACGTAATAGGACAATGCCGCCCGGCTGCCGAAAATAACAAAAATGATTACAAGAACAATTAGGAAGAACCGGCGACGGCGGGGCGGTCGCCTCCCACCATCGATGGTGTGAGGCATTATGCTTTCGCGCTGCATTTTGATTTAAAGTTCACGCGCACAGTGTACTGCTACTTTAGTAGGCCCACACAATCGATTTACGGCCCAAATCTAGGCCGACGGCCCACGTCGACTCTGAATTTCGCGAAGGTGTTCTCGGAGACCTTGGAGGACTTCTTGGTGCTCGGAGTCATTGAGATCGTGCTTCAATCTTTCTAGAGCATAGTGCACGACGTCGTGATGATGGATTTCCTCCGGCGCAACATCGCTGCTGAGTTCTAGCCAAATGGTGTGCAGAAGGTCGATTTCTTTTGGCGTGAGGTGCGGTGCATGTGGCCCCAGGTAGAAAACGTGCTCCTGTCCGCCAGGGAAGTAGACGACGAGCGTCAGCTGCGGCTTGGGGTCGGGGAGGTGCTCCCATGCCAAGCCTGCAATGCGGGCCTCTTCTGTAAGCGGACGGTTTGGCGATGCACCGAGTACTACGACCGACGACTCAAGGCTCTGGGCGGCTTTCAACACGGCCTCCCACTTGTCCGTCGCGCCCGCAACCGCCAAGTGAATGGTCTTGCCCTTCTTTTCAGCCAAGCCGAGAGCACGCGTAAACAAAATCTGTTCCTCGGTGCTGAAGAGTTGCTCCGGCGCCAGTTCGTATTCGCCACCGCTGCCACGACCCAGAAATCGAAGGTGTAATGCCACTACATCTTGCTTGTGGGCATCCACACGATCCAGAGTTGCCGCTAGACTATACAGGGTGTTGTAGTTCCTCACCATCACGAGCACGTTACCGGGCCGGACTCCCAACGCCTTCGGAGTAAGATCGTCGCCGGCTTCAAGATTGAATTGGTCGAGTTCAGCGTGAGCGCCTGCCCGCTTCCGCGTCACCGCCTCCGAAATTTCAAAAACGGCAAAAAAGACGATCGTGAACGCGACTCCGGAGATGGTCGCCACTTCTTTAGTGAAAAGATTGATCCCACATAGCGCGATTAGAGTTAGGGTGATGAGCGCGAGACCAAGCGGGATTTCGGTTTTGCCGATGTGAAAGTTCAGTGGAACTCGATACTCACGCTTGCCAGGCTCCTTATAGCGCAGAACCAGCACTGCCAGGCCCTTCATTGAAAAGCTCCACATCACGCCGAAGGCGTATGCTTCGCCCAAGATGAAAATGTCGCCGCGACTCAGGATAATCGTAATCAACTGGAGAGCGACCACAAGGTTCAAGATGCGATAAGAAGTTCCAAACTTGCGGTGCGGCTTGCGAAACCACTCGGGCAAAATTCCATCTTCAGAAACACGGTTCAGGACGCCATTGGATCCCACAATCGCAGTGTTAACCGCGCCCGACAGCATTAGGACACCGACCACCACCACGAAGGCATGAAATGCAAGTTTCAGCCAGAACGGACCCACGAGGTTCATTGCCAACCCGCCGATCAAATTATCTTGGAAATGGGGGCGGACGGAGTCCGGAATGATCATTACGGCAAAAAACGATACCCCCGCAGTGAAGACAAGGCTGTACAGGAAGATAATTAGCGCGGACTTCTTTAGGTTCGGGAGTTTAGGATGTTCGATCTCGCGATAAACCTGCGCCATCGTTTCCTCGCCGCTCATGGCAAGGACCGAATGGCCAAGACCAATGAGAATTCCGATAAAACCGATGGCCGGGAGCCCACTGTGCTTCAGCCATCCAAGTGCGCCACCGTGTTCACCTTGGTAGTAAGTAATCGTGTGAGCGCCGGGAAATGGCGGCAGGTGAGCACCCCGTAGAAACATGGTGTAGCAGCACCAGACGATCATCATTACGACCATGACGCTGGTGACCTGCATGATGCGCATCGCCTTTTCGCTAGACTCGTGAATGCCCTTGATGTTTTCCCACCAAAAATAGATTGTGCAGAGCATCGCGAATACCGCTGCTGTTGCGTTGTCCGGCAGATGAACGCTCAAGTGCACATACTGAAAGAACTCGTTCA
>Ga0070735_10002631_pt1 | contig 16117 bp, 11 predicted proteins | sample Coa_R1_FD_66443 | JGI IMG/M metagenome (GOLD analysis project Ga0070735, IMG submission 66443) | Surface soil microbial communities from Centralia Pennsylvania, which are recovering from an underground coalmine fire - Coalmine... | ecosystem: Environmental > Terrestrial > Soil > Unclassified ... | reverse complement strand
CGGGTGATCGCTCGATTGCCAACAACAATTTGCGCCTGCACGGCGCCCGGCAAATGCACGAGATACACGCGCCGCCCGTGCAATTCCGGAAGCTGCGGATTGGGAGCCTCCTCGACCTTTCCCGGCGCCCAGGAACCAAATATGTTTTCAATCATGTCAAGCATGCCCGGCGGTACGAAGTCTCCAACCATCACCAGCAGAGCGTTTCCGGGCCGGTAGTATTGCCGGTAAAAATCCTTCAGCTGCTCCAGGCGGTAGCTTTCAACCTGCGCCTCGGTGGGCGAAACGGTGCCGTAGGGATGCGCGCCAAACAAAACCTTGCGCATCCGCTCGTTGGCAAGAAATCCCGGCGTCGCCCGTTCGATTCGCAAACCTTCAACCAACTGGCGCCGTTCGCGTTCGAATTCGTCCGCGGGAAACGATGCATGCTGGGTCAGCTCGGAAACGAGGCGCAGAACATTTTTCGAAAAGTCCATTAGTCCGGCAAAGGAAATCGCGCTGGTGTCAGCGCCAGCCCCGGAAGAAAGATCCGAACCCATCCGGCGCAAATCTTCCTCGATCGCCCGGCTGGCACGAACTGTGGTGCCCGTGCGCACGACTGTAGCGGTGATGTCGGCAAGACCCGGCGCCGTCGCGGCCGTAACCGCGTTTCCGCTTCGAAAGAACAGCTGCCCCGTAAATTTTGGAATCCCGTGCGACTCCACGAGGACGACTTCGAGACCGTTCGAAAGCGTCTTACGGGCGCGCGGCGGCCAAATCACCGGCCGTTCGGGAGAAAGTGCGGGAACTTCCGTGTGTGTTTCTGAACGCGGTGCGGAAGCCATCATGCCGCCCCTTTCTTCGCCGGCTGGCGAATTACGATGGAGCGACTGGCGGGCGTCAACATCTTATGCGCCACTGACTGCACTGCCTCCGGGGTGACGTCCATGAAGCCGCCGAGAATCGAGTTCACCAAATGCGGATCGTTGTCAAACAGCGTGAAGCATGCGAGCAGATGCATCAATCCATAGCGCGGAATGGAAGCGCCGTGCCCGCCTTCCAGCATCGAAAAATAATTTGACCGGAACTTCACCTTGATGGGCTCGAGCTCTTCCGAAGTGATTCCCTTCTCTTTCATCTCGTCGATGACCTGATCGTACGCGGCGATTGTCTGGTCGGCGGAATACTCCGGCTTGTGCAGCAGCCGCGTCACCATAAGCGTCGGCCCGTTGTAATCAAATAAATCGCCGACCGGATAGTGAATGCCGCCCTCGGCGTCCACCGCGATTTGCTGTTCGAGAACCAGGCGGCGAAACACGCGCCCGGCGCGGCCGCCATGCAGAGCCCGGTCCAACATTGCCGCGGCATGCCATTCCGGCGTGAGCCGGCGCGGCGACTGGTATCCGATGGCAATACCCGGCAGCGTGCCGAATTTTTCTTCCACAACGCCGCGGCGCTCCGTGATTTGCGGCAACTCGTCAATGTCGGCCGGTTCGGGCTGCGGACCCGAGGGGATTCCCGCGAAGTGCCGCTCCGCCAATTTAATTGCCTGATCCACGTCCACGTCACCGATGATCAACAGCACGGCATTCGAGGGCGCGTAATACGTTTTGAAAAATTTCTGGACGTCATCGAGCGTGGCGGCATCGAGATCGTCAAAATCGCCGTAAAAATTATGGGCGTTCGACCAATTGCGATAAGCGATAGGAGGAAGATCGAGCCACGGAAATCCGCCATAGGGTTGATTGAGCACGTTGACGCGCACTTCCTCTTTGACTACGTCGCGCTGGTTGCGCAAATTTTCATCGTCAACCTTGAGGGCGCGCATGCGGTCAGCTTCTAGCCACAACACGCGCTCGAGCGCGTTGGACGGCACCGATTCGTAGTAATTCGTGACGTCATAGTGCGTGGAACCGTTCAGCACGCCGCCCGAGGAATTAATCAGCTTGATGTGCTCCATCTTCCCGGCGTTCGCCGAGCCTTGAAACATCATGTGCTCGAACAAATGCGCAAAACCGCTGCGGCCGCGCGGCTCGATTCGGAAACCAATGTTGTAATAGACCCCCACAGTGGCCACCGGCGCGGCGTGGTCCGGCGAAACGACGACGCGGAGACCATTGGGAAAAGTCATGCTCTCGATCGGAATATTCAGTTGAGTCAAGAAGTCCCTCACAGATCAGAATTAGGCCCACCAACCATTTTAGCCAGTTGCGGTTTTATTTTTCGCTTTTTTCTCTTCGGCCGTTTTTGGGCGCGGGCTGAAGGCGACGTTGAGTTTCTGAAGCATGGCGCTCGAATCATCCGCCAGAACGGTGGCTGCCAGGCGCGACAGCGCTTTGTACGCGTCCTGATACGCGGACGGAAAACTGGAGAGTGCATCGGCATGACGCTGGACAGTCAAAAAATCACCTCGGCTCATCGGCCCGGTCCATGCCGCGCGGGGACCGATGCGCTCAAAATTATCCAGCGTCTGACGCGTCAGTGGCAAGAGGGCGCGAGCCGCTTCCCTGCGTGTAAAACCCTGCGCCATCAACAATCGGGTTGCTGTCTCCAAAACTGCCAGGACATGACCGCAGGCAAACGATCCAGCCGCATGATACGCCGCCTTGTTTCCCCCAGACAAGCGCACCGCCACTCCGCCCATTTGCCGAATCATTTTTCGAGTAACTTTCAATGCGGCCGGGCTGCCGTCGATCCCAAACACGGCGCCCGTGAGATTCGGCGCATTCTGGCCGGTGAAGGTTTGCATGGGGTGGATCGATCCGGTCTCCGCGCCTGCGTTCGCGAGCTCCCGAAGCGGTGAAGTATCCAGCGCGCCGCTCGTGTGGAGCACGACCTTACCACGCCACTCGTCGCCACCCAGTTGGGCCAGGTCGTCCGCGACATTCGCTATCACACGATCGGGCGTGGCGATCAACACTACTTTCGACACCAGCACGCGACTCGTGAGCAGGTCCGCGGGATGCCCGGCGCCGATGGCACGCACGGCAGCGCGCGCCGTCGGAATTGCCTGTGTTGTTACTACACCAATCTGCCATCCGAGATCATGTAAGCAGCGTCCCAGCGCTCTGCCTACGCGTCCCGCGCCCACTATGGATAATGTCTCCGGCATCTACTGTGTTAGCATACAGTGTCAGTCAATATTCACCATATAAAATTCGGCCTCGCGGAAAATTTAATTTTGCACATCTTCTGGATTGTCCTGTTCGGTCTGATTGCATCCCTTTGGGTTATTCAGGGAATACGCGCCGCCTTTGGCATGGCTCGCCTGCCGTGGCTTTCGGATGCTCCGGCACTTTCTCCAGACAACGCACCGTTGGTTTCCGTGATTTTTGCCGCGAGGGACGAAGCGGAGAAGCTTCCCGACGCCATTCAAACGCTGCTTGCCCAGGACTACCCCCGATTTGAAGTTGTCGCAGTCAATGATCGCTCGCAGGACCGGACTCCGGCGATCCTTCACGAATACGAACGTACCAGTTCTAATCTGAAAGTTATCGATGTCGCGAATTTGCCCGCTGGATGGCTGGGAAAACCGCACGCGCTTGTGGCCGGCTTCGAGCAGTCGCAAGGCGAATGGCTGGTTTTTACCGATGCGGACGTGCACTTTGAGCCGGACGTTCTGCGACGCGCCATCGCGTTGGCGCAAGAACGCAAGTGGGATCACCTGACGCTGCTTGCGTCTGTCGAAATGCGTGGATTCTGGGAGATTACGGCCATCACCTATTTCGGACTCGGATTCGTGATCGGCAATGAGCCCTGGCAGGCTTCCAATGCACGCTCCGGACGCTATGTGGGAGTCGGGGCATTCCAGCTTGTGCGCCGGAGCGCGTACGAAAAAAGCGGAGGGCACAGCCGCCTGCGCATGGACGTCATCGAAGACATGAAACTCGGCAAGTTGATCAAGATGGCAGGCTTGCGCTCGGGCGTAGCCGTGGCCCAGGACATGGTGCGCGTGCGGTGGCATAGTGGATTGCAGAATGTCATTCGCGGCGTGACGAAAAATATGTTCGCTGCATGCCATTACAATGCGCTGTTTGCCCTTATCGCGATGTCGCTGCCGCTCCTCATGAGTGTGCTGCCATTTTTTGGCCTGGCATTCGCGACGGGCTGGGCTCGCGTGTTCGCGGGAATCGCTGTGGGAACTGCAATCCTTGTTCACGGCGCGATGATCTGGTCGACAAGCGCCTCCCCGCTCTATGCGTTCACGCATCCGCTCGGCGCGATGATTTTCAGCTGGATGCTGGCGCGCTCCGCGATTGCCACGCTGTTGCGCGGCGGAGTTGTCTGGCGCGATACGTTTTATCCGCTGGAAGAACTCAGGAAGGGGCTTGTCTAGCACAGGCTTCAGCCTGAGTGGTTTTGACCTGCGTTACAGCGGCGTACGACTCAAATTCAAAAACACACAGGCTGAAGCCTGTACTACTTAAAGCCGGATACCACCGCTTAGGGCGCAGGCGTTGGATCTACCGGCGCTGGTTCGGTTACTGCGGAAAAGAATCCGGAGAGGTCGCGCTGTTTTAGGGCGCGGATGCGGTCGCGGAGGGCGGCGGCGCGCTCGAACTCGAATTTCTTGGCGGCTTCGCGCATCTGAATTTCGAGTTGCGCGAGAACTTCGCCCAGTTTCGCTTCGTTGGTAATATCCGCATCCGCGAAATCGTCGACGGGAACTGTTACGTAGTCGGCTTCCACGATGGCCGCCAGTTTCATGTCCACGGACTTGATGATGGACATCGGTGTGATATGGTTCGCGTCGTTGTAGGCGACTTGTTTCGCGCGGCGGCGGCTGGTTTCCTCCATGGCTTGCGCCATGGAGCCGGTGATGCGATCCGCGTAGAGGATGGCGCGGCCTTCGATGTGGCGCGCGCAGCGACCAATCGTCTGAATCAAGGCTGTAGCGCTGCGCAGGTAGCCTTCTTTGTCAGCATCGAGAATCGCTACGAGCGAAACTTCCGGCAGGTCGAGGCCTTCGCGCAGCAGGTTGATGCCGATCAGGACATCAAATTCTCCGCGGCGCAGATCGCGCAGGATGCGCACGCGCTCGAGCGTATCAATCTCCGAGTGCATATAGCGGCAGCGGACGCCGGTTTCGGCGAAGTATTCGGCGAGGTCCTCGGCCATGCGCTTCGTCAGCGTCGTGACCAACACACGCTCATTGCGCTCCGCGCGAATACGGATTTCTTCCAGGAGATCGTCGACCTGGCCTTTCACCGGGCGCACTTCGATTTCCGGATCCACGAGTCCAGTTGGGCGAATCACCTGTTCGACCACGACTCCCGCAGAGCGCGTCAGTTCGTAAGGCCCGGGAGTCGCCGAGACGTAGACGATTTGTCCGGTGCGGTGCTCGAATTCCTCAAAATTCAGGGGACGATTATCGAGCGCGGACGGCATGCGGAAACCGTAGTTCACGAGCGTTTGCTTGCGCGAACGGTCGCCATGATACATGGCGTGAAGTTGCGGCACGGTCTGATGCGATTCGTCGATAAAGAGCAGATAATCCTGCGGAAAATAATCCAGCAACGTTGGCGGCGCTTCGCCGGGCAGGCGGCCCGACATGTGGCGCGAATAATTTTCGATGCCGTGGCAATATCCGATGGTGCGCATCATCTCAATGTCAAACATGGTGCGCTGCCAGACGCGCTGCGCCTCCGCGTATTTGCCCTGCTTCTTTAGCTCCGGCCCCCACCAGTCAAGCTCCTCAAGAATTGTCTTGATGGCGCGCTCTCTTTGGGCGGCGGGCATGACGTAGTGCGACTTCGGATAAATTGTTAATCGCGACAAATCGTTTTGGCCGGAGCGTACTTCGCCGGTAAGCGGGTCCATCTGGCGGATGGCATCGACTTGGCTGCCCCAGAGTTCGACAGCGTAGGCATTGTCTTCATACGGAGGATAAATCTCCAGGCGATCGCCGCGCACGCGGAAAGTGCCGCGGCGCAAATCCTCGGTGCGCTGGTACTGAATGTCGACAAGTTTTCTAAGCAGCGACTCGCGCGCTACGTTCTGTCCCTTGTCAATCTGCAGAAGCATTCCGTAATAGGCTTCGGGAGAACCGATGCCGTAAATGCAGGAGACGGAAGCCACGATCACGACGTCGCGGCGTTCAAACAGCGATCGCGTGGCGCTCATACGCAATTTGTCGAGTTCGTCGTTGATCGTGGATTCTTTTTCGATATAGGTGTCCGACGAGGGCAAGTACGCTTCCGGCTGGTAGAAATCGTAGTAGCTGACGAAATATTCGACTGCATTTTGCGGAAAGAAACTTTTGAATTCGCTGTAGAGCTGCGCCGCGAGCGTTTTGTTATGCGCGAGTACGAGCGTGGGGCGATTGGCGCGTTCAATCAGCTTGGCCGCGGTAAATGTCTTGCCGGAGCCGGTGACGCCGAGCAGGACCTGATGTTTCTCGCCCGCTTCGATGCCGCGCGAAAGTTGCTCGATGGCCTCCGGCTGATCGCCGCGAGGTTCGTAGTCGCTCATGAGTTTGAAGTTCATCGCAATAGGGCCGTACAGCGCGGAAATTGGACCGCGCCGAATTATTTATTATAGCGCAGTCAGGCGGCGGAAGAAAAAACGCGGAGATTCGAACGGCGAATGATTCATTTTGTTGAGTTGAATTCAATGTGTCACCCTGGCGGGGTTTCCGCCGTTTAAAACCGAGTCACCCACCGCTTCCGCGGTGGGCTACGTTGTTTCGTCCCTCCGGGACTGCGTAAAGGCGGATTTTCCGCCGCAGCAAAGTCATTAGCTTATGTAGGGCTCGCTACAATGGTTTGGCATGGAACGCCGAAAGTCCATTACCGCTTCATTGCAATGATGGCTAACATTTACTATATAACAATTACGTCTACTCTTGCGATGCACCGGGAGGCGCTTTTATGCAAGGTGATGCGCGGCAACGTTGGGAAGAGCTTTGCGTACAGGCCTCGATCGAACAAGATCCCGACAAATTCCTGGAATTGATCAGGGAAATCAACCGCTTGCTTGAAGAGAGGCGATCGAATCTCTCCGCCAAGAAGCCAACGACAGCCGGAGGATAGGATTCACCGCGCAACGCGACCGAGATTGATAGACGTCCAGCCAGACATCTAACAATTATTTTTCGCTCAATTCACTTGAAACCAGCGCAACCTGGGAACGTGAAAGTACGGTGCCTGCGTAATGCATGGACGTGTTCTTGCCTGTCGTGAGCGTTACATCCATATTTTCGGTTCCGGTTTGCGTGACGCTCACCGCCAGGCCTGTCCGCAACGAGATGTAGCTCAAGCTTTGCGCCGAACCATCCCATTTTCCAGCCGTCTGGATTCCATTTTTGCGGTAATCCTCCGGAGTCGGGTTGTGCGCGGATTTTTCACGCAGTAAATTCAAGCGTGTGAGGATTACCGCACACGTTTCGGCGGGCTGCGCGTCCTGCGTCGAATCTGCGCCCGATGCTCCCGGCGATGTTGCGGACGATGCCTCAGGATTGGGCGGATGGCAAGTCTCATTGCGCAGATATTCAGATTCGGTTCGCCAGACCAAACCCGCAACCGGCAGCGATGCCGCTGCTTGATCGGAGGACCATTTTTGCCCGATGATCACACCTCCCGCTGGAGCTCCCGAGCCGGCATCGAGTTGCGCAATCCATTGACGAGCGGCCTGCGCCGCCTTCTCTCCTTCGAGAATATCCTCCAGTCCTGCGACGAGAATCACTTTGCCATCGGCATCGAGAGTGAATTCGACTACTTTGCCCTGGAGCTTTTTATATTGCTCCTCGGTTGCGGCGGCCGCCGGATCGAAAGTATCGCTGGTGACGTGAGCCGTGGAACTTTCATAGGTAGTGCGCAGACGAATATTTCCCTGGGCATCTCCGTCCGCGGGAAGAACCTGTAGCAGAATGGTGGCGTCCCAGGTGATCACTAATTTTGACGGGCCTTCCGGATCCGCGGCAAGACCGGAGCGCGAGGTAGCGGTGGTGGTTTCAAATTCCATGGAGTAGCGGAATGCTTGGCCAGGGGAAAGTCGTGGAGAAAGGGAAACGCGAGGCGCGGGTGGGGCTGTGGCGTGATTGCTTTTCTTTTCCTTTGCACCTGCATCCTGCGTAGTGAATGCGCCGGAGGCGACCGGGGGATAACTCGGAGCGACAGAGAACAATCCCCGCCTCTGACCCGTCGACAACACTCTGGGAAAGAGAGGTGGGCTACAACAATCTGCAACAAATTTTGCAACCCGCGTCTCTTGTCCTGAGCGAACACGAACGATTAGACCCGGAGATTTTATTTTGGCTCCGGCAACGTATGAATGTAACACCAGCGCCATGAGGACGATCGTATTCCGCATCAGCAATTTGATTCGACTTTGCGCGGATATGTTGCTGGTAAACACGCACCGATAGTAAGCCGCCCAATGCTTGGTTGCAACGCAACGGGGACGGGCGTAGTAGCGCCGGCATCTTGCCGGCGGTTTTGAAGTTCACGAGTAACAGAGAGCGAGACGACGGCGCTACGAAGGCATTCGGTGTATCGGTAGGTCTTTGAAGTTTACTGTTGGCACAAACGCGCTATCGCGCGCGGGCAATGGGTTTAACTGGCAGGCTGTTTGGCGCTGGCGAAAGGACCACACTGGGGGACTCGATGGTTCCACCCAACACGAAACTTGGGGGCGGAGCGCTTGCCAGCGTCGTTGCGGCATGGAAGATCGATGGATGAATGCGCAACGTCAAGGCATGAGAAAAATCTATGCGGCCGTCCGCCTGAAAACTGCCCTGCGCGTTATCAAAAATAAAATCGCTGAGTTCGATTCCGCCATGAGCGACTTGGAAATTTCCCTGCACGGACGAGAACCGGCCGGGCTGGGTATCCTGATTGTCACCCGAAATCAGCGTGGCAAAGTCCAGGTCGCGAAGCGTTGCATTGGGCGCGTCCAGTTTGCCGTCTCCCTGAATGGAACGCGCCAGACTTTCCCGGCCCACGCCATGCGCGGCGAGCGTTAGCGTCGCGGATGCAATTCCCGTCAGGCGCTCGCTCAGCGAAGGCAGCGCATTGCCCAACCGCGAGAGATCGACGCGATCGAACCGCCCCTGAAATTCGTAGGAGGGATCCGGAAGCAAACGCGCGACGAATGTGCCGGCCGCTTTGCCGCCAAAAAAACCAGCGTACCCCTTGCGAATCGTAATGGAGCGGCCGGCCAGCTCCGCTTGACCATCGAATTGCTCGAGGTGCAACGGCGCGATCACAATTTCAGAGATACGCAGGCGCCCGTGCGCGGCGATTTTCTCGATGGCCGCCTCACGCCCCGAATTGTCAGCAGCGGAGTTCCCCGATAGGCCCGTAAGACGCGCCAGCAGGCCCGGGCGCGCGCGAGGTCCCAGCCAACGGTCAAGGTCAGCCGCATCCAGGCGGTCCGCAACGAGATCGAATGTCCATTGTGCGTCCGCGTTGTTGCGCACAGCGGTACCATGCCACATCGTTCCAAAGGCTTGCGCGGTAGACAAGCTAAGAGTTCTCTGCGACTTTGCAAAATCCATGCGCGCCCTGGCGAGGCGCACGGGCTGGTTCAAGTAGGGCGCCGAAATGACGAAGTTTCGAGAATCGATTGTGCCGAGCCAAGCCGTGGCTGGCGATTGCGCGAGGTGAACTGCTTGCATGCTGACGCTGAGGCCGCCGGTAGCCGTCCAGTTCGCGTTGAGGGGTTGAGCAAGCACTTCGGAGAGCGCCAGCCAATTCTCGACACGAGGCGTTCCGCCTTCAATCGTGAGATTCCAATTGGGCCGCCGCTGGAACATGGCGGAGCTATCCGGAAAAATTGTTGCGCGCACCGTAAAAGAATTCGGGGAGGCATCATCCGCGGCAGCTGATACGGCGGCGCCGCCGGCAGCGGGCGCAGCAAATGAGATTTCCGTGGGGGCAATATCCAATGCTCCTCGGGAAACTCTGGCACTGATCGCACCGATCCTCACGGGGGAAGGCAGCGACCCTCCGGTGAGCCTTCCTCCAGCACTGGAAAATGCGCCCTGTACAAGTTGCAGAGGCCATCCACCGAGAGTCGCGTCGACACCGAGCTTTCCTGCAAATTCGAGATTTCCGGGGACACCCGGGCGAAGTGAGCGGTACCACGCGAGAAGGTCAGCAAAGCCAACGGTGGATGAATTAATGCGCAACTCCGGACGCAACCCGTGCGTCCAGTCCAATTCGCCTTCTCCCTGCACGTGCGAATTGGACATCTCAAGAAGAAATTTCGGAACTTGCGTGCGTGCTTCTCCCAAACGCCAGGCAGCGTCGAAAGTAAGATTTGCGGCGGGATCGGTGCCGCGGCCCGGAAGTCTCCAGCCGTGAAATCCCGTGAGGCGTGCGCCACCTGTAATGGACCACTGAGCACCGCCAGCCGTGACAGGGGCCTTCGAAGCAGGATTCGCGGGAGCAACTCGCGCGCTGAGACCCACGGACAGTTCTCCTCGGACTCCCAGGTCAGAACCGCGCGTAAGCCGCAGAGCGTCGGCAAGAGAAACATTGCTCCAGGTGAGATTTACTTCAGCGGGCTGAAGCCGCGCGGAAGTCCCCGCAATTTTACCCTGCACGCGCAACGTGCCAATTTGCTGCAGCTCCGCGCCTGCGCGCATAGGCTGCGCCTCAAGATCCAATGCCCAGCGGCCCGCGGAGTCCTGGTCCACTCGGCCGGAAACGCCGACGAGCGCGACCGGACTTTTGTCGTCGCCTTGCTTGAAATTGATGCGTCCGCCGTCTACAGCGACGCGGTAAAGCCGCGCAGTCGAAACACTTTTTGGGGGTGCGGAAGGACCTACGAAAGACGCACGAGCTTGATCGGGCGGGGCGGGCGGCAGCCATTGTTCAATGTTCCAGCGGCCTTGGCTATTGCGCACGAGATTCAGGCTGGGCCGCGAAAGTGAAAGAGTGCCGAACTCGAAGCGCCCGGAGAGCAGCGCGGACCAGCGAAGTCCCGCCCGCAGAGTGTCCGCACGGAGAAAATATTCATTGCCGAAGCGAGGGTCCTCCGCGATGGTGATGGAATTCGCCTCGAGGCGCGCGCCGTCGAGCAAGCTGAAATCAAAACGGCGAACTTCCACGGGGCGGCCAAAGCTGGCTTCCAGATGCGCGATCAGGAAACGGCGGGCAGCACTGCTGCGCATGACACGCGAAAGTCCCATGCTTGCGGCAAACAGGACGACGGCAAGAATGAAAATCCAGCGCAGCCATTTTCGTTTGTGCATGATGACGTCAAGAATTGTGGCAAAAGAACGATAAGAAGAAAAGGTGCGTGTCAGTGAACCTCGTGGAGCATGCGGGACCACCGCGTGCGCGACGGCAAATGAAGAATGGTATCGAGCAGATTGAGCAGCCAGCTGTTGAGGCTGGGGGCCGGCTCATCTTCGCGCGTGCCTTGCACGGACCAGTAAATGACCACCGGGCGTCCCATGATGGCATCGCGATCCACAAATCCCCAGTAGCGGCTGTCCCAGCTATGGTCACGATTGTCGCCCATCGCAAAATATTTATCGGGAGGAACCACGATTTCGCCGTCATGTACGTAGGAGAGAATTTGATCGGCCCATTCCGGCTGCATGTTGGCTTGCAGAAATTGCTCGTTGCGCGGCGGAAAGTTGTCTCTGAAGGGATCGTAGGGGGCGGCCGAATCGCGAGCCACGTAGGGTTCATTCAGCCGCTTGCCGTTCAGGTACACCTGCTGGTCAACGATTTTCAGGTGATCGCCCGGGACGCCAATCACGCGCTTAACGTAATGAGGATGGTCTTGAAAAGGAAACTTAAAAACGATGATATCGCCGCGGCGAATTTCCCGGTACGGCAGGAAATGGTCGTACCAGTGGCCTCGCCCTCCGAAAATAAATTTGTTAACCAAAAGGTGGTCGCCAACCAGAAGCGTGGGTTCCATGGACTGCGATGGAATCTTGAAGGCCTGCACGACAAACGTTGTGCCGAAGAGGGCCAGAATCACCGTGACGAGCAGGGACTCTATGTATTCGCGCAGCGTCGCCGGGCGAGCTTCTTCGCGATTCCCCGCGGCGTCCCGCACATCCGCGACTTGTGCGGTGTCAGTCATGATTTTTGTTCCCTTCGCTCGTCATCGGCACACAATAATTGGAGCGCGGCCACGGCTGCGGCCTGTTCGGCTTCTTTCTTGGACCTGCCCGTTCCGGCGGCGGTGATTTCAGCGGTGATGCAAACTTCGACGTGAAAAGTTTTCTGGTGGTCGGGGCCGGCTTCTTCAACGACGCGGTAATTGCATGGCGGCATTCCGCGAGCTTGCAGCAATTCCTGGAGCGCGGATTTATGATCGGGGCGGCTCAGAGCATCCGCCGCGGCGGTAAGCGCGCCTTCGATGAGCGATTTCCTAACGAATCGCCGCGCAGCGTCCAAGCCGGCGTCAAGATAAATGGCGGCCACGACAGCTTCGTACGCGTCAGCCAGAATGGCGGACTTGGATCGCCCGCCTGTTTTTTCTTCACCACGGCTTAGGCGCATGTGCTTGCCCAATCCAAGCGTTTGCGCCGCGATACACAGCGAGGCCGCGTTTACCAAACGCGAACGGCTCTTGGATAATTGCCCTTCGCGCCAGTCCGGAAATGTGCGGACCAATTCCTCGCTCACCAACAATTCCAGCACGGCATCGCCCAGGAATTCCAGCTTCTCATTATCACCGGGAGGATCGTCCGCGGTGCGCTCGGCAATGCGAGAGCTGTGAGTCAGGGCTTGCAAGAGCCAGCGCGGGTCGCGGAACTCATGTCCGAGAACCAACTCCAGCTCCGCAAATCCGCTCACAGCGCTTGGCATATACTTCCGCTACCTGCCCATCTTTGTCGTCGCGTCCTTCTTAGCGACTTCCTCACGGGCCTTACACTGCGCGACCAACGGCCCGCTCGTAGCACACTTGTCGTACGCGGCCACGGCGTCGTTGTAATAACTGGCAGCGGCATCAGCGTTGCCTAGCAAATAGTAGTCGACAGGGTCAGGATTTGACGCGAGTTGCACGGCCTGCGTCAGTTCGGTTCGCGCGTCCTCGGGTTTCTGGTGCAGTTGCAGATCGATCAGACCAAGGCCGCTGTGAGCCATCGACAACTTGTCGTTCTTGGCTTTCTCGAACGTGGCGTCGTCAACCGTGTCTGGTTTCGTGAGGTTCGGAATTAGTTCGATGGCGTGACGCGCATACGTTTCAGCCTTTTCATATTGCTGCTTGGCATCGGGTGAGCTTGCCTTAACCCGGCGCGGCATGGCCATGGCGAGCAGCGCGAGGACGTCAACATTGTCCGGATTGAGTTCAAGCGCCTTGGAGCCCGTGACGAACATTTTGTCTTCCTGGCCGACAGCATAGTACGCAGTGGTCAGCTGTGAATAGACGCCCATCAGATAGTGACTTTGCGGAAATTTAGCGATGAAATCTTCGCACACTGGAATCTGGGCTTCCGGCGGGCCAGTCCGCGCCGCGTAGACGGCTTTGTACGCGGCCTCTTCCGCCTTATTCACCTTCTCACCTTTATCGCCTTTGTCGCCCTTCTCACCCTTATCACCTTTTTTTTCCGGGGGCGCCTGCTGCATCGGTGCGGTGCCTCCGCCGTACTGTGCTTTGGAAACTTCCGCACCTACGGAAATGGCCACAGCCAAAGCTAGGAATGCTGCTGTTGACCTGAAATACTTTGCCTTCATAGTATAAATCTCCTCGCAAAAATAATTCTCGGAGATCAAATCTATACTCCGAGTGAACTGCTTGTTGCCACCACTGCCCCGCGTTTGCCGCCATGCGAGCCCACCCAATGCAGGGACGCAGGGAAAAAATCAGGACTTGCCGTCGGATTTATTCTGCCGCGACGGCGTCTGATATCCAGCCTCTACTCCTCGTTGCGCCGCTGTGCGTGCCGACTCCGGCGCGCCGACGACAGCCAGCGCCTGTTGATACTCGGCGACCGCAAGGTCGCGCTGCCCTTCTACATCGTACATTCTTCCGAGGTAAATATGCGACCACGAAACATTGGCGGGGTCGGGCCGCGGGGATCCTTCCGCCTGAATACTCTTGGACGCGGCAATGACCTTGGAAAACAATTCCCTTGCGCGGTCCGGGTTTCCGGAAAGCGCCGAAGCCACCGCTAAGCCGTATGTAGCTCGCAAATCATCCGGATGAGCCGCGAGGACGCGTTCAAATGACGACGCGGCAGCGGCGCCATTCCGCGCCGAAATCTGGCGCTGTCCCTCTGCCAGATCCTGCTCCACCGGATCAGCAGAAACTTTGGGCGCCGCGGCAACATCAGAGCTGTGCGCCGGCGGTGCTTCGCCCGCAGGCGCCGCATCCGCAAATTTCACTCCGCGCAATCGCCGCGATTCTCCGGCGACATCAATTCCTTTGATCAATTCCGGAAAATAGTAGCTCATCGCCGGTTCCGATTTCTCAAACCCGGAAAGACCCGCATAGATGGAACGAACCATGACGTAGCCGGAACTTTCCGCCTGATCTATCGCGGAAGCCAGATCAGCAGGAGACAGGTGGCGCAGACGCAATTCCACGGCGCGGACCAGGCATTCATCAAAAAATGCGGAAAAGTCATCATGATATTCAACCGGGAGCCGTGGCGCGCGAGCTGCGTACTCTAACAGAGGTGAAGCTCTAGCCGCCTGGTTGCGGTACTGAATGGCCATTGGATCGAGAAGAAAGTGAAGGAATGCGTGCCGGATATCGTCCATGGGCGGATCAGAAATCGGACCGACGACAAGTTCATAATGGTCGCCGTAGTTCCGAAAATTAGTTTTCCGTCCGGCCAGAGGTTCCACGTACAAGGAAAAAGTGCGGGGAGAATTCGATTTAATGATTTCGCGCAAATAACTCGTGGTCGTGAATGCAACTTCGGAAAGAGGCGCGCTATAGAATTCCACGCCGGCCTGGTAATCCGGTTGATAGTGCTGCCAGAGCTGGTCAAGTTGCGATTCGCGATAAAAATTTGCCAGAACTTCATTGAAGCCCTCGAGGGCGAGAGCGTCTGGAGGTAAATCTTCACGGCCCATTTCAAATGCAAACTTTGGAGGAGGACCCACGGCTAATGCGAAGGAGACGAACCGCGAAAATGTGAATCCGGGATCGGCGAGGGCATGCTCCTGGTAGTACTTGCGCAATGCTTCAACCGCCGGGCCTTGAAGAGCGCGCATGTGCTCACGAAGTTGCACGCGCCCTGCACTCTGATCTTTCGTGTCGACGCCGGAATTAAAGCCTGCCGCGTCCAGCGCGCACAAGGTTGCAAATAATTGCTGACGTGTTTCCACGGAGACGGCCCGCCGCGCTTCCTTCAAGGGAGGTACGTCAGGCTTATTTTTCTGATTTTTCTGCGGCTTCGCGGCTGCGGGAATTGCCAGAGAGACGGCAAGCGCCCCGAGAGCAATCATCGCAAATCGCACGAACGAATTCGTTTTGGCAAGTAGGCGCAAACAATTTTCCCGTCTAAGCGTGAATGTAAGAATTTACAGGGCCGTTCGGGCCCCGTCAAGAAAACTCCCCTCGGTAATTTGAAGGCGGGATTGGTTATCCGGGTTGTCTCTGCATCTAGTCTGGAAATCGCTGCACGTGAATCTGCGGGATGAAAGAGTTTTGAACTGCCTACTTGAGGCGGAACTGAATCTTAACACTTACCTGCGCGGAAGTTGGTTTGCCGTTGAGACTTGCGGGCTCATATTTCCAATTCCGCACCGCGTCCACTGCTGCCTGGCGAAGAGACATCGCTCCGCCGGTGGCGCGCGCCGCGATCACTTTTCCGGTTGCATCGATGTCGACCTCAACAATGACGTCGCCCTCGACGCCGCTTTGCTTGGCCAGTTGAGGATACACAGGATGGGTGGAGGAAATTAGCCTCGGCTGACTCGCTGACTTTGCTGAAGGATTTGCCCCAACGAATGCAGCCGGCGGAGTTGGGGGGCTGGGACGAGTCGCAGTCGTAATCAATCCTTCCCCCGGAACCTTGACTGGGCCGGAAACTATCGCATCGTCAATGTTCGGAATCGAGCCATCGACCAACGTCCCCGATTGGCTGTCAACATTAGGGGTATTCATTTTTAAGTTGCGAGCCGTGGGCTGCGGCGGAGCCGGAGCCTCCGTGTTTTTGACACCCGATTGATTTGTTTGCGTGGCAGCTACGTCGTCACTTTTGCGGCGAGTAGTC
>Ga0070735_10002630_pt1 | contig 16126 bp, 11 predicted proteins | sample Coa_R1_FD_66443 | JGI IMG/M metagenome (GOLD analysis project Ga0070735, IMG submission 66443) | Surface soil microbial communities from Centralia Pennsylvania, which are recovering from an underground coalmine fire - Coalmine... | ecosystem: Environmental > Terrestrial > Soil > Unclassified ... | reverse complement strand
TTTATTGATGGAGTTTTCGTTTCCAGCTATCAAGCCGACAGTTTGATTGTTTCTACTCCTACCGGTTCTACAGCGTATTCGCTGGCCGCCGGCGGCCCCATTCTCATGCCTGAAGTCAACGCGTTTGTCGTAACTCCGGTTTCAGCTCATTCACTGACCCATCGAGCCCTGGTCGTGCGGGACTCCTCGCAGATTGAAATCGTTGCACGAACTGGGGAGGAAGATGCATACCTCAGCGTGGACGGCCAAATCGGCATGCCCATCTACGACGGCGATCACATTTTCTGTCGTAAATCCGACTACACGGTGAAGCTGCTTCACTTCCGCGGCACATTCTTTGACGTTCTACGGGCAAAGTTGAAATGGGGCCAGAGGTGATGGCGCCGGGTCGTTCGCTTTTGTCACTTCGCAAATTACTACGTAACCCTATGCGCTCGATTTCGCTCTTACTTATTTTATTTTGTTCACTCTCTCTCGCCGCGCAAACCAAGCCCGCCGCTGACCTCATCATCAACAACGCCAACATATGGACAGTGGATCCTTCGCTTCCCAAAGCACAAGCCGTCGCGATCATCGGGCATCGGATTGTCGCGGTCGGGTCCAATGCCGACATTGATGTGTGGCATGGTGCGCAAACTCGGGTGCTTGACGCCCAAGGAAAGCTATTACTTCCCGGCTTCAACGATGCGCATACGCACTTCGCCAGCGGCGGATTTCAGCTCGAAAGCGTGCAGCTGACCGACGCGACCAGTCCCCAAGAGTTTGTCCGGCGCATTGCCGCGCAAGCCAGGAAACTGCCCAAAGGTGAATGGATGCAAGGCGGCGACTGGGACGAAACCAAATGGAATCCAGCCAAACTTCCGACCAAGGAGATGATCGACGCAGTCACGCCAGACAATCCTGTCTTCATTTATCGTTACGATGGGCACGCGGCGCTCGCCAATTCCTTGGCGTTGAAATTGGCCGGTGTTACCCCCAAAGCGCAAGACCCTCCCGGCGGCGTGATTGAGCGCGACGCGCAAGGCAACCCCACTGGCATCATGAAGGATGCGGCCCTTGACCTTGTCGCCAAAGCTATTCCGGACTACACCCATGAGCAAATGACGCGCGCCATCAAGGGCGCTCTGGCTCATGCAGCTTCCATTGGTGTGACCAGCGTGCAGGTGATGAACCCTGATTACGCGGAAATTGCCGTTTACGCGGAACTGCGCGAGCGCAAGGAACTGACGACGCGCATTTACGCCGCCCCGCTCATTACGCAAGGCGTGGATGACCAAGCGAAACTTGGCATCCGTCACGCATTCGGCGACTCCTATCTGCGGATTGGAGCGGTAAAAGCCTACGCTGATGGATCGCTCGGCTCACGAACGGCCTACTTCTTCGAGCCGTTTTCCGACGAGCCAGGCAATCGAGGGCTTCTTTCCGATGAAATGCATCCCATTTCGTTGATGCGTGACCGGATGATGAAGGCCGATGCCGCGGGATTGCAGATTTGTACTCACGCCATCGGAGACGCCGGAATATCCGCGATTCTTGATATTTATTCAGAAATTGAAAACGCTCACGGGCCGGCCGACCGCCGTTGGCGCATTGAACACGCCCAGCACATGGCCGCAAAAGATTTTGACCGCATGGCGAAGTTGCACGTGATTGCCTCAGTGCAGCCATACCATGCCATTGATGACGGTCGTTGGGCTGAAGCCCGCATCGGGCACGATCGTGCATCGCGTACCTATGCGTTTCGGACCTTTCTAGATCACGGCGTGCGACTTGCTTTCGGTACCGATTGGGATGTTGCTCCTCTCAACCCGCTGTTGGGTCTGTACGCTGCTGTCACCCGGGAAACCCTGGACGGCAAGAACCCTCAAGGGTGGTTCCCGGAGCAGAAGTTGACCGTCGCCGAAGCCGTGGAAACTTATACGTTAGGTTCCGCATACGCGGAATTTCAGGAGAAAGAAAAAGGCTCTATCACGGTGGGGAAGTTGGCCGACATGGTACTTCTTGACGGCGACATCTTCACTATCCCACCCGATAAAATTCGCGATGTGAAGGTGCTGAAGACATTTGTGGGCGGAAAGCTTGTCTGGGACTCTACGGCCCACTAAGGAAGCATCTCTTCGCCGCGGATGAGATCGCGGAAGGTCTCGCGTTTGCGAATTAATTTGGCCGTCTTGCCCTGCACCATCACTTCGGCAGGGCGGGGGCGGGTGTTGTAGTTGGAGGCGAGCGACATTCCATAAGCTCCCGCGTCGAGAATCGCCAGGAGATCGCCCTCTTCGGCTTCGGGCAAGACGCGATCGCGCGCGAAAAAATCTCCAGTTTCGCAGACCGGGCCAACAACGTCAGAAATCTCCCGCTTGGCTTCTGGGTTCAGGGCGACTGGCACAATCTCATGATGAGCATGATAGAGCGAAGGCCGAATCAGGTCGTTCATCCCGGCATCCACGATAAGGAAGTTTTTTTCTCCGTTCCCCTTGCGATATGTCACTCGCGTAAGTAAAACACCGGCTGGGCCAATAACCGAACGTCCCGGTTCCAACAACAAATGAATATTCAGGCCGCGTAAAGGACGCAAAAGAGCACGCGCGTAAGCGCCAACTTCATCGGCAAAATCATCATCAGATCTGTTCGTATAGGAGATCCCAAGCCCGCCGCCCGCGTCCACATATTTGATCCGGTGGCCGAGGGCGCGCAGGTCGAGTACGAGATTCGCGACACGTTCCATGGCGGCTGCGAATGGTTTTGGTTCGGTAATCTGGGAGCCGATGTGCACGCTCACGCCTGCCACTTGTAGCCACTCCGATTTGGCAGCTTGCATATAGAGGCGCGTGGCTTCTGTGATCGGAACGCCGAATTTATGCTCTCGGAGCCCTGTGGAGATGTAAGGATGGGTCTCCGCTGGTACGTCAGGGTTCACACGAAATGCAATTCTCGCGGGGCGTCTTGCTCTGGCTGCACTATCGGCGAGGACCCCCAATTCCGATTCGCTCTCCACATTGAACAAGAGAATGTCAGCCTTGAGGGCAGCCTGGATTTCATCGGCGGTTTTCCCTACTCCGGAGAAAACAACCTTGTCCACGCTTTGCGGACTCACATGGTGAACACGTTGCAGTTCGCCGCCTGAGACAATATCGAAACCGCAACCTTGTTTGGCCAGCAGGTGCAGAAGGGCAATGTTGGAATTGGCTTTCACTGAATAACAGATGGTGTGAGGCGCAGCTTGAAACGCATCTTTGAAAGCCGAGATCCGCCTTACAATCTCTGTAGCGGAATATACATATAGAGGCGTACCAAAACGTTCGGCCAAGCCCGATAACGAGACTTGGCCGCAGAAGAGGCTGGCGTTTCGGTTTCGGCCGGCAACATAGGGAAATGCGGGAGAGGCTTGTGCAAGTTTGCGTGTAGGGCTCACTTCTTTTTCCCGTGCCCCGTTTTCTCTTTTTTCTCGCTGCTCTTCTCGACCACCTTTATGGCTACCACGGTTTGGTCGTCAAAAGCGTCCATGCCCGCGGCATGTTCCTCGGCAGCGGCGAATAAACGTTTCACCACGCAATCGACGGATTCGCTATGACATTGTTCGACTATTTTTTCCACGCGCGCGCGTCCGAATAGTTCGCCCGCGCGGTTGGTCGCGTCCAGGATGCCGTCGCTGAAGAAGACAAACACGTCGCCCGGCTTCGTGTAGAAGGTGTATTCGTCATACTCTGCATCGTCGAATAGGCCCAGAGGAAGCCCCGTGGCTTCAACGATCTGAGTCTTTCCGTTGCGGCAGAAAATCGGCCTTGGCAATCCCGAATTTGCCACCTGCAGCGTGCGGTCGTGGTCGTCCCAAACCGCGTAAATCAAGGAAACAAATTGGCCTTCGATCCGGCGTTCGCCAAGCGAATAATTCACCGCGGCCAGCATCTCCGCCGGCCCAGGTTCGATAGGCGCATGCGAACGCAGGATTCCACTGACCAAAGCGGCGTAAATGGCAGCTGGCGCCCCTTTGCCACTGACGTCTCCGATTGTGATTGCGGTGCGGGAATGAGAGTAGTTTACGAAGTCATAGAGATCGCCGCCAATCGCGCGAGCCGGAATGAATTTGGCCGCAATCTCTAAATGCGCAAGATGTGGCTGGGATTGGGGCAGCAGCCGCACCTGGAGCTCGCGAGCCAGTGCAAGGTCGCGTTCAAGGCGTCCCTCTTGGAGGGCAATCTGCTCGTACAGTCTGGCATTTTCTATCGCAATTGCGACCTGTGCTGCCAAGGTTGAAACTGTGCGCTGGTGGTCGTCCGTAAAGAAATTGCGGCGCGTGTGTTCCAGGTCAAGAACCCCGATGACTTTACCCTTATAGATAAGCGGAACCGCAAGCTCCGATCGGGTCTCCGGATTAACCATAATATAGCGGGAGTCTTTGGTCACGTCCGGTACGAGGACAGCTTCTTTGCTCAAGGCCGCAGTCCCAATGACCCCCACCCCAACTCGCCGGTCATGCTTGATCTGAATGTTTTCTTCGAAGCGCAGCGAAAAGCGATGCTGCAATTTTTCTCCTGATGAATCGAGCAGAAGAATGCTGAACATCTGGTAATCAATGAGCTTGCGCAAGAGTTCGGCCACGCGGCTGAAGAGCTCATCCAGACTCAGAATGGAAGAAAGCTCCCGCGAAATCTCGTTGAGCAGGACGAGGGTCTTGGCTTGGCGCGCGCTGCGCGTATAAAGCCGCGCGTTTTCAATACCCACTGCCATTCGAGACGCAATGAGCGTAAGTAGGCGCTTGTGCTCTTCCGTAAACGCGTGGGGCAGGGGAGATTCAAGATCGAGTACACCGATAACCCGATTCTTTACGATCAAGGGAATCGCGAGCTCAGACCGGGCGCTCGGGACCGCGGATATGTACTTGGGGTCTTGGGAAACATCACCTACGAGGATAGCCTCACGTCTCTGTGCAGCTATGCCGGTTACCCCTTCGCCAAGCTTAACTCTTGTTTTCTCAACAAATTCCTGGGGATAGCCGACGGAAAATCGGAAGTAGAGTTCCTGCGTTTTCTCGTTAAGTAAAAGGATTGCGAGGATTTCATAATCAATGACTTTGCGCACCAGTTCGGCGACTCGACGCAGGGTGGTATCGAGATCGAGGGTGGTATTAACAACATCCGCCACCTCGAGCAGGAGCGGGTCAACCTTTGTCTGGTAATCAACGGAAGGCGCGGTCATTGAGAGCCAACACCATCATAACAGCGCGCCCACAGGTCTTATTCCGCGAGTTCGTGCCCATATTGCCTCTTGATGCACCTTCGATTCATCAGAAATCTCATGTAGGTCATGTCGGAAATCGATGTGACGACTGCACTTACGTCCAACCTGCCAAGCCCCGGTCATCCCTTTACACAATTCGGGAGAATATCGTGATACCTTCATACGGCAGATCTCATCTAAGGTGGGGTGATGGCCGCAAGCAACCCAGTTTTTTCACCGAGTTCGCTACTAAAGCGATACAGCGAAATTCGACGTATGAGCTTGCGTCTGAGCGAGGGCTTCTCGGCAGAAGATCAGATGCTGCAATCGATGCCGGACGCGAGTCCAATGAAATGGCACTTGGCGCACACCACCTGGTTTTTTGAGACATTCGTTTTAGAACCTTGTATTCGCCGTTATAAGGTGCGCGATCCGCGCTTCAAGCATCTGTTTAACTCCTACTATAAGCAGCTCGGGTCGCATCCTAATCGAGCTTCACGTGGATTGATGTCGCGTCCGAACCTGAGCGAAGTCCTCGATTACCGGGCGCACACAGACGAAGCCATGGCACAGCATTTTGACCAGCTTTCGCCCGAAGCCCTCAGCCTACTGGAACTGGGTCTAAACCACGAGCAACAGCATCAGGAACTCATGGTTACTGACATTAAGCATGGACTATGGAGCGGACCGCTGCGCCCCGAGCCAGCGGAACACATCGGCCCGCGGAGCACAGCGCCAAAGTTGAAGTGGGTTGAATTTGAAGGCGGCATCGTCAACGTAGGACATTCGGGAGCTCAGTTCTCGTTTGACAATGAATGTCCTCGCCATGAAGTGTTGCTGCGCCCGTTTGCTCTCGCATCGCGCGCCGTCACAAATGGCGAGTATATGCAGTTCATGGTTGCCGGAGGCTATCGTCGTCCGGAGCTATGGCTTTCCGAAGGGTGGGATGCCGTGGGTAGCCAGCAATGGACGGCGCCCCTTTACTGGGAGCGTAGGGAAGACGGCAGATGGTGGGAATTCACGAATCAAGGGATGACGCCGGTGGATCCGGCGGAGCCGGTTTGCCATATAAGTTATTACGAAGCCGACGCGTACGCTCGGTGGAGTGTTTGCCGCTTACCGAGTGAACAGGAGTGGGAAATCGCGGCTGCCAACAATCCAGTATTCGGCGCCATGCTTGAGGATATGAATTTGCATCCTCGCGCCGCAAAGAGCGATGGCATGCAGCAGATATTCGGTGATGTCTGGGAGTGGACTGCGAGCCCCTACATGGCTTACCCGGGATTTATTCCCGCGGCCGGATTAATCGGCGAATACAACGGCAAATTTATGTGTAATCAGATGGTGCTCAGAGGCGGTTCGTGCGCGACCCTGGCCAGCCATATTCGCGCGACCTACCGAAATTTTTTCCCGCCCCACGCCCGCTGGCAATTCTCTGGATTGAGGTTAGCGAAATGATTGCTCGTGAGCTTGTCGCACCGCCTGCGTTCGCTTTGGAAGTAGAACAAGGACTCACGGGTGCGGTGAAGTCGTTGCCTCCCAAACTGTTTTATGATCAGCGCGGATCGGAGCTGTTTGAAGAGATTACTCGGCTGCCGGAATACTATCTTACGCGCACGGAGCTGGAAATCCTGCGTGACCGCTCGCGAGATATTCTCGCCGCCGCAGGTCAGGGGCTCACTTTGGTGGAATTGGGCGCAGGAACGGCAGCCAAGACAACCACACTTTTGCATGCTCTCAGTGCCACGCAGCTGCGGGTGCAATATTTCCCGGTGGATATTTCGCGGAGCGCTCTGCTCGATGCGCGGCAGCGGATCGAAGCACAGTGTCCCCGTGTCATCGTGCGGCCAGTCGTTGCGGATTTTAGCAATGGGTTTAGCTTTCTCCACAATATGCCGGGGCCGAAGTTGGTGTTGTACTTGGGTTCAAGCATTGGAAATTTTGATCCAGACGAAGCTGTTTCGATGTTGCGCCAAGTGACGGAGCACTTGAATGACGAAGACCGTTTCTTGATTGGAACTGACATGGTGAAAGATCTTTCAGTACTCTTGCCTGCCTACGACGATGCGCAGGGCATTACCGCGGAATTCAACCGTAACGTGCTCCACCGGCTGAATCGCGATTTAGACGGGAACTTCGATGTTAATTCCTTTGCCCATGTAGCTTTGTGGAACTCCGAACATTCGCGGGTTGAGATGCATCTGGAAAGCACAAAGCCGCAGATGGCGTGTCTATCCCTGCTCAACTTGCCAATCCCATTTAAGGCGGGAGAGCGCATCCATACGGAGAACAGCTACAAATACACGCTGCCCGCGGTCGAACGGCTGCTCGCGCGATCCGGCCTCACGCGAACCAATACATGGATGGACCAGCGTCGGTGGTTCGGCCTCCATCTAGCGCGGCCATAACCGCGCGCGAAGCCTCGGCGCGTAAGGTCCATTAGACGCGCGCGTAATCGATAAATCCGCGGGGGACGTCGGTATTGATCAACTTCACGCGCAGCTTGTCTCCCACGTCCAGTCCCTGTTGCCCGTGCACGAGCATTCCATCCACATGAGGTTGCAATGCTCGAACGAATGTTCCTCGCGGTGTAACCCCGGTGACGATGGCGTCAAACACTTGTCCAATCTTAGAGCTCATGGCCACGGCCGCGATGCGTTTGGACATTTCGCGTTCTACCTTCCGTTCGGCTTCTTCTTTCAACGTGCAATTCTGGGCAATCGATGCCAGCTCTGCGTCGGAATACGGTGCGGGTTGTCCTGACAATAAACTCTTGATCAGCCTCTGCATCACCAGGTCCGCGAAACGTCGGTTGGGCGCGGTGGAATGTGTATAGTCCTGGACGGCTAATCCGAAGTGCCCTTGTTCTGGATCGGTTGGCCGTTCCAGAATATATTCGCCGGGTCCCATTAACTTAATCACCGCAAGCGACAAGTCGGGAAAGCCATCTGGGTCAGCGGCTTTTCGCCTAATGAGGAATTCGTTCAGTGCCCTCGAATCGGGATCGGCGGGCAGCTTGTTGCCGGATTCTGCCGCCAGGGCCACAATGCGCTCCCAACGTTCGGGTGTTTTCACGACCCTCCGGATGGATGACCGCTGCTTATCACGAAACAACCGCGCAATCACGCCGTTGGCGGCGATCATAAAGTCTTCGATTAGCCCGGTGGCGTGATTCTTCTGCTGGCCCACGATATCTACAATCTTGTTATCCACGACGACGGGGCGGTTTTCACTTGTTTCCAGATCCAGCGCGCCTGCGCGAAAGCGTTCATCCCGCAATGTTCGCGCGATTTGATCTTGAAGTTTGAGTTGTGCCTGGAGTTCTGTTGAGTCCGCCACTTTCGGCGGGGCATCGGCGCGGCCTTCGAGCCATGCTCCGACTGCGTTGTAAGCCAGTTGGGCGCGGTTGCACACCACTGCCCGGTAAACGTCAGAGGCGATGACGCTTCCGCTCGCATCGATTTTGTATTCGACGACGATGCTTAGGCGATCTTGATTTTCCAGGAGGGAAGTTAAGCCGGTGGAAAGTGGCTCGGGTAGCATGGAAAAATTGCGTACGCCCGTATAGACACTGGTGGTCTCGCGCGCCGCGTAGCCGTCAATGGGTGAGCCTTTAGCAACATAGGCATCGACATCGGCAACCCCGATCAAAACCTTGCTCGTACCGTCCGGAAGCCGCTCCGCATATTCAATCTGGTCAAGATCGCGTGAGGTGTCATTGTCAATGGAAGACCAGAGGAGGTTCCGCAAATCACGAACTGATGGACCCGATATTACAACCGGCGGGTGGGCAATGAGAGACTCGAGTTGGGTTAGCGCATCGGCCGGGAAATCTGGCTGAAATCCCTGCGCGATCATCGTCTGTCTCGCGGAAGTTTGAAGATCAAAGTGCAGCGTGCGGATGTCGTGCATGGGTAGATCTTACAACGGGCGGGTCTTGCAGATGTGCCGTAAGGTACGTGCGCGAGGGCGCGATTAGCTGATCATGCTGCCCACAACACGGAAGATGTGGTTTGCATCCCAGCCAATATTTTTCATGGTGTAGAGAAGTACGAGGAGGAGACCCAGCATGGCTGCATATTCCGCGACGGCCTGGCCGAGTTCGTTTCTCAAGACACTGGTCTTGGAAAACTTAAGCTTCGTCAACAATGGGCGGTACCCCGGGACGCTGGAATATGACCGCAAAGCTTTTTACTGCCTGCCTGCGGTTCTGTTGATTTCATCGTCCAATGAATCTGCCGTCTAGTCTATGGCCCGTAAGTGGAGGAGATTAAAGTCCTAGAGACGACCGGAATGGTATCGGTACAGCGTGGCGCACGGTGCGCGCCGATATGCAAGAAATTTCATACTTAGAAACTCATTTGCCCGTTGGGTTCCGGCGCATAACGCTCGATGTAGTCCTTCACTGAAAACTTGCGGGCCGTATTATCAGAGCTCATGGAGCGAACTGTGCCATAGATGGGACGTTCGGGCCAGGGGCGATCATACCGGCCCAGCGTCCAGAAATATCCCGCGTATGCATTCGGATCGCGGCCGTCCAATGACCACCGATCCATAATCGCGATCATGTGACCCAGCGCCTCGCGTGGAGTTCGCGACCATTCGAGAATTTTCTTGCCCCATAGCATTCGCATGTAATTGTGGAACCAGCCTTCAGTTCGTAATTGCCCCATTGCGGCATTCCACAGGGGATCATGTGTTAGACCTGCCTCAAGTTGAGCTCGCGAATAGACATGAGGACGCGGGTCGCGTTGATGTTTTGCCAGCGTTTCTTGTGCCCATGCCGGAAGAGACTCGTAGCGCTCGTAGTTTTTTGGGGAGAAGGCGCATTGGTTGTATGCGAGTTCGCGCCAGGTGACTAGTTGATCGAGGAATGCCTCTGCGCCAGCGCTTACGCCCCACCAACCTTCACGCACGCCGTTCGGTTTGGTGCCAAGATTAAAGAGCGACCATTTTTCCTGCTTCATCACGGCCAAGAAAATTTCGTGAGCGCCGATATGGCCAAAATGTAGGTAGGGAGACAGATGGCTCGTTCCTTCTAGCTCAGGTTCGTTGTGTGCTTCTTTGTACCTGGCTAAACGGTGTTTGATGAACGTCTCCAGTGCGGCACGTGCCGGCGTTTCCCCGCCGGGCATAGGAGAAATCGGGACGGAGTGGTCAATTGGTAGTTGAGCCAACGCTTGAGAATCACCCGCTAGCAAATCTTCAGGCGCCGATGGCCAATGTTTTTGAATTGAGTCCAGAAGCCCTTTGTTCACGGGTAGGTCAAGCGCCTTCAGAGGGTTGGCCTGAGGCATCTTCTCCGCGAACGCGGGAAATGCTTTTTGCATATGGCGGCGGTAGTGGTACGCCGCTGTGAAGGCATGGTCGGCGCTGCGCATGGGGAGGAGACCATTGCTGTCAACCACTTCGAGGCAGACTGGCAGGGCAGCGGCCGCTGCGGCCATCATTCTGGGGAGAAAAAAACAGGGGAAATCATCGGATACGATGATGCAGGCGTTCGCGGAGAGCGCCGCTAAGAGGCCCTTATCGGCATCTTTTGTGGGCTCAATATACGGGTAATACAATAACGGGATGTCGTTGAATTTGCGATGTTTATCGCTCATTCCATCGATAATGAAACGATGTAGCCGATCCGATGCCCATGCGTATCCAACGCGAAGCGGCTCGAACACGATAAGTGGACGAGAAAGCTTATGAGCCCATGCAATCGCACGATCCAAGCCGAAATTGAATGACGTTCGGCGTGCCGCAATCATCCAATAAAGTACATAGCCAGCTTGTTCGCGAACGGGGGCCGCATTGAGGCGCCGCACGCGATTGTGGAACGGATCCCTCGGAAGGGCCCGGTTGGACTCTGATAGGGCTGGTGAATGCGTTGTCATCGCCGAGCGGGCAATCCAAAGAGGTCGGACTCCTCGTTCATTGTATGTAACTTTCGGGTACGCCGCGACTCTAATCGTCAGTGGATTAAGGGAAGTTTTCTTGAGGAGAAAATTATGTCACGGGCTTCGCGTTATTTCATTCCGATGGGTTTAGTGCTTGTCTTGGCGGCGGTGGTGTCGCGCACAGGCGCCCATGCCTCGGATAAGACTGCGGCGATTCCAGCCCCGGCGGTCGATGCTCAACTTGCACCCGGGGAGCTGCAGACAGCGGTTTTTTCTGGTGGATGTTTTTGGGGGGTGCAGGCAGTGTTCCAGCATGTGAAGGGCGTGAAGAGTGCGACCTCTGGCTACACGGGCGGTGCGGCATCGACCGCGCACTATGAAATTGTGAGTACGGGCGAGACGGGGCACGCGGAATCGGTGGAAGTGAAGTACGACCCATCGAAAGTCACTTATGGACAATTGCTGCGCGTGTTCTTTTCGGTAGCGCATGATCCTACGGAGCTTAATCGCCAGGGGCCCGATGAAGGAACGCAATATCGCTCGATGATTTCGTACACAAATGAAGAGCAGAAAAAAATTGCCCAAGCATACATCGCGCAGCTGGAGGGAGCGAAGGTTTTTTCGGGCAAAATTGTGACGGAAGTTGTCCCCCTGAAGGCTTTCTACGCGGCTGAGGGATATCACCAGGATTACGCGGAGTTGCACCCCAATAATCCGTACATTGCCATCAACGACGCGCCGAAAGTGACACACCTGAAACAGCAACTTCCCGAGTTATATCGCGATCGATAGGAGAATATGGGTCATGGTTAATCGCAGACAATTTCTAACCGGCTCGGCGGTAGCCTTTGGTGGTGTGGGACTTATTGCATGGTTGAAGAACCCCGGAGCGACGGTCTCTGGCGCGGGACCTGCCGGGATGCCGGTCGGCGGCAAAGTGAAGATTGTGCAATTCAGCGATGCGGGGAAGAAGCTGGGGGTGGTGATGGTTGAGAAAGTAGTTAAGACCGATGCGGAGTGGAGGGCTCAACTTTCTCCAGATGCTTACGAGGTGACACGGCAGGCGGGTACCGAGCGCGCGTTCACGGGAAAGTACGCGGAGAGTCACGACAAGGGCCTTTACCGCTGTATTTGCTGTAACAATGCATTGTTTAGTTCAACGACGAAATTTGATTCCGGTACGGGATGGCCAAGCTTTTGGGCGCCAATTGCGGAGCAAAACGTCGCTACGAAAAGTGATGTCAGCATCGGAATGGAGCGGACCGAGGTGAAATGTGCGGAATGTGATGCGCATCTTGGCCATGTTTTCGACGACGGTCCCGAACCGACTCATCTCCGATATTGCATGAATTCCGTGGCGCTGAAGTTCGTACCCGCAACATAAGCGGACACTTATTGTTGGGCGGCCAATTTTTCCGGGGCGTCTCAGGCGAAGCTCCTTCTGCGACGATATACTCATGTATAGAGGCCTGTATGGAGTCTCTCCATCCGGCTCGCTCCTGACATGAAAACGCCTTCAAATCTTCCCCACATTGCATACTTCTCCATGGAAATCGCCTTGGAACCTGATTTGCCGACTTACAGTGGCGGGTTGGGCATTTTAGCCGGCGACACTCTGCGTTCGGCTGCCGATTTAGGCGCGCCCATGGTCGCGGTCACTCTGGCTTACCGCAAGGGGTATTTCTTGCAGTCGCTCGACGCATCCGGCCGGCAATCGGAACAACCGCAGCCCTGGAGCCCCGAGCAAAAGCTCAAAGAAGCGAAAGAGCGGGTCAAGGTCGAAATCGAAGGACGAACCGTTTGGATTCGCGCTTGGAAATATAGCGTGCTGGGAGTCACTGGGGAAACAGTCACGGTGTACTTGCTGGATACGGACCTTGCCGAAAACTCAGAGTGGGACCGCACACTTACGGATTCGCTCTACGGCGGCGACCAACGCTACCGCCTTGCGCAAGAAATTGTGCTGGGTTTAGGTGGCTTGCGAATGCTGCACAAGTTGGGCCACAACCAGCTTGACGGCTATCACATGAATGAGGGGCACTCGGCGCTGCTGGCATTGGGGTTGCTAGAGCGACGGCTCGATCAGAGTTTTGCCGGGCGAGTGAAGCAACTGGACATTGACGGCGTACGCAAGCTTTGTATCTTTACAACCCATACGCCCGTGCCCGCCGGCCATGATCAGTTCTCACGGCAGTTGGTGCGGTCGCTGTTGAGCGAAAGCGCAGTTTCGCTGATAGATGAGACGGATGCCTGGCAGGGCGATTTTCTGAACATGACCTACCTCGCTCTGCGCTTCTCTGGGTATGTCAACGGCGTTGCCATGCGGCACGGCGAAGTTTCGCGTGAGATGTTCCCGGAGTACGCGATCAATGCCATTACCAATGGCGTACATGCCGTTACATGGACTTCGCCGGCGTTTAGTGAGTTGTTTGACCGTCACATCCCGGGCTGGAGGACGGACAACAATTATCTGCGTTATGCGGTCAGTATGCCACTGGAAGACATTCGCCAGGCGCACGCAAAGTGCAAGAAGGAATTGTTTGAACGGGTTCATGAGCGAACAGGCATTCAGATGGATCCTTCCATCTTTACTCTTGGGTTTGCCCGCCGCGCGAGCACGTATAAACGCGCGGATCTTTTATTTCATGAAGTCGAGCGTCTGCGTGACATCGCCCGCACCGCGGGTCCGATACAGATTGTGTACGGTGGAAAAGCTCACCCCCATGACGAAGGCGGAAAAAGATTAATCCGCCAAGTTTTCAGTGGGGCGAGCGCAGTTGCCGATTTGATTCGTACTGTTTATGTCGAAAACTACGACATGCATTGGGGACGTCTGCTTACCAGCGGCGTGGACGTATGGCTGAATACTCCGCTACGTCCGCAGGAAGCCTCGGGAACTAGCGGCATGAAGGCCGCCCTCAATGGCGTTCCCAGTTTCAGTGTGGTCGATGGGTGGTGGGCCGAGGGGCACATTGAGGGCGTGACTGGCTGGGCCATCGGAAACAATGAAGTTGCTGAAGATCCGCTCATCGAAGTTTCTACTCTGTATGACAAGCTAGAAAAAGAAATTGTACCCATGTTTTATAAGGACACAGACAAGTTTGTCGGCGTTATGCGTTCGGCCATCGCGCTAAATGGATCTTTCTTCAATACACAGCGAATGCTGCACCAGTACATTGCGAATGCCTACACAGAAGGCAACGAAACGGTGTCGTCCGCAATAGTTGCTGATGTTATCTCCACCAGCCGTGGAGAGGCGTAAGCCCACGCGCCATCACAAATCCACAATCGAAACGATATACTTCGCTCATGCGGACGTTTGTGAGGTTGTGCTCTTCCATCGCACTATTGTTTAGTCTCGTTGTTTTCGCCCAAGTCGAGAATCAAACTCAACCTTCCGACCTACAAAAAGCAGCACCGCCAAAAACGGTGCCGTTGGATAAGGCGGCGCCACAACCGACGGAATCGTCGCGGCCTCGAATCGCGGTGGCGTTGGAAGGAGGGGGCGCGCTGGGACTCGCCCATATAGGAGTATTGAAATGGTTCGACGAGCACCACATTCCTGTGGACGCAATTGCTGGCACGAGCATGGGTGGTTTGATTGGCGGATTTTACGCCAGCGGAATGAGTGGGGATGAAATCAAAATTTACGCCGATACCATCAATTGGAACCGCGCTCTGCGTAATCAGGTACCATATCGCGATCTGGCGTTTCGGCGAAAAGAAGACAAGCGTGAATATCCCGCTGACTTGGAATTCGGGTTGAAGGGCGGAGTGCGTTTTCCACTTGGCCTTAGTTCCGGTCAGGAAGTTGGTCTAATTCTCGATCGCGTGGGAGCTCCCTACAGCAGCATGGAGACATTCGATGATTTGCCGACGCCGTTCCGGTGCGTTGCGACGGACCTCGTCTCAGGAAACCCGGTGGTATTCGACAAGGGGTCGCTTTCAGATGCATTGCGCGGAACTATGTCCTTGCCCGGAGTCTTCAATCCCTTGCGTCAGAGCGGCCAAGTTTATGTGGACGGCGGCCTAGTGGACAACCTGCCTGTGGACGTAGCGCGTAGCATGGGCGCCGATGTGGTGATAGCCGTACATCTCCGGAGCAAACCCTTCAATGCGACCCAGGGATTGTCTGCACTCGATGTTCTACAAGGTTCAGTCAGCGTGGTGATCGCGGCCAATGAGCTGCAAAGCATGGAGCAGGCGGACGTTCTGATTTCCGTGGCCACGCAAGACTATGGCACGCTCGACTATCAAGCATCCGACGCGTTGCAAGCGTTAGGCACCAAAGCGGCACAGGATAAAGCCAATGTTCTGGAGCGCTTTGCCCTGAATGACGCAGATTGGAATGCATATCTGGCAAAGCGCGAATCGCGCCGCCGCACCGCACCGACTCCCGAATTTGTGAAGGTGGTCGGAGCGAGTCCTCAGATCACGAAGGGCCTGGAAAATAAGCTACAGGACAACGTCGGGAAGCCACTTGACTACGCGCGCATCAACCGCGACATGGACGAGATTACAGGTCTGGGCCGGTTCGATCTGGCCGGTTATGAATTGACTCAAGAGAATGGACTCTCCGGCTTGTTGGTCAAAACAGAAGAAAAAGACTACGCACCGCCCATCGTTAATCCTCTTATCGTTGTGGACGGCTCCGAATATACCAATGTGTTGTTTGGCCTGGGGGCGCGCATCACGCTACTCGACATTGGTGGGTACGGATCAGAATGGAGAAACGATTTTCTGATTGGATCGCAATATTCGGCTGATTCGGAGTATTACCACCCACTCAAATTCTCAAATCCCTTTTTCGTGGCGCCCCGACTCTTTGCCAGTGACGCGCCTTTCGACCTTTATGAAAACAATAGCCGCGTGGCCAGCTATCGAGAAGATCAGGCGGGTGGTGGTCTCGATTTCGGCGTGACTTTTAATCGGTATAGCCAGTTGCGTTTCGGGTACCAAGTTGAGCATCTCAGCCTAACCCGGCAAATCGGCACGCCAGACTTCGGCAACCTGAGTGGCCG
>Ga0070735_10002629_pt1 | contig 16138 bp, 15 predicted proteins | sample Coa_R1_FD_66443 | JGI IMG/M metagenome (GOLD analysis project Ga0070735, IMG submission 66443) | Surface soil microbial communities from Centralia Pennsylvania, which are recovering from an underground coalmine fire - Coalmine... | ecosystem: Environmental > Terrestrial > Soil > Unclassified ... | reverse complement strand
ACGTCAAGGGATCGGCCTCGCCGAGCGGCAAAGCTCCTCGCCCTGCCTGCGCGCGCGGGCCACGGCATCCGGGTCGTAGAGCCAGGTGGACGCGCGGCCCGAGCGCGGATCGAAGTCGGACGCCTCGAAGCCGCATCGAAGCGCGTGGTCGAGCGGCGCGGTGCGCCACGACTCGACGGCGACGGCGTGCGGCGTTCGCAGGCTGACGAGGTAGCCGCCGGGGATCGACTCGCTGCCGAGGACGGTGCAGTCGCCAGGCTTGGCGCAAGCGTCGCGGGCGAGCGCCGCAGCGGTCGCCTCAGGGGCGGACGGAGGCACCCGAACGATCTGAGATGCGTCGAGGAACGCGGTGACCGCCCACGGGTCGTCTGCGGTCGGGCCGAGGGCGACGAGGCCGGTCTCTCGATCGGATTGGCCCTCGAGAATCGACCAGCCGCTCGGCAGCGCGACCTCCACGGGAAGCTTGGCGAGGGTCAGCGTGATCGCACGGGTCGGTCGGGGTCCCGCCCCTCCGAGGGGCGGCGTGGGGCCCGCGGCCGGCGAGTTTGCGCTCTGGACGACCGCGTTTCCAGCGGCCGGCTTCGGGGCCGCGTCGCCGCGGCTACAGGCCGCTCCCGCGATCCAAGCCACCACCAGGCCAGCGACCGCCCGATCCGTCATGCGACGCGGAAGAGCGAGCCCCCGACGGCGGCCCCCCCAATCCCGAGCTGGAGATCCTTGCCGCTGCAGTCGACGTTCTGAACGAAGTCGCGCGTCGCGAAGAACGGCCGGCCGCTCGTCTCCCGGTACCACAGCTTGCCGTAGACCGAGACCTTCACGTACTGATACCCGATGATCGCGCCGCCCCCGGCCGACTTCAGGAGGCACGTCGCGTTGTCCTCGAGATCCTTGAAGTTGAACGGCGTGACGGCGGTCGCGTCCGTGAAGGACATCCCCGAGTAGCTCGGGCTTCCGAGGATGGTCTTGACCATCTGAAGGAGCTTGCCGAGCTTGGGGCCCGTGTACGACCAGCCTGCGCCCATGCCCGGGACGAGATAGGTACGTGTTTCGTCACGCCGCTCTCGGCACCGAAACGCGACGACGTTGGCGGCGGCGACCGCCCCGGGGACGAGCGTGGCGGCCACGCTGAAGGGCGCGGCGAGGGCCCACGAGCTGTACCTCGGCCCTCCCGGCAGCGGCGGGACGGGATCGACGTGAGGCGGCGGGGGCGGCGGAGCCGGCACGAGATAGACGTGGACCTCCACGGCGCGCTCGTAGGCGGAGTTGTCGGTGCTCGGCGCGGTGTAGTCGTCGCTCCCGCGCGCCGAGAACTCCTTGACGCGGCTGCTTACGCGCGCGTCGAGCTTCTCCATGTAGCGTGCGGCGGCGTTCGCACGGTCGTAAGAGAGCTGCCGGTTGAAGGAGCTCGCCGCCTCCGCATTGTTCCCGCTGCCCTTCTGGCCGAGCTTCGAGGCGAAACCATAGAAGTAGACCCAGAAGTCGTTCTGTCCCGCGAGCTGCTGGACGGTCTGGTCGATCCAACTTCGGTGCTCGGGGCGCAGCGCGCTCTTGCCCGTCTCGAAGTCGACCATGCGGATCTTCCGAGTCGCGGGCGTGTTCAGCTGGGCGGGCTGGAGGCGGTTCGACATGACCTTGGGCGACTCCAGGGCTAGTCCCGGAGGGGCGATTCGACAAGTCACCCAAATGCGGGTCTCATCGAGGGCACGTGAAGGCTCGCGCCCTGGGCGTTGCCGCGGCGCACGCTATGGTGGCGCCCACGATGTCTTCACCCGATTTTACGGCGCGGATCGCGACCGCCATCGCCTTGGTCCTTGCACTGACACCGGGCTGCTCGGGCAGCAACAAAGAGACCGCCAAGGACGCCGGGGAGCCTCACGACGGGGGCTCGGAGACGGGCGCGATCGTCGTCCCGATGCGCTCGTACGCGCCGACGATGACGGCCGTCTACGAGGAGATCCTCAAAAAGACATGCGCGCAGCCCTTCTGCCACCTTGGCGCGGCCGGGAGCACCCCCCTCTTCTCGGACAAGGACTCGAGCTATCAGGCGCTCGTCAACATGCTTGCCGCCGGCACCAAGTGCGGCGACTCGGGCGCCGTGCTGGTCGTTCCCGGCGATCCGGACGCGAGTTTGCTCTATCGAAAGATCGAGGTGCCTCGTCCCTCGGATCTCTGCGGCGATCCGATGCCCGGCGGCGGTGGCCCTCCGCTCGACGACGGCGGCATCAACCAAATCAAAACGTGGATTGAGCAGGGAGCTCAGAACAACTGAGTAGACGGGGCAAAGCGGGTGCCGAGAAAGCCAGCGCGCAGCGGCTTTATGAACACCCGCTACGGGATCGCGAACGCGTACAGCTGCGCCTGCGTGCTCGAGATCCCGAAGCCGAGCGGGCGCTTCGCGACCACCTGTCCGGTGGAGGCCTTTTCCGGATACCCGGTGCCCCAGTAGACGACGCCATCGACGATGGCGGGGCCCCCGTACACGGTGCCGCCGCTCTGGAACTGCCAGAGGACGTCGCCCGTGTCCGTGTTGAGAGCGAACATCGTGCCGTTCATGTCCATCGAGCCGCCGAACATGATCCCGTTGACGACGGCCACGGGCCCGTTGACGCTGCCGCCCGAGAGCGGCGTCGAGAGTGCCGGGTCGGCGATCTGCCAGATGACGTTGCCGCTCGCGGGGTCGAGCGCCGCCCACGTGCCGGTCGTCATCATCGTGCCCGCGCCGGGACCGCTCCCGAGAAGCGGCACCGACGCGCCCTTCCCGTTGTTGTTGCCGACGTAGATGTGGATTCCGTCGGTGGCCGTCCCCCAGTGGATGCCGCCGAGGCCGCCCCCGGGGCCGACGTTCTGTTGCCAGATGACGTTGCCCTTCTCGGCGTCGAGGGCAAAGTAGTATCCGCTCTTCTGACCGGCGCCCACGAGGTCCTTCGGCGCGCCGCCGATCATCGCCGTGAACAGGTTCGCTCCGGCGCCGAAGTCCGAGTCGGGTCCGTTGCTGACGCCGGTGGCGAAGTCGTCGGACATCGCCTTGCCGCCGTTGGGCAGCTGCGTCGCCCAGTTGACGTTGCCGGTCATCAGGTCGAGAGCCACGACCGCGTCGACCCAGTTGCCTTGCACCACGCCGACGGTCCCCGCGGGCTGACTGTAGTTGTCGCCGGTCGTCACGATGAGCTGGTGGCGCTTCCGGTCGATGACCGGCGTGCTGCTCCAGACGGCGACCCCCGCGTAGCCAGGCGTCGGTGGCGGCGCTGCGTCCGCCGCGGCCTCGGGCATCCCGCCGTCCCAGTAGTAGAGGTCGTCGGTGATCGTGTGCTGCCGCCAGATGAGGTTCCCGGTCGTGACGTCGACCGCGACGACGCTCCCCCGGAACGAGCAGCACGTGTAGTTGATGCCGAACGCCTTCGCGAGGCCGCCGTACTCTTCCTGCGACGACACGCCGACGTACATCGTCGTTCCGTCGAGGACGGGCGACCCGCTCACCACCGACGCGAGGTGGTTGTCGAGCAGCGTGATCCACTTCACCGCGGCCGTATTCTGGTCGATAGCGACGAGGTACGACCCGGGCCCCGGATTCAAGATGACCTCCGGCGGGTCGCGTACCGTTCCGAAGATGACGAGACCGCCCGTGACGAGGGGCGTATCGCGCGAGGCCCAGCCGCCGAGCGCCCCGGGCTTGCCGCCCGCGGTGAGCAGGTCGGCCACGCTCTTCGACCACACCGGGTTTCCTGTCGCCGCGTCGAGGCAGGTGATGTTGCCGCCCCAGTCCGGGAAATACAGCTTGCCGCCCACCACCGCGGGCGTCGCGGAGACGTCCCCTGCCGTCACACCCTGCGGGACCTTGGTCTTGCCGTACTGCCACTTGACGGCGAGCTTGCTGACGCTGTCCCGCGTGAGCGCGCAGCCCGGGGCCTGCGCGGTGTTGCAGACGTTCTGGCCGAACATGGGCCAGTCCGTGGACGCCGGCGTGCAGTCTGGCTGGGCGACCGACGGCATCAAGCACGTCGCGTTCGAGCTCGCGCCGTCCTGCCCTGACGACGCGTTCGAGCTACCTTTGTTGCTATGGCCGCAGGCGAAAGCCGCCGATGCTGCGGCGGCGACGAGCGCGACGAGCACGCCGAAACGTACGACGCGCGAAGTGGCGAACGAATGGACCATGATGCTCCCTTGAACGGTGCCGAGTTTGTACGACTGCCGCACCATGACCCCGCAATGGTCATTGCATGGGCGTTACCTGGGCAAGTCGGACTTTGCCCGTCATACCTCGAACGGGACCGTCAGCTCGCCACTTCCGACCTGCACGACTCGCCCGGAGACCCGAATGTTTCGCGCTGCGTCGACGCGCAGGCGCAGCCGGCAGGGGCGACCCGTGGCTTCGCCCTGGCGTATCGCCCAGTCGACCGGGAGCGCGCCGCCCGTGGCGAGGTGCCAGCCCCCGAGGTTGGCGCACGCGGATCCCGTCCCTGGGTCTTCGACGAGAGCGCCTCGCTTGAGGAAGAAGAACCGCGCCGCGAGCGTGCCGTCGGACCGAGGAGCCCACACGTACACGTGGCCGTCGCGCCCTTCGTTCGACCCGTGCCGCGCGAGGAGAACCGGGTCCGGCCGGCACGCGTCGACTGCCTCGACGGACGCGAGCGGGACGATGAGCTGCTCGGTCCCCGTGTCGACCCACAGGGCGGGCCCGCGAACGGCCTCCGCCGCGATTCCGAGCATGGCGGCCAGCTCCTGCGAAGCCGCGGCCTGTCGCCATCGGGGTGGGTTTGATTTCAACGTCCAGACGTCGCCCTCACGCTCGACCGGAATGATGCCGGCGCCCATCTCGAGCGTGACGCCGGCGCTCGGGTCGCGCAGTCCCGCCACGACGTGCGCCGTGCCCAGCGTGGGATGGCCGGCGAACGGCAGTTCGAGCGCCGGCGTGAAGATGCGGACGCGCGCGGTCGCGACGGTCGAGGGCAGGACGAAGGTCGTCTCCGAGAGGTTGAACTGGACGGCGATGGCTTGCATTCGCTCGCCCGAGAGCCCCCGACCGTCCTCGAAGACGGCGAGCGCGTTGCCGCTCAGCGGCCCGGCCTCGACGAAGACGTTGACGATGTGAAACCGAGCGCCGGCCATCGACGTGGAGTCTACGGACCGTCCGGGGTCGTGGCGGCGACGCCCTGGGCCCTCAGGATGATCCTCGACACGCAGCACTTCGTTCCGTCGCTCGACGCCATCGGGGTCGAGAAGTAGTCGGTCTGGCCGCGAACGCTCGGCTGGCACGCGGTCGGGTCGGCGGACGCGAAGGTGATCGTGGTCGAGGTGAACACGACGTCCGAGACGGGCCGGGTCGACGTCGGCTCCTCGATGCTGAAGATCGCCCAGTCCTGGGCCTGGCCCTTCATGTCGATGTCGAAGGTGGCCGTCTTCCCGCTCGTCCGGTCGACGATGACCTGACTCCACACGGTTCCCTTGAGGGACATGACGATGTCGAGCGGGTCGCCGACGTTCACGTCGATGCCGGTGCCTCCCTGGCATCCGGTGTACCCGGAAGCGGACCCGTACGTGTTGACATACTGCGCCGAGATCCACCAGCTCGAGTAGTCGTTCGGAGCCGTCGGCGCGCAGGTGCCGCCCCACGTGAGCACGGGCTGCAGGACGCCGTTGCCGATCGGGTTATAGTTCTGACCCCCCGGCAGCGGCTGCAAGCCCGGCCACAGAAAGAGCGTTCCGGACGGGTTGGGCTTCGGCGGGACCGTGAGGGTCGTCTGCAGCTCCAGGATCTGCGTCTTCGTCGAGGCGGAGAACTCGACTGTCCCGTAGCCGCTGACCGGCGTCGCTCCGTTTCCGCTCGCGTCGGCCGGCTCGAGCGCGTGCCCGCCCGCGCATGCCGACGTGCCCCCCTCGCCCGTCGCCGCGTCGCCGGCGGTGGCCGCGTCGCCGCCGTCGAGCCGTGCCGGGGCGTCGCTCACGCCGCCGCCGCCCTCGGAGCCGCCTGCCGACGACTCCGCGCTCGGACCGAGTTCGGATGCGTCCCCCGCGGGCCCGCCGTCCTCGCCCGAGCCGGGCGCAACCCCGGGCATCCCGCCCGACCCGGAGGACCGTCCGGAGCTCGATCCAGAAGCGGAGTCCGAACCAGACGAATGGCTGCCGCCGTCCTCGGATCCGCTCGACCCGACGCCGTTGGTGGTGTCGTCGCTCGCCGAGCCGCACGCCGCCACGGCGAGCGGCCATGCGATCGCGACCGCGCCGAGGAGATCTCTGGCCTTCTGCACGGGAGGAAAGGTGCCAGACCTCGAGCCCGAAGGCTCAGGAATTGCCACGTCCGATGCCAGCGACCGATGCGATCGTGCGCGATGATGGCGGTCTGCGCGCCGCACCGTATTTGTGCAGTCGGACCGACGTTCGTCTGCTACGAAGCGCTATTTATGAAGCTCACGAAGGTCGCCGACCTCGATGTCCGGCTCGCCGGAGGCGACGACGGGGACGGCGGGGGGCCCGGGCCGGCGGTCATCCTGATGCACGGCTTCGGCGCGTCCGGCGACGACCTGGTTCCGCTCTGGCGCGTCCTTCGGGCGCCGCGGGGTACGCGGTTTCTATTTCCCGCCGCGCCGATCGCGCTCGGTCGCGAGTACATGGGCGGACGCGCGTGGTGGTGGATCGACATCGACGATCGTATTCGCCGCCGGGCGAGCGGCGAGCGGAACACGGCGGAGGTCCCCGACGGGCTCGGGGCCGCGCGCGAGAAGGCCGACGCGGTCCTCACGTTCGTCGAGACGTCGCTGTCGCCGCGGCCGCCGAAGGTGGTGCTCGGCGGCTTCTCGCAGGGCGCGATGGTCGCGCTCGACGTCGCGCTCCACTCGTCGCTCCCCCTCGCGGGCCTGTTGCTGATGTCCGGCACGCACGTCGCGGCCCATGAGTGGGCCCCCCGCCTCGAGGCACGTCGCGGCCTCCCCGTCTTCATGAGCCACGGCCGCGAGGACCCGATCCTGCCGTTCGACGTCTCGGAGAAGCTTCGCGACACCCTCGTCGCCGCCGGTCTGCCGGTCGATTGGGTCGAGTTCGCAGGGGGGCACGGCATCCCGGAGCCGGTGATACAGGGCGCGGCTGCCTTTCTCGGGCGGGTCCTCGCCTAGACCCACGAGCCCCACGGATTCCTGCGTCCGCGCTGGCGGATGCCGAGGTCTGCGTCGCCCCGGCCCCTGTGCGCGGCAGGCGAGCGCATCGGCGTCGGTCGTTCGCCGCGTCCAGCTGCTGACTGTCTCGCGCGTCTTGTCGTAGCATCGCGTCGCCCGTGGGCATCGAGCCCGACGACGCATGAACGACGAGCGCTCCACCACCAACCGGAAGATCACGCTGACGGGGCCCCAAGATCTCTTCCCGGTGGAGGGGCGGGGGGTCGACCCAGGCGCCGGCCGTTTTGGCTTGTTGATGTTTTGCGACGACGAGGCGCAATTTCGATCCCTGGACGTCGATACGTCGCTGGTCATCGGGCGCGAGCGGCCATCAGAGATCGTGGTGAACGATCCCTCCGTCTCGCGCCAGCACGCGCGCTTCGTCCGCCAGAAGGACGAGATCTGGGTGGAGGACCTGGATTCCCGCAACGGCGTCTTTTTTCGAGGCGAGCGGGTTCGCCGCGAGCGGCTCGACGTCGGCGATGCGGTGATCGTGGGTCGCGTACGGGTCGTGTTGGCGGGGACGCGCCCGCGGCCGTCGCCGGTCGAGGGCGCGGTGGCGGCGGACGGCGTCGTCCTGAGCAACGTCCGGATGAAGCGGCTCTACGTGGACGCGGCCCGAGCGGCGGCCGCGGACGTCCCCGTGCTGGTCCTCGGCGAGACGGGCGTCGGCAAGGAGCTCGTCGCCCGCGCCATCCACCGCGAATCACCACGTCGGGATCGGCCCTGGGTCGCGATCAATTGCGCCGCCATTCCGGCGGCGCTCTTGGAGAGCACCCTCTTCGGTCACGAGCGGGGTGCCTTCACGGGTGCGCACGCGAAGGGTATCGGCGTCTTCGAGCGAGCTCACGGTGGTGTACTCTTCCTCGACGAGATCGGCGACCTCGGATCGGGCGCGCAGGTGGCCCTGCTACGCGCGATCGAGACGCGACGGATCACGCGGGTCGGGTCGTCGGTGGAGGTTCCCGTCGACGTTCGGATCGTGTCGGCCACACACTGCGATCTCTCGACCATGGTCGAGGAAGGCACCTTCCGGCGCGACCTCTACTATCGGCTGAACGGCGTCGCGCTGGAGGTCCCGCCGCTCCGCGAGCGGCAAGACGAAATCGAGCCGCTCGCGCGTCAGTTCCTGACTCAGGCGAGCGCGGAGTGGCGGGTGCCCCTTCGCGAGCTCACGCCCGAGGCCGTCGAGGGCCTTCGGCGGTGCCCTTGGCCGGGCAACGTGCGGCAACTCCGCTATGCCGTCGAGCGCGCGGCGCTCCTGGCAAGGCACGACGCGATCGGCGCCGAGGACTTTCGAGACTACTTGTCGGTCGACGGCGGCACACCCTCGACGCTGGTGCCCTCTCCGCCGTTCGTCGATCTCGCCCTGCGCAGCCAGCTCCAGCGCTACGAGCGCTCCCTCATCGAAGAGGCCCTCCGACGCGGCGGCGGAAGCCGATTGGCGGCGGCCAAGCTCCTCCGGATTCCGCTCCGGACGCTCTTTCGGAAGATGCGCGCTCTCGGCGCCTTCAGTGCGGTGCCGGCCGACGACGATATGGAGCCCGGCGCATGAAGCGCCGGCTGCGGTCGGGGGAGGACTCGCCATGCCCATCCTGACGCCGGAAGAGCAGCTGGGGCTTCGCGTGGCCGGTCGCTATCGGCTCGACGCCATCCTTTCGACGGGGGGTATGGGCGTGCTCTTCGAGGCCCGCGACGAAGTTACGGGCGAGCGCGTCGCGGTCAAGATGCTAAAGCCCCCGTATTCCCTCGAGCGTGGCCGCGTCGAACGCTTTCTTCGCGAGACGCGGATCGCCTCCGAGCTCCGCCACCCCAACGTCGCGACTGTCCTCGATCTCGGCGAGGATTCGGCTTCGACACCGTACCTCGTGATGGAGCTCCTCGAGGGGCATTCCCTGGCGAAGGAGCTCGAAGCGAGAGGCACCTTGCCGTTCGCGGAGGCCGTCGCGATCTTGCTTCCGATCGCGGACGCGCTCGCCGCGGCCCATGGAAAGGGAATCGTTCATCGAGACGTCAAGCCGGGCAACATCTTCCTGTGTCGCGACCGACGGGGGGATGCGCCGGTGCGGGCCGCGACGGTGCCCAAGCTGGTCGACTTCGGAATCGCCAAGAGCGCGCGCGACGACTTCGAAACGGACACGGGCGTGGTCGTCGGCACGCCCGGCTACATGGCGCCCGAGCAGCTCTTGCACGGCGAGTGCGGTCCCTTCACCGATGTGTGGGGGGTGGGCGCCGTGCTCTATCGCTGCCTCATGGGACGACCACCCCACGCCGGCGACTCGGTCCCCGAGGCCCTCGGAAAGCTCCTGCGAGAGCCGGTCTCGCCGGTTTCGGCAGAGGGCGTCGGGAGGGCCGTGTGCGCGACGATCGACCGGGCGCTCGCGCGCGACCCCCACCGGCGCTACGCGAGCATGGCGGCCTTCGCAAGAGAGCTCGCCCTCGTCGTGTCGAGCCCGAACGCCGACGCGACCGCGGAGGCGATGCCGACGTTCGAGGCTCCCGCGCCCGGATGGCCCTCGCCTTCGCCCTCGCCGTGGCGGAGGCACGGGTTCTCGCGCGCCGCGGGGCTCGTCGGGTTCCTGAGCGCCGGTGTCCTGCTCCTCGCGAGCCGATCCGACCGACAGCGCGTAGGCTCGTCGACGGCGCCGTCGACGCGAGCGAGCGCGCCGCCCGTCCCCTCCGCGCTCGAATCCCCTCCGCCCAATCGACCCGATGCCGTCTCCACCTTTGCCTCGGCCGCGCAGGGGACGAACCCGCTCGCTCGCGTGCTCGCCGTGGCCTCCGGCGCGGCTTCCCGATCAAGCACGCCTCCGGCCGATCGGCACAACGCCGGGCGGCGCGTCCGGTCACCCGGCGAGTCGCCTCAACCCACGGAGGTTCCCGCCGGACCGGAACGGCGCTTGGCGGCGACCTCACCGCCCGAAGGCGTGGAACGTGAACCGGGCACGGGCCTCCCGGTGATCGTCCGATGGTAACCGTCTTTCGCGCAGCGCTTTGCGCCGCCCTCGTTCTCGGCGCTTGCGGGGCTTCGGCGCAAGATCGGGCGCCCTCGATCGACGACCAGGCTCGGGCGGCCTTCGTCCAGGGGCTGGACCTGCTGCGCGGTGCACAATGGGTCGACGCCGAGGCGAGCTTCCGGCGGTCTCTCGCGCTCTCGCCGCGACCGAGCGCGAGCTATGACCTCGCGTTCGTCCTCTACAAGCAGGGCCGTCTGCGCGAGAGCGCCGAAGTCCTCCAGCTTCTCCTCACGGAGCCGGCCGGGGCCTCCGACATCCGCTACCGGGACTACGCCGCCACCCTGGCGGCAGTCGTCGCGCAGGAGGTGTCGAGACAGCGCATCATCGCTACGCCGCCCGACACCGGCGCACGAGGGACGCCGCCGGCGGAGGGGTCGAAGCTCCGGGCCGTCGCGCCTTGGCTGACGCTTGGAGCCGCTGGGGCGCTCCTCGCCGGGGCGGTCGTGACCGGGTTCCTGGCCAAGCAGGCGGACGACGCCTTCGGCGCCGCATGCCCGGGGTATCAGCGCTGCGATCCGGCCCTCGTCCCCACGCGCGATCGGGCCGTCCAGCTCGGTCACGTCACCGATGCCCTTCTGATCTCGGGCGGGACGCTCGCGGTTGCGGGGATTGCGCTGCGCATCATGTTCCAGCCTGCGGCGTCGCCGGGCCGGCAGGGACCGGTCGCGTTCATCGCGGCCAGCGGCGTCTATTGAGGCTCCGCATCGCCATGCCGTCTCGCGTCAAGGACGTCGTCATCGCCGCCATTTTCTTGAAATCGGCCGTCCTGGCGGGGGCCGGCTGCAGCCAGCTTCTCCGTTCGGACGACGCCACCTTCGAAGCTCGCGACGCCGGCGTCCCCACCGCCGCCTCGCCGCTTGCGCCCTCGCTCGGCGAGCCACCACGGGAGGTTCCACCTCCCCCGACGGAGTGCGGTTTCGTCGGCGACCCCCTCTATCTCAAGGCGGCCGAGCCGCGGACCTCCGCCTGGTTCGGGATGAAGGTCGCGGTCAACGATCATCGGCTCATCGTGTCCGCGCCTCTGGAGCGCGACGCGACGCCCCACGCCGAGTCCCTCGATGCCGACGCGAGCTGCATCGATCCCGGAGCGAACATGAACGTCCTCGGCGCGGGCGCGACGCGTGTCTTCGAGCGCGCGAACGCCTGGTCGGAAGAGAAGCTCACCGTGACGGGCGGCGCGGACATCTACCCGCTGGTACCGAAAGACAGCTTCCAGTCCGGGTTGGCCACCTTGGGAAACTTCACCACGTACGGCCTGGCGGCCTCCGACGACTGGGTGGTCGTCGGCGCGGGAGGGGACTCCACCGACGGCCCCTATCAAGGTTCGGTCCGACTGTTCCGGCGTGTGGCATCGAACGGTCCCTGGTCGGAGCAGGGCACGCCCCTTCGCTCCTCGCAGCCACAGCCCGGCGAAAAGTACCTCTTCGGGGTCGCCGTGGCCCTGTCCGGAGACACGTTGGTCGTCGGGGCGCCGACCGAGAACGGCGGCGGACGGCCGAACGGCGGCGCGGTTTACGTCTACGAGCTGACGGACTCGGGCACGTCGTTCGTTCAGCGGCTGGAATCGCCCACGTCGCACGAATGGGGGTGGTTCGGGACGAGCGTCGCCATATCGAACGATTGGCTCGTCGTCGGCGCGCCCGGCGAGCAAAGCACTGGAGACGGCGGCACGTTCTTCGGCAGCGCTCACGTCTTTCGGCGCAACGGCGTCCAGCTCGACCCGGCTGGGGTGACCCTGGTTGCCCCGGACGTCGGACCGACCGCATACTTCGGCGCAGCGACCGCAATCGCCGGTGAGCGGCTCGTGGTCAGCGCCCCCGGCCTCGTTTGCCCCGACCACGGCGGGATGCTCGGCGGCTCCGTGCACCCCTTCTCGTTCGCCTCCGGCACCTGGCAACCCGAGACGTGCCTCGACGAGAGTGGAGACAGCGCCACGATGTTCTTCGGGCTGAGTCTCGCGATGACCGCCGACGCGCTGGTCGTCGGCGCGCCGGTCTCGCGGGGCTCCGCAGCGGGGTTTGCGCCGGACGTGCCGGGCGGTCCGTTCTTCGACTCGAGCGGCAGCGTCTACGCGTACCGGCTGACCGGCGGCGGCTTGCAGAGGCCGGGGTGCCGCGTCAAGGCTCCCAACCCCGACCCGTGCGACGCGTTCGGCAACTGGGTCGCGTTGGCGGACGACTACTTCGCCGTCGGCGCGCCGCTCGAGGACGGCCGGCAGGGCGGGATCGGCCCACCCGACCGGCACAATGCTCTCATGGACTCGGGCGGCGTCTACATTTACCCGCTTCGCCTGGCGGCTCCGTAGCGGACCGAGGCGGGCAGACGCGACGCTTCACGCGACGCATCACGCGACCAGAGCACGTGCACGGATCGCGTGGTCGACGAGGGCCGGCAGCGCGCGCATCCTCTCGTGGAGCCACGCTTCATAAGCGCGGCGGTGGACTGCCTCGTCGGGGAAGGGATCGTCGGCCAGCCACGACCCCGGGATGAGGTCCACGACGCGCGCGAACAGGCGCTCGTTCAGCACGGACGCGAGGTCCGCACCCGTGCTCGCGAGCGCGGACGCCCACGGCAGAAGCACGTGCTCCCGGATCGGCTCGAACGGATCGCTCGCCCCTCGCAGCGGATCGCTGGGCCCCCATCCGTGCTGGAAGTAGAGCGCCGCGCCATGATCGATGAGCCACAGCCGGCCGTGCCAAACGAGCAGGTTCGGGTTTCGCCGGGTGCGATCCACGTTGGTAAGGAACGCGTCGAGCAGCACCACGCGCGACGCGGTCGCCGCGTCCGGCGCGGGGCCGGCCGTCGGATCGAACGCGACGCTCCCCGGAAGGTAGTCGAGGCCGAGGTTGACGCCCGCGCTCGCGGCGAGCGGCTCGGCGATCTCCGGGTCGCGCTCCTGCCGCGCGAGCGCCGCGTCCAGGTCGACAAGCACGATCTCGGGGACGGACGCGCCGGCGGCCCGAGCGATCTCGCCCGCCAGCAGCTCGGCGACGAGCGCCTTGGGCCCCTGCCCCGCTCTTCGGAGCTTGACCACGTAAAGGCCGAGGTCGTCGGCTTCGACCAGGGCGGGGACCGAGCTGCCCCAGCGGAAGGGCGACACGTACCGGAGGGCGCGGACCTTGCGCATTCGCGACGCGTGAGAGTGGGATGGATCGCCGTGCGCCGCAACGTCGGGCATCCTCTCGGCATCGGCCCATGACACGAACGAGCAAGGAGGGAGGCTCATGGAACTCAGGCAACTGGGGCGGTCCGGACTGAAGGTGAGCGCGCTGTCGCTCGGGGCCATGACGTTCGGCGAATCGCAGACGTTCATGAAGGGCGTCACGTCGAGCGACGACGAGGCGCGACGCGTCTTCGACCGCGCCGTGGACGCAGGCATCAACCTGGTGGACACGGCCAACGTGTACAGCGAGGGACGCAGCGAGGCGCTCACCGGCCAGTGGCTCAAGGGAAAGCGCGATCGCACCCTCCTCGCCACCAAGTGCCGATTTCCCGTGGGGTTTGGGGTCGTCGGCAAGCCCGGCCCGCACGACTGGGGCCTGTCGCGCAAGGCGATTCTCGCCGCGTGCGAAGCGTCGCTCCGGCGCCTCGATACGGACTTCATCGACCTCTATCAGGTGCACATGCAGGACACCTCGGTCGCCATCGACGAGACGCTGCGCGCGCTCGACGACCTGGTGACCAGCGGCAAGGTCCGGTACTTCGGTTGCTCGAACTACACGGGCTACCGGTTGGTCGAGTCGCTCTGGTCGGCCGATCGCCTGCGGACCCACCGGTACGAGTCGGTCCAGCTGCAGTGGTCGCTCGCCGTGCGGTCGGCCGAGCGTGAAATCCTCCCCGCGTGCCGGGCCTTCGGTCTGGGAACGCTCGTCTGGTCGCCACTGGCCAGGGGGTTCTTGAGCGGAAAGTACCGGCGCAACCAGCCGCCCCCGCCCGGGTCGCGCCTCGAGTCCTGGCAAGACAGCTACAAGGCGTTCGACACCGACCGGATGTGGGCCTTGCTCGACGTGCTCGAGCGGGTGGCTCTGCGTCGTGAGACGACGACGGCGGCCGTCGCCCTCGCCTGGCTCCTCGCCAAGCCCGAGACATCCACGGTCCTCGTCGGCGCGCGCAGCGTCGCCCAGCTCGAAGACAACCTGCGCGCGCTCGAGACGAAGCTCTCGGCGGACGACGTCAAGGAGCTCGACGAATCGTCCAAGCCGAGTTGGGAGTACCCCTACGACTTCATCGGGCGTCAGCAGCCCTGGTAGCGCCCCGCTTGCGACGGGCGAGCGCGACGGCGCCGAGGAGGGCGAGCGCCACGTCGAGAGCCGGCCTCTCGCGCCCGGCGTGCACCACCGAGCAGCCCCCCGAAGACCCTGCCGGCGGCGCGCCGGGTATGGCCGCGTCGATGACGGGGAGCGTGCCGCTCGACGTCCCGGAGCCGCTCGACGGCTGCAGCGAGCCGCTCGACCCGCTGGTCCCGTCGCTTCCCGACGAGAAGCCGCCCCCTCCGCTCGACCCCGTCGAAGCGTCCGAGGACGGGTCCGGCGGGGGCCCGCCGCCTACCGGCTGCGCCGCCGCGCCCGCGCACCCGACCGCCGAGACAGCCAAGGCGAATGCAGCAGTCAGTGATTTCGGGCGCATGGCAGGCCTCCTTGCTTCCTCGTGCACTCCCTAAGAGTACAACCTGAGGAGCGACGCGAGGCAGGCGGCTCAGTAGCCCGCGGGGTACCTGGCGAACGCGGCGATGACGAGAGGCTCGAACTCTTCCAGGGGAAGAACGGGGTACGCGGGGTCGAACGCCGCCTGGTCCCACTCGTCCGTGAAACGCTCGGCGAGCGAATACCACGCAGCCCCGCGGTGCTTCTCGCGAAGGGCTCCGCTCTTGCCGAAGTGCTCGTAGTAGTGACGGCCCTGGAAGTCCTGGTGCGTGAGGACGACCTGGTACGCCTCGTCGGACACGTACGGGCGGAGAATCTCCGCGGCGATCGCCGGGTGATTCGGGATGGAAACGTACTTGCCGATGTCGTGGCAGAGCGCGACAAGGACCATCTCGTCCGAAGCGTCGGCGCGCTTCGCCATCGTCGCCGTCTGGAGGGCGTGATGCAGCTGACTGACGCCGAAGCCGGCGTAGAGCCCCTCGAGCCCCCGCAGCATGGCGAGGACGCGCTGCGCGACCGACGGCTGAAGGCCGAGCGTCGCCCGCCCGATCTTCAGCCAGTCGTCGCGCGAGCTCGCGTCCATGCGCGTGAACGACGCTCGATCCTCCACGAGGGCCATGGGGGCCCAGCGTAGACCAATGGACGCGAACGCGCCCGCTGCTACTTGCCGCCGTCGCCGGTCGTCGTCGCCGCCCCCGCGGCCGTGCAGTACTGGAGCGCGCCGTTGTTGTTCGGGTTCGCCATGGTCGACGCCACGGCGCACGCCTGGATCGTGATCGACGGGCCGCCGCCTCCCATGGTTCCACCGGCTCCTCCGGCCGTACCCGCACCCCCCGCGGCGCCCGGGGCTCCCGGGCCGCCGGCGCCCGGGAATCCGGCGCCTCCCGCGCCGGGGAACCCGGGCCCGCCCGCCCCCCCCATCATCGCGGGCGCGGTGCACGTCTGCAGGACGCACTTCTTGAGGTCCCCCGCGTCGCTGTTCGCGCCGCACTCGCTGTCGGCACGGCAAACCTGGATGGTGCCCATGCCGCAGGACGTCTGGCACGACGTCGGACCGGCGACGCCGACCCCGACGACGGTCATGCAGCACACGAGCGGCGCGCCGCCATCGCCGGTCGCGCAGTCGGCCGACTCGTTGCATTTCATCGACGTGCCCGTGCAGGTCGCGCCGTTGTAGGCGTTGCAAGTCGCCGTCTTCCCCGCGTCGCCGTTCGTTTGGCAGCAGTACGACGAGCTCGTGCTGCACGACGTTTCGCCGCACGAGACCATACCGGGGTCCGAGCACTGCAGACCGCCGTCGACCGACATGCACGCGGGGGGGCCGCTGCTGCCG
>Ga0070735_10002628_pt1 | contig 16139 bp, 14 predicted proteins | sample Coa_R1_FD_66443 | JGI IMG/M metagenome (GOLD analysis project Ga0070735, IMG submission 66443) | Surface soil microbial communities from Centralia Pennsylvania, which are recovering from an underground coalmine fire - Coalmine... | ecosystem: Environmental > Terrestrial > Soil > Unclassified ... | reverse complement strand
TCCAAAACAGGCGATAATTCCGCGTAACGCCGCCGAATGCCTGCCGCAGACATCACCATTCGCAAACGCTATCACATTGTAATTTTCAGTTGAAGTACTTATTTATGCACGCCGCCTTACCTGATTGGGGTGCCCGATTGTGAAATCAGGATCCAACCGCTTTTCACCTGCTGCCACACGGACACCATGCGCAGTCCAGCATCGGAAACCGGAGTGCCGGCTGCCGCGATCAGATGCAGGTCGTACGCTATGACCATGTCCGGTCCATTCGCCTGGACTGTCAAGTCTCCCAAGGAGAAATCCTTAATCTGAAGCCCCTTCCAGTATGCCATCCAGCCGGGACGATCCAGCTTCTGGCCGCCAGCGCTTACGCCGACAAACGTGGATGCCACGTGGTGCTCCATTTCATTCCAATCCTTCTCGCGGATGGCCTGCCACATGAGCCGCTCATATTGTTCCGCTCCAGGAGCATTCTTCCAGTTGAGTTTTCCCGGCTCTTTCCAGCAGCCGGCCAGGAAGAAGGCCAACAGCAAAATCGAAATGGCTAACGAACGCTTCACAAAGCTGGATTTTAACAACAAAGGCCGCCATTCCGGCGGCCTTTGTATATTTTGATGTCAGTCTGCTAGTCGCCAAAAACCTCTTCCTTCCGCGCTTCCTCAGCTTCGTTCACCTTGGGCGCCGCGGGAGCAATGGCAGTAAGTGGAATGAAGCCGCCCTCCGGCTTAGGCTCTTTCAGGATGTGCTCGCGATAGAGCTTCTCCATGCGGGCGTTCTCGGCATCTCTCTTGAGTTTTTCATCGCGTGCGCGCAGCTTCTCTTCCCGCGCAGTCTTGGCGATGCCCAGGTTGTCCAGCGTGGTATTGCGTCCGGCGTGCACATGATCTTCGTTTAGCTGCAGCTTATGGTTGCCGCTGGCCAGGCCAACTTGCTTGCCGCCGGCAAAGATTTCGTGGCGGCCATGCTCTTCGTACCACTTGGTCAGGGTGGCGGTCATGTGCATTTTCTCGATGATGTTGCGCCATCCCACTCCGGTGTTATAGGCACAGAAGCTGATCTCGCCTTCCTGCGTGGCGTAAGGGATGATGCATTGCTCGGTGCGGCGGAAATCGTAGTTGTACAAATCCTGGAACCACATCCCGGCGATGAAGAGGAAATTCCAGCGGTCCTGGCGGCGCTTCTTGATGTCTTCCACGGTCCGTTCGCCGCTCACGCTGCCGTACTTCTTGTCAGGGTCCTTGCTGGCGCCAAATGTTTTGTCCATCTTCTTGAGGAAATCACGCACTTGGAAGTGCTTGGGCGCCTGGAACGGATCGTAATTCCGCATGAGCGCCAGCGACATGCCAAGAACCGAGAGAAAGCGGCCACGGGCAGCATCGTTTACCTTGGCCAGGTCTTTAGCAAACCTGTCGCCATTGATGAAGGCAGTAACCGGGACAGCTTCTTTGGTTTCTTTATCAACCATCACCGCCATGCCTACGCCGCAGTTGGGATGGCATCCGCAACTGGCCTGGCCCCACTCCGCGGTGGGCCCATGAACCAGGTCCGCCCAATCGGAGAATGTGGACATAAAGGAAATCGGGAACCAGTCGCGAGCCGGCTCACCCAACCCGGTCTGTTTTTTTACGTCGTGGGCCAGATGGCTCAGGGTGTAACGCTGGGCCTTGCGCCGCTCTTCGGTGATCTCTTCGTCGCGTCCGGTGAAGGAAACCGGCTGAAAGCTCAGGAAGCTGATGGTCTTGGGATTATCCAGGGCGAACTGGATGATGCGCCCCACCTGCTCATTGTTGATGCTGTTGATGATGGTGGTGACCGGAACAATATCGACGCCCGCCTCATGCAGGTTGTGGATGGCGCGCAGCTTGACGTCAAACAGGTTACCTACCTGGCGGTGCGAGTTGGCGGCATTACCGATGCCATCGAACTGCAGGTACGCGAAGCGCAACCCGGCTTCTGCTGCCTGGCGGCAAAATTCCGGTGACTTGGCAAATTCAATTCCGTTGGTTGCAGCCTGCACCGAATTGTAGCCAACCTGCCGGGCGTAGCGGACAGCATCCAGGAAGTAAGGCGAAAGCGTGGGCTCGCCGCCGGAGAACTGGACCGACATCTGGCGCTTGGGCTTGATTGTGATGGCATTGTCCAGCATGGTCTTGATTTCTTCCCAGGTAAGCTCGTGCACAAATCCCACCTGGTTGGCGTCCATGAAGCAGGGATCGCACATCATGTTGCAGCGGTTGGTGAGGTCAATGGTCAGGACCGTCCCGCGCCCGTGCTTCACCGTGCTGGTGCCGTGGTTATGCAGCTTCTCATCGTTGTGGGCGCGAATGTCACGGCCGGGAAAGACCTCTTCCAGGTGGCGGAAGAAATTCGTGTCCATGGCCATCACATCTTCAAAGCGGCCGTGGACGGGGCAATCTTTCACCATCAGGATCTCGCCATCGCGCTCGATGATCTGCGCCTTGATCTCGCCGATCTTTTCATTCAAAAGAACTTCGTGGGGCAGCTTGCCATCAAGAATCTGCTGCCGGATTTCCGGAACGCATTTGGGGCAGAGAGAATCTGTGCTGCGGGGCCAGCCGAGCGGCGGTTTGGTTTTCTCCCAGGATTTTAATAGCGGTTTGTCAGACCATTTGGGCGTGAATGACGGGTTGGGCTTGATGGAATTCAGCCTCTCAAAAACAGCCCATGCTCCGCGGGCAGCAAAGGTGAGAACTTTTTCAGCATACTTGACGGGTTTATGCATCCTGTTGCGTCTCCTTAGTTGTAATGAGCCGCACCCCACGGCGGCTCACGTCGTCTTTCCAAACACTGAGAAATAAATTGAGATATTAACTCAAAAGTAATCCTAGTGGTTTCTACCCGTCAGGACTAAGGAGGATTCTCTAAACGGCTATAAAGAACGGTTTAGCGGTTATGCCACGCATTAAACGGAGAGCGCAAAATCCACTCTAAGTTATTGGATTCATTAGGGAATAGGCTCTTGAGGCTGGCCCCTGTCTTAAAATTCCGCTGTTCCTCGTGTGTTGAGGGGTCTTGCTTCAGAATCCAATCCGCGACTTTCTGCAGCACCACCGGCGACATGGTTTCCTCAATCTCCGAATATTCTGCAGGGGCTCCCGTCTTGGCAGTCTGAAACAGGTGATTCAATCCTGGCAGTTCATCCACCTCAAAGTTCTTGTTGCCCGCTGCTTCAAGGGCGCTGCGGATCGCCGGCAGGTTCTGCCTGGGCGGCACCTGCAGGTCCTTGGCTCCATTCAACGCCAGCACCGGACAAGTGACTTTCTTCAGGGCAGTGGCTGGATCGTACGCAATGAAGTAGCGCAGCCAGGGAGAATTCAGTTGCTTGATGGCGGCGCCAATTTGCGCGTTGGACATCTCGCCGGCCAGTTCTTCTCTCAATTGCTTTTCCAGAAGCGCATTGTCCGTATGTTGCTCCACCAGCTTAAGTATTTCACGTTCCTTGGCCCCTGCCTTCATCGCTTCTTCATGGCTTTTGCCGCCGGCCTCAGCGATCAGCTCTGTCTGAGCCACGATGATGTCATCTCCCGGGACCCCGGAACCCGCCAGCATCACAATGAATGCCACATCATGGTTGCGGGCCGCGATCATGGGAGCAATGACTCCACCTTCACTGTGGCCGATGAGACCAATCATTTTGGCATTCACCTCCGTGCGCGTTTTGAGGTAAGCAATTCCGGCCTCAGTATCCGTGGCAAAATCGGCAGTAGTAGCGCCGGCAAAGTTGCCGGTAGACTTGCCCACTCCGCGATCATCAGCCCGCAACACGGCAATACCTTTGCGGGTGAGATAGTCGGACAAGACCAGGAAAGGCTTATGCCCCATAAGGCTTTCGTTGCGGTCCTGCGGACCGGAGCCCGTGATCAGGACTACCGCGGGAAATGGCCCATGGCCCGGGGGCAGCGTGAGTGTGGCCGCGAGTTTGTTGCCTTGCACTTTGTTGTCATACGCCACCTCCTCTTCTCGATAGGGATACGGTCGCCGTGGCTCTTGAGGCCGGAGGCGCGGCGATAAATCGGCTTTGTCCGTGACCCGCTTCAGCACCAGTGGCCAGGAACCCGCGCCCTGCTTCCATCTGCCATCCAGGGTATTGAGGTCAGAGCTGATCTTCCCCTCGAAGATGGCATTCAACTTTTCCGATTGCAGCTTGAGCGTAGCGCCAATCACCTCCACCGATGAGACCGGCAGGCCGCTCGCGTTCTGGTCAGGACTGTCTATGGTGGCCTTCAAACCATCATTGGCTTGCGTGATATGGACTACGATGCGCAACTTGATCGGGCCGGGCTCGAGCGTGCCCAACCAATCGCCGGCAACTTCAGCGGGCTTGACTGAAACCTGGTTTGCATTTGGCAGAGTGGATGGAGTGGGAGTGAAGAACAATCCCGCCACCTGGCCCTTGGAATCAAAGACCATCTTCACATCCACATCGTCTTCCGCAAAGCGGCAGGTCACGTAGACAATGTGATATGCCTGCTTCTCTTCCTGACGAGTGCCGATGATCGCCTTGAACTCTCCGCGCTGTTCCACCAGCGTGTTCCACGCGACGGAGAGTTTGTCCGCGGGCAGCGCGGAGGCCATGGTGGAATCAAAGCTGGCATCCACTCTGCCGAACTGCTGCTTGGCCATGGCGATAACAAGAGCCTTGGCTTGAGACGGCAGGTCGTCCGACTGAGCGCATGCCAGGGTGAGCTCGAATGCTAGAACGGCGCATACCACCCGCACCAGGCGATTCGCAAAGAGTGTCTTCAAGTGTCGCAGTCCTTTCCATGCCAACCACAAGTCTGCCATGAAAAGGCAATTACAAACGGCTAATAATGCTTTGGGAGTATATAGGCAGCTTCAGCAGTTAATAAGGTCACGTCGGCCGGTCAAAATTTTGCCAATTCCGGCGATTTTGGAAGTTTTGGCAATCTAACTTGTCGCTCTGCCTAATGTTAAAATCAAACTCCTGATGCAACCCATACGGACTGGCCTGCGGCGAATCATGAGTGATTTCCTGAAGACGCAGCCGAAGGAAGAAGCTGCCGTGCTTGCCTGGCCGGTAGTATGCGGGCCGGAAGTGGCATCGCGAACCAAAGCCATCAGTTTTTCCGAGGGGCGTTTGACCATCGAGGTGCCGGACGCCAACTGGCGGGCCCAGCTGGCCGCATTTACGCCACGGTATCTCTCCAGCTTCACCGAGTTGGTAGGCACGCTGGTGACGGATGTCAGGTTCCAGGTGAAGTAATTTTTGATTTGCGATTTATGATTTGTGAGTTAAAGGCAAAGCGCACCGCGCGCAGCTATCTGGGCAGCAAAAATCACAAATCAAAGATCAGAAATCATAAAATAGCACTCGTGTCCATCAGTGAAAAAGACGTCGCCTATGTAGCCGATCTGGCCAACCTGGAACTTACGCCGGAAGAGCGCGTGCGCTTTGCCAAAGATTTGACATCTATTCTCGAATATATTGGCAGGCTGAACGAACTCAACACAGAAGATGTCCCGCCCATGGCGCAGGTTTCCGATCGCTATTCGCCGCAGCAGGCCGTCCGTGGTGATAGATTCGCCTACGCTCGGCGCGAAGATACGCACCAGCCATGTTTACCGCATGAGGCCGCGCTGCAGAATGCCCCTGTTTCCGACGGCGACTTCTTCAAGGTACCCAGGGTCATCGAGAAATAATCCATGGACTTGAACCTGCTCACGGTTGAATCCACACGCACCGCCATCCGCGAAAAGCAGTTCACCGCGGGCCGCCTGGTGGATGAGTTCTACAAGAAGATCACAGTTGAGGATCCCGAAATTCAGGCCTATCTCGCGCTCTGCGAAGATCGCGCGTTGCAGCAGGCCCGGCGCATGGATGATCTTGCGGGACGAGGCGACCCGCTGCCGCCTCTGGCCGGAGTTCCCGTGGCTATTAAAGATGTGATGGTCACCAAAGGCGTCCGCAGCACCGCCGGATCCAGGATTCTGGAGAACTTTGTCCCTCCTTATGACTGCACGGCAGTAGCGCGTCTTGAGGCTGCAGGCGCGATTGTTCTGGGCAAGACCAATTGTGATGAATTTGCCATGGGCTCGTCCAACGAAAACTCGGCTTACGGCCCGGTGCGCAACCCTCGCGACAAATCACGCGTGCCTGGCGGATCAAGCGGTGGATCAGCCGCCGCAGTCGCCGCGGGAACTGCAGTCGCGGCACTGGGTTCAGATACCGGAGGCTCCATCCGCCAGCCAGCAGCTTTTTGCGGGGTGGTTGGATTGATGCCGACCTATGGCCGCGTCTCGCGTTACGGACTCATTGCCTTTGCATCTTCACTCGATCACATTGGCCCGCTCACAAGGACGGTGAAGGACGCCGCCATTATCTTGCAGCACATCGCCGGGCGCGATCCGATGGATTCGACCTCTGCCGATGTTCCTGTCCCCGACTATGAACAGGAAATTGGAAAGCCGGTGAAAGGCCTCAAGCTGGGCGTGCCCAAAGAATACTTCGCAGAAGGCCTGGATGCAGAGGTGCGCGGGGCAGTTGAAGCAGGCATCCAGCAGCTTGCTGCCAGTGGTTGCGAAATTGTTCCCATCTCCCTGCCGCACACGCCGTATGCCATTCCCACCTACTATGTGATTGCTACCGCGGAGGCCTCGTCCAACCTGGCGCGCTATGACGGCGTGCGCTATGGCTATCGCTCGAAGCAGGCGCGAACGCTTTCGGAGATGTACCGCAAGAGCCGAGATGAAGCTTTTGGCGCAGAGGTAAAGCGCCGCATCATGCTGGGAACCTATGCGCTAAGCTCCGGCTACTACGATGCGTATTACCTGAAAGCGCAGAAGGTCCGGACGCTCCTGGCGCGCGACTTCGAGGAAGCCTTCCGCCACGTGGACGCGATTGTCACTCCTACCACTCCGACAGCGGCATTCAAGCTGGGCGAGAAAGCTGATGATCCCCTGGCCATGTACCTGGCCGACATCTACACAGTGGTGGGCGATTTAGTAGGCGTCCCGGGAATTAGCGTCCCTTGTGGGCAAACTAAGTCCAACCTGCCCATTGGACTGCAAATCCTGGGCAAGCACTTCGACGAAGGCACAGTCCTGCGCCTGGCCCATGCGGTGAAGCATGGGATGGCGGGGAGATGAGCGTTCCCGCTGCCGAGAACAACTCCTCCTAATGGCGCTTTGCTGTTTCTTAGAGGAAATCAGGCCTCGCGACCCGGTTCCTGGTGAGCAATACCCCTTTTGGCTCGAAGTGCATCTAACACCGTTCGAAGAATTCGAGTTCAAAGAGATTGACGCTTGGCATCTTGTCGCGATCGCCTGCGCCAGCTACGACCGAGCGTCGACGCGCGACCTAACAGTGCTTCTCAAAATGAAGGGTGGCTTACATTGTTTCGATGTCTCCTTTGACGGCCTTACTGCTGTTGAGATTCTTCAAACACAGTGGATTGAAGGACTGGCGGGGGTCTTCTTGACCTCCGTGGGTTCGATCGTCGGAGGTTTAGCATACGATCAGATCACCGGGCGACCTTCAGGCCCGCCTCCCTGGGCTAATGCCAAGCAACATGCAAAGACAACTGGTCATACAATAAAAACCAAAACTGCACATCGTGACGGTATTGGCACGAAAGCTCCACAAAAGACAACCCTTTAAACTGTCCACGCTCGCATCGAGCCACAGATTGAACTCTTCACCACCATCAACTGTCACTCCAGCACCATCAGCCTTCCGGACCAGATCTCATTAAACGTGAAGATGATCCCGGCTCTACATTTACCGCCGAACTTCTGCGGCGCGAGATAAGGAGAGCTGCGCCGGATGAAAATCCTGGCCTCCGATTCCCGCTGAAATGTGAACAGACTATGGGACAGGTGAAAAAGAAAAAGCCAAAACAAAGGCGGCCATTGCGGCCGCCTTCATTGTGTAAGGCTAAAGAATTCTTACTTGCTCGCAGCCTGCAACTGGTCCAGATCAGCCAGCACATCTTCGCTGTGCTTTTGCACGTTCACCTTGGTATAGACCTTGCGGATCACGCCCGTGGGGTCGATCAGAAACGTGTTGCGCGCCGAGTATTTCTGGCCCTGGTATTCCATCACTGAGCCGTATTTCTCGCTGATGCTGCGGTCCTCATCGGAGAGCAATTTGAAATTCAATCCGTCCTTGGCGCAAAACTGTTTGTGCGAGTCCACCGTGTCCATGCTCACTCCCAGAACCACGGCATTTTTCTGTTGATATTTTTCCAGGTCTCGCTGGAAGTTGTGGGCTTCAATGGTGCAGCCCTGGCTCATATCTTTGGGGTAAAAATACAGGACAACCCATTTACCTTTGAAGTCCGCGAGGGAGACCGGAGTGCCCTCCTGGGATTCCATCTTGAACGTGGGGGCCGCGCTATTGACCGCAGGTTGATCAACCGCAAATGCTGCGATGGCGCATACCATCAATAGGGCGGAAAACATCGCAATTCTAATTTTCATTGGGCTATATGACATTTTGTAGGGCGTGGTGGGCACGTAGGCTCCTTTCAAATTGGAACCCGAGAGAATATATGAGGTTGCAGTTTATTTGCAACCGCGTTGGTAGGTAGCAGTTGGCTCAACAAAAAACCTTACCGCTGATAACACTGAATAAGCCTGATTCCCACAGATTAAAAGCCCAAAGTCAAGTTCTTCTTCATCTCCGGTCTTTCGGTGGATTTGGATTATCTCACTGTCATTTGCTTAGTGCCGCCGCTCGCCCACCCTCCGGTAGGCAGTAATTCTATTGCGCTTGTTCCTTTCGTAACGTAGCCCCGCCGTATCTTCTCTCACTAAAATTCCATCACCAATGAGCGCAAGCGTCCTATATATAGCCCGGGGCAAGATCAACCTGAAGGAGCCCAACAAGCCTGCCCGGCTGATTGAAAGCAAGTTCGGGCAATCCTTGATTGACAGGGCCAGTCGAATTCAGGAGCGCAACGCCTGGAAAACAAAGGGTTCGGGTGCGCAGTTCATGTCCGGACGTATGCTCTGGGGCGGAGAAGGCCATGATCCCATGGAAATGACCATGGCGGTAACCGGCATCTCGCGCGGAACACAACAGGGCGCGTTTCTTTATTCTCTGGCCACAGATGAAGTGACCGGCGTCTTCGCCCTTCGCGATCAGGGAGCAGAAGAGCAGCGCCTCTTTCACACTGCAGATTTCCGCATCAGCCAGTTGAGCGCCCACCCCTCACAAGATCGGGTGGCGTGCGTGGTCCAACACCGCGATGTTTGCCACATTGCTACTATGCGCGCCGACGGCTCGGAATTGACGGACGTGACGCAGGGAGACTCGATTGACCGCGCTCCAAGCTGGGTTCCTGGCTCGACCCATGATCTGGTCTATCAGTCTTCAGGGATTGGCCGCACTGAGCATGGAGTCAATGCAGGCGTGGCAGCGGCCCGGATCGAGAAGCTGGATGTGGACAGCGGAGAGATTGTCACACTCCTGCACGATGAAGCCCACGATTTTCTCGATCCTCGCATGGACGCAGGCGGCAATCTTTACTGCGTTCGTAAACCCTATCTTTCGCCGCATCCCCGGTTCAACCCGCTGCGCGCCCTTGCTGATCTTGTGTTATTTCCCTTCCGGCTGCTGTTCGCGTTTTTTCAATTCATGAATTTCTTCACCATGCGCTATGCGGGAAAGACTCTGGTGACGTCAGGCGACAAGCGGCAAAAGCAGGCCGATCTGCAGCAGATGATGATGTTGGGCAATCTTATGCAGGCGCAGCGAGAGGCGCAAAATGTACCCGGGCGGGATCGCGAGGGGCTGGTGGCCAGGTCGTGGGAATTGGTAAAGAAATCCGCTGGCGATGAACTCGAGGTCATCGAAAAGGGCGTTCTATCATTCGATCTTTGCGATGACGGATCGGTTGTCTTCACCGATGGCAGCCACGTCTACCTGCTTCAGCCCGGTGGAAAAAAAGAACAACTGCTGAAAGACCAGTTCATTTCGCAAGTAATTGCGCTCCCCAGCTGGACTTAGCTGAACTTTACCCACGGCTTTCCAACAGTGGGTTACCCCTATTCCACTTCCCTTCCGGAGATTCGGGACGTCCCATGCCTACAGTCTTCTCTTCCTTAGAGGTGAACAGTAATGCGGCTGGCCGTGATCAGCGGTAAAACCCACCCGATTTTCCCGCATTCTCCCTAACCGCCTCCCCAAACTGCGGTCTAAGCTAAACAGATGGAGATCACCGATGCAGCCGTGGTGGCGCAGGTGCTGGCCGGCGATAAAGACGCCTTTCGCTTGCTGGTAGACCGTCATACGCGCAGCATCTACAGCGTGGCTTATCGCATGACGGCAAACCAACAGGACGCAGAAGAGATTGTGCAGGAAGTCTTTCTGCGCGCCTACCGGAGCCTGGCAAGATTCGAACTGCGCTCCAGCTTCGCTACCTGGCTCTACCGCATCGCAGTGAACCGGTCGCTGGATTTCCTGAAAGCAAAAAAAATGACTGATGCATATCAGGTGAGTGACAACCGCGGCCCAGACGAAGAGGAACGCGAGATTCAAGTGGCGGCCAAAGATCCGGGCCCTGACCGCCTTCTGCTTAGCGCTGAAGCCCGGCAAAAAATCTCTCAGGCCATAAGCGCGCTGAGCCCGGCAGAACGTGTGGCTTTTACCATGCGCCACATGGAAGGCAAAAGCATTGAGGAGATCTGCAAGACTTTGAACGTTAGGGCTAGCGCCGCCAAGAACAGCATCTTTCGCGCCGTCCAGAAAATCCGGCAGCAGCTTGGGCCGCTGGTGAGCGTAGCGAAGTGAAGAATGTCAGGTGAAAGACGTCAAAATGAAACATCTCACGGAAGAACAAATCGTGCTTCATTGCTATGGTGATGCCACGGACGGGCAGGCCATAGACCGGCATCTGCAGGCTTGCGCAGAATGCCGCGCCCAGTTTGAAGACGTAAAGGCGCTGCTGGCGGAAATTCCTCTCACCCCGGTTCCTGAACCGCCCGAATACCTGGAACAGAAGCTCTGGCTCAACGTGAGGGACAGACTGTCAGCAGAGAAATCATATCGGCAGTTCTTCTCGCCTTCCAGATGGGCAATGGCCGGTCTGATGGCCGTTCTGGTGATCGCCGCCTTTGTGGCCGGGCGTTTCTGGCCCCACGCTCCAGACACGCAGAAACCTCCGGAGATGGCGCAGGTCAATGTCAACCCGCAACGCGTGGTGCTGGTGGCTGTGGGCGACCACCTGGAGCGTTCGCAGATGCTGCTGATCGAGATCATGAACGCCGATCCTAAAGACCGGACCGATCTCTCCAGCGAACAGGAACAGGCACGCAGTCTTCTGGATTCGAACCGGCTGTATCGAGTAAGCGCCCAGAAGACCGGTGATCCGGCCATAGTTCCCGTCCTGGACGAACTCGAGCGGGTGCTGGCGGAAATCGCCAACAGCCCATCTGACTCCTCGCCAAAGGACTTGCAGGAAATTCGCAGCCGTATTCAGTCCCAGGACCTGTTATTCAAGATTCACGTGGTCCATTCCAACGTTACCAGTGAAGGAGATGCCCTGGGCAAAGCTCCAGTAAACCAGAGGCTATAAAAACCATGACTCGCACCCTACTTTTAACCGTCCTGTTTCTCAGCTCCGGGCTGATGTTTGCTTCGCAGGCAGTGCCGGCAGCCTCAGAACTTTTTGAGCCACAGCCAGCCGGGGCGGATCCCCAAAACCCCAACGCGCGCGAGGAAGATCTGTACTCTTCCGCTACTGAGGCCTTGAATGATGCCCGTTACGGCCAGGCGGTGGACCGGTTCGGCCAGGTAGCCACGATCCATGGCCGCCGTGCTGATGCGGCGCTGTATTGGAAGGCGTATGCCCTCAACAAGGCTGCCAACAAGATGGAGGCTTTATCCACCATTGACGCATTGAAGAAGAGCTATCCGCAGAGCCGCTGGCTAAGGCAGGCAAGCGCACTGGCCCTGGAGATTCGCGCCGCCTCCGGGCAGCAGGTAAACCCTGAAACTGTATCCGACGAAGAGCTCAAACTCTATGCCGTCAACAGCCTGATGCAGACAGCCCCTGATAAGGCCATTCCCATTCTGGAAAAAGTCTTGCAGGGAAACTCATCCTTCAACGTGAAAGATAAGGCGCTGTTTGTGCTCTCCCAAAGCAAGTCGGATAAGGCCCAACAGATCATCCTGGCCATAGCCAAAGGCGGCAACCAGCCCGAGTTGCAGATGCACGCCATCAAGTGGCTGGCCATCTCCGGCGGGAAAGGTAACAGCCAGGCCCTGCAGGAAATCTATGCATCCGCCTCCAGCCCGGAGGTGAAGCGTGCCGCGCTGAAATCATTCATCATCAGCGGCGATAAAGATGTGGTCTTTAAGATTGCCCAACAGGAAAAATCGCCTGACCTGCGGCGAGACGCTATCAAGCAGCTTGGCATCATGGGAGCGCGTGCTGAACTGCGGCAAATCTATAAGGAGACACGTGATTCAGAGACCAAGGAAGCGTTGCTTCAAGCCATGGGCATCAGCGGAGATGTGCAGACTTTGATTGAAATAGCAAAAACGGAGACCGACCGCGACGTCCAGTCACTCGCCATCAAGTCTCTGGGGATCTTTGGCCGCCAGGCCGGGTCAGACACGCTGGTTGGCATTTACAGCTCCAGCGCCGATCTTGGGATCAAGAAGCAGGTCATTCGCGCACTGTTCATTCAGGGCGATGCCAAGGAGATGGTGGCCATGGCGCGGAAAGAGACCAATCCGGAGCTTAAGAAAGAGTTGGTCCGCAACCTTTCTATCATGCACTCCACGGAAGCTACCGATTACATGATGGAAATCCTGAACAAATAAGAAAACCTCATCACGCTGATTGTCGGTGGCGCCAGACGAAGGGGGGTGGATCCATGCAGAAAACCAAAGTCTTCATTTTGACGCTGATGCTGGCCTCGCTGAGCGCCGCGCAGAAGCCCAATGTCACCAATGCCAGGCTGCAAGAGCTCTCAGCGGCTGCGGGATTGAAACAGACAATTGATGCCACCGCGCAAAAGCAAGAAGCGCCCGCCTGGATTGGATATCGTATTCCCACCGCGGCCAGGGAACGCACCATGTGTTGTTTCGATTCCTGGAACCAATCCGAAAGCCATGGCAGCAAGTGCTGCATGGGATGCAAAGTGGAATCGACTCAAGGCGGCTCGTTCAACGGAACTGTTTCCGATTGCGCGCCCCCGGAGCCGTTCCACTACTCCTTCGTCTTCCTTCGCGTGGAAGCCCGGCAGGTGATGAAGGTCCGCAATTACAGTCCGGATTGTGCTCTGGATTTCGGCGGATTGCCTCTGTACTGGATGGAAAACGTAAATCCAGGACAGAGTATTGCGCTTCTCACCGAATTGGTGCTGGCCGCCAGTTCGGAGACCGAGCCTAAGAAAAGCGTTGCCACCGGTGCGCTCACGGCGATTGCCTTGCATGATGATCCTGCCGCAGATCAGGCGCTGGAGAAGCTGATGCAACGGGACAAACCCGAGTTCATCCGCGAGCATGTCACCTTCTGGCTGGGAGAGGAAAGAGGCAAAAAAGGTCTTGAGGTTTTGCGCAAGTATGCCAAAGATGATTCAAATGATCGCCTGCGGGAAAAAATAACCTTCGCGCTCAGCGTGAGCAAAGAGCCGGATGCCATCAAGGACTTGATTTCCATGGCGCGAAATGATCCCAGCTCCCGCGTCCGCGGCCAGGCAATTTTTTGGATGGCCCAGATTGGCGGCCGCAAGGAGGCGCAGCAGATCAGCGAAGCCATCGAAAACGATCCTGAAACCGAGGTCAAGAAGCGCGCAGTATTTGCCCTGTCCCAGATGAAGAACGGCGAAGGCGTGCCTTTGCTGATCAATCTCGCCAAAACCAATAAGAATCCCATAGTCCGCAAGGAGGCAGTCCGCTGGCTCGGCATGACCAATCATCCCAGGGCACTGGACTTTCTGGAGGAGATTCTGACCAGGTAGGTGATAGATGACAGATGACAGGCAACAGGGGACAGGGAAAAACTGGTCCTGCCGACGCATTGAAGGAGCCACAGATTCTCGAATCGCCCACCCATTGCGATTTAGTTTTCCTCCTCACACTTTCTCTCACCCCGCCGGCAACTCGCAATTGCTTCGTTCAGCATCTTCTTGATCTCTGGATTGGAGGTGGCCTCCACCGGAGGGTCATGGAATTTCGCCTTCATCGTGGGATCAGCTCCGTGCGCGAGCAGAAGCCTCACTATCTCCAGTTGATTGGCTTCAGAGGCCCGTATGAGAGCCGTTCCGACTCCAACATAGTCGTTGGCATTGACGTCGGCACCTTTGGCAATGAGCTTCTCTGCAAGATGGATCTTTCCTCTTTCCACCGCAAGATACAACGCCTGGGACGCACCCGCGAACTCCCGGTGCGGATCAGCGCCGTGATCCAGAAGGAAGCTTGCAATATCCTCGCGGTCCCGCATGATCGCCGTGTCCAGAATATGCCCATCGTCCAGATTTGGGTCTGCGCCTTTCTGCACCAGCGCCTGGACCAGCTTCAGATTTCCCCAGAGAACGGCCTGCAAAAGAGCGGCGCCGTTTTGCGCATTTACGTTGATGGATTTCTCGAGAAGCCTATCCACGGCATCGGATCTCTTTTCCCGAATAGCTGAGATCAGCTCCGCCACATCGGGGCCCCAGGCCTTCGCGCACATGGATTGCGCGTGTTCGCAAGCAAAGTCGTATCCAGCTAACGCCGCCTGGCGGTCTCCGCTCCGCTCCCCCAAAGCAGCGTACATGAGGCATGGAAAGGCGCGCGGCGAGGACAAGCTCGGATCCGGCTCCAGACACAATTCACGATAGAGCTTCTTCGCGGTGATCAAGTCTCCTTCTTGTTGCCCAAGAAAAGCTAAAGGGCCGCGGGCGAAGGCACAAGACCAGTCTCGCTCCTTTTTGCATGACGTGAGCTTGGTCCTCAGCCCATCCCCTTTTCCTTCTGCCAGCGTTTCGAACAGAACTTCCCAGTTTTGTGTAAGGGATGGCATCCCGGCCAGGCGCGACATCCTGAGATAGAAAACTGCCTTCCCGAAATCCTCGTTCTTTACGCTCTCAGCCGCAAGCTCTTCATTCTGGCGTGAGACGGTGGCGGCCTCCTGCCGGGTTCTCAACTCTGTCCTGGTTGCCAGCACATCAAACTCCACCGATCTCTTTCCATCTGGACTTTCCCATTGCCCGCGGAACCTGCCTCCGGCCAAAGAGCCGCGGAACACGCCGGTTGCGGGTCCGCCCGCTTCAGCGTATTCCCAAATCGTGCAATTTCCCTGTTCGTCAGACTGTCCGACAAGCAGAATATCCCGCTTGTAACGCTCGTAAAAATAGAAACCCTCCACCAGATTGACCTTCGACGGTGGGCTGCCCAGAAAAAGAAATCCTTGGTTCGCCAGCTGTACCGGAGAGCGCCGCCAGAGTTTCATCGACACCGTGGACTTTCCTACCGTCCCGGAAAAGGTTTGGCCGTCCCCTAAATCAACATTGTCCGCCCGCAATTGGCCAGCCGAACACGCCAGAATAAGCAAAGCCCAAACACGAAGGACAGGAGCAGTGCGTGGCACGACATTTCTTTTCGTGATGTACATTTTCAGCATCCGGTCATGCAGAGACTGTCTTACACTCACGCTTTGACTCTTAAAAGAGCACTGAGGTAACCATCAGGACTGCGGCAGCAACAAATTCCCGCAGAGATGATCCACTATGGAATGACCAAGACCGCGCAGTTGGCCATCGCGCGCGGACTGGCCGAAACTACCGCGGGCACCAACGTGACGGTAAACTCCGTGCTTCCGGGGCCGACCTCTTCCGAAGGGGTAATAGGCTTTGTGGACAAGCTGGCCGCCGACCGCAAAACTGACCGGCAGACTGTGGAGAAGGAATTTTTTCTCAAGGATACGTCCCTCGTCGCTCTTAAGACGCTTTGAGACGCCCGAGGAAATCGCGGCCGTTGTGGCGTTTGTCTGCAGTCCGCTTTCCTCCGCCCTCAATGGATCGGCAGTGCGTGCCGTGGTGGCTTAGTCAGGGCTATAGCCTACTTTCCAGCGCAAAAATAGTGATTTTAAGTCCGCTGAATTGCTACCTGAGAGTTCATGGAGGAAACTCGGATGTTGTTTTAGCAACCGAACTGGCTCGTACAA
>Ga0070735_10002627_pt1 | contig 16157 bp, 18 predicted proteins | sample Coa_R1_FD_66443 | JGI IMG/M metagenome (GOLD analysis project Ga0070735, IMG submission 66443) | Surface soil microbial communities from Centralia Pennsylvania, which are recovering from an underground coalmine fire - Coalmine... | ecosystem: Environmental > Terrestrial > Soil > Unclassified ... | reverse complement strand
GCGTATCTTGAGCATCATTAATAAAGCTGATTGCTATATGACACATTGTTTCATTAAGATCCCAATTATTTTCTCGTGAACAAATAAGCTCTTTCATAACCAATTTTGCCATAGCAGTATCATCAGTATAAGGAGCTATTTTCTTATCTTTTAATTTCGCTGGTACATATTTCCAGTCATCAACAAGAAAATCATTATATGAACGCACTCCATATGGATATCGCTTGAAAATGAGATCAGTTGATTCGATAAACTCCGTAACTCGACCTAAAGCATCTCCAATACCACCAGCCCACATGCTGGCAGTAAGAACACTGATATAATGATCTTTTGACTTTTCAATAGAAAACAACTGGCTAGACGGGCTTATCATAAGACCAATGGTAAAAAACAGGCCTAAAGCCGTGCTATTCTTTATAGTATTCATAAAAACACCCCCAAATATCCCATTAATAGTAATACTTTATATAATAAGTATACCCCATCTGTATTATTCTACAAAAGGGGTATACTTTAGCTATGCTATCAAAAAAATATAATCAAATAATTCTTGTATTTTTTATTTCTTGTAAAGCAATAAGAATTCGCTTATCTTGCGCTAGATTTTTCTTCAGATGCTGAATATAAGAAAACATTTCATACGCCTTGACAGCAGCTATGCCTGCCAATAATACAGATATCCCACTAAGCGCTGCGATTCCACTTGGAGTTACCTCAAGATCATTTTCAAGGTCTTTTATGTATGAAACTAGTGTTGAACCAGATATTTCACTACCCATTGCTTCAGTATTGCCAGTAAGAATTTTTATATACGCATCAACAGTTATATCTTGAGCGCTCCTTATATTAATCATTTTTTGATAAGAGACATAGCTCACATATCCCCAGAAACCCGAAAACCCAGAAATCAACGCGCCATCTAATAGTGAAGAAAATTTCTTTTCTTTTATCTCAACTTCCAAAGATTTAATATGATTTCTCAAAATATCTATAGAATAATCAATAGGAAAATCATCTAATATAAAAACTTCACTATTATCTTTTTCCCATTCATAAAGCTTTTGCCGATAATCATCGGTAGTCAATAAGTGAGAAAGTTCAGAATAGTGTTCTACTTTTTTTATCTCATTATCTGCTATTACAGGATTGATCAACCCCAATAAGAGTAAAACTAAGAAATTTTTTTTCATAAGCCCCCTAAAGCCACAATATTATTAAATTTACAATTTAAATATAATAAAAAATAAAAAACTCGTCAATTTTACAAAATTTACATTTTTACGGAAAACTCTAAACAATAGACTTCAACAATCGCACATACTCTTTAGAACTTTCATAAACCATTTCTGAGATAAAATGCATAAATGGCTCTCTATCTCCTTTATTACCCTTCTGAATAGCGGAAATATATGCAGACCTCATAATAGGTGGAATAATAGTTATTGGATAACCACTTTGCAATAATGCCAAATTCATCAACAATCGCGCCGTGCGTCCATTACCATCAATAAAAGGATGAATGGTAACCAAATGTAAATGTATTAATGCTGCAAAGTGAACGGGGTGATATTGTTTTTTCCATTGCGCAATTTCTTGCACAAAATTATCCATTAAAAAAGATAATTCTGAAGGTTTTGGAAATTCAAAATCAGTTCCTGTAACAAAAATAGGAACTTTACGATAATTTCCCGCATCTGATTCATTAATGCGATAATAAAACAAGTGATGTAATCTGCGAATGTCCTCTTCTTCAAAACCCATATCCTGGGCCTTGCTCCACATAAAATCATATGCTTGGCTATGGCCGACAACTTCAAAATGTTCAAGCATTGTCTTGCCGCCAATAGTAAGACCATCTTCTAATATTACTTTGGTTTCTGTTTCTGTAAGGGTATTGCCTTCGAGCGCGTTTGAAGAATAGGTTAAACCGATACGAAAATACTCTTTAAGCATTGGTATAAAATGCGCAGGCAGAGGCCTAAATGTATCTATCTCATTTTTCAGCTTATCAATATCTGCTATGCGATTTCTAAACATGATTACCCCATTATTTCTTATACTTTTTTGACCATATTCAAAAAAACAATTACTTTATTAAATTATAACAAATCATACAAAGATAGTATTTTACCCTTCCCCATATCTTATTTGGGGCCCCCATCCCAAGAAATCTGAAGATGGGACTAAAGAGAGATTCTATGGCAAAAAAATCCTTATATATTATTGTAACAATCTTTATTATAACTTCTTTCATAGTCTGGTACAGAGCAGAAAAAACAATTATTACTGCCCAACCGTTAGACACCGTGATTGTAGGAACCAATGCAGAATTTCCTCCATTTTCATTTAAAGAAGGCGATGTAGTTACCGGGTTTGATATTGAAGTAATATCAGAAATACTCAAAAGACTTAATAAAAAAATGATCATTAAAGATATGCCTTTTGATGCATTATTGCCAGAAATTCAGCTGGGCAACATTCATGTTATTGCAGCAGGAATAACGCCAACACCAGAACGTGCACAGCGCGCAATCTTTACCCGTCCTCATTTGGCAGCAGGTAATCCTTTGGTAATTATCTCTTCTAAACAAGACCCTCTGACATCACTCGAAGATCTTGCAGGCAAAACTGTTGTGGTTAATGAAGGATATGTAGCAGATTCATATATGTCAGAGCAACCGGCTGTACATCTTATTCGCCTTTCTTCTGCAGCAGTGAGTGATGGTATGTTGGCATTAGAAAGTGGCAGAGCGGATGCTTTTGTAACCGCGCTTCATCCAATGAAGCCATATTTTGAAAAATATGATAGAAACAATTTTTCCGTAACGCCAATTCCTGATACAGAAGAAAGCAGTGCTTTTGCCGTATCAAAACATTATCCGGAATTGCGTGATTACATCCAAGCAAAACTAGATCGCATGCAGAGTGATGGTACGCTTGATGATATAAAAAAGAAATGGAATCTTTTATGATCATAGATATCAATTTAATTATTGAATATTTGCCAGTATTACTGCAAGGCCTTATGGTCACCTTGCAAATTGCTGCAATCAGTTGTTGTATTGGTCTTGTGCTGGGAACATTGCTTGCATTGCTTGAAACGAGTAATAATAGATTGTTGCGTTTTTTAGTTAAAATATATGTTATTATAGTGCGCGGCACACCCATGCTTATTCAAATCTTTTGCGCATATTTTTTACTGCCACAAATTGGTATCTATATTCCTGCACTTTGGACAGCAATTATTGCAATTGGTTTAAATAGCGCAGCGTATATTAGTCAAATTATTAGATCAGGCATATCATCAATTGGTATTGGTCAAATTGAAGCGGCAAAAGTACTTGGTTTTTCTACTGCTGATACTATTTATTATATTATCTTACCGCAAGCATTACGCACCACATTACCCTCTCTTGGTAATGAATTCGTAACGCTGATTAAAGATTCATCATTAGCATCATTAATTGGTGTAGCAGAACTTACCAAACAAGGTAATTTTGTTAAAAGCAAAACATTTGATGCTATTACCGTTTATTTTGCAATCGCGGTACTCTATCTTATTATCACCTCTACCATTTCTTTCTTAGTTACTCGCCTAGAAAAAAGGATGAATATTCATGCTCAAGATTGAACATCTTAACAAATCATTTAACACCAAAAAAATTCTGAATGATATTTCTCTCACTGTTCAGAAAGGTGAAATCGCACTTTTTTTAGGTTCATCCGGTGTTGGTAAATCAACATTGCTGCGCATTTTAAATAATTTAGAAACAATCAATAGCGGTAACTTATCATTAGATGGTAAACCTCTTAATCTTGCTACCATCAATAGCACTCACACTGTTGGTATGGTGTTTCAGCATTTTAATTTGTTTGACCATTTAACGGTTGAACAAAATATTACGTTACCGCTTGAGCGTGTGCTTAAAAAAAATCATACCGATGCACAAACAGTTGCGCATGCTTTGTTACATCGTTATGGATTAAGCGATAAAAAAGATAAATATGCTTTACAATTATCGGGCGGACAAAAACAGCGTCTTGCTATTGCACGTGCACTGGCAATGGAACCAAAAATTATTTGCCTTGATGAACCAACATCCGCATTAGATCCCGTGCTTACCAATTATGTTGCTAACAATATTCAACAACTTGCAAGCGATGGATATATTGTTCTTGTTGCCACGCATGATACGGATTTGTTAAAAAAATTGGATTGTACTATTTATTTGATGAGTGAAGGAAATATTATTGAAAAAGCTCAATCAAAAGAATTATATAATAATCCAGATGCTTTTCCACGTATAAAAAAATTTATTGCTGGACATGAGTAAGATGATAAAATGCAACTTGCTTGACAAAGCATTAGACGCTTGTTAGCATTATCCTACTTTGTTTGATGATGTGATGAAAATTACACACAAACAAAGAGTTAGAGAAAGACTTAAAATGTCCCTAACTGAACAATGTATAAAAAGCATTGTTCACCCCCCTAACCCTTCAGCTTGTTCAAAGTTGAAGGGATTTTTTATACCCCCGCCATCGCTTTCAGCTATGGCGGGCTTACGCCAATTTATAGATAAACACCATTCAAAAAATTTACTTCTCGCGCTCGTCCTGAGCCTGTCGAAGGATTTCCTCGAGCGCTCGAAGATATTCTTCAACAAGTTCAGAACGAGCGCAGAAAAAACTTTTTTATCATATAATCCACTCCCCCTGATCCTTCGATACGTTTTGAGGACAAAACACTCAGTATGAGCAGATATATCGACGTGTACTACGAAGCCTTGGCGAAATAGTAAGGGTGCGGTTTTTATTTTTTCACCGTCACCAAACCAACATCAAAACTCATCTGAAAAGAATTATCAGCAACACGAGTTAATGTAACATGAGAAATAGTAATCATCTGACGAGCATTTTTTATTTTATCTAAAAACAACAATAATTTCTCCAAAGAACCAACAACATCAAAATGTGCCGAATCTTTTATATGCCAGCTTTTATCACGTTCTTTGCACGATCCATACGAGCTTAACGTAAGACCTTCCTGCGCAATAGTATCCATAATAAACATCATACGCTTATAACAATGTTCATCTCTTTTATCAATCGCAACAGCATGGTCAGTTATATTTTTTTTGTGTGATTCAATTAACGGTGTTAATTCTTTATTACTTTTTTCCATCTGCGCAATATCATCAACTTTTTTTTGTAATAAAGTGCGTTCTGCTTTTAACAACGTAATATGCGAGCATAGCGGTGAATAAATTCCATAAAAAACCATTGCGCCAAAAATAGTCAAAAAAAAGAGCGTTGCAATATAGCAACGCCGTAAATTGGCATGAGCAATATAATTATACAATTTATTATTGCGGGGAATAAAATACATTACTTCTCCTTTACATCTTACAACGTAATTTTTTTTAAATTTTTACTAAATTGATGCTGAGGATTGCTACAATACATCAAAAATCGTGCAATAAGCAAAAGGCCAAAACCTCCAAATGCACCAGCAACAGGAATAGTAACAATTTTACCTTTGAGTAATCTCATACGTTGTAACCATGAAATAACTAACCATGATGTTAAAGCAGTAGTGCCACCAATAAACTCTATGCCATTTAAAATTCTGTTCACCGTAAGAATTTCTAATTTTAATCCTTTTCTTATTGCTTCAGTACTCAAGGTGGTAATAATTGTGTAATCGTGCGTGGAAATATTTCCTTCAACTATTTGCCTTATATAAGAACGCTCTGCCATCCGCATAAAAGCTTCTCGGCATTCTCGTCGCTCTCTGAATAATTCTGCTGCTATAATTTTTTTACCGCCAATTTCAGGTCGGCATATTTTTTGTAATTGATCAAACTCGCGAGTATATTTTATTCCTAAAATGATAGGCGTTTTTACAATATATTTTTCTAATTTTTCCTGATCAAGATGCTTTGGGGATTCATCATCTTCATGAATCACCACATTAAAATATGTTTTAATTATATTGCTGCGCACTTCGTACGGCAATATATCAAAGCATTCCATTGCGTAAACGGCGGAGCTCAATAACTGAAGAACAATTATATAATGTATGGTGTTCATTTTATAACGTCATTTTAATCCACTGCAGGGGATCAACTGGTATATTATTGATACGCATTTCCCAATGTAAATGATACCCTGTTGCAAAACCGGTTTTACCAATAGTACCGATCGGATTACCCTGAACAATCTTTTGACCCACATGAATATCAGCAAAACTATCAAGATGATAAAATAATGATAAGATACCAAGACCATGATCAATAATAACGGTGTTACCACTCGGGCCAAATCTATCAACCAATACAACAATACCATCTTGCGGCGCCCATACAACACTGCGCGGCGCATTAATCACGTCAACAGCTTTATGCGCATAACGGCCTTTGTGTTGCGTTGTACGAATGGTACCATAATCACACGTAACACGTTGAATTTCTATCGGCGCACAGAATGTACCTCTCCACAATTTTTCCCGCGGAGATTGTGCACTTAATTGTACAATTTCATCTTCCAAATCTTTACCATCTCGCCCTAATGCTTTTTCTTCTTGCACTTTATCAGAGGTTACCGTGATAACTTCTTTTTTAAAAGGATAGAGCACTACTTGAAACTTATTATCAAGATGCAAAGCATTGCCCACTTTGTCTTCTATATCAACTGAAAAAAGATATTCGTTGGGTTGCTCTTCACATTCAATGGGAATAAAACATTCATATATTTTTGAATTTTTAGCTTCGGGGAAACATTCAAAAGTACGCGAAAGCGTGTGAATATATGCGCAGCTTATTTCTTTATTTACTTGAAATTGAACATGCAACGTTCTTCCCTGAAACACTTTATATGGTGCACCAGTTTTGACAAAAACTGCTTGCAAAGGAATATTGTCCACATAAAAATCACACATTAAACCACATTTGTTATGATTAAAGCTATTATCTGCAAATTCTATTTTTAAGGTATGTTTACCGTTATTCAATGTTTTGGTTGGAATGGTAAATGGTGGGCATTCTTGATAAGCTTTTATACGTACATCATGTGCCAAATTTTGCGCATCAAGCCATAATGAAATATCACCTGTTTTATCAGATTGCAGAGCGCAGCGCACGTCGCCAGAATAATAACAGTTTTCATTAATACCATTCACTACCACGCATGCAACGGTTTTATCAAAGAAATATCCGTAAGCCCACCAACCGACTAATAATGTAACGGCTAAGGCGATAATTTTAGGAGCATGTTTTACTATCATAATAAACTTTCATTGATTGAAAAAAATGTTGTTATAGTAATTCCCCCGCGCTCGTCCTGAGCCTGTCGAAGGATATCTTAGAGCGCTCAAAGATATTCTTCAACAAGTTCAGAACGAGCGCAAGAAGAAATGTAATATCTTATATTTAGAAATAGATTCATAAAATTCTAATGATAGTATAATTAGTTTTAATAAGAACGTAAAAACAAGAAATACAGACCGTATTTGCAAGTAGAAACCAAACCATCATTTTTCTTGATTTTGACCATATTATTGCTCATTAGTAATTTTTAATATTTTATGGTATACTAAAAGCATGAAAACAATAAAAAAACTGGAAAAAGCAATCCCAAAGCTCACCGGCGTCTATCTCTTTAAAGACGCTCAGGAAGCTATTATTTATATCGGTAAGGCGAAAAACCTGCATCACCGAGTAAATTCCTATTTCCAAAAATATAACACAGATTGGAAGATAAACCAGCTGCTTGATGAATACGCTGATATAGACTATATTTTGACCTCCAACGAAGATGAAAGTCTTCTTTTAGAAGCAGAATTGGTGGGTAAATATAAGCCCAAATTTAACGTTCTTTTAAAAGATGGCCAACCTTTTTTATATATTCTCTTTACACTTTCCTCCTTCGCCAAGGCTTCGGCGGACAGGCACGAAATGCCCACGGTAGAACTGGTGCGTAATAAAAAGAAAAAGGGCACCTACTTTGGCCCCTTTTTACAAAAAGCTCCTGCACGTAAAACCTACAAATTTTTAATGCAAACGTTCCGTCTTAATTTATGCAAGAAAAAAATAGCATTGGGATGTCTTGATTATCACATTGGTAATTGCGCGGGCAATTGCAAAACAGATTTTGATACAGCAGATTATATCTTCCGCGTAAGCCTTGCACAGCAAGCATTAAAAAATAACCAAGAAGGTTTTATCCAAAGCATTAAAGATCAGATGAAAAGTTATATTGCAACATTTGCATTTGAAAAAGCACAACGTTTAAATGAATACTTACAAAACGTTGATAACATCTTCACTATCTTAAATACCCATTTTAGCACTGCCAAATTTGCAACAGACATTTTTGTTGCGAGTACACCTCGCTCATATATAGCGCACGTTGATCCTGCTATTAACAGTGCGTTACAACAGTTCTTTGGTTTTAAAACACCTATTCGCACCATTGATTGTTTTGATATTTCACATTTTCAGAGCAGTTATTTAGTTGGGTCTTGCGTACGTTTTACTGATGGCAAACCAGAAAAAAGCTGTTTTCGCCATTTTAAAATTAAAACGTTAATTGAACAAAATGATTATGCAGCATTGCAAGAAATTATACAGCGCCGTTATAGAGATAAAAACGATCTTCCTGATCTGATTGTTATTGACGGTGGCAAAGGACAATTAAGTGCAGCATATGCAGTATTACCCGGTGCCCCAATAGTCAGTTTGGCAAAACGGGAAGAAACAATATATGGCCCACAGTTTCCTGATGGCATTCGTCTTGATATACAAACAGATGTTGGCAAATTACTTATTGCATTGCGCGATTATGCTCACCATTTTGCGATTAGTTTTCATCGATTAAAAAGAAAAAAATCACTACTTTTATAACGTAATCTTTTCGCATTCTAATTTTTCATTCGGATAACATTTACCGTATAAAAATCTTATTGGACCATCTACAAGCAAAACTACAAAAACTACCGAAGTCGGTAGGCAAACGCATCCTTTATGAATTAAATCTGCATATTCTTTAGAAAATAATAAAACTCCCCCTTCTAAAAAAATACTACATCCCATTAAACCACAGCAAGCTAAAAATGTGTTTCGCAAAGGTCTTATCGCAAATGAATACACTCTATTAGAAGGAGCTATCTCTAATTTCATTCCCTTTTTAATATCTTCAGGCAATCTTTCCATCACTTGATATTCATTTTTAGTAAGCTCTGGCTGCATACCTAAATTTGCTAACTTCAAACAAATCTCTTTTTCCAGCGAAGGTAATACAAATAAATATTGCGTGGGAATATATTTTTCTCCAATCCGACGGCAACTAATATAACTTTCCACTTTAAAGAATTTATCTATCTGCTTTAAGCCTAACAATAGCGGAAAATTAAATGGCATATCTCGAAATTTTTTCTGATCGGTATACTCTTTATCTTTGCTTTGTTCTAGCTTTAAACAAAAAATATCTTTAACTATTCCTCCCTGAATTTCATACGGCAATATATTAAAATGTATTTTTTGTATAGATGTATACCATCCCATTAAATTCATGCCGGTACGTACAAGATCCAAAACAGACGCATTCATTGCAACAATGGAATAAGATGTGCATAATAATGCGCTCATTATTATAAATTTTTTCATATATCATTTCTTTAAATAAAAAATATTCTTTTTGCTTTATTATATAGCTATCAATAGTTATATGAAATGATGTTTCATAAAATATGAGCTTGTAAAAAAGCTCTATTTTTTTTCAATCGCCACATCTTTACTGCCAGCACCCAAAGCATACCCACAACCACCTGAGCATCCAGCACATCCAGTTGCAAGCGGCACTTGCCATACTTGGGTAAAATCAATACCACACAGGGATAATGATGCCATAGATGCTATACACGAAAAAAATCCACAACCAATACCTGCTGCACAGGGCAATCCAACTTTATTTTCACACAAAGAACATGTTTCATTCTCAAAACAAATTTGTTTGTGCAATTGAACCATTATTCTTTTGCTTGCGGGATCTTTTTTTATTTTTTTTATTGCGCCATAACTATTTTGTTTTTTATAAAGAAGATATTTTTGCTCCATATCTGGTTGCATAGAATACAGCGATGAAAAAAATAATAACAAAAAAGTGATTTTATACATTAGCTTCCACATTCCATTTTTTGAGCACAACCAGTGGCAACACAACAAGAACCGGTAACACACCCAACACATCCGCAACCGAGCAGTCCCCACAGTGTCATACAGCAAGTAATTTTAGCAAGATTAGCATTGCACCAACACCACATGCAACCATCAACCATGCCATACCCACTCAAACCTGTTATTTCACCCACTACACCCACACATGCTCCTGCTGCACCACCGCGCGCAATATTTTTATATGTTTTTATTTCTTGAGAATGTTGGCCCATATATTGTGCAGTCAAATGTATTTTTTGCTGCACAATATCTAATAAATCTACTTCCTGCTTTTTATCTTTTTGTTTTTGTTTTTTATCCGATTGAGATAACTTCACGATATAGGTAGCAACAAGCTTTTGTGGTTTTTCTTCGGGCAATAATTTTATCACATGATGAATAAGTGGAATTTTACTTTCTTTTGCTAAAAAGGGAACCGTTTCCATTGAATATAAAGAAAAAAATGATGAAACAACACTCGCAGCATATATAATAAACTTCATAGCAATAGTAGATCCCTTTCATCCAAAATTTACGTTGTTTTTTTACTTTTTTAACAATATTAACTTATTCATAGCTCTTGCAAAAATATTCATGGTAGTATCAAAAAAATTGTTTACCCCTTTTAAAAGGAAGTATATGATTCGTACCTATTGTATCACTACTATTTTTTTAATCACCATTACCTCTCTTTTTTCTCTCTCAGCCAAAAATTTGCCTATTGTTTTACTGCACGGAATACTTTCTGATAAATATGCTATGATTCCTGCAGAAGAACATATTCGTGAATATATGCCAGGGGTATATATAAAAAATATTAATTTGGGAGAAGGAAGATTAACTTCTCTGTATAATATGCATGATCAAGTTCAATTGCTTAAAGAAGCAATGGAAAATGATGAACAACTAAAAGATGGCTGTATTATGATTGGCCATTCTCAAGGTGGTTTGGTGGCGCGCTATTTTATTGAAAAATATAACAATCCACGCGTATATATTTATATCGCATGGGGAACACCAGAAGATGGTATTTTTGGATCACCAGGAACCATCGATAACCGTTTTGCATGGCTACAAAAAATAGAGAAAATTTCGTATGTTATTGCATACTCATTTATTATGCAACGTTTTATTAGTTTTGCAGGATATTGGAAAGATCCGTTCCATTACGATGTATATCTAAAAAAATGCATGTTCTTGCCCTATATAAATAATGAAATTGATCATCCAGATGCTCAAATGTTTAAAGATAATATTTGCAGTCTTAAAACAATGGTATTAGTAGAATCTACGCGTGAAGATGTGGTTGACCCTGCTGCATCATGCCATTTTGGTTTTTACCTTCCTGGATCAACTGATTATATTGAATCTCTGTTTGATTCTGATTGGTATCGATCAGATAAGTTAGGTATTAAAACGTTGGCCGATAGTGGAAGATTACATTTAAAATTTGCACATTGCAGCCATACGGAATTCCAGAAAGATTTATATAATTTCATAGAAAATACGCTGCCGTTTTTAAAGTATGAAGTTGAATAATATAAATTGCTATCTACCCCCCCGTTCGTCCTGAGTGTCCTTCGAAGCCTTGGCGAAGAAGGATGTATCGAAGGATGCAATATAAGATTTTTATTCAATCAACAATCTTTCTTTCCGCACCCTTCGATACATTCTGCTACGCTTCACTGCGCAGAACACTCAGGGCGAGCGGAATAGAAAACAGATAAACGTAAGGGTTTTGGTAAAATATGAAATATTTATACGTCGCAAACTGGAAAATGAATCTTTCTTTTAATCAAAGCATCCAATTTTGCAACAATAATATACACAGTTTGCAACAACTAACCAAGAATGCTGATATTGTAATATGCCCCTCATTTGATGCGTTAGCACCGCTTGCAGATATTGTAAAAAATAGTTCCCTTGCACTCGGAGCACAAAACTGTTCTGAACATGCAAGGGGAGCGTATACCGGTGAAATATCAGCATTATCATTAGCAGAAATTGGTGCTCACTATTGCATAGTAGGCCATAGTGAACGGCGCTTGTATTATCATGAAACCACGCAAAACATTATTCAAAAAATATATCTTTTGTATGCAGCAAACATTTTGCCCATCATCTGTATTGGTGAAAATCATCAAGATTTTTTAAACAAACAAACATTACCAGTTTTAAAAGAACAATTAGAACCAATACTTTCTGCCATTGCACAGCAAGAACACCACACACCACATCTTATTATTGCATATGAACCAATATGGTCTATTGGCACAGGAGTCACACCTGAACAAGAACAATTAAATATTGTTTTTACATCGATTTCAGAGATTGTTCAACAAACATTACCACAATACCGTGTGCAACTTTTATATGGTGGCAGCGTTAATCACCGTAGCATTATTACATTAAAGAAGGTATCGCTTATTAATGGCTTTTTGATTGGCAGTGCAAGCACGCATTTTGAGCAATTTAAAAATATTATTGATCAATAATAGCGCATTCCATTTCTTGCAATAATGGTATTGTTTGTATGCCAAGGCGTTGGCGTTTTTCTGGTAAAGATTCCATAAGCCGATTACGTATTTTACTATATACCCCAAATCCACTATCAGTAATGAGCATCATTCCTAACCAGATACACAACGCACACAAAGATTCAAAAGCCGCCGCCTTAAGACTAGGAATAAAAACATCTTTTACTTTTGCAACTATTACACCCGACGTTAAAGCAGTAAAAAGAGAACAGCCACACGATATTCCCATACCGCCCTTTGCGCAACATCTTTTATTATCATCATTTTCACCCAATATAGTGTTACGCAATGATGCTTCATACAGAGTATTACAAATTATATTATTACCATATTCTGGCACTAGCTTTTGTTTGGTAACATGAGGTAAATGCACAATATTATGCGTCATTTTTTGTGCAAAATGTTTGTCTAATCCATCTATTTCAAATGATCTATACTTCTTTAAAAACAATATTGTTTGCTTTTGAGTTTTATTTAAATAAAAAGTATCCCATTCACTCCACCCTTCTAATTTTGGTGCAAATTGATCGTGAACCTTTAATTTTGATGCGAATTTTTGATGAGCATCTATAAACAATTGGTAGCTATAACGCAAAATTATCTCTGTAATTTCTTTGGGAAAAATCTTCTTCTCTACTAAGCAATGCATAATTCTTAATTCATCTAAAAAAGAACGTTTTGCATTCTTATCTTCTTTTTCGGGCAAAAAATAGGGATACTCTTTATTACTTTCTGGTAAACAACATTGCACAAGACAATTATTTTTTCTTTTTTTATATCCCCAATTTTCTTCTACTTCTATTGCATCTCTTTTCATGGCAAACATTAAAGAAGAAAAAAACGATAAAACTATCATTAAATAACTGATGCGCTGCATTATAAAGCCCTTAATTGCACGTAATTTCTAAATTATAGTATATAACGGATCATTTCTTGAGCAACTCAAAAAGAAAGTGCAACAAGCACAGTTTAAAGCATTCTACAATTGTCCAACAGCCTGTTGGATTCTTAAACGTTCTTCCAATCGTTAATAGCTACGCTCGCTTAATATCAATTTTATAAAAATTTTAAACCTGCTATACTCAAAGTTGATCACTACTATCTTTAAGAAGGAAAATAAGATGTTATACGGATTTCTGCTCACTTTATATTTAATCAATTGCCTCTTTTTGGTTCTTATCATTCTCATGCAAAAAGGAAAAAGCAGCTTAGGTCTAGGTGGCCTTGGTGGCGGCGCACAAATGATTTTTGGCGGCAGCGGTGGTCAAGATTTGTTCCAAAAAATTACCTGGATTTTGGGAACCATTTTTATCTGTGGATCAATGCTTCTTTCTCTTATGAAATCATCAGAATATAAAAAATTCAGATACCTTGCTCCTGAAAAAAGCATCAATATGCCAATGATTCCGCAACCTGCTTCTGAACCAGAAGATGCCGAATAACTGATGTAATGATAAAAAAAGGGTAGCAGAGTGATCATTACCTTTGTTAATTTTTTGGGTAAATCTGTTTTAGACATTTGTTATATCACCGGAGCATTTACTCTTTTTTTGGTACAAGCAGTCATCACTGCTTTTACGTCTCAACTTAAACTGTCAAAAACATTCACACAAATGAACCGCATTGGTGTTGAATCTCTCAGCATTGTTTTGCTAACAGGTTTATTCACTGGTATGGTTCTTGCGCTCCAAACATATATTGGATTTCAGCGCGTTGGTGGCGAGCAGTTCATTGGCGCCATTGTTGCGTTGGGTCTTATTCGTGAACTTGGGCCTGTGTTAACCGCATTGATGGTGACTGGCCGTGCAGGTTCTGCTATTACGGCAGAAATTGGAACCATGATCATCACTGAACAAGTTGATGCATTAACAACATTGCGCATTAATGTTTTTCAATATTTAGTAGTGCCTCGCATTATTGCAAGTACTTTGATTTTGCCTTTTCTTGCCTTATTTTCTATGTTTTTTGGTATCATTGGTGGTTATATTGTATGCGTACATGTATTAGAATTAAGTCCTGAAGATTATGAAAGCAGTATTCGCAATTATGTGGAAATTGCTGATATTAAAGGTGGCTTAAAAAAAGCCGCGGTATTTGGCTTAATTCTTTCATGGGTGGGCACTTACAAAGGAATGTATACCAGCGGAGGCGCACGTGGTGTGGGTATTGCAACCACACAAAGTGTAGTGGCAAGTTCAATACTTATTTTAATCACTAATTATTTCTTAACCAAAATATTAGAGCACCTATAAAGTATGAAAAAAAATACCCATAAAACGAAAATTAAAGTCGTTGATCTTCAAAAAGAATTTGATGGTCATTGGGTTTCTCGCGGAGTTAATCTTGATATTCCCGAAGGTTTAATGACGGTCATTATTGGGCGTTCTGGTGAAGGTAAATCAGTATTGCTTAAACAAATTATTGGTCTTATCAAACCCACCGCAGGGCATATATTTGTTGATGGCGTTGATGTTACCACCCTCAGTGGCAATGAATTAGATGAATGTTATAAAAAATTTGGTTACGTGTTTCAGTTTGCAGCACTGCTAGATTCATTAAATGTTTTTGAAAATATTGGTATCACGCTTATTGAACAAGGAATGTCATATGAGCAGGTGCTGCCGATTGTTAAAGAAAAATTAAAGCTGGTACAACTTTCAGAAGACACGCTGGAAAAATATCCTTCTGAGCTATCCGGTGGTATGAGAAAACGTGTTGGCTTAGCGCGCACACTGGTAACTAATCCTGAAATAATTTTATATGATGAGCCCACAACGGGTCTTGATCCTATCACATCTCGCGTGATTCATGAACTGATGGCGGATATGCAACAGCGTCTTAAAATCACTTCCGTTGTTATTTCTCACGATACTGAAACTTTTAAATATGCTGATAAAGTTGCATTGTTGCATGATGGCGTTATTCGCTATTTTGGCGATGCAAAAACAATACGGGAATCAGATAATCCGTATGTATATCAATTTATACGTGGATTAACTGAAGGGCCTATTACTAAAGAAATTGCTTATTTTAAAGATAAAGTATAAACCTAAATTTTCTTATTATAATCTTGCCTTAATTCTTCTAACTGACTCATGCCAAAATGATAAAGAAATTCGGGCGAATCATTACTTGCATCTTCTGCAAAAGCAGTTGCATAATCTTTAAAATCATTAAAAATGTAAGTCTTTGATAAATTCTCAGGAACATAGTTTGCATGATTAAGAGGCCCTACAACAACTAATATTCGCATCAGTAATTTAACAAGATCAAAGTAGCGTTGATCAGATACTGTGGGATTACGTTTCAAATATTCTGTCAATAAATACAGATCTTTTACGGTATCTAAACATGTACACACCGAATAACATGCCAAATCAGAAAATTCGTAACTAAGGCCTAGCGT
>Ga0070735_10002626_pt1 | contig 16159 bp, 12 predicted proteins | sample Coa_R1_FD_66443 | JGI IMG/M metagenome (GOLD analysis project Ga0070735, IMG submission 66443) | Surface soil microbial communities from Centralia Pennsylvania, which are recovering from an underground coalmine fire - Coalmine... | ecosystem: Environmental > Terrestrial > Soil > Unclassified ... | reverse complement strand
TGGCGGACGCGAAGCGCTTATGGAGGCGCAACGCTTCCCGGCTGACTTTCGCGGAATCGTCGCCGGCGCTCCAGCCAACCACTGGACGCATCTGATGTTCAGGGGCCTGATGGACGAACGGGCCCTGGACGATGAGCCGGCGAGTTATATTCCGCACAGCAAGTTGCCAGTGCTGCAAAATGCGGCGCTCGCGGCCTGCGATGCGATCGACGGCGTCAAAGACGGCCTCATCCAGAATCCGAGGCTTTGCCGATTCAATCCTGCGGCCGTTCAATGCAAGGGCGCCGATGGTTCGGACTGTTTGACCGCTCCGCAGGTTGAGGCGGCAAGAAAAATTTACGGCCCGGTGAAAGACTCTCAAACTGGCGCGCAAATTTCCCCAGGATTCGCGCCTGGCACCGAAGCTGTACCAGACAATTGGCAGACCTGGATCACCGGGGCGGCCGCGGAGCAGTTCGCACTCGGCTCATTCTTCGCCAACGCTTTCTTCGCCGACATGGTGTTCGAGAATCCGCAATGGGATTTTCACACGCTCAACTTCGGAAGCGACGTCAAGCTCACGGACGATAAGCTTGCATCCATTCTTAATTCGACGGATGCGAATCTTCGGCCGTTCAAAGCGCGCGGCGGCAAACTCATCCAGTACCATGGCTGGGGAGACGCGGCCATCCCGCCGCAGGACAGCATCGACTACTTTGAAAGCGTGCAGTCGACCGTGGGGGCTGCGAAGGATTTCTATCGCCTCTTCATGGTGCCGGGGATGTCACACTGCAGCGGCGGCATCGGCGCAAACGTGTTCGGGAATCGGTTCGCGATCGAACAGCCAGACCCTACGCACGATGTCGTGATGGCGCTCGACGAGTGGGTCTTGCATGACGTTGCCCCGGATCGGATCATCGCTACGGGATTCGTTGACGGGCGCCAAGGCAATGCCGTCGCAATGACGCGGCCCCTTTGCCCCTACCCGCAGGACGCACACTACAAAGGCACGGGCGACACAAACAGCGCAGCCAGCTTCGTCTGCCGAGCTCCGGCAACCAAAGCAGCGAAGTAGCGCGCCGCCAGGGAATCCCTATTGTGCCGGCGCGCGCGGTTGACACAGCGTGCTGAGCACCATAGACTGCCACTCGACATTTAGAAGGTTTGGGATGTGGGGGAAGGCCGTGAAAATCGGCCACGGTCCCGCCACTGTGATCGGCGAAATCGCCGTAAGTCAGGACACCCTCCCAGATCGTCGCAGCCACCGCTCTTCGCGAGAAAGAGCGCGGCATGATCGGCCTCGTGTTTCTCGCGAGGCTTTTTTATTTTTTGGCATGAGAGAGATAGAACAAAGACAATGGGATTTGATTTCCAGTTGCGAGCGCCCTACAGGGTGAACTCGAAATCTGAAAGGCGCCGCTTCGCTGAGTTCTGCGCGGGGATCATCCTCCTTCTACTTATCTCCTGCCCGGCAAGCATCGCGGCGCAATCTGGTGCCACGCCCGCGAAAATTCCCGGCGGTCGCGAAGTCACGGACGAGCTGGGCCGCAAGCTGCGGCTTCCGCGGGAAGTGGATCGCGTCGTATCGCTCGCGCCGAACCTCACGGAAATTGTTTTCGCGCTGGGCGACGGAAATCATCTGGCGGGTGACACCGATTACTGTGACTATCCGCCGGAAGCGCTGCAGAAACCGCATGTGGGCGGAACGGTGAATCCGAATCTGGAAGAAGTTGCGGCGCTCATGCCCGAGGTGATCCTGGCCACTTCGATCAACCGGCGCGAAACCGTGAATGCGCTGGACCGCGTGGGATTGCCGGTGTTCATCACTGACCCGCACTCGGTGGACGAAATGATCGCCACGGTCGAGCACATCGGCAGCGCGCTGGCCGTTGAGAAATCGGCGGCGGCTCTGGCCGCGGGCCTGCGCGCGCGCCTCGCAGAGATTGACCGCCGGCTTGCCGGCAGCGCGCCGCGCCGGGTTCTGTTCGTGGTGTGGACCGATCCGCTGATTTCAGTGGGGCGTGACACGTTTATCGCGGACGCGCTGCGCCGCGCGGGCGGCCGCTCCGTGGTGGATACTTCCGCCGAGTGGCCGCACGTCAGCCTGGAGGAAATTGTCCGGTTGCAGCCGGAAGTTCTGGTCTTTGCCAGCGCGCATGCCGGAGAGACGCAGCGCGACATCGAGGCGCTGCGCGCGCGTCCGGGCTGGAAAAGTCTGGAAGCGATCGAACGCGGCAAGGTGGTGGTGGTGAGCGACGCCATCAATCGGCCCGCGCCGCGCATGGTCGACGCCGTCGAACAGTTGGCGCGCGCGCTTCATCCCGATGCATTCGCCGCGGCGCTTGCGCCGTCCGCGGATTCCGATTCAGCGAGATCCCATTCAAGCACGTCCGATTTGATCCGTTTCGAGTCGAGAACCGAAGAGGCCTGCGCATGCGACCGCTGACCGTCCGTCGATTGCTGTGGACCTGCGGCGGCCTCGCGCTCTTGCTGCTGGCGAGCGTTGTTCTGGCGCTGAAACTAGGCGCCGTGCCTGTCTCGGTGACCGACCTGGTGCTGGATCTTGGGCGCATCGCGATTGGCCGCGCCGATCAACTGCCGAGCGAATATCGCTTGATCGTTTTCGATTTGCGCCTGCCGCGGATTTTGCTGGGGATCTTGGTTGGCGCTGCGCTTTCTGTTGCGGGCGCCAGTTTCCAGGCGCTGCTGCGCAATCCGCTCGCGGACCCTTATGTTCTGGGTGTCTCCAGCGGCGCGGCGCTCGGCTCGATCCTGGCGCTGATCATCGCGCCGCGATTTGCGTTGATTACGCCGCTGGGGGCGCTGATCGGAGCCATCGCCACGATTGCGGGAGTTTATTTCCTGAGCCGGCGCGACGGCCAGCTCGACAGCACCACGCTGTTGCTCGCCGGGATCATTTGCGCCTCGTTTTTTTCCGCCATCATTTTATTTTTGATGACCACGCTTGCCGGTCGCGACTTGCGCGGCATGGCTTTCTGGCTGATGGGAGATCTATCGACGCCGGTGACGCCGGCCATACAGTGGATCTTTACGGTGGGTCTGGTCGTGGGCATCGGCGCGATTTACAGCACGTCCGCAGATCTGAACCTGATGCTCACGGGCGAGCGCGAAGCCATTCATCTGGGTGTCGATGTGACGCGCGTCAAACTGGTGGTGTATGTGTGCGCGTCGCTGCTCACTGCGCTGGCCGTTTCGGCGAGCGGCGCGATCGGCTATGTCGGCCTGCTGGTGCCGCACGTGGTGCGCCTGATTTTCGGATCGGATTACCGGCTGCTGATTCCGGCTTCGGCTTTGTGCGGCGCGATTGCCATCGTCCTGGCGGACACGCTGGCGCGCACCATCGTGTCGCCGACGGAATTGCCGGTGGGCGCCATGACCGCGATGGCCGGAGCTCCCGTGTTCATCTATTTGCTGCGGCGAGGGCTGCGATGAGCGCGCCAAACACTTTCGCGCGCGCGGCCGGAGCGGGCGAAGATCGCGCCGGGCAGGAGCGAACCCTGCGCCTGAATGTGGAGCAAGCCAGCTACGCGTACTCGTCGGGCGAACAATCCATTCCGACGTTTACGCTGGGCGCGACGAGTTTTCAGGCTCACGAACGCGAAATTGTAGCCATCCTCGGCCCCAACGCCAGCGGCAAATCGACGCTGCTGCGGCTCGTCACCGGAACGATCGCTCCGCTTTCCGGTCGCGTGCAACTGGACGGCGAGGAAACCAGCCGGCTCGATGTGCGTGCGCGCGCCCAGCGCATCGCCGTGGTGCACCAGGAAAGCCCGATCGTTTATCCGGCGCTGGCGGGAGATTTTGTGTTGCAGGGCCGCTATCCGTACGGGAAGGCGCTGCGCTTTGCGACTCGCGAAGACATTGAAATCGCGCGAAACGCTCTGGCACAGGTCGGTGCCGAGCATTTGTCGAAGCGCATGATTGGAGAACTTTCCGGCGGCGAGAAGCAGCGTGTAATTCTGGCGCGGGCGTTGGCGCAGAAGCCGCGGCTGATCCTCTTGGATGAGCCCACTTTGCATCTGGACATCGGCGCGCAAGTGGAATTGCTGGAGCGGCTGCGCCAGCTTGCGCAGGAGAACCGGTACACGGTGCTGATGGTGACGCACGAACTGGCTTTGGCGGCGGAGTTCGCGGACCAGGTGGTGCTGTTGCAGTCAGGACGCTGCTTGCGCGTTGGGACGCCGGCGGCGGTGTATCAGAGAGATTTGCTGGAGCAGGTCTTTGAGGCGCCGCTTGATGTGGAGATCGGCCCGGCGGGCCGGCCGCGCGTGAATTTGCGGGCGCGGCGTGGAGAAGAGATTACCTGACGCTCTTGTGCTGCAGGCACCTTATGGTGGCTGCGCAAGCTAAAGCGTGCGCCACAGGGAATGCCCACCTGAAGGTGGGCGCTACATTGGCGGCAACACTTTGTTCGATTTACGTTCACCCGGAGCGATGCGTCTTGCCGGCTTTGCCGGATGGCGCGACGCTCCGCGACTATAGCCGCAGACTCCGTGCCGGGAAGACGGTGAAAATCCGTCGCCGACGCGCGACTGTAAGGCGGGAGAAATTCCGCGCGCGCCACTGTCCTGAAAGTTCGAGGGCGGGAAGGCCGCGCGGCGAAGGTCCGCCGAGCCAGGAGACCGACGGAGTCCGCAACCGCGAAAGCCGGATTCGATCCCGGACACGCGGACAACCTTTACCTCCCGCGCGAGCCGGGAGAGGAGGCTCTTCATGCGTTTCTCCGTTGGTGTGTTGCTGCAGCGTTTTCTGGACATTGCGCGAGTTAAGTCCGATCCACTTCCTTCGTCGTTGCTGCTTGAAAATCCTGTGCCTTTATCGCGCGCGGCAAAAGGCGCACAGGCAAGAGTGCCTATGCTACTGGTGTTCGTTTTGGTCGTATCGCTTCTTGCGAGAAATTCCTTTGCTCAGGCCGGACTGGCGACGATTTCGGGCAGCGTTACCGACCCCGGAGGCGCGGTCATTCCCGGGGTGCGCGTAACCGCTACTCCGATTCCGGCTTCGGACGCGGCCGTCCAAACGGTGTCTGACAGCGACGGCCATTTTGCGGTGAAAGTTCATCCCGGCGGATATCGCGTGGTCGTTGCGCGCGATTCGTTTGCGCCGGTGGCGCAGGAAATCACGGTGGGCGCGGGGGAAGCGCGCGAGTTGCAGGTCCGGCTGGCGCTGGAGCCGCTCTCGTCGAAAGTGGTGGTCACCGCGCAGACGCTGCCGCTCGACGCGGAATCGTCGCCCGCGCCGGTTACGATTCTTACCCACGCGCAGATTGACCAGCGCGTCGCAATTTCGCTTCCCGATTTGCTCGAGACGCAGCCGGGATTCAGCATGGGGCGCACCGGGCCGGAGGGCGGTTCTGCTGCGTTGTTTCTTGACGGCGGCAACTCGAATTACACCAAGGTGCTGGTGGACGGCGCGCCGGTGAACTGGCCGGGAGGCCTGATCGACTTCTCCAACTTTACGGTCGATAACATCGACAAGATTGAAATCGTGCACGGAGCCGAAAGCGCGTTGTACGGATCGGACGCCATGGCCGGTGTCATCCAGATTTTCACCCATCGCGGAACGACGCGCGTTCCGGAATTCACGGCGTTCGCCGACGGCGGAAATTTCGATACCGGCCGCGGCGGCGCGGAACTCTCCGGATTGCTCGGACGCTTCGATTATTCCGCGGGATTTTCCGATCTGGAAACCGCGGGCCAGGGGCCGAACGACGCGTTTCGCAACCGCACGCTGTCCGGAAATTTCGGCTGGCGCTTCTCGGACGCCGCGCGCATCAGCCTGGGCCTGCGGGACAATGACAGCGAGGCCGGCACGCCAGGGCAGACGCTTCTGCAGCCCGCCAACCTCACGGATACCATATCGCTCCACAATTTCAGCGCCGGCCTTCATGCGGAATTTGAAACCGGCTCGCACTGGCGCCATCAGGTCAGCGCCAACGAACTTTATTTCCGCGAATTTAATTTCGATCCGTTCTTCTCCAGCGCTTTTCAATATAACCGGGCGGAATTTTTGAGCCAGTCTACCTACCTGGTGCGCAAGTTGGCGTTCACGGCCGGCTACGAGTACGAAGTGGAGAACGGCTACCTGAGCTCTGTTGGAGGGCATGCGGGGCGAAATAATCAGGCGGGCTATCTAGATGCGCGGTGGCAGCCGGTCGCGCGGTTGACTTTGAACGCCGGGGCGCGCGCCGAAGCCAACGCCGACTTTGGAACGCGGGTGGTTCCGCGGGCGGGCGCATCGTACGCTTTGCGCGTCGCGCAGGGCGCGTTCGGCGACACTCGGCTGCACGCCACCTACGGGCAGGGCATTGTCGAACCGCGATTCGATCAATCGTTCGGCGACGATCCCTGCTTTCCCGGCAATCCATCGCTTTCCCCGGAAGAGAGCCGGACGTTTCACGCCGGAGTGGAACAAAAACTGGCGAACGACCGCGTGCGTTTCACGGCGGATTATTTTGACAGCAGGTTTCACAACATCATCAGTTTCCTGAACGTTGCGCCTTCGCCGGCGTGTCTTGCGGTGGGCGCGCCGTTCGGAGCGGGCACATTTTTCAACACCGATCTGGCCCGGGCGCGCGGCGCCAATTTTACCGGCGAGGCTCGCTTCACGCGCTGGCTCAGCGGCAGCGCGAACTACAGCTACGATTCGACGCGCACGCTTTCCGCGCCCACCGATCCCGCCGATCTCGATCCCAACTACCTTCCGGGCAGCCGCCTGCTGCGCCGGCCGGTCAATTCCGGAAATCTGATGCTCAACGCAAATTACTGGCGCATGAACTGGAACCTCTCCGGATATTTCACTGGCAAGCGTTATGACTACAATTTCCCGGGCCAGATCACGGACCCGGGCTACGCGCTGATCAATCTCGCGGCGTCGTACAACATTGCGCGCGGCTTCAGCATTTACGGCCGCATCGCCAACCTGGCCAACAAACAGTACGAGGAGGTGTACGGTTTTCCGGCGCTGGGCCGCGAGTTCCGCATCGGCGTGAAGTACACCACGCGCCATGAGTGAAGCTCGCAAGCCGGACGACGTGCTCTTTTGCTGGAGCGGCGGAAAGGACAGCGCGATGGCGCTGCACGCGCTGCGCGAGCAGGGCGAGTGCCGCGTCACTGCGCTGCTGACCACCATTACCGACGCGTACGACCGGATCAGCATGCATGGAGTGCGCCGCGAGTTGCTGGAACGGCAGGCCGAGTCCATCGGCCTGCCGCTTCATTCCGTGCGGATTCCTCCACAATGCATCAACGCGACGTACGAAGCGCGGATGAAGGAAGCGCTTGAAGAACACTTCGCGCTGGGCGTGCGCAGCGTGGCGTTCGGCGATATTTTTCTGGAGGACCTGCGCCAGTATCGCGAGAAAAATCTGGCGCAGGCCGGCATGCAGGCAATCTTCCCGATCTGGAAGCGCGACACGCGCGAACTGGCGCGGGAATTTCTGCGGCTCGGATTCCGGGCCATCGCCGTGTGCATCGACCCGCGCGTTCTCGATGCGTCCTTCGCGGGACGCGAACTGGACGCAGCGTTTTTCGCGGACTTGCCGCCGGGAGTGGACCCGTGCGGCGAGAATGGCGAGTTCCACACGTTCGTCTTCGATGGCCCCATATTCCAATCGCCGATTTCCTGTCACGCGGGCGAGAAAGTAATGCGCGACGGTTTTTATTTTTGTGATTTATTGCCGGAGTGAGAGGAGCACCGCATGGCGCTGCAAAATGACAATGAGAATGGCAACGGAAGCTGGGTCCGTCCCCGAGCTTTGCTGGTGACCAGCATCGTTCTGGCGGCTGCAGTGCTGCGGATTGTTCCCCATCCCATGAACTTCGCGCCGATCGGCGCGCTGGCCCTGTTTGGCGGCGCGTACTTTTCGAGCAAAAAGGCGGCGTTCGCCGTACCGCTGCTCTCGCTCGTGGCCGGCGACGTGTTCACCGCATTTCACCGGTTGATGATCTATGTCTACGCAAGTTTTCTGGTGAGCGTGGCTATCGGGCTGTGGCTCCGCCGCAAGAAATCCGCGCCGCGCATCGGCGCCGCAACGCTGGCGGGGGCGATTCAATTTTTCCTGATCACCAATTTTGCGATGTGGGGGATGTCGATTGGCAGTTACCCCAAAACGGCTGTGGGTTTAATGCAGTGCTACGCCGCGGGAGTGCCTCTGTTCTGGAATACGCTGGCGGGAGATGCGTTTTACGTGGCGCTGCTCTTTGGATTCATGGCGCTGGCTGAAAAGCGGTTTCCGTCGCTGCGGGAATCGCACAATTTGCGCAGCGTTTGAGCGGGATCGAGTGGCACAGCGGCTTCTTCCCCTGAGCCCTTCGCAGCGGTTCAGGGCAAGAAGCCGCTGTGCCACTCCGAAGCGCTACTTCAGTTTCTCCGCGACTTTGGCAATTCCGGCATTGGCGCAGACTTCGTCCTTGTCGCCGCCGGGCGCGCCGCTCACGCCAATCGCTCCAATCACATCGCCGCCGACTTTAATCGGAACGCCGCCCGCCAGCATGATGGTGCCTTCCACGATCGGCGGAGGAGACATCGCGCCAAAGGCTTTGGCGGTTTCACCGGAAGTCCGGCGGAAAATCAACGCGGAGTAGGCCTTACGCCGGCTGATGTCCAGCGTGCCGAGACCGGCCCCATCGTCGCGAATCACCACTTTGATGTTGCCGCCGTTATCGAGAATCGTGGCGCTCACGCGATAGCCATCCGCGCGGCACTGCATGATGGCGGCCTGCGCCATGTACTGCGCCACGTCCATGGAAATCACTTTTTGCGTCAGCAACTCCTGCGAAAGGGCGGTCATCGAAAACGCGCCGGCGAGCACCAGCGCGGCAACCGCCAATACCGAAAATCGAATGTGGGACATTGAAAGTTCCTCCAGGCATCGACAAATCGATTCGAGCCGAATCGTACAGGCATCTTCAAACTCAAGTCAATCGAGACTCTCCGCCGGTTTCCGGGTCGCGCTGTATGCAGATTGATAATCTCCAGAACGCGAGCGATGATGAACCGCTTGGGGCCGCTCATATACCTCTTGCGCTGGTATTAATCTGGTGATACACAGCGGTTCAGAAGGAAGTCAGATCAGCAGGACAACGCCGTGAAGGGCACGAAGCCCGCTGGCGTGAAGCGAAGGAGAAACTGATCCCCATGCGTCACAAAGTTGCAATCCTTGCGGCCATTTTTCTCTCCGCTAGCATCATTCTAATCGCTGGATTCGCGGCCGCTGTTCCGGCCGCCCCCGATTCTTCCGGCTATCACATCGTCAAAAGAATTACCACAGGCGGCACGGAAGGCTGGGACTACATCACCATGGACAGCGAAGCCCGGCTGGCCTACATCGGCCGGGAAAATCACGTGGACGTTGTAAACGTGGATACCGGCAAAGTGGTTGGCAAAGTTGCTGGCCTTGAAGGCACTTCCGGTTTGTTGCCGCTTCCTGAATTCGGCCGGGGCTACGCGATGAACGGCGACGCGGGCTCCGTGGTCATCGTGGACTTGAAGACGCTGGCAAAAATCGGAACCGTGAAGGCCGGGAAGGATCCGGATTCATTCACGTACGATCCGGTCACCAAGCGCGTCTTCGTTATGAACAGCAGCAGCGCCAACGCGACGGCCATCAACGCCAAGGAGGGCACGGTCGCTGGAACGGTGGCGCTCGGCGGGCAGCCGGAAGCGGCAGTGTCCGACGGCAAGGGCAAGGTGTACGTCAATCTCACGGACAAGGATGAAATCGCCGAAGTCGACGCGGAAACCATGAAAGTGACGCACCACTGGCCGCTGGCTCCGGGCACCGGCCCATCCGGGTTGGCCATGGACCGCAAGAACCGCCGTCTCTTTTCGGCGTGCGATAACCAGAAAATGATCGTCATGAACGCCGACACGGGGAAGGTGGTCGCGGCGCTGCGCACCGGCGCGGGAACGGACGGCGCGGGATTCGACCCGGAGAGCGGGAACGCATTTGCCTCCGCCGGCGGAGCGGGAACGCTGACCATCATTCACGAAGATTCGCCGGAAAGTTTCAAGGTGCTGGAAGAGATGGACACCCAATCGGGCGCGCGCACGATGACCGTGGATTCCAAGACGCACAATGTGCTGGTGGTCACTGCGCGGCACGGCCACGGCGCGACTCACAATCTGGTCTTGCCGGACACGTTCGTCGTGCTGGTCATTGGGAAATGACCGTGCGCGAGTAGGCTGAACGTGAGTCAATCTCCGGATCAAGCTCCGGATCAAAGAACATCAAGTAGGTCCAACGCCAGGAAGTGGAAATACTTTTCCCCAGGGCCTCTGCGTTAAACGCCATCTCTCCCGCACGAACCGGCTTTTAACGCAGAGGACGCACTTCGCCAGCCTGTTCCCCAGTTCCTATCCTCATTTTGTACTTCCGTACAGTAGTTCCAGGCGGCGCGCACGCGCATAGTTCCCCAAGACGAGCCGGTGCGGGAACGCCGCCCGCTCGTTCTCCATTCCTATGCACATGCTGAAGAACTTCACCTTCCGGCGATCCATGCCCGTTATTTTTATTCTGGCAACTGCAGTGATGTCCGGATGCACCGGCACGACAAAGAACTCCCCGGCTTCCAATTCAAATCCTGGAAATTCCGGCAACCCGCCTTCGGGATCGGGCGTGACGGTCATGATTTCTCCCGCCACTGCCAACGTGCGGGCCGGAGCGACGCAATCGTTCAGCGCCACGGTTTCGGGAAACTCGAATACCGCTGTTACCTGGCAGGTGAACGGCGTGGCGAACGGCAGCGCCGCCACCGGCACGATCAACTCCTCGGGCGCGTACACCGCGCCGGCCACGATTCCCAGCTCCAACACTGTGACGATTAGCGCCGTAAGCATGGCCGATGCCAACGCCACCGGCAGCAGCGACGTCACTTTGCAGAATCCGGTGCCGGTACTCGCCGGAATCGCGCCGGCCTCGGTTCCCGCCGGCGCCTTCGCGATTACGGTAAACGGTGGCGGATTTGTCGGCGGCGCGGAGGTGCTCCTCGCAGGCGCGCCGCTGGCAACAACTTTTGTGTCCGCGACCCAACTGACCGCGACCGGCACGCAAGCATCGGCGGGATCCTTCGCCGTTGCGGTGATGAATCCCAATCCCGGAAGCGCCACTTCGGCCTCGCAAACTCTGCAGGTCACCTCGACCACCGGGGGAGGCAACCCGCCGCCCAGTTGCAGCGCGATGGGCCTGGGGCAGAGCGCCAGCCTCAATGGATTTGTGCCGTTTCCCACGGACAATCTGTGGAACAAAGATATTTCTTCCGCGCCGGTCGATCCAAATTCCAGCGCGATCATTAATTTCATCGGCGCGGGAATCGGCCTGCATCCGGATTTCGGCGCAGGACTGTACAACGGCTCAAGCATCGGCATTCCTTATCTGGTGGTGGGATCTCAGCAGGGAATGTTGCCCGTGGTTTTCACAGCGTATGGAAGTGAGAGCGATCCCGGGCCGATGCCGATTCCCGTGAACGCGGAGATTGAAGGATATCCGGCGCCGGGAATCGGCGACCGTCACGTCCTGGTGCTCGACAATAACAACTGCTGGCTCTACGAACTGTACAATTCCTCTGCGAACGCCGCCAGCTGGAACGCGGATTCCGCCGCCGTGTGGGATTTGACCACCGACGAACAGCGCCCCTACACCTGGACATCCGCCGACGCAGCGGGCTTGCCGATTTTCCCGGGACTTGCACGCTACGATGAAGTAGCGTCAGGCCACATCAATCATGCGCTGCGTTTCACGTTGCAATCGAGCCGCGCGGCATTCGTGCCGCCCGCTTCGCACTGGGCCGCGAATTCGTCGAACGCCAACGCGGCGCCCATGGGCATGCGCCTGCGCCTGAAGTCCAGCTTCGATATTTCGTCATTTTCCGCCGCCAACCAGGTGATTCTCACGGCGTTAAAAAAATACGGAATGATCATGGCCGACAATGGATCTTCGATGTACATCAGCGGCGCGCCCAACGATAGCTGGAACAACAGCGACCTGCACAATCTGGGAAGCGTCACCGCGTCGGATTTTGAGGTTGTCCAGATGAACCCAGTTTACACGGCGTCAAGTGTTCCGTCGGGAGCGAGTCCGGCCATCAGCAGTTTCACGGCCGGCGCGCAATCGGTTTCAGCGGGCGCGCCGGTAACATTGAACTGGACTGTCAGCGGGGCATCCTACCTGATCGTCTCGCCGGACGTGGGAGCCGTGCGCGGCACAAACATCATCGTTTCGCCGACGCAATCGACCACGTACACGCTGTACGCCGCCAACGCGTTCGGCCGGACCACGGCGACCGTCAGCATAACTGTTCACTGAGGATTGGTGCATTTCTTGCGGCGCAGTCTTCACAGCCCATGGACAGACTGCTGCATTTTGTCATTCTGAGCGAAGCGAAGAATCTCTCTTCGATTTAAGTCCGGGTGCTGGTTCCACCTTCAGTGCGTCATCGCATAAATCACGTAATTGACGCCCAGCCGCATGCCCAGGTCGGAAAACTTCTGCGGATAACTCGGAACGTTGGACCACTCCCACGAATCGCCAATATCGGAATTGAAAGAAATCGCCACCATCACTCGCCCATGGTCGTCGTAAATTCCGCGCCAGTGCGCATCCTTGCCGTCGAGCTTGTAGCCCGTGCGCAGGTGTTCGGCTCCCGTGACGCGGTACCGGTCGTCCAGGTCGAACATGGTGTGGAAAATTGGATCGTTGTTGGGAATTTCCACGATGGGACGGTCCGGAAACGCCTTTTTGATGCGCTCTTCAAACACCTGCCACTCGACGGTTCCGTGGAAATCGTCAGCCATGAAAAATCCGCCGCGCAGCAGATAATCGCGCAGCTTCAGCATCTGCTGATCGGTGGGTCCCCATTCGCCCACCTGCACCGCATATAAAAATGGCCAGTTGTAAACTTCGTCGCCGTTATCCAGATTCACGCACTCTTCGACCGAGCGCGTGTGAATGCGCGTCAGCCGGCGAACGGCCTGTGAGAAGGCGCGGTCAGCCGGCGGGTAATCCTGCGTCCAGAGCGAAAGTCCCAGTCGCCAGTCTCCGTCAAAGCGTCCGCGATAGCCGTCATTCCATCCCGGCGGATACATCATTCGCGCAAAGGCGAATTCAGTTTTTTCCTGATAATCAGGCGGGAGTGAAGCGACGCCGTATTCGACGGAGGGATATTCGCGGAACGGCGCCTGATAGGCGTAAGCGACTCCCGCCAGAGCGAACGCACAGCCGAGCAGCCACCAGGCCTTCACAAGTCGCATCGCCGGTTCCCTGAGGCGAGGATAACACGGGTGCGCGTGCCGAGGCACCTAGGTCAAGCGTAGCGCCCGCCTTCAGGCGGGCAGTTTCAGACGTAGTACAACCAACTCACTCGATTACCGCCCATGCTTCGCACTGCACCACCATCGCTCCCGCGAAGTGCTCATAAAACATGGTGTGGCGCGCCGGCCGTGATTCGGGATCGGGAAACATTGCCATCCATTCCTTGTTCACCTCGGCGCGAATCTCCGGCCGCTGGATCCACACGGTCACGCGGATCACATCCTCAGGCGTAGCTCCCGCGGCAGCGAGAACCGTGCGCAAATTTGCAAACATGTGGGCGCATTGCGCCCTGACGTCTTCCGGCATCTTGCCGGTGCTCGTGTCCGTTCCGGACACGCCGCCGGTGGCCACCACGTTTCCGATGCGCGAAACGGCGGGAATCGGATTGCCGTGCCCCAATCCCTCCACGTCGAACGATTTTCTTTTATTCATTTTTTACTCATCTTCTTTTAGCAGCGGCCGTGCGTTTCACTTTGCGCGAAGCCGGTCGCCGTGCTTTCCGGCCGCGAACGCGATGGGAATTCGGATGGATGAACAAAAGCCGCGCTATTATCATGTCAAAAATCGCTCCAAGGCAAACGCGCGCCAATTAATTCCCCAGAGGCTGAAGAATTCGCGCCTCCCATTCCTGCTAACGGAGTTATACTCCGCCGATCCGTCATTACCTTGGGAACTAACTTTGTGCGATGAAATTCGCGGGAGGACGATATGAAACTTAAAATCGCGGGATTGGCCTTCGGGTGCGCCATGGTGCTGGCTGGCGCGGCGCAAGCGCAAAATGTGCCGCAACAATTCGTCGTCAGCGGCAAAGCCGCCGAGCAGATCCAGGATTTCACAACCATAAATCTCGCCACCGCCGAGCACATCGCCACCGCGTGCGAAAAAGCAGCCACCGAACAGGGCGTGCAGATCAGCATCATGGTCCTCGATCACGAGGGCAATCACGTCTACATGGATCGCATGGACGGTCAGGGCTACCTGAACGTGATCACCGCGGATATGAAAGCGCGCACCGCGCTGCGGGAACGCGGGCCGAGCAAGATCGTTATGAACGGCGCGCTCCAGGATCCGCCGGAGGAATTCACGGACATTCAGATGGGCATGTTTGCGAATTCCGGCGGCCTTCCCATCGTGGTCAATAAACAGATGATTGGTGTGGTCGGCGTGGGCGGTTCGGCGCCGCACCCGCCGGTGTGGAGCGACGAGATTTGCGGGCACAAGGCGCTGGTCGAAGTGTTCGGCGCATCGGTACCCCCGCTGGTGGAGGATCTTCCGTCGCGTCAAGGCGGCAATCGCGGAGGCGCGCCGGTGGCAAAATTCGCCGCCGCGGCGCCGCCCAAAACGACTCTGAACGCCGAGTACGTAGTTGGCGGCAAAGGCGCCGCGAATGTTTTTGACGCCAACCAAATCTCGCTGGCGGCGGCCAAAAAAATCGCGCGTGTCTGCCGCGATTGGGCGGCGTCCAAAGGCGCCGCGATGTCCATGTACGTGATCGACAACGCCGGCGAATTCGTGCACGTGGAGCGAATGGACGGCGCAGTCTCCAACTACATGCGCAGCGCCTTCCTGAAAGCGGACACCGCGCTGAAAACCCGCCAGCCGACCTCCATCCGCGAAGCGCAGCTTAAGAACGATCCCGGAGGAGTCCCGCGTTCGGCCGTCTTCTTCAATCTCTACGGAGTTTCCGGTGGGCTCCCGATCGTGGTGGACGGCCAGATGATCGGCGCCCTTGGCGTGGCCGGCGTTGCAGGAGGGGCCGATGAGGCCTGCGCGATCGAAGGGCTGAAGGCCGAATTCGGCGATCATGTAACGCTGCCGGTCTATCCCGCCGCGTCCGCAGCGGCGCAGTAATCGGCAATCAAATTTTCCTTGGGGCTCAGGAGTACGGATGGCTTCCATCGTCGCGGGGATCGGTGCGTCACATTCCATCATGCTGATGGCCAGGCTCGAAGACTGGCCGAAATTCGCCCAGGTCGACAAGGAGCGCGCCAAGTTTTATTTCGACAAAGCGGGAAATCCTACGAGCTATGAAGCGCTGCTGACGATGGCTCCCTCGGGGCTCGATGAGATCCTGCTGCCGGAAGCCACGCGTGCCCGCTATGAACGTTGCCAGGTGGGCCTCGCCAAATTGCGCCACGCGCTTGGCCGCATTGAGCCGGACGCGATTGTGATTATCGGAGATGATCAGAAAGAAATGCTGCTCGATGACAATCTCCCCGCGTTTCTGATTTATTGGGGCAAGGAAATTGTCAACCGCCCGACGACCCGCACCGAACCCTGGGACTGGTACACCGACGCGCGCCGCCGCTATTACGAGCCGGCGGCCAAGGCGTTTCCCGTGGCGTCCGATCTGGGAGAACACCTGGTCCGCGCCTTGATGGCGGAAAATTTCGACGTCGCGCAATCCACGCGCCAGCCCGAGCATGTCGGTGAGGGCGAAGGCCACGCGTTCGCCTTTCCGCGCGAAGTGCTCATGCCCGACAAATCCCTGCCGATCGTGCCGGTGTGCATCAACGCGTACTATCCGCCGAACCAGCCTTCGGCGCAGCGCTGCTACGACTTCGGGCGCGCCCTCGCGTCCGCGGTAAAATCCTGGCCGAAGAGCGCGCGCGTCGCGTTCATCGCCACCGGCGGCCTGAGCCATTTTTGCCTGGACGAAGATTTCGACCGCAACCTGATCGCCGCGATGCAACAAAAAGACCCACATGCCATCGCGGCGGTTCCGCCGGCAAAATTGAAATCCGGCAGCGGAGAAATCCGCAACTGGATCGCTCTAGCAGGCGCGATGGAATCCTTGAATTTGAATTGGTCGGACTACGTTCCGTGCTATCGCTCGCCGGCGGGAACTGG
>Ga0070735_10002625_pt1 | contig 16161 bp, 17 predicted proteins | sample Coa_R1_FD_66443 | JGI IMG/M metagenome (GOLD analysis project Ga0070735, IMG submission 66443) | Surface soil microbial communities from Centralia Pennsylvania, which are recovering from an underground coalmine fire - Coalmine... | ecosystem: Environmental > Terrestrial > Soil > Unclassified ... | reverse complement strand
AGCAATCTTATGCCGCAAATTTTCTTGGGAAAAGGCCTTGATCCGGCTGTATTTCCGCCCCGACGGACCCCTGCCGCGTGTTGCGATCGAGAAGGAGATCGGCGTGACGCCGTATGACCTTGTTAAGCTTTCGATCAATTAACGATGTGCTGCAAGCTTGCATAAAGAGTTGGCAACTAGCGTGCGCCCCGGAATTTCACGCAAATTTTTTTTATCAGGGGTCAATAATGCACAACATCACCGACATCAAAATCTCTGCTGAAGCCGTTTCGGCCGTTGCGGCCGCGCGCAACATCCTCATCGTCAATACATTGGGGGTCGTGTGCGGTCTCGCTCTGGTCGTGTTTGCGTGCATCGCGACCGGCGGCCTCGACATGAGCGCCGGCTTCTTCTGATCGTATCTTAATTACATTCAAAAACGAAATCTCGGCGCGGAGGCTTCTCGCTTCCGCGCCGAATTCGTTTTGTCGGTAAGCCGGATGTTCGTGGAGCGCCGCTTCCAAAGTGTCAGCCGTGAGCAGGCGACTCGGGCGCTTACGGATCGAGCTCGGTGTCCCAATAGAGATAGTCGAGCCAGCTATCGTGCAGATAGTTCGGTGGGAACAGCCGCCCGTTGCGATGGAGCTGATGCACTGTCGGCGCGAACGGCTGCTGCTTCGGAAACATCCGCGCCTGCTGCGGCGTCAGATTTCCCTTTCGTAAGTTGCACGGCGAGCATGCGGCGACGACATTTTCCCACGTGGTCTGGCCGCCCTTGCTGCGCGGGATGATGTGATCGAAGGTGAGATCGTCGGCCGACAAACAGTATTGGCAAACGAAGCGATCGCGCAGGAAAACGTTGAAGCGGGTGAAGGCGGGATGCGTGGTCGGCTTGACGAAGGACTTCAGCGACACCACGCTGGGCAACTGGATCTCGAAGGTCGGGCTGCGGACAGCGCGATCGTAATGCTCGACGATGTTGACGCGGTCGAGAAACACCGCCTTGATCGCGTCCTGCCACGACCACAGCGAGAGCGGATAGTAACTCAGCGGCCGGAAATCCGCGTTCAACACCAACACCGGCCAACCGCCTTGCGAGACATGTGCGTTCAAGTAACGCTCCTGGCCTCCATCTAGCTGCGAAGCAGCATACACAGACATACTACATGCAGCGTGACGGGATTGTGAAGAGCATAGATGGGGTTGTCTGCTGTTCGCTTTATTGTGGCCGGATCGTGGAGGCACTGCCAAGATCGCCGCTGGGCCACGGAACGAGGTGCTGTTGACACGCTATGGACACGGCAAAATGAACACCAAGACCCCTTACCTCGAAGCGCCGCGGCGGCTTCGGGCCTTCGTCCGGGCCCACGAGACCAGCCTCGTCATTCTGGCGGCCCTGGTCGGCGCGGTCGGGGGATTGGTGGTCGCTGCCATGAGCGCGGCGGTGAATGAGCTTCACACCCTGCTCTTCAACATCAGTTCCGGGGATCGCCTTTCCAGCCAGATCTCGATCGATCCCATGCGCGCGCTGCTGGTGCCAAGCATTGGCGGGTTTCTGCTGGGAATAGCATTCCTGCTGCTGGCGCGCGTGCGGCCCGCGCGCGAAATCGACCCGATCGAGGCCAATGCGTTGCATGGTGGACGGATGTCGTTTCGCGGCAGCGTGATTGTGGCGCTGCAGACGATCTGGTCCAGCGGTGTCGGCGCTTCGGTCGGGCTCGAGGCCGGATACACCCAGCTTTCAAGCGGGCTTGCGGCCTCGCTCGGCCGTGGATTTCATCTGCGTCGCGCCGACCAGCGGCTGATGGTGGGATGCGGCACGGCGGCCGCGATCGCCGGCGCCTTCAACGCGCCGCTGGCTGGCGCGTTCTACGCCTTCGAACTCGTGCTCGGCGGCTATACGCCGGCGAGCCTCACGCCGGTCGGGGTTGCGTCCGTGGTCGGCTATTTCGTCGCCCACGCCTTTGCACCGCTGTCGCTCGGCGTCCCCTCGGGTCCGGTGGTCGGTATTGTCGTTGGACGCGATCTCGCGGTTGCCGCACTGCTCGGCGTGTTCGCCGCGCTGTTCGGGATAGCGATCATGCGCGGCGCGGGGCTGTGCGAAGCGCTGTTGTCGAAAATCATCGCCTGGCCGCCGCTGCGCCCTGCATTGGGCGGTCTCGCGGTGGGGCTCTTGGCGCTGCAGACACCACAGGTGTTGTCGTCAGGGCACGGCGCCCTGCACTTCAACGGCATTGTCACCATGCCGCTGGCGTTCATCGGCATGGTGTTCATCCTGAAAGCAACGGCGTCGGTGATCTCGCTCGGCTCCGGCTTTCGCGGCGGCCTGTTTTTCGCCACGCTCTTTCTCGGCGCCATCGGTGGCCGGCTCTTCGCCGAAGGCTTTGACGGCATCTTTCCGGGCCTGCGCCTCGAATCCAACATCTACGCCATCATCGGCATGAGCGCGTTGTCGGCTTCGGTAATCGGCGGGCCGCTGACGATGTCTTTCATCGCGCTGGAGTCGACCGGCGACCTCTGGCTCACCACCGCGGTGCTTGTTGCCGTGCTCATCTCGACCCAGATTACCCGCGAACTGTTCGGTTATTCCTTCGCAACCTGGCGGCTGCACCTGCGCGGCGAAACCATCCGCAGCGCCGCCGATGTCGGCTGGATCCGCGATCTCACCGTGCGGCGGCTGATGCGGCCCGATGTGCTGACGGTGAACGCCGCGACGTCGATCGCCGAGTTTCGCACCAAATTCCCGCCGGGATCGAAGACGCAGGTCGTCGCGGTCGACGATGCCGGCCATTATGCCGGAATGGTGTTCATATCGGATGCGCACGCTGCGGATATCGACGCCAAGAAGAACCTGAACAGCATCGTGCACTATCCCCGCGTCGTGCTGCATCCCGGCATGAATATCCGCGAGGCGATTGCGGCGTTCGACATGACGGAGGCTGAATCGCTCACCGTGGTCGAAAGCGGCGACCAGCGGCCGATCGGTATTTTGACAGAAGCGCATGCGATGCGGCGCTATGCGGAAGAATCCGAACGGCGGCGAAAAGAGGTCGTTGGCGATGTCTGACTTGTTCATTCGCCCGTTTGAACTGCGTCATTGGCGCAAATGGCTTTTCGCGATGGCGCTCGCCGTCGCCGCTTTCGGATCGGGCGGGCCGCTCGCCGCGCAATCCTATCCGGAGCGGCCCGTCACCATGATCGTGCCGTTCCCGGCGGGAGGCGCGACCGACACGCTGGCGCGATATCTCGGCGAAAACATGCGCCAGCTCCTCGGTCAGCCCATCATCATCGAAAATGTCGGCGGCGCTGCCGGGACGATCGGCGTCGGCCGCACGGTCCGTTCGCCCGCCGACGGCTACACGCTCTCGATCGGCACCTCGACCACGCATATGCTGACCGGCGGCCTCTATACGCTGCCGTTCGATCTGTTGAAGGATATCGAGCCCGTCATCTATATCGGCAGCGAGCCGCTGTTGCTCGCGGCGCGGAAGGATTTTCCGGCTGATAATTTGAAAGGCCTGATCGCTTACCTCAAAGCCAATCCCGCCAAGGCATCGGTGGGCATCGCAGGCGTCGGCGCACAAGGACATCTGGCAGGCATCGAGTTCCAGAAGATCACGGGTACAAGATTCACGTTCGTGCCCTATCGCGGCAACGCGCCGGCGATGCAGGATCTTTTGGCAGGGCAGATCGATTTCATGATGGAGCCGTCGTCCAACTTCAAATCGCTGATCGCAACCGGCAGCGTCAAGCCGATCGCGGTGACCGGCAAGGCGCGATTGCCGGCCTCGCCCAATATTCCGACGATCGAGGAGGCGGGCCTGCCGGGCTTTACCGCCTCGCTCTGGTACGCGCTCTGGGCGCCGAAGGATACGCCGAAGGACATCGTCGAGAAGCTGAACACGGCCTTGCGCGCGGTACTCGCTGACGCCACTGTCAAGAAGCGGCTCGACGATCTCGGCATCGAGATATCGCCGCGCGACCAGCAATCCCCGCAGGCGCTGCGGGCGTTTCAGAAGGCCGAGGCCGAGCGCTGGTGGCCGGTGATCAAGGCGTCCAACCTCAAGGCGGAGTAAGACTTAAAGCTTCTCCAGCTTCTGCAGGCAGCGCGCCCGGCCGACTTCCGCCGGCATCGGGGCGTCACCGAAGCTGGTTTTCCAGTTGGTCACGCCGACTTCGCCGACATAGATGTCGCCCTTTGAATCCAGCGCTACGCCGTGCGGGGCAAGGAATTTGCCGGCCTCGAGGCCCGGACCATGCTCGCCGCCGAGCCGCGCGACACGCTGGCCTTTGGAATCGACGATGGTCAGCCGTGGCCCGAGATTGGGCACCTTGAGATTGACCGGCATGCCCGGACCTAATTCGCCGATGATGAAGTTCGGCGACTTGCCGCCGCAGCAATGCAGCGCGCAGGGCCGATGCAGATTGTTCCACTGCGCCTCGTATTTGCCGTTGCCGTCGAACACCTGCACGCGGTGGTTCTCGCGGTCGGCGACATAGATCCAGCCGTCGGCGTCAGTCGAAATATTGTGGACGATGTTGAACTGGCCGGGGTCGCTGCCCGGTTCGCCCCAGCTTTTGATCAGTCGGCCGTCGGGCGTGTATTTGTGGACGCGGGCATTGCCGTAGCCATCGGAGACGTAGATCTCGCCTTTGGGCGAGAGCGCCGTGTGGGTGCAGCGATGGAACGGCTCACCGCTCATAAATGGCGCGGGCTTCTCCGGGATGCCGATGGTCAGCAGCACCTTGCCGTCGGTGGTGCATTTGCGCACGGTGTGGTCGCCGTCGTCCGTGCAATAGAGATTGTCCTGGGTGTCGATGTGTAATCCATGGGGACGGTGAAAGAGACCTTCGCCCCAGCTCCTGACGAAGTTGCCGGTGGAATCGAAGACGATCATCGGATGAGCGCCCCGATTGAAGACATAGACGCGATCCTTGCTGTCGACGGCCACGGAGGCGACATCTGACAACATCCAGCCGTCCGGCAGCTTTGCCCAGTTTTCCACGACGCGATAGCGATGTTCACCCGAGCCGAGGATGGCTGGCATAGAGTTCTCCGTTTCTTTCCCTCTCCCCCTGCGGGAGAGGGTGGATCGAATGAGCGCAGCTCATTCGAGACGGGTGAGGGGTTTCTTGTTGATCGAAGAAAGGCGCCCCCTCATCCGGCAGCCTTCGGCTGCCACCTTCTCCCGCAAGGGGAGAAGGGAAGAAAGCTAGCTCGACGCTCGCGGCAGAATGCCTTCCTCGATCGCCTTGATCTGCAACGCGAGATATTTCGAGTTGATGCGGCATTGCGCGAGGCTGCCGGCGATGAACCAGAGGCCATCCTGGCCGGTGCGCGTATACATGTTGCGCAGCTCCTGCCCGTCGCCAAAACCCCAGATTGGACCGGCGCGCGTGGCGATCTCCTCGCCGAACAATTGCTTCACCAGAACTTCCTGTGGCTTGTAGCCGGTCGCGAGCATGATGAGGTCGGCGGCAAGCAGATCGCCGTTCTTCATCCGCGCGCCTTCGGCGACGAAAGCGTCGATGTCGGCGAACTGTCGAAGCGCGATCTCGCGCCGTGCCACCAGATCCGAGCAGCCGACGTTGAAATAGTAGCCGCCGCCACGGGTAAGATATTTGAATTGCCAACCGGTATCATCCTCGCCGTAGTCGAGCTTGAAGCCGACCGCCTTCAGCCCATCGAGCAATTCCTTATCGAACGCCTTGGATTGCTCGGTGATCATCTGGTGCGACTTTCTCGCAAGCCGCAGCGGCATCGAGGCCGCGATCAGGTCGTTATCCTCCAGCGTGCCTTCGTTGTAGGCTGCATAAGCGAGCTGCGCCGAAGGTTCGATGTTGGTAATCAGCGTTGGGCTGCGCTGCACCAGCGTTACGTTTGCGCCGCTCGAATAAAGGTCCTGCGCGATGTCGTGACCGCTATTGCCGGTGCCGATCACGATCGCGCGCTTGCCCTTCCAGTTCTCGCCGTCGTCGTAGCGGCTGGAATGCAGCACCGAGCCGGCAAAATTCTTCAGCGTCGGGATGTCCGGGATGTTCGGAATGCCGCTGACGCCGGTCGCCATCACGACATGGCGCGGGTGCATCGTGCGCTTGCTGCCATCGGAACGCCGAAGCACCACCGACCAGCGGCCGGCCGCGACGTCATAGTCGCCGCTCTCCAGGGCAGTGCCGGTCCAGAAGTTCAGCTCCATGGCTTCGACGTAAGCTTCGAACCAGTTGGCGAGCTTGTCCTTGGGGATATAGACCGGCCAGTTCGGCGGAAACGGCATGTAGGGCAGGTGATTGACCTGCACCTGATTGTGCAGCGTCAGCGCGTGATAACGCTTGCGCCAGTTGTCGCCGATACGGTTCTCGCGGTCGACGATCAGCGCGTCGATGGAGAGCTGCTTCAAGCGCGCTGCGATCGAAAGCCCGGCCTGTCCGCCGCCGACCACGAGCACTGTCGGCTCGCGATCGTCGTAGGCCAGCGATGCCCGTCGCTGGTCGAGCCAGTTGGGTCCGCGAAAATCGCGCGAATAGGATTGGCCGCGCGGCCGCGCCGAGCCGACCGCCTCCTCAAATCCCTTCAATTCCTCGAGCGCGGTGAGCAGCGTCCACGCCTTCAGGCGATGGCCCTCATCGGCATCCGGAATCAGGCGGACAATGCCGTGGCCGCGGCCGTCATTGGTCTCAAAAGAAAAGATCGCTTCGATTGCCTCGGTGCCCGCGCGCTTGACGCGGCGCGGCGCGGCGCGCGCGGGATCGATCTTGAAGTGGCGAGGCGCCGTGCGACCGGCGAGAACGGGAAGTTCGTCCAGGATCGCTTCGATCCCGTTCAGCGTTTGCAGGTTCCAGCTCAGCGCCAACACGTCGCGCCAATAGCTGTCGGTATGGAGCAGCGGTCGAAGCACGCGGTCATTGGGATGTTCGAGCGCGCGCTCGAATTCCGTCAGCCAGTTTTCGACTGACGCTGAAATATCCTGGGTTCGATCGAGCATGCGTTGGCCTCGGCTCGGCCGTCTGTGCGGCGTTTCCTCTCGCAAAGGCTATACTGTTTGGGACCAGGTCAAAAGCGGCTTAGCCAATAAGCGACAGAATATGGCCCTGCGTAGCCGGAATACGCCCGTTCAGTGTGTCGAGATAATCGAACGGCCGCGGGCCCACGGCCGCCGACTTCGGCAGTTGTGTGCGCGACCTTTGCAGCCCACCTACGATCGTTTGGCAACAGGGACATTGCTTGAAGCTGCGTTCGAGGTTTCGCCTTCCCCGATCACGCCTTCGCGTTTCTTGAGCGCGCGATAGTAGCTCCACCACAAATGCGCCGCCGCGCCACGCATCGGCCGCCAGGGTTCCGCAAGGGGAATCATCTCCTTTGGCGTCGGCCGCGTCTTCAATCCGAGTCCGATCTTCACCGCCTCCTGCACGGCGAGGTCGCCGGCGGGCCACGCATCGCCATGGCCGAGGCAGAATAAAAGATACACGTCGGCGGTCCACGGGCCGATGCCGTGCAGCGAGATCAACGTATGATGCGCGGCGTCGGCGTCCTCGTTGGCGAGCACATCGAGATTGAGGCGTTCGGCCGCGATCTCGCGCGCGAGATTCTTCAAGGTCTTGATTTTCGCCGCTGACAGGCCGAGCCGGCCCAGGCGATCGGCGCGGGCGCGGCGAACCGCGTTGTCGTCGAACGGATCGAACGCTTTCGTGAGACGGGCCCAGATTGCTGAAGCGCTGGCGGTCGAAAGCTGCTGGCCGCAGACGATGTGCGCAAGGCCGACGAAGCCCGGCTCGCGCCGCCGCAGCGCCGGCATGCCGGCAACGGCGAAGACCGGCTGAAGGCGCGGGTCAAGTTTGAGAAGCGCGTGGATTGCGTCTTCGAGATCGGCCTGGCTGTTGAGGTGGAGGGTCATTCTGTGGGTCAACTCGCACGGTTCGTCATGCGCGGGCATAGCCGTTCGAAGAACGGCGTCGCTTCAGCTTGCCTGTGCCCGCGCATCCATCTCATATCGTAAAAAGGTATCCTTTAGGGATGGATTGCCGGGTCAAGCCCGGCAATGACAACGTGCGAGAGATCAATGCCGCCACCCGTTTTCCGTTTTGCGCCGTCTCCGAACGGCTATCTGCATCTCGGTCACGCCTTTTCGGCGCTGCTGAATGCCGATCTGGCGCGCGAGACCGGCGGCCGTTTCCTGCTGCGTATCGAGGATATCGACCCCGCGCGTTGCCGCGTCGAATTCGAGGCGGCGATTGGCGAAGACCTCGCCTGGCTCGGCCTGTCCTGGGAGAAGCCGGTCCGCCGCCAGTCGGAACATTTCGCGGAATACCGCGCCGCCCTTGAGGAGCTCACCGCACTCGGGCTTGTCTATCCGTCCTTCGAAAGCCGCACTGAGGTCGCCCGTCTCATCGCCGAGCGCGAGAAGGAGGCGCCATGGCCGCGCGACCCCGATGGCGCGCCGCTTTATCCGGGATCGGCGCGTTTGCTTTCGGCAGAGGAGCGGCAGCGATTGTTGAAATCCGGCGCCCCTTTCGCGCTACGGCTCGATATGGCGGCCGCGTGCGCCCGTGTGGGTAAGCTCTGCTGGACCGAGCGCGGTGAAGGTCCCGCAGGCGAGGCAGGAACGATCACGGCCGATCCCGCCGCATGGGGCGACGTCATCATCGCGCGCAAGGAGACGCCGACCAGCTATCACCTCAGTGTGGTGGTCGACGATGCGCTGCAAGGCACCACCGAGGTTGTGCGCGGACAGGACCTGTTCTGGGCCACCAGCGTCCACCGGCTGTTGCAGGAGCTGCTCGCCTTGCCGCAGCCCACCTTCCGGCACCATCGCCTTATTCGCGACGCGGCAGGGCAAAAGCTGTCGAAATCGACTGATGCCACCGGCCTTCGCGAATTGAGGGCCAGGGGCGTGACGGCGGCCGAGATTCGCCGCCGGATCGGTCTCGCCTGAACGCTTTACGCACATTGTTAGGGACGAATTCCGCTTCGGCGTGACTCTGTCCGCCCGGGCATGCCATGCTGAGACCAGCCAGGATTGGGGGAATCATGGCAACGAGTTCGCGCCTTCAGCGCAGTGAGCGGCGGTTGAAAAAGACCCGGCCGAAAAAGCGTAAGAGAGCTGCGGCAGCCGGCAGGCCGCGCCGGGCCGTTACAAGCGCGGCCAGCAAGAAGGCCGCCCCCGGCATGGTCGAGACGGCGCTCGCTACCTTCGCGCATGAGGTTCGCACGCCGCTAACCGGCATTCTGGCCATCAGCGATCTGCTCGCGACATCCGGCCTCGACGAGCGGGAGCGGCGCTGGGTCGACACCATCAAGGCGGGCGCCGAGCACCTGGCGAGCCTTGCGACGCTATTCGTCGATGCCGCCCGCAGCGGACGCTCCGGTTTTGGCGTCCGCCAGGATTTTTTCGATCTACGGACGCTCGCCCAAAGCATCGGCGATTCGCTGGCCGGCCGGGCGACCGCCAAGGGCCTGCAGGCGCGGATCGACATCTCCGACAAGCTGCCGAGGTTCGTCACCGGCGATCCCATTCGCCTGCGGGCGGCGCTGGAAAACCTGATCGACAACGCCACCAAGTTCACCGAACACGGCGGCGTCGCCCTGAGCGTGCGGCCGACCGGCGAGGCGAAGGGCAGGATCGCCATCGCCTTTGCGGTCTCCGACAGTGGCATCGGGCTCTCGGTGGCCGAAATCAAGCGGCTGTTCCGTCCGTTCTCGCAGGCCAATGTGAAGATCGCCGCCCGCTTCGGTGGCGCCGGGCTCGGCCTGTCGTCGGTGAAACAGCTCGCCCGCGCGATGGGCGGCGATATCGAGGTCGCGCCGCGACGCGGCGGCGGAGCGACGTTCACGCTTACGGTGATGCTGAGCCGCGCCGAGACCCCGCTGTCGTCCTCCAGCCGGGGCGCCGATCGTGCGCAGCGTCACGCGCGGGGTTTGCGCCTTCTCAGCGTCGAGGACAATCCGTTCGGCCGCGTCGTGCTCAATGCGGTCCTGACCGAGCTCGGCCATCAGGTGGAGTTCATCGGGCGCGGCGAAGATGCCGGCGAGCGCATCATGCAAGGCGGCTTTGATGCGGTCCTGATGGACATGGTGCTGCCGGGCATCGACGGCATCGAAGCGATCCGGCGGATTCGCGCGCTCGCGCCGCCGTTTGGTGGCATTGCCGTTATCGGCGTATCGGGCCGGAGCGACGACGAGGCGGCGGCGCGCGCGGCAGGCGCGGACGCCTTCCTGGTCAAGCCTGTCTCTCCGAGGGCCTTAGCGATTGCGCTGCTTGAAGTGACACGCCCCGCGGCAGCCGCGACTTGATGATCGCCGCGTTGAGCTCGCCGCCATAGACGAAGATCGCCGCGATAAAATAAAGGAACACCAGCGCGATGATCACCGAAGCGAGCCCCGCATACATCGTGACATAGTTGTTGGCGAAACGCGCCAGGTATTGTCCGAACACCGTGCCCGATATCAGCGAAGCGACCATGGTAAACACGATGCCGGGCAGGATCTGCAAAAAGCCCCTGCGCCCCGCAGGAAGCCAGGCGTGCAGGACGAACAGCGCGACAACCAGCGCCAGGATGGTGACGCCATAGCGTGCGATGTTGAGGAGCTTCTCGTTGCTTTCGACGATCAGTGGAATGTGACGCCGCGCCGCCTCGACGATCAGCGGCTCGAGCACGATCAGGAAGGCCATCGCAAGCGACGTGAAAACGGCGACCAGCGTATAGCCGATCGACTCCAGCCGCAGCCAGTACCATCGCCGCGGCTCGATCACCGAATAAGCGCGGTTCAGCGCGACGCGCAGCGCTTCGACGCCGTTGGAGGCAAAGTAGACCGCGAGCACCGCGCCAATGGTCAGGATGTCGCCGCGGGTCGTGGTGAGAACGTCGTGGATTTCGCCCGACAGCGTGTCGGCGACCTGCCGCGGCCATACCTGAAGCAGAAGCCCCGCCGCCTGGTCGGCAAGCTCCTTCGAGCCGAAGAAGCCCGCCACCGACGTCAGCACGATCAGGAACGGAAACAGCGCCATCAAGGTTGACAGGGCGATGTGGCTCGCAATCGCCCAGCCGTCATCGGCCAGAAACGTGTAGAAGGCGTCGAGGCTGACGTGAAAGATGTAGCGAATGAGCCGCACCGCGGACCCCAGTGAAGTTAACCAAGCCACCTTCTGATATTATGTCTGCAAAAGCCAGTGCTGCCCGGCGATGGCGCACAGGCGGCGACGATGTTATGTAGGAAAAATGGCTTCGTTTCTTGCTGCTTTTATCGTGCCCATCGCGGTGGCCGCGGTTGCGTTGGTGCTGCTGCTCGGTCTTCTCAACATGATGCGGGGCGGTTCGCCGAACCGTTCGCAGAAATTGATGCGACTACGGGTTTTGCTTCAGTTTGTCGCTATCGTCATCATCATGATCACCGTCTGGGCGATGGGGCGATAGGCCAGCGAGGGAGATTAAAGGCATGGTCGTCCTCAACCGCATCTATACGCGAACCGGCGATGACGGCACCACCGCGCTCGGCAGCGGCGAGCGCCGTCCGAAATACGATCTGCGCATCGCTGCCTACGGCACCGTTGATGAGACCAATGCCGCGATCGGCGTTGTCCGGCTGCATCTGGCCGATGCGCCGGAACTCGACGCGATGTTGGGGCTCGTTCAGAACGACTTGTTCGATCTCGGCGCCGATCTTGCCGTGCCACAGCGCGAGGGCAAGGCGGAGCGGCTGCGCGTGGTCGCGAGCCAGGTCGAACGGCTCGAGCGCGATATCGATCGCCTGAACGCCGACCTGAAGCCGTTGAACTCCTTCGTGCTGCCGGGTGGCACGCCGGCCGCCGCTTTCCTGCATCTGGCGCGCACCATTTGCCGCCGGGCGGAACGGATCATGGTGGAACTGGCAGCGCAGCCGGACGAGCCTGTCGGTGATACGGCCATCCAGTATATGAACCGCCTGTCCGACTTCCTGTTCATTGCCAGCCGCATGGCCAATCACAATGGCGCCGGAGACGTGTTGTGGGTGCCGGGCCAAAACCGGTAATGGTAAGTGGCGGTGGGCGGCCCCTGGCGGCTGGCGGATGTCAAATCCACTTGCACTAGTGCCCACTTTCCGAAGTTCGTGTTACATCGCAGCAACCACCGTTTACGAACTTCGGAAAGTCATGGGCACTAGCAAACTTATGATTCTAGTGCCGCTTTTTCTATTTGATGTTCCTGGATCGCATTCGCCGCTTGTACTTTAGGAACGTCAAATAGGCGGCACTAGCGTTGACCGGGGTGGGCCGGCGCTTTAGGTTCCGCGCCCTAAGCCTGAATACTGATGTTCCAGCGAAAGAGGGTCGATGAAGGTCCTGGTGCCTGTCAAGCGAGTGGTGGATTACAACGTCAAAGTCCGCGTCAAAAGCGATGGAACCGGCGTTGAATTGGCCAACGTGAAGATGTCGATGAATCCGTTCGATGAGATCGCCGTGGAAGAGGCCCTGCGCCTGAAAGAGGCTGGCAAGGCCACCGAAGTGGTGGTGGTTTCGATCGGGCCGGCACAGGCCGCCGAGACCATCCGGACCGGGCTCGCCATGGGCGCCGACCGCGGCATCCTGGTCAAGGCCGAGGGCAATGTCGAACCGCTGGCGGTGGCCAAGATCCTGAAAGCCGTGGCCGACGAGGAGAAGCCGGGGCTTGTGATTCTCGGCAAGCAGGCGATCGACGACGACAGTAACCAGACCGGACAGATGCTTGCAGCCTTGCTCGGCTGGTCGCAGGCGACCTTCGCCTCCAAGCTCGAGGTCGACGGTTCCGATTTCAAGGTGACGCGCGAGGTCGACGGCGGCCTCCAGACCGTGAAACTCAAGGGCCCGGCCATCGTTACCACCGACCTGCGGCTGAACGAGCCGCGCTATGCGAGCCTGCCGAACATCATGAAGGCCAAGAAGAAGCCGATCGCCGACAAGAGCGCGGCGGATTACGGCGTCGACCTGACGCCGCATCTCGAAATTCTCAAGACGTCCGAACCGCCCGGCCGCAAGGGTGGCGTCAAGGTCAAGGACGTCGCCGAACTCGTGTCGAAGCTCAAGACCGAAGCGGGGGTGCTGTAATGACCACGCTTTTGATGGCCGAACACGACAACGCATCGATCAAGGATGCGACCCACAAGGCGCTCACCGCGGCGCTCGCCCTTGGCGGCGACGTGCATGTGCTGGTGGCCGGCGAGAACGCCAAGGCGGCCGCGGATGCAGCAGCGAAGCTCTCCGGCGTCAAGAAGGTCCTGCTCGCCGACAATGCGGCGTATGCGCATGACCTGGCCGAGCCTCTTGCCGCACTGATCGTATCGGTTGCGGGGGGCTATGACGCCTTCGTTGCGCCGGCGACCTCGCGCTTCAAGAACGTCATGCCGCGCCTTGCCGCACTGCTCGACGTGATGCAGGTCTCTGAAATCATCAAGGTGGTGTCGCCCGATACGTTCGAGCGGCCGATCTATGCCGGTAACGCCATCCAGACCGTCAAGTCGAAGGACGCCAAGAAGGTCATCACGGTGCGGACCTCGACCTTTGCCGCCACCGGGGATGGTGGAAGCGCTGCCGTGGAGACTGCGTCGGCCGCAGCAGATCCCGCTCTTTCCAGCTTCGTCGGCGAGGAAGTCGCCAAGAGCGACCGTCCTGAACTGACCTCGGCGAAGATCATCGTGTCCGGTGGCCGGGCGATGCAGAGCCGCGAGAATTTTACCAAATATATCGAGCCGCTGGCCGACAAGCTCGGTGCCGCCGTCGGTGCCTCGCGCGCCGCGGTCGATGCCGGCTATGCGCCGAACGACTGGCAGGTGGGCCAGACCGGCAAGGTGGTGGCGCCGGAGCTTTATGTCGCGATCGGCATTTCAGGCGCCATTCAGCATCTCGCCGGTATGAAGGATTCCAAGGTCATCGTGGCGATCAACAAGGACGAGGATGCGCCGATCTTCCAGGTTGCCGATTACGGCCTGGTCGCGGATTTGTATCAGGTGGTTCCAGAGCTGACCGAAGCGATCGGCAAGCTCGGAAAGTAGATGCGATAGCGGCGGGGCGCGCCGCTTGATTGAGATGTCGGGATGGCGGTCATGATAAAAAAAATTGGCGTGATCGGTTCGGGCCAGATGGGCAACGGCATCGCTCACGTCTCGGCATTGGCCGGCTTCGACGTGGTGATGAACGATCTTTCTTCCGACCGCTTGAAGTCGGGCATGGCGACGATCAACGGCAACCTGTCGCGCCAGGTTGCCAAGAAGGCCATCACTGACGACGCCCGCAAGGCGGCGCTGGACCGCATCGTCCCCTCGGAATCCATGGATAGCCTCGCCGACTGCGACCTCGTCATCGAGAGCGCGGTCGAAAAGGAAGACGTCAAGCGCAAGATCTTCCAGGAGGTCTGTACGCTTTTGAAGCCCAGCGCCATCGTCGCTTCCAACACCTCCTCGATTTCGATCACGCGGCTCGCCGCCTCGACCGACCGGCCGGAACGCTTCATCGGCATTCATTTCATGAATCCGGTGCCGCTCATGGAACTGGTCGAATTGATCCGCGGCATTGCCACGGACGATGCGACCTTCGATACCGCCAGGGAATTCGTCACCAAGCTCGGCAAGCAGGTGGCGGTGTCCGAAGATTTTCCAGCGTTCATCGTCAATCGGATTCTGCTGCCGATGATCAACGAGGCGATCTATACCCTCTATGAGGGTGTCGGAAACGTCGAGGCGATCGATGCGGCGATGAAGCTCGGCGCCCATCATCCGATGGGACCGCTGGAACTCGCCGATTTCATCGGCCTCGATACCTGCCTGTCGATCATGCAAGTCCTTCACGAAGGCCTGGCCGACTCGAAATACCGTCCATGCCCTCTGCTCGTGAAATACGTCGAGGCCGGCTGGCTGGGGCGCAAAACCCAACGCGGCTTCTACGATTATCGCGGCGACAAGCCGGTTCCGACGCGCTGATTCGGTACGATCTCCAGTTTTTGTTAACCCTTGCCAGATAGCGTCCCCTCCGACAGGAGTGACGCGTATGGACGTTGCAAGCTTGGCCTTGAGTCTGATTTCGCTGCAGGCGGGCAATACCCAGCAGCAGATCGCAACCTCAGTCCTGAAATCGAACCTCGACGCCGAGAAAAACTCGGTTCTGACCCTCCTCGGCGGTTCGCCCTCTCTCGCCAATGTCGGCGCGGGCATCGGCGGTAACCTCAACATCTCGGCCTGACGCCTGTCCCAGCGGGCCTGATCCGCTGATTTCTCGGAGCTTGCGGCATTGCCCGCTATCGCCGCATGCGATAGCGAAAGGCCCGCCTCACGCTTTCAGCAGGGACAGCAAATGAAATTCGCAACGTTCAAGATCAACGGCGCCACCAGCTGGGGCCTCATCGAAGGCAACGACGTGGTCGATGTCGGCGCCGCCTTGCGCGGCCGGTTTGCCGATCTGAAAGCGGCCATTGCGGCTGATGCCCTCAAGGAAGCCGCCGGCGCCGCAGCCAAGGCTGCGCGGCATCCGCTCGCCAGCATCACTTGGCTGCCGGTGATCCCCAACCCGGACAAGATCCTCTGCATCGGCCTCAACTACGAGACCCATCGCAAGGAGACCGGCCGCGACGAAGTCGCCAATCCCACCGTGTTCGGCCGTTTCGCTAACAGTCAGACCGGGCATCTTGCCAACATCGTCCGGCCGAAAGTGTCGACCGACCTCGACTACGAGGGCGAACTCGCGGTCGTCATCGGCAAGCCTGGCCGCTACATCTCACGTAAGGATTCGTGGGGCCATATCGCAGGATATGCCTGTTACAACGAGGGCAGCGTGCGCGATTATCAGCGCCACACCCACCAGTTCACGCCGGGCAAGAACTTTCCGGATACTGGCGCCTTTGGCCCCTGGATGGTCACCCCCGACGAGGCCGGCGAGCTCGGACCGCTCCGGCTGCAAACCCGGCTCAACGGCGAGGTGGTTCAGGATGCCCTCATCAGCCAGATGATTTTCGATATCCCGCGCCAGATCGAATACTGCTCGGCCTTCACGCGGCTCGAGCCGGGCGACGTGATCGTCACCGGCACGCCAGGCGGCGTCGGCTCCCGCCGCACCCCGCCTTTGTGGATGAAGCCGGGCGATGTGGTCGAGGTCGAGATCGACCGGATTGGCCTGTTGCGCAACACCGTCGTGGACGAGGCGTAAGGACCCAAACGGGCTCCGTCAGGAGCCTGTTGCGGTCGCA
>Ga0070735_10002624_pt1 | contig 16162 bp, 11 predicted proteins | sample Coa_R1_FD_66443 | JGI IMG/M metagenome (GOLD analysis project Ga0070735, IMG submission 66443) | Surface soil microbial communities from Centralia Pennsylvania, which are recovering from an underground coalmine fire - Coalmine... | ecosystem: Environmental > Terrestrial > Soil > Unclassified ... | reverse complement strand
TAGCTCTTCCCTGCTGAGGGGACTATTTCGGCGGTTTGGCGCTGACCCGGCTGGCGTGTTCCTGCGCAAACGCAGCGATACCGCGAGACAACGTTTCCGCCAGGTTTTGGCGTTGGGTTGGGTCGAGCAGCGGGCTTTCATTCGTGAACGGAATCTCCACGACAATGCCGGGAATCTGAATATCGTTCAGCACGGCGAGCACAGGTTGCGCCGAGGAGCGCGCCAGGCTCGCCTCACCCTTTGAGGCGAATTGCTGAGCGAGCGCATCCTGAACCTTACCAGCGAGCGATTGCGAATAGTCTCCTGCATCTCGGGTTGCTGGTCCGGCGGATCTTTTTCCAGAACTACTGCCGGAATAGAAGACCTGCGGGCCTTGACCGTCGGCGAGTGAATCGGCGTGGATCGAAATGAATAAATCGGCCGCGGATTCGTTGGCTACGGCGCCACGGTGTTGGATCGAAGGATTTTGATCATCGCTTCGCGTGTAACTCACTTCGGTTCCGGGGAGCTCGTCTTCGAGCAGTTGTCCCAAGCGTAGCGCAACTTCCAAGCAAACACTCTTTTCCAGCAGGCCGTTCGGCCCATGAGCGCCGGAGTCGGAGCCGCCGTGTCCCGGATCGATGACAATTTTCAGAGTCTTGGTGGTTGCGTCACTCGATGTTGTGCCGCTTGGTGGGTCTCCAACTGGAGTGGTGTGTTGTACGCCCGTCGTCGTCGCCGGTGTTCCGGCTCCGGTCCGAACTGGTCGAGGTTCGTTGGGCGAAGCTGCGGAGCCGGCAACAGGTTGAATTTTTTGCAGTAGCGATTGGCGCACATCCGCTGGGGCTGCGAGGAACGCCAAAATGAACAATGTTGCGAGTACGACGGACCATGCGAGCCAGCGGTGTGACTTGTGCGGGACCGGTGGCGGCATGAAATCGTGGTAATTCGATGAAACTTGCGGCAGCGGAATCGGGGCAGGCGGCTCAGACGAGGCCGGCGTGGGTGTAGGAATGGCATTTTCAACTGGAACCGGCGGCGCAGGTTCCACATGAGGCGGTGGTGCAGGAGAAGCGAGACCCGAAGGCGAGTGCTGAGGTATAGGCGGTTGCCGCTGAGGAGAAGCTTGAGCAAGCGGATTAGCAGGAGATTCCGGATGTGGCTGGCTTGCGATGCGAGAGCGCTGAAGCTCGTCGGCCGTAACACCTAGTCCGCGATTCGATTTTTCAACGATTGCCGCAGTGACGACCAACGCTTTGTCGGCAGCGGCTTGCTCGAGCGCCGCATGGCAAACGCGGTTTATATTGCGTGGAATGCCTCTGGTGCGGCGGTAGACGGCGGCGAAGGCAGCCGGATCGAAAAGATCGTCGCCGTTGTGGCCCGCGAGCTTGAGGCGGTGGCGAATGTAAGAGGCGGTTTCCTCAAACGAGAGGGCCTCGAGCGAGGCGGTGACGGTCACGCGCTGCAAGAGCTGCGATAACTCGGGCTGCTTCAGTTTGGTTGCAAGCTCGGATTGTCCCGCCAAAACGATCTGGAGCAGTTTGCTATGCGCCGTTTCAAAATTTGAGAGGAGGCGAATCGTCTCGAGAACAGCTTTGCTCAAATTTTGTGACTCATCGACGATCAGGACGAACTGTTTGCCCTGCACCATCTCGTTGAAGAGAATTTCATTCAGTCGCCGGTGCATGGCAACCAAGCCCATACCGTCAGGATTTACACCGACCTCATGGAGGAGATACTGCATGAATTCCAGGGAATTGCACTGGGTCTGAAAGAGGTAAGCGGTGCGAGTCGTTTGAGGCATCTGCTCGATGAGCTGATAGAGCAGAGTTGTCTTTCCCATTCCAGGTTCGGCAATCAACGTCATGAAACCACGCCCACCGAGAATGCCGTTGCGGAGCGAGTCTAGGGCTTGAAGATGGGTAGGGCTCGGATACAGATAGGCGGGATCCGGCGTGACGCCGAATGGTTCATCCCAAAGTTTGAAGAATTCGAGATACATAGAATCGCGATCACCGGTGTCGTGGGAAGATTCCCTGGACGTCGGCATGGCGTATGTCCCTAATTTTAGAGGTTTTGCAGGCCGCGTGCACCCCAGAAGGGGCGACGCAAGGAGAACAAATCAACGGGTGGAGCTGGAGGCAAGCACAGAAGAGGGTGGAGTCAAACCGCTGTGCTCTTTTTCGAGTGATTCGTTGCGAGCACGCCGGCTCAATGCGAAAAGTATGACCCAATTTAGCACCGCTAGCGAACCGTCCGTTAATAGACTCGCCCATGCAGCGCCGTGCCAGGAATAACGAGGAATGAGGTAGAGGTTCAAACCAAAATTGCCGGCCGCTGCGAACGCCTGAGAAAAAAGACGGAACTTCTGAAAGCCCGCGCCGGTAATGGCGTCGCCGGCACTCATGTGGAAGCAGCGAAAAAGCGGAATCAAGCAAAGCCAACGGAGTGCTGAAGTACTCGCTGTGAAGTCGTGTCCCGCGATACGGGGCAGAAGCGGGGCGCAGGCGAACATTCCAGCGGCGCCCAAAGCGCCAAGCACGGCAGTTCGCTTTAGAAGCTTGCGTGCGAACAACTCGGTTGACTTGATGCCACTAACACCCTCGCGGAAGAATCTGGGAAACGCGGCGGCATGAATCGAGGTGATCGGGACGGTACAAATATTGACGACTCGATACGCCATCGAGTAAATGCCGTTCGCGACTGTCATGCCATAGTGACCAAGCATCACCTTATCCACATCGTTGTAGACAGTCGTCGTCGAACCAGAAATGGCGTAGACAAAACCCTCGCCAACCCTTCGGAAAAACAGCTTCAGGGAGAATGTCGGGAATCCAAAATTCGATGTCACTTTGAAGATGGCGATCAGACAGGCGGCAATCGATACCGACAGCGAAGCGACGGCCCATGTCCACGCTGTCGCGCGGTGCACCAACAAAACCATCGAAGCGGCAAGAAGCATCCGCAGCAAGTTTGTGAGAAAGTTCAATCCCGCGGTAATGCGCATGCGTTCGAATGTCTGGAATACTTGGGCAGCGGCACTAGTGAGTTGACTGCACAAGCAGTCGCCAATCGCCAAAATCACAAGGATGGAAACGGCCTGCGGGCCCAGGAACCATTTTCCTGTGACGCGGAGCCCAACAACCACGACGGTGCCAACAATCGTGGCAGACAGCAGAACATTGCCCCAATACTCGCGAAATTTCGAATGATCAGGACTGACGTAGCGGAGAAACAAAATGCCAGCGCCCATGCCGCTGTACTGGCTGAAAATATTGACTAGCGCGGCCGCGCCGGCGAGTACGCCATATTCCGTGCTACCCAGCAAACGCGCAAGCAGCACAAAGTATGCCGCTTGAACGCCAAACGACGCCACTTGACCGCCGAGCATCCAGCCAGCGTTGGTGGCGAGCCTGCTTGCGCGGAGTTTGGCTACAGCGTCAAACCCACTCTGAAAAAGTCGTTTCTTGTTTGGTTCGGCTGAATTCATGCAGTGCTAGACAATAGTTGAATACATTACTTCCGTGATGTTTGCACCTAATTTAGTGACGAATTGACCTAAGAGGTCAGGAGGCGAATCAAGCTGCGTCAGCGGCTGGGGCTTTCACGCCCGGTGAGGTGGGCTTGCGCGAGCGAAGTCGTAACATCGGTTGTTCCACAAGCCGATACGATACGTAAGCCATCACGAACGTGAGAAGCAAACGAGCGGGCAGGTTGTTGAGGGGGCCATCGAAAACCAAGAATGGTTGCTGCCAGAGGTATAGCGAATAACTTAGTAGACCGATCCAGACGACAGGGGCACTGTTTAAAATGGCGCCCTTGCGTTCAATCGCCGCACAGGTGATCAACGCCAAGAGGCAAGGGACCGCGCCCCAGAGCAGAACAAGATGAGCGCGATAGAGTTCACCGGCGATCAGGATGGTTGCGACGACTAGCGCCAAAAACGACGTTGTGGCCATGAGGTATTTGCGAACGAAACTACGCACGTCGTGTTGATAGAACGCTAGCAGGCACCCGGCTGCGATGGAGTCCGCAATCGCAGGCGCGCAATGGAAAAATTCCGCGTAGCCATCCCTGTATAGCACCAGTCGAACCACAGGACTCAGCGCAAGAATCACCCAGCAGTATCGCCTAGCATTCCGGAGCCCTGTCGCGAAAACGAGCGGCCACAAAAGGTAAAACTGTTCTTCCACCGAAAGCGACCAAAGATGTTGCAGCGGCTTGTACGCCTCACCCGAAAAATAAGTCGTCGTAAAGGTGAGTGCGTACAAAGACTGAACGAAGGTCGGGTGGCCAAGTATCAGAATTACGGCGATATAAAACAATGAGGCGGGCAGAATACGCACGGCTCGCCTGCGATAGAAGCCACCTAAATCGATGCGAGATGTCTTGAGATACTCACGCTGAAGCAGTGTCGTGATCAAGAAGCCGGAAATGACGAAGAATACGGTGACGCCGAAATAGCCCAGCGTCGCGAACAAATAACGCAGGAGGCGACTGTCGAGGAAGGCTCCGCCAAAATGACCAGCGGCGTGGGACAAAATTACCGCCACAATAGACAGCGCGCGCAGACCGTCCAGTGACGCAATTCGATTGGAAGTATTGCCTGACATGCCGAAACCCAGTGTCGAAAAATCTACCGGACGACAGTTTGCGAATCCGAACTTCGCAATCGCGCGGCGAAAAGCATCGAGCCTTCGGGGGTGAAGTGGCTGTTGTCGGATTGTAACGGTGCTCGTTCAGCGTATTCGACGCAATGCCGGTCGTTGCACAAAATCTTGAAGAATGAGACGTAGGATATGCCGAGCTCGGTGCTCATGCTGCGCATCTCGTCGTCGAGCCGTTCGAACTCATCGAGTCGGTGCTGGTCTGGAAAATCCGGGTTTTTCAGTTGAATGGACCTTGCGAGGAGACGCGGGAAAGAGGAATCATACTGAACCATTGGGCCGAACAGCACGACATTTATGTTGCGGCTCTTGAGCCAGGTGAGCGTTTCTCTCAGGCGACCCAAGTCGGCCTTGACCCACCGACCCGCGATCAGCACCTGGTCCACCTGATGCTTTTGCAGAAAATCGGAATAGATTTCGTCCATCAATTGCACGCAGTTCGGATTTGATCGGGGTGCTTGCTCCAGCGTGGGCAGACATCCAGAGGCGGTCGCTTGCATGAAATTTGTATTTTTGTACGTGTTCGACAGGCCCCACCAAAGCTGCGCGGCGTGACTGTCTCCAATCAGGAGCACATTGCGTTCGTCGGTACGCTCGGCAAGGCAAGTTGCAGCATCGAAGTCCGTTCCTCTGTTCCCCGATGTAATGAAACATTTGCCTTGGCGGTATTCGCCCTGAGCGTTGTAGTCGAGATACTGAGCCACGCGAACCGCTTCCTTGGAGTAGCGATTGGGGAAACCACCGGTTTCCAAGATCAACAAAGCTAATGCGGAGACGACAGCCATGCAGACTCCGGCAGCAGTGAAAAGAACGCGACGTGGAATCGGCGGATGATTGCGGCGAAATGGTTCTTCGACAAACCTCCACGACAGATAAGAAATGGCCAAAGCGGCAGCAAAGATTGCAGCTTGCGTGGCGTGAGCAGAAGCACCGTTAATCAGCAGAGTCCCCAATCGCTGAAAGACCAGGATCGGCCAGTGCCAGAGATAGAGCGAGTACGAAATCAGCCCCAGACCAACCATGGGTTTTGTCGATAAAACCCGTCCGACGACGGTAGTTGAGCCGGCCCCGGCTGCGATGATCAAGGCTGTGCCGAGGCAAGGGAGCAGCGCGGAGGCGCCGGGAAAGGGTGTTTTGGGCGAGTAAAAGAGGCCCGCTATGAGGATTAAGGCCAAGCCAAACGCAGCCGCGAGTTCGCGGGACCACGCTTTTTCGAACTTGGGAAATAACTTCAGATAGAGGAGCGTACCGAGGAGAAGCTCCCAGGCACGGCCGAAGGGTAGATAAAACGCAGACGACGGGCTAACAAACGCCTGGATTGAACCGACAATAAGAGAAGCGATGGTCAGCAGAATTACGGAAAGCTTGAGTTTTTTCGGCGCCCACCGATGAATCGCCATGATCAAAAGAGGGAAAACAAGATAGAACTGCTCTTCGACAGCGAGCGACCAGGTATGGAGCAGCGGCTGGGTTTCTGACGAAGTATCGAAATAGCCCGATTTGGCCCAGAAAAAGATGTTGGCTGAGGAAAAAGCCGCAGAGAGCAACGATTTGGCGAATTCCTTTGTCTCCGAAGGCAGCAAATAGAAATACGCCAACACGACGGTGCAGCACATCATGAACAGCAAAGCCGGTCCAATGCGGCGGATACGTCTCTCGTAAAATCGGCCGATCGAGAACTTGCCGGATTGCACTTCCGAAAGAATGATTGCGCTGATCAAAAAACCAGAGATCACGAAGAAGACATCCACACCAATGAATCCGCCGCGCACACTTCGGATTCCGAGGTGATACAAGACGACCAGAATCACGGCGACTCCGCGCAATCCGTTGATGTCGGCGCGATAGCCGATACTTGCGGCGCGATGCTGTTCAGCTGGAGGGGTCATCTAATTTTTTGAAACTTACTTCGACGCGAGCGCTTGTTGAATGGCTCGTTCGACCAAAGGCTGCATGATTGCGTAGCCTGCTTCGTTGGGATGCAAGCCGTCCAGGGACAGGTCCTTCGACAGGACGCCATGGTTATCGAGCATATGGCTGTAGTAATCCACATAAGTGCAACCCGTGCGAGCGCAAAACTCTTTCATCCAGGAATTAATCTGCACTATGTCGGCCGTGCGTCGCGTACCCGTTCGTGGCTTCACGTAGTCATTTACTGGAAGAATTGAACAGAGAACCACTTTGATGCTATTCGCATGCGCAAGCTCCGCGATCGACGCCAAGTAGCCTTCGACCTCAGGTACGGTCTCGGGGCCGTTGACCGCACCCAAGTCATTCGTGCCGGCGAGGACCACGACCACAGCAGCTTTGAGATTGATCACATCTTGCCTGAACCGAAGCAACATTTGTGGAGTAGTTTGGCCGCTAATCCCGCGATCAACGTACGATTTGTCTTGGTTGTTTACAAAAAAATCTTTCGACTTCTGGATCCAAAAGTCTGTGATCGAATCTCCTAGGAAGACGACGCGCATTTGACCTGAGGTTGGAAGAGACAGACGGGCATTCGCATTTTTGTAGTGACTGAGCTCGGGCCAATCCAGCAAGAGTCGTTGCATTCTGGCGATGTCGTCAGGCGAAAGGTTCGTCGGAGACTGACTTGCACACAACCCAAGCCCAGTCATTGCGGCGGTGAGAACAGCGACGAGTGAAACAACGCGCCAACTCGATTTGATGTTAGCCGTCATGCCGTGCCCTCGGTCCCGCCCGAGTTCGCGAGAGCGATAGCCGCGGTAGTCCCGGCGTGTACTCCCGAAAGCGTTTTGCCAGACGGGAAGTACCGTTTAAGACGCAGGATCGGCTCTTCCAGGAATCGCCAGGACAACTCCCCGACAAGGCACGTCATCGAGAGAACGACTGCCACTCGGAATATGCGAATTCCAAGGCTCGCACCAGGCCAAATCGAAATCACAAGGGACGCTACAATAAAGTGCGTCAAATATGCGCAGTAGCTAATCTTCCCGATGAATCGCAGCGCTGATTGACTCAACACACGGATCATAAAGGCCGAGCCCATCGAACCGAGCAGAACCGATGTCCACAACGCGGCTTCCACTGTTTTTGAAAGAAAGTGACTCCAGCCAATGAGATAGGAGAGGCCACCCACGACAACCGCAACGGCTGTCACCGACCAAGCGGTTCGCACAATTCTTTCACGCACCGGCTGACGGTCGGTCATCCAAATTGCAACGAGGCCGCCCATGGCCATCGCATCGAAGCGGCACAGAGGATTGATGTAGGGATCAAGTCCGAACTGCGGAAACAGAAAGCGAGCAATCGGCGCAACAATGATGACGCCGAAAAGCAGCCACTTAAGCGTGAAATTTGGCAGATTACGAACGATTAAGGGCCACGTCGTGTAGAACTGTTCTTCAACAGCGAGCGACCAAGTGATTCCTAGAGCTGGAGGTCCAAGCAAGGCTGCGTTTTTATAAACGATATTTTGTATGTAGAAAACGAAGAACGGCCAGCGCACACGGGTCTCATCAAACGTCAGCGCGTCTACCCGGTGATTCGTAATGAGGAAAAGAATTGCTAAGACCAAAAAATACAGCGGCCAAATTCGCAGCGCCCGGCGCGCGTAGAAACTTAGGTAGTACTTCGTTTTATTCCGGGCTTCCAGCAAGATTCGAGTGATCAGAAATCCCGACAAGACGAAGAACAATGTGACGCCCAGAGGCGGCAGCGGACCCAGTTTCGTCAATCCAAAGCCGACCCCAAAAACCAACATGTGGCCCAGCACGACGATTGCGATCGCGACTCCGCGAAGACCATCCAGCTGTGGCAAATGTTGAAGCTTATTTTGAGCCTGAGCCATCGTCAGAGAACAATCGGGGCCAGCTTGAAACTGCTCAAGGCAGGCTGAATGCATTTTGCGGGAACTGAATACGGGTATTGAACCAGCTTACTCGGTCGCTTGGACTCGATGGGCAACCAGGAGGATAGCTATCGATGCCTGTGTCACCGCGTGCAGGGAAGAATTACCATCGAGCTGGCATCGGTTCCAAAGCTGTTGCATTCGGCAGATAGACTTGCTGAGGAGCGCGCACGCTTCGCGCTTCATCGGCCAAGCCGACGCACGCAATAATTGTCATCATCCAGGGCAGGTTCGAAGGAGTCAGAACTGCGCCCGCCTCGATATTAGTGATCAATTCGAGGAATAAGAGCATCAGAAACCAACCAACACGCGGATTATAAAGCCCAGATCGAATCAATCGGATGCCTTGCCGCGCACCCTTGCCAAACATCAGGAACGCGAGAAAGATGCCGATGCACCCCACTTGGAGAGCCGTCTCAAGGATTCCGTTTTCCGCGTAGCCGATGGCCATCCAGTGTATGGTGAGGGCAACCACCATCGACTCGCCATTTTGTGGGATCCAAAAAGCCTCGAACCCGTATCCCAGCAAAGGCCGCTTTTTAAGGGAGTCGAAAGTGGCAGCATAGATGTCAGTGCGGCCGGTCATCGTGGGATCTTTGCCGATCCCAATCATCAGCGAATCGAAATTCATCAAAGCCACGGAAACAATCGCGATGAGAACTATCGCGGATCCCGCGACAAGTACCAATCGTTCCTTTTCTCGAAATCGACGGTAGAGATACATCCACACAAAAAACGACAACGTGGCGATACAGACAAACCATGCTTCACGCGACTTGCTCATCACCGCAAGGAATATGAGCAAACACGAGTAAACGCCACGAAACCAAGGTCGCACACGCGCAAAGAGGACCGGCGTAAGGAGATACGTCATGTTGACGCCCAGCGCGTTTTTGTGACTCGTAATTCCGCGCCATTCCCCGAGACCACTGATTTGCGTGATGCCATATTGAGGTAAGAACACAATGAACGCCAAGCTCGTTATCGCAGCGATAGTTCCGACGAACATCCACAGGTCCATCAAGCTTTCCGTTGTGAAAGCTTCGTAGAGATAGACCGCGAAAAACGTGCTCATGCCCAATTCGATCGCCGCACGAAAAGACAAAACAGGTGATGCGGACCAAGTTGCACTCAGGGCGCACCACATAAGGGGGGCAACCACGAGTGGATTGTTGAGGAACCCTCGCCATGCTACCCGGTGACCGACGAAAAACAGGATCAACATGAAGAGATAGAAAACGATTACAAGCGGCCGGATTCCCTCGGCCGTCTGCGTGAGATGTGCGTTTTGAGCAGAGATCGCGTCGGTCGTCCGCGTAGTAAACGAAAAGCTTCCGTTCGAAAAAAAGAACAACAACGGAAGAAGCAAGAGCCAGGAAGACACCTTGGAATACACCGGCGTACAGGATTGAAGTTGCGGAGCGTCTAGCATTCTTTTGAGAATCTTACTTCTTTTCTACGGTGAATCAGATTGCAGGTTCGGTCAACTTGGTCATTCGTACTGCGCGATCGTCACGCTGTCGCGAATTTCCGATTTTTCGGCCCCAGGCGATGATTGGCTTTTCCATGATGTAGAACGAAGTTGCGGCCAGCGCGACGGTCATGATCGCATCGATCACGAAAAACATCGTCGACGGGATCGACGATGGCAACAAGTAGTGCATCAAAATTTTGACCGGCGCCTGGTACAAATAGCATCCGTAACTGATCGTTCCGATGAAAACGAACGGAGACAGAGACAAAAGCTTCGACGGCGCTGAAGCGGGCCTGAGTATCAGAAAGCTCAGCAAGCAAAACGAACCGAGGACGACCAGGGTATAACCCACGCTATTGAAGAGAACCGAATCTGCCGTGCGTCGAAATCGCGGCATCCATAGTTCGAGTGCGAAGAAAATGCCGAACGCTGCGACACAGGCTGGTCCCGCCCAACGCTTGAGGGCGGACGTCAGCCGGTCGTGCTCCAACAAGAGAGAAAGAAGTGCTCCCGCCGCCAGACCGTCGAGCCGGAAAGGCGTGAGCAGGAAGATAGGACTGTTCCAATTATGGTTGACGCCCCAATAGTTGTGAAAAACGAGCGTGGCGATCCCGCGAACTAAGGGAGAAAAAAGGACCACGCCCAAACTTACCTTGACGAGCGTGCTCCATTGCAATTTCTTTACGACGAACGGCCATGCGAAATAGAAATGCTCCTCGATCGCCAGCGACCAAAGCGCGCCGAGCGGGGCCAGCGCATAGGGTGTCAGTTCAACGATGTTGCTCGCGAACAGCAGATAACCGAGATACCCGATCTTGAAGTGCTGCACCGTGAACAACACGACGGTCACAACCGCCAGGAGCGGCGGAAGAATCCTTGTGACTCGTTTTGTGTAGAAGGATTGCCAATACGCCGGGTTGGCTGTATCGCGCCTCAGGATGCCGGTAATCAAGAATCCCGAGAGCACAAAAAAAATATCGACGCCGATCCAGCCACTGCGAATCAAGCTGTGGTGAAACGTGAAGACAAGCAGTACCGCGACGGCCCGCAGTCCGTCGAGCTGTGAAATGCGCGATGTCGAATGATTCAAATTCATTGTCGCTGCTGAGGTTCGAGAAGCTTCGCGTCTTGACTGAGCGAAAAGAAAGCGGGCCGCTGATGACCGGTTTCCTCGGTCGCCAGGCCTCTCCAGAATTCCTCAACCTGTTGTTGCGCTCTTTCCGGGTGAAAATCTTGCGCGCGCTGGATGCCTGCATCCATCATTCGATGTTGCAATTCCGTGTCATTCAGTACCCGCGAGAGCGCCGCCGCCATCGCCTCAATGTCTTTTGGATCGAAATAGATCGGAGCCGAACCGCCGACCTCTGGCAGTGATCCCGCGTTTGAAGATGCCACCGGTGTTCCTGAGGCCATTGCTTCGAGCAGGGGAATGCCGAATCCCTCCATAAAGGATGGCACTAGTATCATACGCGCTCGGCGGTATAGCTCTCGCAGTTCGGGATCTGTCACGTAGGGTTCGAAATCCACGAGGCGGCCGACGCCCAGGGTTGCGGCTTCGCGCGCGAATCGCTCCTTCGCATTGGAAAGTCCTACGATTCGCAGGCGGGCAGGGGACGAGGTTCCGGTTGAGGACACGTATCGCGAATAGGCCTGAAGCGCACCCGAGGTATTTTTGTGCGGGACGCTGGCTGTAACCATGAAAATGTAATTTTCCCGCTGATCGATGGGCCTACGTACCGCCGCGTCAAACCAGCTCGCACCGATACTGCATGGGATGACTCGAACTTTCGCGTCGGGAAAGCGGGCAAGAATCTGCTGTTTGGAATAATCCGAAACAGTGAGGACGACATGCGCGCGCGATACGGCCTTGGTGGCCAGGAATCGTCTGTAGACGTGATCGACGGCACCTCGAACGTCTCTGCCGCGATAGTTGCCTATCGGAATCGCATCGTGCAATACCAAAATCAACTTGGTGCGTTTCGGAATAAACAGCGGCGCAGTGTTATATGGGGCGAGAAAGTAATCCGCTTTCCATCGACGCAAGAAGACAGGGAGAGAAAGTTGCTGCCAGACCCTGTATCCGCCGATGCCCCCCTGGATCAGAGCATGTTCCGCGTAGCTCTTCCCTTTCGTTGCAAAGCCTAGAAACGTGCCGGCAAAAGGACCTAGAAGATTTCGTAACTGGATTCCTTTGCCTGTTCCACCATTTTGCGAGAGAAAAGCTTGCGCGTCATAGGCTACTCGAACGGGATGAGTTTGTTCCATGGTGATTGGGCCGTTGGCAAGCTAGGGGATTTGCCACGATGTCTCCGGGGTAAGTTTAATTTCGAAATTCGTTGAACGCCTTCAAAGTCGAGGCGAAGGCAGGCTTCTTCTGGTACTGAGTGTCCCAAAGATTGGGGCGTGGAAGATTCCCGTCTCCGCGCTTTGGCAAGTTTGAGATGTCTTGGACAACTTCCAAAGTGATCACCTTTGCGAATGGGCCGACTAGTTCCAGAAAATCGAAATAGGTCTGCGCCACCGCCGCATCCACTTTCGGCTCGGGAATCGTGTGATCGTCGACGTCGAGCTCGCTGATCGAAATCTCCAGACCCATGTCCTTCACTTGATTTAGAAAAGTTTTCATAGGCTGGGTCGCGAGCGGCACGCCAGCTTGCAAATGGCCCTGAATGCCAAGTCCGTCCACCGGCACGTTTCTTTTTTTCAGATTTTGCAGCAGTTGGAGCAGCGTGTCGCGCCGTTGATTGTGGAGAGGCAAATCGTGCTCGAAATTATTTTCGTTCAGGATGAGCTTGCAGTGACCGTCGGCGGCTCTCGCGGTGTGGAACGCGATGTCGATGAATTCCGGTCCGATCGGTTCCAACCAGGGCCAGTTGCGTAACCCGTCAGGCCGTCCGTCTATGTTCCGCACGATTTCGTTCACGACGTCCCATGAATAAAATTTGCCTTCATAGTGCTTCATGACGGTGGTGATGTGATCGGTCATCACTTTTTGGGCATTGCTCTTATTCACGTACGACTTGAACCACTTTGGAAGCGCATTGTGCCAGACCAGGGTATGCCCTCGAAACGACATGCCGTGCTGCTGACTCCATCCGAGATCGTAGTCGCCGTAACTGAAATCAAATTTCCCGGGTTCCGGTTGAACGCGGAACATTTTGAGATCGTTGCCGATAGCAAGCATGTCGAACTGATCGGCGATAATGTTCGCACCCGCTGTGTCATACATCAGCTGATGTTGCCCGCTGAATACGGCGGCGGTCTTTCCGCTACGGCGCGCGGCTTCCTTGAGCGTTTCATCTTCGCGACCTTCCAACGTGCTTGCCCACACACAAGGCATGCCGGTCAGCCAAGCCGCAGCGACTCCCTTCAAAAGGGACCGTCGTTTCATCGCGCAGCCAAAAATCCCTGAAACAGGCCACGTGCGTGAGCGAAACAGAAACCGGCGTCGGTGAATTTTCCACGGACTAAGACTGCGGAGCCTCGAACGAGGTCGTAACCGAGCAAAGCTAGCCAAAGCGTCGTCAAGGAATGGTGCCGAACGAACTGTCCCATGCCCTGCCCGTATTTCCTTGCACGCTCCTTCGACACCGTTCCGCTGAGCATGTCGCGCCGCGGGTGACCAACCTTCAGACTGCGGTCGAAACGGCCGTGCAGACCCACTTTCAACAGCCTCAGAATGTAATCGGTCTCCTCGCTTGCCGACAATTTCTCGTCGAAGCGGATTTCCATCGGCAACGACGCTCGCCGCAAGAATAGACTGTTGCTGAATGTCGTTCGCAGCGCGTTGATCGGTCGAATATCGCATGCGTCTTGAAACCAACGATTGCCGCTCGACAATCCTTCCTCATCGACCGCCCCAACGGCGAGAATTTCGTACCCTGGATGCCTTTCGAACCAAGCACTGACATTGGCGAGCAAACCGGCGGGATACCAGCAATCGTCGTCGGGGAACGCCACAAATTCTCCTGTCGCATGATCCAAGCCAACATTGCGTGCCAGAGAGAGACTTTTCCGAGTGAGCCTTACGTGCCGCGCCGGAACGGGAAGCGCGAGCTCAGACAAGATTCTTGCTACGCGATCGTCATCGTTCTGATCGACCACGATGATTTCCAAGTCCACAGGCAGCTGCGCCGCCGCGGATTGAAACATTTTTCGCAGCTCATCAGTGCGGCCCAGCGTAGGAATAATCAGACTAAATTGCGGCATATTCTTCTGGTCCAGAATCAGAGAGCACTAGATGCTGTGGAAACGCGATTGACTGCCCATGTTTCCGAATCTGCCGTCGCAGTTAAGCGGCAAGTTTCTGCGTAAAGCTCCTCGAGTTTTGCCGTCTGAGATCGCAGGTCGAAGCTCTCGGCGACAACGGACACGCTGCGCTTGCTCAGGCGGTCCCACAATGCATCGTCAGACAGCAAACGCGAAACTTGGGAAGCGAGTTCGATCGTATCGCGTTCCTCCGCGAGTAATCCCGTTTCCTCATGCAAAACTACTTCGGACATGCCGGCATGATTAAAAGTCGCAACTGGGGTGCCCATAGCTTGGGCCTCGGCAAACACCATGCCAAGTCCTTCACTGTCTCCGTTCGCCGCGGTGACGCTGGGGCCGCAAAAGACTCGAGCGCGCGACATCCATTCGCGAACAACTGACGACGGTTGCGAGCCGAGAAACTCGCACGACAATTTCAACTCTCTTGCCAAATTTTCCAACGAGCCTCTCAGCGGCCCATCTCCAATCACAACCACCCGCGCCGTGGAGCGCTCTTTCTGGACAAGTGCCATAGCTCGAAGCAGATACTCACATCCCTTTTTCTCGACCAACCGTCCCACAAACACAACTAAGCTAGGATCCTTTTCCAATGTGGACGGCTGAAACGCGTCGCGATCCACGCCGATGAAAAGCTTTCGCATTTTTTCATTCGGAAATCCGGCTTCCAGCGCCTTATTCCTGATGAAATTCGACACGCAGATAAATGTCGATGCTCGCTCCCATAGCTCTTCATAACGCTCGCGAAAATTGATTCTCGTGGTCACGTCTGACCCATGCAGCGTGACGATCAGCGGAATTCGCAAATAACGCGCCAGCGGTAGAGCGGAACGGCCACCGCTTGCGAAATGGGCGTGAATCAGGCGAGCTCCAGCTTCTGCGGCGCGACGGTGAAACACCGAAGCAATTCCAGTCCGCCGGTACAATTTCTGTCGAAAGTCCGAAAGCGCCGATATGCTCTTGGTCAGCAGAATCGAGTCATTCGGCATCGGAAGCGAGGAATGCACGCGGCCAAGTCCGACGTAACGAGGAGCAAACCTCGTTAACTGGCCCGCCTGCGCCGCGATGAATGTTTCGGAAAGCGGAAGCAGCGTTTCCTTGAAAATCAGTACAGTCGGCTTTTTGGGTGAGTCGGTTTTCACGCAGCCTCGTGCGACGATCTCGTCATATAGCGTTTCCAGCTTCGCGGTTTGTTTCACGACGTCGAAATTCTCCCGAACCCAATGCATTCCGACGTCACGCGAACGCGCCCAAAGATTGTCGTCGCTCAAATAGCGCGATAGATTTGCCGCAAGCCGTTCTTGGTCTCGTTCGTCGGCTAACAGCCCGGTCTCACCATCGACCATCGTTTCAGGAATTCCGCCATGGCGATACGAGACGACCGGAACGCCCATCGCCTGCGCTTCAGTGAACACGTTTCCGAACGCTTCGCTCATACCGTCCGGCAAGGTCAAACTCGGTCCGCAAAAAACACGTGCCCGTTCCAACCACGTTCGCACCACGCTCCACGGTTGTTCGCCCAAGAACTGACAAGGAACATGCAGCGACGCGGTCAACTGGTCGAGGCTCGACCGCAACGCTCCGTCGCCAATTACCACGAGATGAGCCGACGGATTGGTCTGCCGCACGATGTGCATCGCGCGCACCAAATGATCTGCACCCTTGTAGGCAACCAAGCGGCCCACGTAGATCACCAGATTCTTGTCCCTCTCGGCCGGCGAATCCGAAGGCCTAAATCGCGTCATATCGATTCCGGTGTAATGAACACGCGTCTTGTGCGCTGGGAATCCTGCTTGTAGTGCCTTCTCGCGAATGAAGTTCGAGACGCACAGAAACATCGACGCTTGTTCCCACAATCGCCGCCGCCACATTAGATAGGGAATCTCAAACGCCTTCCTCCTT
>Ga0070735_10002623_pt1 | contig 16162 bp, 9 predicted proteins | sample Coa_R1_FD_66443 | JGI IMG/M metagenome (GOLD analysis project Ga0070735, IMG submission 66443) | Surface soil microbial communities from Centralia Pennsylvania, which are recovering from an underground coalmine fire - Coalmine... | ecosystem: Environmental > Terrestrial > Soil > Unclassified ... | reverse complement strand
AACCCTCAGCCGGCGGAAGAGATCTATGGAGCGCTGGTGCTTTCCACGCGCGACTACGTTCGTAAGAACGGCTTCCGACAGGTAGTCATCGCGCTTTCGGGTGGGATCGACTCCACTCTGACGGCGGCGATCGCCGTGGACGCGGTAGGCGCCGAGAATGTGATCGGGGTTTCGATGCCGTCGCGGTACTCGTCCGAAGGAAGCCGCACCGATGCGCAGCAACTGGCCGAGAATTTGGGAATCCGCTTTCTGACGATCCCCATCGAAGACGCCTTCCGCGCCTACCTCGACATGCTCGGCGAGGTCTTTCAAGGTAGAGAGCCAGACATTACCGAGGAAAACCTGCAGGCGCGGGTACGCGGCAATATCCTCATGGCGCTGACCAACAAGCTGGGTGGCATCGTCCTGACGACCGGCAACAAGAGCGAGATGGCGGTCGGGTACAGCACGCTCTACGGCGACCTGGCCGGCGGCTTCGCCGTCCTCAAGGATGTCTTCAAGACGACGGTGTGGGCGCTGGCTCGCTACAGGAACGCGGCAGCCGGCTGGGAGATCATCCCCCAGTCCGTGATCGACAAGCCTCCCTCCGCTGAGCTGCGTCCCGATCAGCTCGATCAGGACTCATTGCCGCCGTACGACGTGCTGGACCGGATCCTCGAGCTCTATGTCGAGGACGATCGCAGCGCCACCGATATCGTCGCCATGGGCTTTGATCCGGAAACCGTGACGCGGGTGATTGCGCTGGTCGAGCACAGCGAGTACAAGCGCCGCCAGGCGCCGCCTGGCCCCAGAATCACGGCGCGAGCGTTCGGGAAGGATCGGCGTCTTCCAATTACGAACTGCTACCTCGATCTTCCGGATGTCGAGGAGAAGTCGACCCTCTCGGCTGTTGCCGAGGAAGCTGAGGACGAAGCGAAGCGTCGAGCCGGAACCGCGGTCAGCTAACGTTCTGGCCGCCCTGGCTGGTCGATCGAACGCCGGTTGGGGCAGGTTACCGCCGCGGCATGCGTCTCCGGCACCGCCGGAGCCCACCACCCCGCGGCGGCAGGTCTGCAATCACATTCCTCAGTGTCCAGCTGCCACGGCGGGAATGGTCACGCTGTAGCATTTGCCTCCGTTGTCATTTACCTCTTCGCCGGCGCGGGTCCGCGTGACGGTTTCGTACCAGTACGTGCTACCCGGCATGACGCCGTTGTCGCCCACCGTACCCGGCAAATCGTTGCCGGTAACCACCAGCCAGTGGTTCGTCGTGCCCACGCCCTGGTCGCCGAGGGCGGTCATTACGAGACCGGAGCAGCCGGGACCGGAGCCGAAGCGAACGTAGCCCTGGCCGACACCCTGACTTGCGAAATTGACAGTAAACCGCGCGACGGCCCCAACGCCGTTGGACGTGACTACCGCAACCGCCCGTGGCTGAACCGTGCTCGTCGTTTGCGGATCGGCTCCGGGGCAGGTTCCGCTCCCCTTGTCGGTGAACTTGCCGTTGCCGGTGTGGTGGGCGGGTAGGTACTGCCAGTCGTACGAGCCTGCACGCAGGGTGAGCTGGAGCACGCCGTACGTGGTGTTGTCGCGCACCACGCTGTTGGGCTGGATGACGCCGTACGCCGGCTGGTGATTGTTGCCTCCGGTGCCGACGATGAACTCACGGATGCCGAAGCGATCAGCTTTCTGTGAGGGATCCTGCGGCGCGAAGCGCTCGTAGATGTGGTCGTGACCGTTGAGGACGATCGCGGCGCCAAAGGCGTAAAGGTCTTCCCACCAGGTCTGGAGGGCGGGATGATTGAGGTTCCGGCCGGAGGTGAAGCGCGGCTCGTGCCAGAAGGCGAGCGTGCAGGGCTGCCGGTTGGCGGCGAGGTCGCTGAGCAGCCAGCTCTCCTGCGGGCTCCCCAGGCCGCAGCCACCGACGCCCGGCTCGTTGCACTCACTGTTCAGCGCGATGAAGTGCCAGTCGCCCAGATTGAAGCTGTAGTAGCCTCCCTGGGGGTTTCGGGCGAGCTTACCGTAGTACGCGAAGTAGCCCGCGGCGCCCGGAGTCAGATACTCGTGATTGCCGAGTACCGGATAGGTGATGTTCTTGAATCGACCCCAGGTGGTGCCGTACGACTGCCCGAATGCTTCGAGCGCGCCGACCTCGTATTGGTTGTCGCCGAGCGCCAGCACGGCATCGGGATGCGCCTGCATGACGAGATCGGACGTGGCCTTTTCCTGGCAGTTCCTGGCGTCTCCCTCGCCCGCATGGAAGAACGGCGAGAGTGGATCGCAGGCGATGTCCCCACCCGCCATGACGGTCAGCGGTCGGTCGGCGCTCCCGCCGGCCGCCGTTACGCGTGAGCCGGCAGGCGGGAGCCACAGGAGGAGGGACACGAGCGCGAGGGCGATGGCAATTCGCTTCATCACGTGCTTCCTTTCGCCCTTACCGGGCTGGAATGGTCACGCTATAACACTTCCCGCCGTTGTTGTCGATTTCGGTGCCGGTGCGGGCGTTCGTGACCGCCTCATACCAGTACGTGGTGCCCGGGACGATGCCGTTGTCGCCTACCGTGCCGGGGAGATCGTTGCCTGAGACCAGCACTTGATGGTTGGTCGTGCCTTCACCGGCGTCGCGCGTCGCCACCTCGACCAGTCCGCTGCAGCCCGGTCCGGAACCGAAGAACACCATGCCCTGCCCGGGCGTACTGCTGCTGAAGGTGATCTGGAAGGCGCCTTCCAGCGGCAGCTGCGCTCCGGTGGAGGGATCGAGGTACAGGCGGCGACCAGACGGCTGGCTGAAGTCGAACATACCGAGGATCGAGCCGGCTCGATTCTCGAATGACGTGGTGCTGATGCGCCGGCCGCTCAACCAGTTGTCCTCGATGAAGCGCGTGGTCGAGGTCTGGTCGACGAGCGTGTGATCGACGAAGTTCTGTCGGGAGAAGGGCGAGATGACGAGATACGGAAGTCGAGGACCGAATCCGCAACGCGCGCCCGGTCCATCGGTTGTGGTCCCACAGCCAGAGTCCAGAGCGGTGCTCGAGCGATTGACAATCGGGCCGCGCACATGGTCGTACCAGCCGTCCGAGTCGTCCCACTCGACGATGATGGCGGTGCTCTGCCAGGAGGGCAGACTCATCAAGTGGTTGATCGTGCCCACCAGGAACTGCTGCTCGTCGAGCGGATCGGAGCTCGCAGGGTGGCCGTCCTGGTAGCCGGGTGCCTTGAGGAATGAAACCGCGGGAAGATTGCCGGCGTCGGCAGCGGTCCAGAAGCGGCTGAGATCGTAGAGGTGGTTGGCCCGGTCGGTGTGTCCGATCATCGCGTCACTGCTGGGCGGCAGGTGGTGTGGGTTGGCGGTCGAGGCGACGTACTGGAATGGGTTGTGGTGCGGATCGTAGTCGTTTGAGGTAATGGAATCGGTCGCGGGATCGATGCGCTGCAATCGGTCGGCGGCGACGAGCGCGTGTTTCGCATTGCAGTCGGCGAACCCGCCCTGGAACCAGCCCCAGGTCACTCCGGCCGCGTTCAGAGAACCGGCGATACTCGGGGTCGTCAGAGCGGCGGTGTTGCTCTTGTCGCTTGTTCCTCCGTTGGAGCAGTCGTCGTAGTACGGGTCGGAATCGCGATACAGGGTTCCGGTCCCACCTGACGACGCCGGCGTCGAGCTGGCGCTGCAAGCCGCGGGGGTGTTGTAGGTCGCGGTCTTTGGACCACAGATGGCGCCCGCGGTCGTGCCTGCCACCAGATTGAGCGCGCCCGGTGTCGATGGGCCGAACACGGTGCCGAAGGCGTTGTCACTCATGGCGAAGTTCTGCGCGTAGTTCCAGAGGGCGGTTACCGTGTTGCCGTCGTAGTAGCCCATGGCGATGCCGTAGGGGCAGTACTGCCGAGCATTGCTTGCCTTTCCGTCGCCGTACTCGACGAATTTGTCCATCTTGCCGCCGTCCTGCGCCTGCTGCTCCGGCAGGTAGTTGTGCACCTGGCTGCAGGTCAGCGCCTGCGAGCGGTCGAGCCGGAAGGGCTGGACGGCGTTGGGATTGTGTGTGAGCAGCTGCGGAGATAGCCCATTGACGGCAGGGGTGCTGGGACGGGCGGTGAAGGCCGGCTCTCCGGACAGGTTCGCGGCGTTTGGATAGGTTCCAAAGTAGTGGTCGAAGGAGGCGTTTTCCTGGAAGAGGACGACCAGGTGTTTGACAGGCGTCGCGGTGGCCATCGAGTCGGCGACTGAGAGGTCGGCCGCGACGGAGCTCGTGGGGGCTCCTCCGGCGACAGTCACGTCCCCGGCATGCACCGCCGCCGAAGGCCACCCTCCGGTAGTAATACCGAGACCGGCGAGCGCTGCCGCTGTCAGAATGCGCGCGATTGCACCGTGTTTCATTGCAAGCTCCTATTCAGGCGTCTATAGATTCGAGTCTGCTCTTGCCGGCGGCGGAGCGCCACGAACTCTCCCACACAGTTGCCCACACACTTGGCCAGAAGATTTGCAAAATGTTGTAGTGCGATTCCCGATTGCAGCTGAGTTGCGAGTCGGCGGAGTCAATCAGCCGCTCCACGCGCTCGGCAAGTGGGCGGTAAGTGCCTGTCCGAGTTACCGGTAGACTCGGGGTATGAACATAGAGAAAGCAGAAGAGCGTTCGAGTGCCCGTCGTTTCGGCGTGGAACGCAGCCATGGCCGCCCTAACCGCTGGCGCCACCTCTTGATGCGTTGGAAGCAGAAGTGGGCGCACAATCTGGCCCTTCACCACGGCGCCTCCGCCTTGATCAGCGTGCATACCGCCTGTCTTCTCGGGTAAGACGGGGAGAGTCGTCGTGGGCCGGGTGCGCTTCGGTCTCATCGTGCCAGAGAACCCGCAGAACCCGCCGGAGCGCTCTGCGTATATGGCGGCTGTCGACCGGCTCCTCGCGACGGTCGTGGGACACTACGACTCGGCGTGGTGCATCGACCACCTCCAGGGTGACGTGCTGGAGGGCTGGACGACGCTCAGCTACCTGGCAGCGCGCTACCCCGACCTGCACTGGGGCCACACAGTGCTTGCCCAGTCGTTCCGCAACCCGGCACTTGTTGCGAAGATGAGCGCGACCCTCCAGTTCCTGTCGGGTGGCCGATTTGTCCTCGGTATCGGCGCGGGCGGGCAAGGTGCCGAGCACCGAGCCTACGGCTATGACTTTCCGCCGGGGCGTACCAGGGTCGCAGCGTTGGACGAGGCGCTGCACATCATCAAGGCGCTCTGGACCGAGGACCGGGCGACCTTTGCGGGCGTACACTACCACGTCAACGCCGCCGAGTGCGCGCCGAAACCCGACCCGCTGCCCCCGATCATGGTTGGGGCGTTCCAGCCGCGGATGCTCCGTCTGGCAGCGCGCCATGCCGATTGGTGGAACGTCTCCTCGACCCGCATCGCGGCCTATCGGGCATACGTGCGCGAGTTCGAGCAGGCTTGCGACGAGGTCGGGCGCGACCCTATCACAGTGCGCCGCACCTGGAGCGGCGGCTGTCTTTGCGCGCCGACCGAGGCAGACGTCACGGATCTCGTGGCGGCGCAGCGGCGGCGGGGCGCGGACGATGTCTACCAGGCGGGCGAGGACTTCGTCGGCACGCCCGCGCAGATAATGGAGCAGATGCGACCATTCGTCGAATTGGGGGAGGACTACTTCATGCTCGACTGCGGCGGCTTCCCGCACCTGACCACAGTTGAGCTGCTGATCCAAGAAGTGCTGCCGGCACTCGACTGCTGACGCTGTCGCAAGCACTCCCGAAACCTTCCAGGTGGCATGCGTGGGCGAGAGACCGACACCCCACAGCGACCATACTTCTACTGCAGCACGGCAGGGCCGTAGCCTTACGTACGGGCGCCTCGCTTCTCGCCTCGGATGCCGACCTACGCCATATAGCCAGCGTCGCCGGCATTGCACTCGACGGCGCATCTTCGGGTGATCCTGGCTGATCGCTTCTCACCCGGTGTAGAGAGCCAGCCTCCGCATGACGCCCGGCACAGCGCCGGCTCCGCGCGCTGCCCATAAGGTGGTAGCGTCTGAGAATCACGGCGAGCCTAACACGCCGCATCACCCATGTCGCAGGTGGGTGAGTTGCTGTCTTGCGAGCATCATGGCCTCCTGCTGGGTGCCCGCCTCTACCACGCCGATCACCCGACCATGCCTCCAGCCCACGGCAAACTGTGTGAAGGGATTGTTGGGCGGCTCCCAGAATCGGATGCCGAGCTGAAAGACACGTGTCTCCTGCCCGAGACGAACCGGCGGCAGGAGCTCACGCTTGCTCTGGATAGTCCCCAGGCCGATCGCGAACACCCGGTCCACGTTGCGGAAGCCCGCCCTGGCTGCCCGGGGCTCTGGGTGATGATGCTGAGGGCCTGACCGGGGTAGACCCGCGAGGCGGGATCGTCGAAGAACACCTGGTAGGCGCGATGGCGTCCAAGCGTGGGGTCGACGCTGCACAGGCTCACATAGGCACCACCGTAACCGCCGCCGGTGGATGAGGACTGGGTGAAGTGCTGGACCGCGGCCAGATCGTACGGGAGCAGTTTGAGCGCGCGAGGATCGGACCGATCGACGGCGGGCGCCGGGATTGTTGCGCTCGCGGCAGGAGCCCAGAGGAAGGCTGCGGGATGGAAGGCGCGGAGATCGACGTCCGCCTGTGTGGCTCGGAGGCAGGCCGGCTGGGGATGGCGCGCGAAGCTGCCGATCGCGACCACGCCTCCCCGGAAGGCGGTAGCGCTCATGATGCGCGCGGTTCCCCCAAACAGCCCGTCGCTCCCCACCCGCGTCCACGTCAGACCGTCGGCCGAGGCCCACACCACGGTTTCATTCCCCTCGCTGGTGAGGTCGACAAAGCCACGCTGCCACGCAACCAGCCCGTCGGAGCTCCCTCGCGGCTCGGAGAACGGGGCAGGCCCTCGCCGCCAGTGCACGTCGTCCGGCGATGCCCAGACGAGCCGCTCCGTGGCCGTGGATCCTGACTCATTGACCATCCGCTGACCGAAAGCGACGCTTCCCCGCGGCCCCGCGACCAGGGACGTGATCTGCAATACGTCGTTTCCGTGGCCGAAGATCCTGCTCGTGTCAGGCACCTTCCTCCAGGTTCGACCATCCTGCGAGGTCCAGATAACGGCCCCGACCGATGGTGGAGAGGATCTATCCGCGGTACCTCCGGCGACGAGACCATGAGCTCCTTTCGCGACGAACGAGACCTGTCCCCCGGCGAAGACGCCGGACGGTTGTCGAAGGTGCCGCCAGTTGAGGCCGTCGGCGGAGGTCCAGACTCTGACGGGCGCCGAGAGGTTGGACTCACTGAAGGCGACCGCGCCGTCACCGCCTGCGCCAATCGCGGAGAACCGGAGGTGAGCCGGCGAGAGGCGCCAGGTGATGCCCCCGTCACGTGAGGCCCAGAGGCAGTCTACCGTGGGGCCCCCAGAAACGGGTGTGCAGCGACCCGTAATGATGAGAATCTTGCCTGCTGCCGTTAACGACCAGGCCCATGCGCCGCTCCCCAGGTGAGGGGACGGGAGAAGCCGCCACCTCCGGCCATCCGCCGAGGCATGAAGACGCGTGGGCGTCCCGGGAGGTCCGGGCACGAGGGCGACCACGCCCAGGTTACCCGCCGCCACCTGGGCGCCGTACCTGATGAAGCCCGGTGCGTACACCGGGACGTGCTGCCAGCCGCGAGCAAGCGGGATACCCGCCCCGTGCGCTCCGCCGACGCCGAGCATGTCCGCGCAGACAAGCAGAGTGAGGAGACGGGCCAAAGGACAGGGCGCGAGGCGGAATTTCACCATCCTCTTCTCTCCCTCATGAGTGGTAAAGGCTACCCCGGCTCCAGTCCGGGACCTGTGGTGAAGGCCCGGCTCGAACGGACGGCGGGCTCGGCCGTCCGCCGGCACAAATCGCCATCAAGCAGGATGATATTTGAGATCGTCGCGGCATGGTGGAGGGCCCTTGGCCCTGCGTACTCGGCCGAATCCCAGAAGCGTCTGGCCTGATCGACATCCTCGAACTCGATGAGCACGATGCGGTCGGGCGCCCAGTTGCCCTCGAGGGCCTCGATGCGCGTCTCCGAGGGGAAGATGTATCGACCGCCGTACTGTTCCAGGGCCGCTCGCGCCCCGTCGGCGTAGGGACCGAACCGGTCCGCGTCGGTCACTGCCAGCCGGTCGATCACGATGTAGGCCGGCATTATTGCGTGCGTCGCTTGTTCACTGCTCATCCTCCACGTGGTCGGTGTGGCTCCAGGAGGTCCGAACCGTGCGGTCCAGCGGACTGCACCGCCGCCCGGCGGGAAGCGGGTGGCACGCGTGTGTCACCCGCTCCCCATGTCACGCGTAGCTCCGGGCCTGCGCCGACCCGCAGCTACGCAGCGACTCAGGAAACCGCCATGCCAGGGAAGAAGCCGCCCGTCGTCGCCTGGGCGACGGTTGTGCAGCCGGAGGAACCGCCGCTGGTCAGCAGGCAGGCGTCGATGAAGCTGTCTCCATCATTCACCCACAGCGTCGAGCCGGTTTGGCCGAAGTTGACCACGTAGCTGTACGGATCTCCCGTCGCCGCGTGCGAGAGAAATTTGAAGGACGAGTCGCCACTGTAGAAGCCGATGCCGGCGGGAGCGCCAAAGGCCTGCTCACCGTTGACGTAGTTGCCGTCGACGGAGTCGAACCAGGAGGACGCGTTGTTGCTCCCGGCCGGATCGAATTGCGGGCTCGTGGGGTCCCAGGTCACCGTGCCCCCCGAAACCGTTCCCCCCTGCGCCAGGGCGATAGTGCCGTTGGCGTCACCGGTGAAGAGGTTGCTGCCGTTCTGCGCTGAGCTGTCGAGGCCTCTGAACTGCGAGCTCGTGGCGCCCAGGTACGTCAGATTGCCTGCCAGGTCCGTCGAGTACAGGTCGACCTGCGAGTTGGCCTGGTCCGGTTCGGCGATCACACCCGAGCCGTTCACCGAGCTGGAGATGTAGTAACGAAATGTGCTGTTCGGAATCTGCGTCCCGGCCGCGAGCGTGCAACCGGCTCCGAGGACGAAGGTTTCCACCCCACCGGTGGAGAACATGGGAGACTCAGTTACGACGGCAACGTCATCATATCCCTGCACATCGGAAGGAAGACCGCCGCTGCCCCAACCACCGAGCGGATCGATGACGGTGCTCGCGGGCCTCTTCGCCAGTTTCCCGTCCTTGCCCAGCCTGAACGAGAGGATGGCGGGCTTGCGGCCATTGGCCTGATCCGCGACGACCAGACATGCGGTGGTATGGACGCCGTCGGCCGGAAAGTAGTGGAGCGTCGACGCCCCGAAGTACGAAGACTGCTGGGCGATTGTGTAGTTGGTGTACTTCTGAATCTCGGAGACCCCGTTGCCGTTCGACAGGAAGACGTCGATCTCGTCATCGTAGTTGAGCCCGAGATCCAGGTAGATGAAGGTCGAGGGTCCTTTCCTGGTGAACGATGCGGCGTGGACTGTCACGCCGCGCGGGGTCAGTATTTTGGTGTCATGGCCGAGGAGACCACCTTGCAGGTTCTGCAACGTCTGTGGTTGCCCGGTGGCATGTGCGTTGACCATGCCCAGCAGGGCGAGGGCACCGGCCGCGGTTATCAGTCCGGCTCGTGAGAGGACTCGGCGAAGTGCGTTCATGGTTTTATCCTTCTCTGTGTTGATGCTTCGGTGCTCCGAAAAACAGGGGTCAGCTGGATGAGCACTGTGCCCTCCTTTCAATTCGTGCTCTGGCCCGGTTGTACCTACCCATCCAATGTGCTCCCGGCGCGGCGACTAGACCACGAACTCTCCCACACTCTTGCCCACACAGTTCGGGCGGGTCGCTTCTTGAGGGTTGACCGTCGCATGGACCCCGGCTGCCCCGTTCCGCCCGGCAGTCCGTGTCAGAGCCCGTTTCGACGCGGTTTGGTGACCGGACGCCGGAAGCGGTGGTAGACTGCAAACCAGAACGTTGTCTGACCTGACCAGGACGCGGAACGCGGAAACCGGCGGGAGTCGATGGTCGACACGGCGGCCGGCTCGTTTGCCGAGCTCCTGAAGGAGCACCGAGCAGCGGCCGGGCTGACCCAGGAGGAGCTGGCGGAACGGGCACAGCTCAGTGCCCGGACCATCAGCGACCTGGAGCGGGGTGTCAAGCAGCGCCCGTACTCTCACACCGTCCAACGCCTCATCGAGGTGCTCGATCTGGACGGCGAGGTGGCCGGCCGGTTTCGCACCGCAGGCCGGGGAGTGGCCGTTCGGGAGAGCGCGCCGTCCGCGATCCCGGGCGAGCTCAGGTTGGCGCTGCCCATGCAGCCCACCACCTTCGTAGGACGCCGGCACGACCTTTCGGCAATCACGGACCTGCTGGGACGCGAGGATGTGCGCCTGCTAACGCTGACCGGACTGGGCGGAGTGGGGAAAACTCGGCTCGCCATGCGCGTCGCCGAGGAAGTGGCAGGCGCCTTTCCCGATGGAATCGAGCTGGTGCGACTCGCCACCGTGATGGATCCGACGCTGGTCCCGGCAGCAATCGCCGGTGCTCTACGCGGCAGTGAGACGAGCACGGAGCCGGCTCTCGAGGGAGTGATCAGGCGGCTTCGGGAGAAGCAGTCACTGCTGCTGCTGGATAGCTTCGAGCACCTGCTCGCGGCGGCGAAGGTCGTGTCACAGCTCCTGGCTTCCTGCCGGGAGCTGAAAGTCTTCGTCACCAGCCGCTCGATACTTCATCTCGCCGCCGAACACGAATACCCTGTGCAACCGCTCCCGGTTCCCGTCCCCGGACACCTTCCGGATCCGGACGTGTTTGCCGGGTACGATGCGGTTCGCCTGTTCGTAGCTCGCGCACGGGCAGTCAAGGCGGACTTCGAAGTCACGAAGGAGAACGCCCTGCCGATCGCGCAGATCTGTTACCGCCTGGATGGCCTGCCGCTTGCCCTGGAGCTGGCAGCAGCACGCCTTCGCATGTTTCCGGCACAATCCCTGGCGGAGCGGCTGGAGAGCCGTCTCGGGCTCTTGACCGGAGGAGCGAGGGATCTGCCCAGCCGTCAGCAAACCCTTCGTGGAACGTTCGACTGGAGCTACTCCCTGCTGGCACCATCCGAACAGGTGCTCTTCGCCCGCCTCTCCGTATTCGCTGGTGGCTTCACGCTCGAGGCGGCGAACGCGGTCTGCGACCCGGACGGTGAGATGAATCTCGTGGACGGGATCGCCTCGCTGGCGGAGCAGAGCCTGCTACGACAGCTAGAGGACGAGCCTCGCTTCGGGATGTTGCAGACCGTTCGAGAGTACGCCCAAGAGAGACTGCGTGCGGAACGAGATGAGGTGGCTGTCCGCGCCGCACACGCGGCATGGTATTTCGACCTGGCCAGACGGGCTGAGCCGGAGCTTCGCGGCGCGGAGCAGCGTGTCTGGCTCGATCGGCTGGAGCGGGAGCATGCCAACATGCGCGCCGCAATCCGCTGGACGATTGACACAGGCGATCCCGAGAACGGATTGTCCATGGTCACTGCTCTCTGGCGCTTCTGGAGCACGCGCGGGCGGTACAGCGAAGGGCGCAGCTGGCTCGAGCAGCTGCTGGAGCTCGACGAGCGCCTGGCCTATCCGGCACCGCTGCCTGTGCGCGCCAGAGCGCTCAATTACCTGGCTCGCCTGCTGGACCGCCAGGGCGATCTGGCCCTGGCGGTGGCAGTGGCGCGTGAGAGCCTGGCGCTGTATCGAAAGTGCGACGACAAGCCGGGCATCGCGTCGTCGCTTGCCACGCTCGGCGACGCGATGAAGGCCCAGGGAGAGTACCGCGAGGCGATGAGCGCGCTCGAGGAGAGCCTGGCGTTGCGGCGCGAGATTGGAGATTCCGCGCGGATCGCTTCGGCACTGAACAGCCTGGGTGGCGCTGCCCGCTGGCAGGGACAGCAGGACCGTGCCGAGGCCCTGTTCGCGGAAGCGCTCGAGATCCATGCTGGTACTGGCGACACGCTTGGAGTCGCTCATATGCTGTTCAGACTGGCCGATGCCGCGCTCGATCGGTGCGACCTGCAGAGAGCGCGCCGGCTCTACGAGGAGAGCCTTCGTCTCCAGGGAGATCTGGAGGACAGGGAGCGGATCGGGTTCGTGCTCAACGGTCTGGCACTGGTCGCTCAGATGGAGGGTGACTATCAGCATGCGGAGGAGCTCGCTGAACGGAGCATTGCCCAGTTCCGTCAGGTCGGCGCCAGACGGCAAATCGGCTGCATGTTAGAAACGCTGGCGGGCATAGTGCTGGACCAGGGCGATCTGAAGCGGGCGGCTGAGCTGTACCGGGAGAGCCTTACCCTCTCGCTGGAAGCCGGGGCGAAAGAGCTCGTGCCGTACGGCCTGGAGGGGCTGGGCCGCGTTGCCGCCGCGTACGGAGACTTCGAGCGAGCTGTCCGGCTGTACGCGGCCGGCGATTCGCTCCGCGACCTCCTTCATACTCCTCGCCCCGTACTGGGGCGAGAAGCGCATGAAAGGGCGGTCGCGGTGTGCCGGGCGGCGCTGGGTGAAGCCCCATTCGATGCTGCATGGCGCAATGGCCGGACGTTGCCCCTGGAGCAAGCGGCGGAGTATGCCCTGCACCCGGAGACCTCGACAGAGAGGCACGGCTAACCTGCGCTCAGCCAGGGCCGGCAGTCGCCCGGACGAAGCTTAAGACCCTGCTCCTGAAGTCATGGGTCGGCTGGACGCTGCGGGGTCGCCGACGAACCCCTCGCACTCCGGCCCCGGGCGGGAGCGAGGTAGGGGCGCCGCTACAGGATGCCGGGCGCGCCGCGTCGCGCATGAAGTGCACGACGACACGAAGTGGGTTGGGAAACGTGCCGGGAAAGCTCCACCACGGCGATGAGAGCCGAGCGGAAGGACGTCGGCGCACGCTGACTCCGTGGTGTGGACGGTGGTAGACTGCAAACCAGAACGTTGTCTGACGTGACCAGGACGCGGAACGCGGAAAGCGGCGGGAGTCGATGGTCGACACGGCGGCCGGCTCGTTTGCCGAGCTCCTGAAGGAGCACCGAGCAGCGGCCGGGCTAACTCAGGAGGAGCTGGCGGAACGGGCACAGCTCAGTGCCCGGACCATCAGCGACCTGGAGCGGGGTGTCAAGCAGCGCCCCTACTCTCACACGGTGCAGCGCCTGGTCACCGCGCTGGGACTGGGTGAAGAGGCGGCGGGCCGGTTCCGGGCTGCGTCGCGGCAGGGTGAACCAGCGTCAGAGCAGGCGCAGGAATCGACCAGGCCCGGTTACCAGTGGCGCTCTCTCACCCCGCAGCCGACGCCCTTTATCGGGCGGCGGATGGAAGTGGAGACTGTGAAAGAGCTGCTGGGGCGACGCGAGGTACGCCTACTCACCCTCACGGGCCCGGCAGGGGTGGGCAAGACGCGGCTGGCGTTGCGCGTTGCCGAAGAAGCCGCCGACGGCTTCCCGGACGGCGCCAGTTTCGCGGCGCTGGCTCCGCTGACCGACCCTGCGCTGGTTCCCTCCTCGATTGCTGCATCGCTTGGCATCATGGATGCGAGTGACCAGCCGGTCACGGAGAGCCTGGTCGCGCACCTCCGTGAGAAGCAGCCCATTCTGGTGCTGGACAACTTCGAGCACCTGCTGCCGGCCGCGACCATACTCTCGTCCATACTCACGCGATGTCCGCGGCTCAAGGTCCTGGTGACCAGCCGGGCGGTGCTGCACCTGGCCGCGGAGCACGAGTACGCCGTACCACTGCTGCCTGTACCCACGCCCGGACACCTCCCGGATCTCAACGCGCTGAGCCGGTACGATGCCATTCGGCTCTTCCTGCAACGAGCGCAAGCGGTGAAGCCCGACTTCCACCTCAATGAACAGAACGCGGCCTCGATCGCCGCGATCTGCTCCCGGCTTGACGGCCTGCCGCTCGCGATCGAGCTAGCCGCGGCGCGCGTTCGACTCTTCCCACCGCAGATCGTGCTCGACCAGCTCTCGCATCGACTTCGATTCTTGACCGGTGGGCCGGTTGACGTGCCGGCCAAGCACCAAACGCTACGGGGAGCGATCGAATGGAGCTATTCTTTGCTCGAGCCGGAGCAGCAGGCGTTGTTCGCTCGCCTCTCGGTCTTCGCGGGTGACTGGACCTTCGAGGCGGCGGAGGCGGTGTGTAATCCTGACGGCGCTTCGGATGTGGTGGCGGAGATGACCGCGCTTCTGGAGCAGAGCCTGATCCTGCAGGAGGGCGGAGCCGAGCCGCGATTCCGCATGTTGCAAACTCTTCGAGACTTCGCCGCAGAGCGCCTCCACGAGTGCGGCGAAGAGCGGCGATATCGAGCAGCGCACGCCCGCTACTACATACAGCTTGCCGAGGCTGCCGACCCGGAGCTCAAAGGACCGCGGCAAGCGGAGTGGCTGGCACGACTCGAGACCGAGCTTCCTAACATCCGGGTGGCACGAGCCGAGCTGCGCAACCACGGATCTGCCGAGCACGAGCTGCGTTTGGCCCTGGGACTCTATCGTTTCTGGGGCTGGCAGGGCTACTGGAGCGAGGCGCGTGGCTGGCTGGAGGAGGCACTGGCCAGGGATGAGGAGGTCGAGTCCCGCGTGCGAGGGACTGCCCTGCTCGTGCTGGGCAGCCTCATCGAGTGGCAGGGCGGCCACGAGGCGGCGATCTCCCGACTTCACGAGGCGCTGGCGATTCTGGAGAGTATCGGGGACACCGCGGCGCGGATCGGTGTGCTCAACATGCTCGGGAATGTCAGGGCATCGCAGGGGAAGCATCGCGAGGCGATCTCCTGGTACGAGCAGACGGCTGCCCTGAGCGCTGAGGTTGGTAACGAGCTGGGCAGCGCGATGGCGTTGCACAATGCCGGCATGGTCGCCTTCGATCTCGGCGACGCTGCCACGGCGCTTAAGCAGGTGACTGAGTCGGGGACCGTCTACCGCAAGCTGGGAGATACCTGCAACGTGGTGCTCGGTCTCGGGGTGCAGGGCATGGCTCTGGTCGCCCTGGGTGACCTGACAATGGCCCAGGCTCGGTTCGACGAGGGCCTGAATCTGGCGCGTGAGGTCGGTGATAAGTCCGGCACGAACACGAGTCTCTGGGGGCTTGGAATGGTGGCGGTCGAGCAGGGCTCCCTCGACCAGGCGAGGCAGCTGCTTCGCGAGCCTCTGATCGCATGCTGGGAGCTCGGCAACAAGGAGTTCACGTTGTATATCCTCGGGACCTGGGCAAAGCTGATTCTTGCCGAGGGAAGTTCGCAGCGTGTGGGCACACTACTGGCAGCCATCGCCGCCTTGCGACAGTCTTTCGGCATGCCCATGGTACCGAGGGAGCAGGTCGAGCACGATCACCTGGTGGAGCTGGCTCAAGCCGGCTGCGGGCAGGATGCCTGGTCCCAGGCGTGGGAAGAAGGGCGGGCGATGAGTCTCGACGAGGCGGTGAAATTCGCCCTGGGAGGTCAGGCGGGGAGCGAAACAGATGCGTCGAATCGGTTACGCATCCACGGTCTGCCGCCGGACACGCAAGCCTAGGTGTCGAACCAGGGAAGCTTCTGCAGCCGGTAGTTGTCGCCGACGTAGACGTTGCCTTTGCGATCCACGGCTATGCATTTCGGCGATTCGAATGAGCCGGCAGCCGGCCAGAGCCCGCTCGGACGCTCCCAGAGCGTCCGAAGGGCGCCCTTCGCGGTCAGTTCGTAGATAGCAGAATTGCCGGTGACACCGTGGATAGCAGGCTCGTACTGCTCCGGTGCGGTCAGGAAAATGCGCCCTTTGGAATCAACCACGATATCCCCGAATCCGGGCCGCACTTCTACGGTGTATGACTGCGTCTCGACGCTGGGCCCGGCCCGTGCAGTTATCGCCCAGTGGGCGAGCAACTGACCACCCGGAGAGAACTTGTCAACGATGTTGTCGTATCCGGTGTTTCCCTTGCCGGCAGCGGCGTAAACGTTACCGTGGCTATCTAGCGCGACGCCCACCGCTCGGTACGACAAGCTCGACTCTTTAAACGTTGCAAGGACCGATCCCGCTGGAGATAGTTTGACAACACCGTTGCCTCCGGCGGCGACGTAGATGTTGCCTTTCGAGTCAACCACGAGCGCCGCGGTCAATGGGAAAAGAGGTACGCTTGACTGATCAGTGGGAAAGGGGATGAATGCGAGTCGGTGCCCGGTGACGGAGTACTTTGCGATGCCGGTAGTGCTGCCGCGGGCGACCACTGCATAGATGATGTTGTGGGAGTCAATGGC
>Ga0070735_10002622_pt1 | contig 16162 bp, 13 predicted proteins | sample Coa_R1_FD_66443 | JGI IMG/M metagenome (GOLD analysis project Ga0070735, IMG submission 66443) | Surface soil microbial communities from Centralia Pennsylvania, which are recovering from an underground coalmine fire - Coalmine... | ecosystem: Environmental > Terrestrial > Soil > Unclassified ... | reverse complement strand
TTAGCGCGGCCGCGCTGCACGTGCGACTTGATCGTGCCGAGCGGCAGGCCGAGCGCCTCGGCCGCCTCGGCGTGGGAGAAATCGGCGCCGAGGCAGAGCGCGACTGCGGCGCGCTCGTCCGGCGCCAGCGCGCTGAGGGCCCGGGCCGCGTCCAGCGCCGCGTCGGGGCAGGCGGCGGCGCCCTCGACCGCGTAGGCCGCGCCGCGGCGGCGCTCGCGTCCCCGCGCCCGGTTGGACGTCAGGCTCTTTCGCCAGGCGATGCCGCACAGCCACGAGCGGAACGAGGCCTGACCGCGGTAGCGCCCGAGGCTGGACCAGGCGGCGAGGAAGGTTTCCTGCGCCAGGTCGTCCGCATCGGCCGGATCGTCGAGGGCCCGGCGCAGGAAGCTGCGCACCGCCTGCTGGTGACGGGCGACCAGCGCGCCAAACGCAGCCTGGCCGCCACGGCGGGCGGCCGCGACCAGCGGCGCGTCGGCGTCGTCCGCGTTCAGTCGACCCGCCAGAACGTCGCGATCACCGCGGAGATGGTCGCCGCGATGGTCAGTGCGCCGGCGATGAGGGCCACGATCAGGAAGGTGTCGTTGTGGTCGTGGCCATACTGCCAAGCGAGGCCGAAGCCGACCGCGACCGCGCCGGCGAAGATGGCGCCGTTCCAGCGCCGCAACGGCTCGCCCGCCATCCGCCGCTCCCAGCGCTGGTCCCAGCGCTCCGCCCGCCGCGTCCAGCGGTCGTCGGTAGCGCGCGCGGCGGCCTCGCCGATCGCCGCGCCAGCGGCGCGCCAGCGGTTGCGGCGGCCGCCGAGCGCGTCCAGCACCTCCGGCGGCGGCTCGCGGTTCTGCGCCGCGTAGACCTTCAGCGCGTCGATGGCGTCCTTCTGCCGCCGATAGCGCAGGTAGCGGTTCCACGGCTCGAAGATGGCCTGAACGATCGGCACCGCAAACAGCGCCAGGATGATGATCAGCCACCAATGCTTGTCCCAGTCGAAATACACGCTTGTCAGCTCCGTTCTCGGGGCGACTCGCGCCGCCCTCCTCAAAGCTTAGTCGCCGCCGAGGCAGGGATCGGATGCAACACAATCTGCGCCGTCATCGCCCGGCTTGTCCGGGCGACCCATGATCACCGTGCTCGATCGGGTGTTCATGGGTTCCCGGCATTCCGCTGCGCTCCAGCGGGGGATGACGGCGGGTGACGGGCGTCCGCCTCGGCCCCCACCAGCGCGATCCACTCCTCTTCGGTCAGGACCTGGATGCCCAGTTCGGCGGCGGCCTTCAGTTTCGAGCCTGCGCCGGGGCCAGCGACGACGATGTCTGTCTTCTTCGACACCGACGATGAAACCTTCGCGCCCAGCGCCTCGGCCTGCGCCTTGGCCTCGTCGCGCGTCAGCCGCTCGAGCGAACCGGTGAAGACGACGGTCTTGCCGGCCACCGCCGTGTCGGTCTTCGGCGGCTCGGCGTCCTGGATGTCGAGCTCTGCGACCAGGGCGGCGACCATGCGCCGGTTGTGGTCCTCGGCGAAGAAGGCGCCCGCGGCTGCGATCACCGCCTCGCCGATCTGGTCCAGGGCGTCGAGTTCGGCGCAGGCCCCCGGATCGCGCTCGGCCACCTTGTCCATCGCCACGAGGAAGGCGCCGGCGCTCAGGTAGCCGCGCGACAGCACCACCGCCGTTGTCTCGCCGATGTGGCGGATGCCGAGGCCGTAGATGAACCGGTCGAGGGGGATCGAGCGCCGGCTCTCGATGCCGCGCACCAGATTGGTGATCGAGGTTTCGCCATAGCCGTCCCGCTCCCGCAGCTTGGCCAGTTCCGCCTCGTTGCGCGCCAGGCGGAAGATGTCGGCCGGCTCTTTCACCAGCCCCTCGTCGAAGAAGGCCTGTAGCTGCTTCTCGCCCAGGCCCTCGATGTCGAAGGCGCGGCGGGAGACGAAATGCTTCAGATGCTCGACCCGCTGGAACGGGCAGGCGAACTCCCCGGTGCAGCGGCGCACCACGGTCTCGGCGCCCGACGCCGTGGTCTCGCGCGCCAGCGGCGTGTGCAGGTGACAGGGGCAGACCGTCGGGAACGCGAACGGCCGGGCGCTCTTCGGCCGCTCCTCTGGCACGATGGCGACGATCTGCGGAATGACGTCGCCGGCGCGCTGGATGATCACCGTATCACCGACGCGGATGTCCTTGCGCGCGATCTCGTCGGCATTGTGCAGGGTCGCGTTCTCGACCACGACACCGCCGACCGTGATGGGTTTGAGCCGCGCGACCGGCGTCACAGCGCCGGTGCGGCCGACCTGGATGTCGATGGCCTCCAGGATCGTGCGCGCCTGCTCGGCGGGGAACTTGCGCGCGATCGCCCAGCGCGGCGAGCGGGAGACGAAGCCCAGCCGGCCCTGCCAGTCCAGCCGGTCGACCTTGTAGACGACGCCGTCGATGTCGAACGACAGCTTCGGCCGCTCGGCCTCCATGCGCGCGTAGGCGGTGACGAGGCCCTCGGCGTTCTCGACGCGCGTGGCCTGCGGCGTAACCTTGAAACCCCAGCCTTTCAGCGCCTGCAGCGCCTCCCACTGGGTCGCGGCGAAGGGCGCGCTAAGGACGCCCCAGGCGTAGGCGAAGAAGCGCAACCGGCGCTGGGCGGTGATCGAGGCGTCGATCTGGCGCAGTGAGCCTGCCGCCGCATTCCGCGGGTTCACATAGGTGCGCTGCCCGGCGGCGACGGCGGCCGCGTTCAGGGCGGCGAAGTCGTCGTGGCCGAAGTAGACCTCGCCGCGCACTTCGACCGTGTCCGGCCAGCCCGAACCAGCTAGCCGGTGTGGGATCTCGCCGATGGTCTTCACGTTCGCGGTGACATCCTCGCCCACCCGCCCGTCGCCGCGCGTCGCGCCGCGCACCAAGACGCCGCGTTCGTAGAGCAGCGAGGCGGACAGCCCGTCGATCTTCGGCTCGGCCGTGTAGCCCACCGTCTCCTCGCCCAGGCGCAGGAAGCGGCGCACCCGCGCGTCGAACTCGATCGCGTCATCGTTGGAAAAGGCGTTGTCGAGCGACAGCATCGGCACGCCGTGTTCGACCGCGGAGAATGCCTCCGAGCGCGCTGCGCCCACCTTCAGCGACGGCGAATTCTCACGGATCAGGTGCGGGAAGCGCTCTTCGATGGCGGTGTTGCGGCGCTTCAGCGCGTCGTAGTCCGCGTCGGAAATCGTCGGCGCATCCTCGCGGTGATAGCGGATGTCGTGCTGCGCGATCTCGTCCGCGAGCGCGGTCAGCTCGGCCGCGGCTTCGGCTTCATCCAGCTCGGCAACGGGCTTTTGCACGATTAGCCCGCCATCAGCGCGCGGGCCGCGGCGCGGGCGGCGTCGGTGGTCTCGGCGCCGGCGAGCATGCGGGCGATCTCCTCCTCGCGTTGGGCGCCCGAGAGCGTCTCGACGCCGGTGGCGACGCGTTCGCCGTCGCCGCGCCGGACGACGCGCCACTGGGCGTCGGCGCGGGCTGCGACCTGCGGCGAATGCGTGACGACCACGACCTGCGCCGCGGCGGCGAGGCGCTTCAGCCTCAGGCCCACGGCGTCGGCGACCGCGCCGCCGACCCCCTGGTCAACCTCGTCGAAGATCATCAGCGGCTGGACCTGCGCGCTACGGTCGGCCAGCGCCGCCTTCAGCGCCAGTGCGAAGCGGGCGAGTTCACCGCCCGAGGCGATGGCGTTCAGCGCCGCGAACGCGGCGCCTGGAATGGTGGAGATCTCGAACGCCACCCTGTCCGCGCCGGACGGCCCGGCGCGCTCTTCGTCCAGCGCCTCGACGGCGACGCGGAAACGGGCCTTCTCCAGCTTGAGGGGCTCGAGCTCGGCCGCGACGGCGGCGGCGAGGCGGTCGCCGGCCGCGCGGCGCGCTGCGCTCAGCGCCCTCGCGGCGTCCAGGTAGGCCGCGCGGGCGGCGGCCGCTTCCCGCTCGGCCGCGTCGAGCGCCTCGCGCCCGCTCTCGCCCGCGGCCAGCGCCTCGGCGAAGGCGGTTCGGCGGGCAGGCAACTCCTCCACCGTCACGCCCAGCTTGCGGGCCATGGCGCGGAGCGCGAACAAGCGCTCTTCGGCCTTCTCCAACTCGTCGGGCTGAAAAGCGAAAGCCTGCCCGGCCGCGTCGACAGCGGCGCCCGCCTCCAGCGCCTCCACCAGCGTGCGTTCGACCGCGGCGGCGGCCTCGGCCAACCGCTGGGCCGCCGCGCCTGCCGCGCTGACACCGGCCGCAGCGGCGCGCTCCCGCGCCCGCTCGAGCGCCCGCGACGCTTGCGACAGCCGGCCGGCGAGGTTGTCGCCGAGCGCCTGCCGCGCGGCCTCGATCTCGGCCAACGCCTTCTCGGCCGCGCCGAGCAGCGCCCGCCGGTCGGCCAGCGCCGCCTCCTCGCCTTCGCGAGGATCGAGGCGGTCGAGTTCGCCCAGGCGCAGCGTCAGCTCCTCGGTGTCGGAGTCCGCCCGCTCGGCGGCTTCGCGCAGGCGATCGGCCCGGTCGCGCGCCGCTCGCCAGCCACTCCAGCGCTCCCTCACCGCGCCCGCCTCGGCGCTCAGGGCTCCGAAGACGTCCAGCAGCGGCCGGTGCGTGCGGGCGTCCAGCAGACCGACCGTCTCGTGCTGGCCGTGCACCTCGATCAGCATGGCGCCGAGATCGCGCAGCACGCCGACGCTGGTCGGCTGGTCGTTCACGAACGCGCGGCTGCGGCCGTCGGCGCCGAGCTGACGCCGCAGCACCAGGTCATCGTCCGGCGCATCGGCCAGACCCTTCTCCGCCAGGTAGGCCCAAGCCGGATGGTCCGGGGCCAGCGCGAAGATGGCCGTCGCCTGCGCCTGGCTCGCGCCGCGGCGCACCAGCCCTGCGTCGGCTCGCGCGCCCGTGGCGAGGCCGAGCGCGTCGAGGATGATCGACTTCCCGGCCCCCGTTTCGCCGGTGAGCGCCGTCAGCCCTGCGCCGAAGGCCAAGTCCAGGCTTTCGATCAACACGACGTCGCGGATGGCGAGCCCGATCAGCATCGGGCGAGGATCGCCGCAAAGCGGCCCGCGCTCAAGCGGAGGCTAGTGCGCCAGATGCAGCGGGTCCCACCAATGATGCTTCTTCTTCGGCGGCGGGGGCGTCTGGTCCGAACTCGTCGACTCGGTCGTCGAGGCCTGGCCGGCGGCCGGCGTCGCCGAGGTGTCGGGCTGCACTAGCGGCGACAGGGGCGGCGGCGCCGCCGCGACCGGGCCGGTGTCCGATGGACCAAAGAACTGGTTGATCCCGTTGAAGAGCCCACGGCGGCGCTTCGGCGTGATCGCAGGGCGCAGGCCCTTGTCTGTCATCAGCTGGTAGGCGGCCGAATACCAATAGTCGCCGGGGTAGTTGTACCCGAGGACTGCGGCGTTCTCCTTCGCCTCCTGGATCAGGCCGAGCGTCAGGTAGGCCTCGACCAGCCGCTCCAGCGCCTCGGGCGTGTGGCTGGTGGTCTGGTACTTGTCGATCACCGTCTTGAAGCGGCCGATGGCGGCGAGCATGTCGCCCTGGCGCAGATAGTAGCGGCCGATGGTCATTTCCTTGCCGGCCAGCTGGTCGTTGATCATGTCGATCTTGATGCGGGCGTCGGCGGCGTATTCGCTCTTCGGGAAGCGGCGGGCGACCTCGCGTTCGGAGGTCAGCGCCGACTCCGTCGCTGCCTGGTCGCGGCCGACGTCGAGGATCTGCTCGAAGTAGCACTGGGCCTTCAGGTAGTAGGCGTAGACCACCGATCCATTGCCCGGATAGAGCTCGATGAAGCGCTGCGAGTCGTCGATGGCGTCATTGTACTCATTCGCCTCGTAGTGAGCATAAGCTTCCATGAGGATCGCGCGCCTGGACCACTCCGAATAAGGATGCTGGCGCTCGACCTCCTTGAAGTAGGTGATCGCTTCGGCCCACCGGTGCGCGTCCAGCCGCTCGGCCCCGACCGAATACAGCTGCTCGACCGGCTGCTCGACGTAGGTGGTGTCGCCCGTCTTCTTCTTGCCGAAGAGCTGACAGCCGCTCAGGGCCAGCGCAGCGACGAGCACGACGGCGAGGGCGGGGGTGACCTTGGCCTTAACGAGCACGGACAATGACCTCGAGCAAGACGCCCCCGCGCCGAAGGAAGACGGACTTCGAGGTCCGCCGAAGGCTTCTACACTAGCACCGGAGTGACGCAAACGGGCGGGCGTCCCGCCCTGTCAAACCGCCGCGGCGCGGCGCTCGTCGGTGGTCCGCCGCCGCCACGCGTCCGGGCGGGCGATCAGCGCGCGGGCGAGGGCGTTGTTCTGGCCGTGACCGGTCAACGCGCCCTCGAAGCGGCCGATCAGCGGCGCGCCGAGCAGGTAGAGGTCGCCGAGTGCGTCCAGCGCCTTGTGGCGCACGAACTCGTCCGGCGTGCGCAGGCCCTCGGGGTTCATCAGCGCATCGCCGTCGATGACGATGCAGTTCTCCATCGAGCCGCCGCGAGCGAGGCCGGCTTTGCGCAGCGCCTCGACCTCGTGCAGGAAGCCGAATGTGCGCGCCGGCGCGATCTCGCGACGGAACGCCGCCTCGTCGAGCGGCAGGTCGATGCTCTGAGCCCCGATGGCGGCGCTCTCGAAGACGATGGTGAAGGCCATCTCGAACTGGGCCGCCGGCACGAGCGCGCAGCGCTTGTCGCCCTCGACGATCTCGATCGGCGCCAGGATCTCGATGTAGGACCGCGGCGCGGCCTGCTCCGCCAGGCCCACCTGGTCGAGGATGGCGACGAAGGGCTCGGCCGAGCCGTCCATGATCGGAACTTCCGGTCCGTCCAGTTCGACGACCGCGTTGTCCACGCCAAGACCGGAGAGGGCCGACATCAGATGCTCGATCGTGGAGACGCTGACGCCAGCGGCGTTGCCGATCACCGTGCCTAGCCGCGTCTGCGTGACCGCCTCGGCGCGGGCCGGGATGCGGTTGGCGCCATCGAGATCGCTGCGGACGAAGACGATCCCGCTGTCGGCGGGCGCGGGCTTCAGCGCGCAGTGGATCGCCGCGCCGGTGTGCAAGCCCACGCCGGAGAACGCCGTCGGCTCGCGAAGCGTGTGCTGTCGTGTCATCGCCATGCGTCGAGAGCCATACAAAGCCCGCGCGCCTACCGCAATGTCCGGCTGACCCAGGCCCCCCCGCAAGGGAAGGACCACGTTGAAAGCTAGTTCGCCAGGCGGCGAAGGAAGGAGGGGATTTCCAGATCCTCGCCGGCGTCCTCGTGCTCTTCGGCCGCCGGCTGGGCGGCGATCGCCGGGCCGCCGGCCGCGGCCCGGGCCGCCAGCACCGGCGTGGGGTCGTTGCGGTAATCGCGCAGCGGCGGCGGCGGTTCGTTGCGCGAGCGGCCGCCGAACAGGCTGATCCGGCCCCAGACGCTGCGCGGCTGCGGCTCATCGTTCAGCCCGCCGAGCTGAGGCGCTTCCGCCTCGTCGTCCGCGACCTCGGCCATGGCGGACGCCGCGATCGGCTGCGGCTCGGGCGCGGGGCTGTAGAGGTCATCCTGGCGGCCGAGATCGAGCGAGAGCGGCGCCTCCTCCACAAACGCCGGCGCGGCCTGCGTGAGGACCGGTTCGGGCTCCGTCACAACGACCGGCTCGACCAGAGCGACGGCCGGTTCGACCTCCCGGCTCGGCGGGAAGGCATCGGCCACCCGGGCCTCGACCACCGGCTCGCGGATGGTCATGGGCGAAAGCGCGGGCGCGGACGCGCGGATCGGCTTCGGCTCGATCGAGGCGATCGCCTGGCCGTCCATGCCGGTCGCCACAACGGAGACGCGGATCTTGCCGTTGAGCGACGGATCGGGCGCTGCGCCGAAGATGATGTTCGCCTCCGGATCCACCTGTTCGGAGATGGCATTCGCCGCCTCGTCGACCTCGAGCAGGGTCATGTCCTCGCCGCCCGTGACATTGACCAGCACGGCACGGGCGCCCTTCAGCGACACCTCGTCAAGCAGCGGGTTGGCGATGGCGTTCTGGGCGGCGACCAGCGCGCGGTCTTCGCCCGACGCTTCGCCGGTGCCCATCATCGCCTTGCCCATCTCGGTCATCACCGTGCGCACGTCGGCGAAGTCGAGGTTGATCAGGCCCGGGAGCACCATCAGGTCGGTGATCGAGCGGACGCCCGAGTGCAGCACCTGGTCCGCCATGCCGAACGCCTCGGCGAAGGTCGTACGCTCGTTGGCGATGCGGAAGAGGTTCTGGTTGGGGATGACGATCAGCGTGTCGACGTACCGCTGCAGCTCCGAGATGCCGGACTCGGCCAGCCGCATGCGATGTCGGCCCTCGAAGGTAAAGGGCTTGGTGACGACGCCGACCGTGAGGATGCCCCGCTCGCGCGCGCACTTGGCGATGATCGGCGCCGCGCCGGTGCCGGTGCCGCCGCCCATGCCGGCGGTAATGAAGATCATGTGCACGCCGTCGAGGTGGTCGCCGATCTCGGGGCTGGATTCCTCCGCCGCCGACATCCCGATCTCGGGGTGGGCGCCGGCGCCCAGACCCTGCGTAACCGTGACGCCGAGCTGGATGCGGCGCTCGGTCTTGGCGAACGCCAGCTGCTGGGCGTCGGTGTTGGCGACGACGAACTCGACCCCTTCGAGGCCGGATTCGATCATGTTGTTGACGGCGTTGCCGCCCGCTCCGCCGACGCCGAAGACCACGATCCGCGGCTTCAGCTCGGTGGCCGGCGGCGCGGACAAATGAATAGGCATGAAAGACCCCTCGCCCTGACAAACTCCATGTCAGCGCTGGTGCGCGCAGATTCCGACACGGAGTAAGAAGTGAACGCTGACTAACCTTAATTGGCGGTTAATCCGGATACGCCGAGTCGGCCTGAAGCACCGCATCTGTCCGACGTGAATCCTTGGTTCGAAAGCGTTTTTCGGCCGGCGCGGGCCGCGGGGCGTTTCGCCGCAGGCCGGCGCGCCTAGAGGTTGTCCCGCAGCCAGACCATCGCCCGCACAATCGGCGGCGCATTGGGGTCGGCTGGCTTGCTCTTCGCCCTCACCCCGGTCAGCGAGCGCAAGGTGACGGCTTCGCGCGGTCCGAAGGCGGCTCGCTGCAGGACGCCGGCGGCGGCGCAGAACGCCGGCCCGGCGGCGGCGTCGGCCAGATGCGGCACGCGCTTGGGCCGGCCAAGACGCACAGGGCGGTCGAAGACGCGGACGGCCACTTCGCGCACGCCAGCAAGCTGGCTCGCCCCGCCGGTCAGCACGACGCCGGCGCTGGGCTCGAGCGGTGCGCCGGCCGCCTTCAGGCGGTCGCGGAGCAGCTCCAGCGTCTCCTCGACGCGCGGGGCGATGATCCCCTTGAGCAATGAGCGCGGCGCGATGACCGGTCCGGCGCCTGGGTCATCGCCGCGCGGCGGCGCCTCGATCATCTCACGGTCCTCGTTGGCCGAGGCGATGGCTGAGCCGTGCAGCGTCTTGATCCGCTCGGCGCCGGCGATGGAGGTCGAAAGGCCGCGAGCGATGTCGGCGGTGACGTGCTGGCCGCCGACGGCCAGGCTGTCGACGTGCACCAGCGAGCCGCCAGCGAACACGGCCACCGACGTCGAGCCGCCGCCCATGTCGAGGCAGATGCAGCCTAAGTCCATCTCGTCGTCGTCGAGGGCGGCGAGTGCGGACGAGAACGGGGCGGCGACCACGCCGCGGAACTCCAGGTGCGCGCGCTCAACGCAGAAGCCCAGCATGTGGAACATCGCCTCGCTGATCGAGACGACCATCAGGTCGAGGCGCAGCGTCTTGCCGCTCATGGAGCGCGGGTCGCGCACGCTGCGCTGGTTGTCGACCGACCAGGCGACCGGCAGCAGGTGGATCGGCCGCCGGCCGGGGAGCCGCACCTGACCGAGCGCGGCCGAGATGGCGCGGCTCAGGTCCGCGTCGGCGATCGGCCGGGCGCCCAGGCTGATCTCGGAGGCCACGCGGTGGCTGGCCAGCTGGCCGCCGGACGTGGTCACCGCGACGCCCTGGACGCTGACGCCGGCGACCGCTTCGGCGCGCTCGACGGCCTGGGCGATGGCGTCCGTCGCCTCGTCCATGTTGACGATGGACCCTCCCCGCACGCCGCGCGACTGTACGTAGCCGACACCTGCGCATTGCAGCGTGCGCTGCTCGCGGTTCACCCCGCCGGGCTTCATGATGAAGCAGGTCGCCTTGCTCGCCCCCAAATCCAGGGCGGCGACGACAGGGGTCCGGCCGGCAAGGGCCTTCAGCCCGTCGCGCGCCTCCCTGCGATCTTCAAGCCGGGACATCCCTAAGACTCCTTCCCACAGCCATGCTCAGGCGCCGTTCGTCGCGGCCTGGGCGCGCGAATTCTCCGCATCGCGCGGCCGGACGGAGACCAGTTCGGGATCGCGCAGATCGATGCGCGCGAAACCCAGATCGAGAATGTGCGACTGCGCGTCGAGGCGATCGAGCTCGGTCAGCGCGACCGCCTCGCCGCTGGCGGGCAGCGCGATCAGGCTGGCGTCCTTCAGGCGAAGGTCCCAGCGCCGGTCGTCGACGCGCACCACCGCATCCAGCTTGTCCATCAGGCGCGGGCGCGCGCGCAGCAGGGGCAGGAGCTGGGGCGCGGCCTTGTCGGCCCCCTCGCCCACCACCAGCGGCAGGTCGGGGAAGCGGCCCGGGTCGGCTTCGGGAACCGCGCGGCCGTCGGCGTCGATCACCAGCGTGCGACCGGCGTGCTGCCAGATCGCCAGCGTCTGGCGCTGGGTGATGGAGATGAGGATGGTGTTGGGCAGCAGGCGGACGACCTTGGCCGACTTGACCCATCCGACTTGCTCGACGCGCGCGCGGAGGGCCGCCAGATCGAGGTGCAGGATCGGCTGATCCTTGGGCAAAGCCGCGGCGCGGACGACGGCTGCGGCGGCGTCCGGAGTCGCGCCCTGAACGGTCACGGCCGAGACGCGGAATCCGACGTCGATCAGGCCTTGGTCGATGGAGGCGATGGCCTGTTCGCGCGCCCGCTCGACGCGGGGATCGCTGGCCATGATGGCCAGGACGCCGCCGGCGACGACAGCGCCGGCCAGCGTCAGCGCCGTCAGCGGCATCAACCCGAGGCTGCGAGCGGCCTCGAGCTTGGCGGGGCGATAGGGCTTGGCCTTGGTCCTGGACTTCGGCTTCGACCTGGGCTTGGCCTTGATGACCCGCGGTGCGGCCGAGGTCCTGGCGCGGCGGTCAGGCGATCCTCCTCGCACCACCGCGGCCATAGGCGTCCTCCACGATCCAGCCCACCAGTTCGTCGAACCCCACGCCTCGGTGCGCCGCCTGCTCCGGAACAAGCGATGTCGGCGTCATCCCCGGCTGGGTGTTGACCTCCAACAGGACCAGATTGTCGTTAACGTCGTGATAACGAAGGTCGGCGCGCGTAACGCCCCGGCAACCAAGCGCGGCGTGCGCCAGCTCGGCCATGCGCATGGCCTTTTCGGCCGCCGCGGCGGGCATACGCGCCGGCACGACATGGGTCGAGCCGCCCTCGCCGTACTTCGCCTCATAGTCGTAGAATCCCGCGCGCGGGACGATCTCGGTGACCGTCAGCGCCTTGCCGTCCATCACCGCGACGGCGAGTTCCAGACCGGGGATGTAGGGCTCGACCAGCACCGCCTCGCCGAACGCCCAGCCGGCCGCGGCGAGTTCGCGCGGGGGCCCGTTCGCGCCCTCCTGGACGATGAAGACGCCGACAGACGAGCCTTCGGCGTTCGGCTTCACCACATAGGGCGGCGCCATCACATGGCCCTTCGCGACGTCGGCGCGGCTGAAGAGGCCGCCGCCCGGCACGTCGACGCCAGCCGCGGCCATCACCGCCTTGGCCTTCACCTTGTCCATGGCCAGCGCCGAGGCGAGCACCCCGCAGTGGGTGTAGGGCAGCGCCAGCGTCTCGAGCACGCCCTGCACGCAGCCATCCTCGCCCCAGGCGCCGTGCAAGGCGTTGAAAACGACGTCTGGCTCCAGCGCGGCCAGCACCTGCGCCAGGTCGCGACCGGCGTCGATCTCGGTGACCTTCGCATCCAGCCGCCGCAGCGCCGCGGCGCAGGCCGCGCCGGACACCAGGGACACCTCGCGCTCGGACGAGAGCCCGCCCAGGAGCACCGCGACGTGGTGGCCGGTCAGCTGGGCCATGCGAATCCCTCGATCACGCGACGAGAAAGGCGCTGTTAAGCCCGAACCGCTAGCAGGGAAAGCGGACGGATTACGGCGGCCATGACGACGACCTCATTCCAGATCGTGAACGGCTACGTCTGCTTCGACTGTAGCGACGTCGCCCTCGCCAAGAAGGGCGAGAACCCCGCCCATCCGCCGGGCGCGCCTGGCGATCCGCAGAGCACAGGCGCCGCGGGATCGAGCAACAGCCAGAGCACGCCGGCGGTGACCTTCGGCGGCTCGCTGTCGCAGCTCGCCGGCGCCAGCGCGGTGCAACAGCCGGGCGCGGCGAGCGGCGCCGCTTCGACCAACCCCTCGCCCTACAACCCACCCGTTGGCGGCCAGCTCAGCCTCAGCGCCTAGCGGCGGGGGTTCAGCGCGACGGCTTGTACGGCATGAGCCTCGGCGCCCAGCGCGGCACGTTCTGGCAGTAGGTGCGATGCTCATCGCCGAACTGCCGCCGCAACTCGGGCTCTTCGACGATCACGACCCATAAAAAGGTGAAGAGCCAGAAGATCACGCCCCACGCCGCCACCCGGCCGTCGCCGAACAGCAGCGCCTCGCCCAAGAGAATGATGAGGAGCGCCAAATAGATCGGGTTGCGCACGCGGCGGTAGAAACCGGTCACCACGAGGTTGGCCGGCGGCGCGATCGGCGCGGGCGTGCCGAGCCCGTCCCAGGCGAAACGCGCGAACGAGCTCAGCAGCGGCAGCGATCCCAGTCCGATGAGAGCGACGCCGACCCATCGCAACGCCTCGATGCCGAGGGCGGGCGGCCTGATGCGCCAGCTCGTAAGCCACCACGGAACAAGGCCCACGATCGTCCCTGGCGCGACGATGAAGAACGCCAGCGATCCCAGTGAGGCCCAGAAACGGCGCATGGTGCTCCTCCCCCGAGGGCGCGACACGGCTGCGTGCGCGCGCGTTCAACAAACCCCGCTCAAGCGTCCGCGATGGCGCGAAAGAGCGTGAGGCATTCGCCCACCCGGTAGAACTCGGCGCTGGCGTCGGCGGCGTATCGGCGGAACGCCGCGGTCTGGGCGATCACCGTACGGGTTGCCGGATCGACGCAGACGTACTGGTTGTAGACGCCGATGGCGGTGTAGGCGCCGTTGTCGCTGGGAACCCACCACTGGAAGCCATAGCCGAGGGAATGATCGGCGCTTGGCCGCGAGCCGGGCATGAGGTGGGGCGCGTCCGGCGTCACCGAGGCTCTCACCCAGCCCTCGGACAGGAGCCGTCGCCCGTTCCAGACGCCGCCGTTGCGATAGAGTTCGCCCAGCCTGGCGTAGTCGCGCAGCACCGCGTTCAGCCCGCCGCCGGCCACCTCGACGCCCGTCGAGTCGACCACCCAGAAGGCGTCGGCCTCGGCGCCGAGCGGATTCCAGAGCTTCTCGCGCAGGTATTCGGTGAGCGAACGGCCGGTCGCGCCACGCACGACCATGCCAAGCACATGGGTGTCGGTGGTGTTGTAGCGATTGAACGTGCCGGGCTCGCAGGCGCGGACGCAGCCGGCGGCGAAGGCGTCAAGCGATCCGCCGTCGTCCAGGATGCGGAGCCAGCGGTTTATGTCCGAATTGGGATCGCTGTAGTCCTCGTTCCAGCGCGCGCCGGACGACATCTGCAGCACGTCCTTGATGCGAACGCCATCGTAGGCGCCGCCCTCGAGCGACGGCGCGTAGCGGGTAACCGGGTCCTCGATCGACCTGATGGCGCCTTCGTCGACGGCGACGCCGACGAGCGCGGAGACGAAGGATTTGCCAACCGACCAGGATGCCGCCTGTGTGGTCGCATCGTTCCCCAGCCAGTAGCGCTCGAAGACGATGCGCCCGTCCCGCACCACCAGGAGCCCGGTCGTCTCAATCTCGGCGAGGAACTGCGCGGTATCGAGGTTCTGGCCCTCGAATTCGAACGTCGCCGGCAGCTCGAGGCGCGTCCCCGCCTCGAACGGCGCGGGCGCCGCGGCGCGGCGCACCACGCGCGCCGGATGGGTGCTCGCCATCTCGCGGAAGTTCTCGACCTGCGGTCCACCCTGAAAGAGGCCTAAGGGGCGGGTCGTCCAGTGCGACGCCATCAGTAACTCCCGAAGATGCCGGGCGGGGGGGGGCGCGCGGTCTCAAGCCGCGCGGCGGCGCTCGAGGATCATGCGCATGCCGTTGAGCGGGCGGAGCGTGATGCGCGCCTGCAGCTTGACGTCCTGGCCCGGCGAGAGCTTCGGCGTGAAGCGCTGGGCCAGCGTGGCCAGGATCAGCATCGCCTCGGTGGTGGCCAGCACCGCGCCGATGCAGATGCGCGGGCCGGCGCCGAACGGCATATAGGCGAACCGCGGTCGCGCGGCGTTCTTTTCCGGCGTGAAGCGCTCGGGATCGAAACGCACCGGATCGTCCCACAGCCGCTCGTGCCGATGCTGCACCCAGGGCGCGACGCCGATGGCCGTCCCCTTCTTGATCTTCACGCCACAGACCTCGTCGTCGGCGAGCGCGATGCGCGACGAGATGCCCGGCGCCGGCGGATAGAGCCGCATCGTCTCATCCAGCACCATCCGCGTGTAGGGGAGGTTGGGGATGTCCTCGATCATCGGCGTCCGCCCGCCGAGCACGCGGTCGAGCTCCTCGTGCAGCTTTTCCGCCACCTCGGGCATCTGCGAGAGAGCGTACCAGACCCAGGTCATGGTGACGGCCGTCGTCTCGTGCCCGGCCATGAAGATGGTCAGGACCTCGTCGCGCACCTCGGTCGCGTTCAGCTTGGCGCCGTTCTCCGGATCCTTGGCGGCGATCAGGCGCGAGAGCAGGTCCTTGCGCTCGCCCTCGCCCGGCGGCGCCTTCTCCCGCGCCTCGATCAGCCGGTAGATGGCCGCGTCCATGCCGCTGAAATCGGCGTGGATCAGCGCCGTCTTCTTCTTCATCCGCATCTCGCCGATCACCGGCAGGATATCGAGGATGGAGAAGTTCAGCGCCCGCTGCGTACGCTCCAGCGCCGCGCCGGTCAGATCAACCAGCTCCTCGGAATCCGAGGAGAACATCGTCTTGCAGATGATCTGCAGGGTCAGCGCGGTCATCTCGGCCGCGATGTCCACCTCGGCGCCCTCGCCTAGCTGGTCCCAGTGTTGGGCGAAGATGGCCGCCGTCTCGGTCATGGCGGGCGCGTAGCTCTGGACGCTGCGTGGATCGAACGAGGGCGCCATGACCTTGCGGTGCGTGCGCCAGGTCTCGCCGTCCGAGCCCAGCAGCCCCTCGCCGAACATGGCGGTGAAGAAGCGCTTTTCCATCTCGGTCTTCGGGTAGTTGGCGACGTTGTCGACCATCACCCGCTTCACGCCGTCCGGGTCGCTGATGAAGACGCCGCCCCCGAAGATCGACTTCTGCACCGAGATCGGCAGCTCGTAGAACGACTGCGGCAGCGTCTCCCACTGGTTCGACGGCTGCTCGCCGAACATCCTCAGCAAGCCGCGCCCCTTCTTCGGGGGCGGCTGGGTTCCGGCCAGTTGCGGAAGGCCCGCGACGTCAGCGACGCTCATCGTGAGATCGTGCCTCTCTTCGATTTCGACGGGCGCGAGCCTTAGCCCAACCGGGCCAAGCCGCCGCGTTAATTCGGGTTCATGCGGCCTGCGCGGCCGATGCATTTGATCTCCCACTCGAGTTCGATCCCCAGCTTGGTCTTCACGTCGGCGCGGACGGCTTCGCCGAGGCCCTCGAGCTCGGCGGCGGTCGCCTCGCCGGTGTTGATGAGAAAGTTGGCGTGCTGGTCGGAGAATTTCGCCGCGCCGAACAGCCTGCCGCGCCAGCCGGCGGCGTCGACCAGCTTCCAGGCGGACTCGCCGGGCGGGTTCTTGAACGTCGAGCCGCCGGTCTTCTCGCGGATCGGCTGCGAGGCTTCGCGGCGGGCGGTGATCTCGTCCATGCGCGCGGCGATGGCGGCGGGCTCGCCCGGGCGGCCCTCGAAGAGGGCGCCGGTGAAGATCAGCGCCCGCGCGGCCGCGGCGTTCGACATGCGGTAGACGAAGTCCATCTCCGCGTTCGTGAGCGTGATCCGCGCGCCG
>Ga0070735_10002621_pt1 | contig 16165 bp, 10 predicted proteins | sample Coa_R1_FD_66443 | JGI IMG/M metagenome (GOLD analysis project Ga0070735, IMG submission 66443) | Surface soil microbial communities from Centralia Pennsylvania, which are recovering from an underground coalmine fire - Coalmine... | ecosystem: Environmental > Terrestrial > Soil > Unclassified ... | reverse complement strand
GGGGTGGGGGTTGCGGTGGGGGTTGTGGTGGGGGTGGGGGTGGCGGCGTGGGGCGCGCGGGGATCTCGCGGGAGGCGGGACGGGCCGGTCGCGGCCTCGGTGTCGTTGGGGTGGATGGCGACGGCCGCGTAGACGGCGTCGTGCTGCTCCGCGCACCGGGCGGACCAGCGGGAGGACTCCAGGTCGGTGCCGACCGTGATCGCGCGGACGATCCCGGCGGCGCGCGCCGCGGCCATGACATCCGCGACGGGGATGTCGATCATGTCCAGGTGCGTGTGGGCGTCGAGCGCCGGCCTGGGCAGCGGGTCGGGAGGCGCCGGGGCGGTTACCACGGGCCGTTCGGCACAATCATGAAGGCGCGGCGCCCAGCCGGGCCAGTTCCTCGTCCACCACCGACGTGTCCAGCTTGGTGAACAGGGGCTTGGGCGCGGCCAGCGGGGTGCCGGGGCGCAGCGGGACCGACGCCCAGCGGGCGGCGCCGTCGTAGCGGCCGGTGATGACCGGGTACGACGGGCCGCCGTCCTCGTCGACCTCGGCCACGTGCGGCATGTCCGACCAGGTGCCGGTGCCGCCCAGCATCTCGTGCACCTGCTGGGAGGAGCGGGGCAGGAACGGGGTGAGCAGCGTCTTGGCGTCGTCGACCAGTTGCAGGGCCACGTGCAGCACGGTGCGCATCCGGTCCGGGTCCGATTCGCGCAGCTTCCACGGCGCCTGCTCGGAGAAGTACTTGTTGGCCTCGGCCACCGTCCGCATGGCCTCGGTGATGGCGAACTTGAACCGGGAGCGGGACAGGTGCTCGCCGACGGTGCCGAACGCCTGCCGGGAGCGGGCCAGCAGCTCGCTGTCGGCGTCGGTCAGCGCGCCGGCCTCGGGGATCGCGCCGATGTTGCGGGCCGCGAACGAGACCGCCCGGTTGACCAGGTTGCCCCAGGTGGCGACCAGCTCGTCGTTGTTCCGCCGGACGAACTCGCTCCAGGTGAAGTCGGTGTCCTGGTTCTCCGGCCCGGCGATGGCCACGTAGTAGCGCAGCGCGTCCACGTCGTAGCGGTCCAGGAAGTCGCGGACGTAGATCACCACCGACCGGGAGGAGGAGAACTTGCGGCCCTCCATGGTCAGGTACTCGCTGGAGACCACCTCGGTGGGCAGGTCCAGCGTGCCGAGCGGGCCGGGCTCGCCGCCCTTGTTCCCCTGGCCGTTGTAGCCGAGCAGCATGGCCGGCCAGATCTCGGCGTGGAAGACGATGTTGTCCTTGCCCATGAAGTAGTAGGCCTCGGCGCCCGGGTCGTTCCACCAGGCTCGCCAGGCGTCCGGGTCGCCGCTGCGCCGCGCCCACTCGACCGAGGCGGACAGGTAGCCGATCACCGCGTCGAACCAGACGTAGATCCGCTTGTCCGGCCGGTCCCGCCAGCCGTCGAGCGGCACCGGGACGCCCCAGTCCAGGTCCCTGGTGATCGCCCGCGGCTGCAGGTCATCGAGCAGGTTGAGGGAGAACTTGAGGACGTTCGGGCGCCACTGGCCCGCCTTGGCCTGCAGCCAGCTGCCCAGGACCTCGGCGAACGCGGGCAGGTCGAGGAAGTAGTGCTCGGTCTCGGTGAAGACCGGCGTCTCCCCGTTGATCTTGGACCGGGGCTGGATGAGGTCGGCCGGGTCGAGCTGGTTGCCGCAGTTGTCGCACTGGTCGCCGCGCGCGCTGGGGTACCCGCAGATCGGGCAGGTGCCCTCGATGTAACGGTCGGGCAGCGTGCGCCCGGTGGACGGCGAGATCGCGCCCAGCGTCGTCTTGGGGAAGATGTAGCCGTTGCGCAGCAGCGTGCCGAAGATCTCCTGGGTCACCGCGTAGTGGTTCAGCGTGGTGGTCCGGGTGAACAGGTCGTAGGTCATGCCCAGGCTGGTCAGGTCGTCGACGATGACGCGGTTGTACCGGTCGGCCAGGGCCCGGGCCGACACGCCCTCGGCGTCGGCCTGCACCTGGATCGGCGTGCCGTGCTCGTCGGTGCCGCTCACCATCAGCACCCGGTTTCCCGCCATCCGCTGGTACCGGCTGAACATGTCGCACGGCAGCGCGAAGCCGGAGACGTGGCCGATGTGACGGGGGCCGTTCGCGTACGGCCAGGCAGGAGCGGACAGGATGGTGCGCATGGGCTAAAGCCTAAGGGTGGGTTCGGGGGGAAGAAGCAGGGTGGGTTCGGGGGGAAGATAGCGCAGCGGCCGGCTGCTCGACGTGGTTAACCATCGGGTCCGGGACGGAGGGTACCGAGGCGGTCACCGGGTGGCGTGTGTGCTTGATGCCGAGGATGGACAGGAAGAACGTGCCCAGGATCACCTGGCAGCTCACGATCAGCGCGGTGACCGACGGGATCATCAGGCGCAGCGAGTGCTCGTAGTTCAGGTGGCTGAACTTCTGGCCGTTCCAGTACAGCAGGGAGAAGATCAGCCCGGCCAGGCCCGCCAGGCCGATCGCGGCGCCCAGCAGCAGCCCGCGTTCCAGGCTCAGCTTCTCCAGCAGGCGCTGGACCTTCGGCTCCTCGGGGAGGAAGCCCTCCGACCCCGCGTAGACCTGGGTGAACAGCCAGAACAGCACCGACTGGAAGCCGATCACGACCATGGCCGAGGCCGCGACCAGGGTGTCCACGTCGAACGTGACCGCGCCGACGGTGAACGGGTGCGGCACCACGATCGCCCCGATGACCAGCCCCGCGGCCAGCAGGACCAGGCCGGGGATGAAGAACAGCCAGCGCGGGGCGAACAGCAGCAGGAACCGCAGGTGCCGCCAGCCGTCCCGCCAGGTGTGCAGGTGCGGCGGCCGGCTCCGGCCGTCCTTGGCCAGCGTGGTCGGCACCTCGGTCACGTGCTGCCCGTACAGCGCGGCCTTGACCACCAGCTCGCTGGCGAACTCCATCCCGGTGGCCTGCAAGTTGAGCGCCATCACGCTGTCCCGGTTGAACCCGCGCAGCCCGCAGTGGAAGTCACCGATCTTGCTGCGGAAGAACAGCCGGCCGATGAAGCTCAGCACCGGGTTGCCCAGGTACTTGTGCAGCGGCGGCATCGCGCCCGGCGCGATCCCGCCCGCGAACCGGTTGCCCATGACCAGGTCCGCGCCCTTGCGCAGCTCCTCGACGAACGGCATCAGGTTGGTGAAGTCGTAGCTGTCGTCCGCGTCGCCCATGATGATGTACTTGCCCTGGGCAGCCATGATGCCGCCCATCAGCGCGTTGCCGTAACCCTTGTCGGTGACCGGGACGACCCGGGCCCCGGCCTCGGTGGCCAGCGCCTGGCTGCCATCGGTGCTGCCGTTGTCGGCGACCAGGACCTCACCGCTGATACCGCTCTCGGCCAGGAAGCCGATAGCCTTGCGGACGCACGTCGCCACGGTCTCCGCCTCGTTGAGGCAGGGCATGACCACGGTCAGCTCCACGTTTCCGTCTCCTTATAGGTCCTTTGGGGCAGCGGATCCGGCCGCTTTGGGCAAGTCCTGGTCGCGCATCGTATTACCGTAGGCGAGGGGCGAACGATCCAAGCCGGATGCACGTTCAATGTCACGGATGTCAGCCCAGCACAGGAGGGTACGGGTTGAGGGTAATGCCTGGGGCCACCTCGCGTGCGCCATCGGCGCGGTCCGTCCGCCCGGCGGAGCCGCGCTCGGCTCGCGTCAGATCGCTGGCCGCCCGCATCTGGTCCGGGCACCGGCTGTTCGTCATCGTGCTCGCCCCCGCCGTCCTGCTGCGCGCCGACGCCGAGCTCGGGTACCGCTGGCAGGCCTGGTTCAACGACTCGTTCGTCTACGTCGAGGACACGATCCACTTCAACCTGGACCCGACCCGCGTGTCCGGGTACTCGGTCTGGCTCAAGATCCTGGAGCCCTTGCATAGCTACGCAATTGTAACGATCCTGCAACATCTCATGGGCCTGGCCGTGGCGGTCATGATCTACGCGCTGGCCAGGCGCCGGTTCGGCGCCCCGGCCTGGCTGGCCACGCTGGCCGCCGTGCCGGTGCTCTACGACGGGTACGAGATCGAGCTCGAGCACCTGATCCTGTCCGACGTGCCGTTCCTGTTCGTGCTCATGCTCGCCGCCACGCTGCTGCTGTGGGACCCGGCGGGTCTGTCGACCCGGCGCAGCGCGGTCATCGGCCTGCTGCTGGGCCTGGGCGCCGTGCTGCGGTCCATCGGGCTGCCGGTGCTCGCGATCTTCGCCGTGTACATGGTCATCAAGCGCTTCAGCTGGCGGCGGATCGTGGCCACCGCCGGGATGTGCCTGGTCCCGGTGCTCGGCTACGCCGGGGTATTCGACCTGCAGCACGGGCAGTTCGCGATGAGCGACTCGACCGGGATATTCCTGTATTCGCGGGTGATGACGTTCGCCGAGTGCCCGAAGATGCACGTGCCCACCGTTGAGCTCTGGATGTGTACCACCCAGCCACCGAACCAGCGCCCGATAGCGCAGAACCAGATCTGGAGATCTACCGCGCACACCCCGCTGGACCGGCCGCCGCCGTCGAAGTTCGCGCCGCAACCGAACCAGCAGGCCGAGGACTTCGCGATCCGCGCCATCGAGGCGCAGCCGCTGGACTACGCCCGCGCCGTATCCGGCGACATCTGGCGGGTGTTCGGCTGGAACCGCCAGGTGTTCCCGAACCCGCAGACCTACGACGAGTACCAGTTCCTGGCCGCGCCGACGCCGATCCCGACCTGGGACGCCGCGCACATCGGGCGGTACAACTCCTTCTCCGCCACGTACCTGCGCGGCAACCCGGAGACCCAGGTGGTCAACCCGTTCGCGGCGGTCATCAGGAACTACCAGAAGTACGTCTGGCTGCCGGGGACGGTCTACGGGCTCATCCTGCTGGCCGGGCTCGGCGGCATCGTGCTGGCCTGGCGGCGGCTGGGCGGCGAGGCGCTGCTGCCCTGGGCGGTGTCGGCGTCCATGGTCGTCGTCCCGGCCGCGACGGCCGAGTTCGACTACCGGTACGTGCTGCCCGCCGTGCCGTTCGCCTGCCTGGCCGCGGTCATGGCGTTCAGCCCGGGCACCGCGGGCCGGGCCGGGCTGCGGGAGCTAGCGGACGCGGTGCGGCGCACGGTCGGTTCCGGTTCCGGTTCCGGTCCCGGTTCCGGCTCCGCCGATCCTGCGCCGGCCGGTGCCGGCGACGACGAGCGTGATCTCGCCACGGACGGCGCCTGAGCTCTCCCCCCAGGCCGAGAGCTCGGCCAGGGTGCCGCGCACGACCTCCTCGTGGACCTTGGTCAGCTCGCGGCACACGACCGCCTGGCGGTCGGCGCCGTGTGAGGCCGCGAGCTCGGTCAGCGTCTGCGTGACCCGGCGCGCGGATTCGAAGAAGACCTGGGTGCGGCGGTCCCCGGCCAGTTCGGCGAAGCGCCGCTGGCGCTCGCCCGCGCGCCGGGGCGGGAACCCCTCGAAGCAGAACCGGTCGGTGGGCAGCCCGGACACGGCCAGCGCGGTCGTCACCGCGGACGGCCCGGGCAGCGCGGTGACCTGGACGCCGGCCGCCGCCGCGGCGGCCACCAGCCGGTAGCCGGGATCGCTGATCCCCGGCGTGCCCGCGTCGGTCACCAGCAGCACGTCCTGGCCTTTTTGCAGCGTGTCGACGAGTTCGGCCGCGCGGCGGGTCTCGACCGCGTCGTAGTAGGAGACGATGCGCGCCTGCAGCGTGATCTGCAGGCTGGACGCGAGCCAGCGGACCCGGCGGGTGTCCTCGGCCGCGATGACCGTGGCCCGGGCCAGTTCGGCCGCCAGCCGGGGCGAGGCGTCCTCGGCCCGGCCGATCGGCACCGCGGCCAGCGTGAGCACGCCTGGTACGTGGTCCTGTTCGCGGGCTGCCATGCCGAGCATTCTGTCCTACCCGGGCCACTGTTCAGGTACACACAGTAGGCTGTGCCCGATGATGGGTACCGAGGCTGACGTCACCGCCGCGCCGGACACCGACGAGGCCAGCCGGCTGGCGGTGCTCCGCGCCCGCCTGTCGGCCCCGATGCCCGACGACCGGCCGTGGGGCTGGCTCGGCCCGCTGCTGGTCACCGCGTTCGGCGGGTGGCTGCGCTTCAACCGGCTGCGGGTGCCGCGGGCGCTGATCTTCGACGAGACCTACTACGTCAAGGACGCCTGGAGCATCCTGCAGCACGGCGTGGAGTGGGTCCCGGTCAGCAAGACCAACGTCCCTGACTACGCCAACCAGCTGATCATCGCCGGGCACACCACCGGCCTGTTCGCGAAGTGCACCGGCACCCAGTGCGGTGAGTACGTGGTCCAGCCCGAGGTGGGCAAGCTGCTGATCGCGGTCGGTGAGTGGCTGTTCGGGCTGAACTCGTTCGGCTGGCGGTTCTCCAGCGCGGTGTTCGGGTCGCTGGCCATCCTGCTGATCTGCCGCATCGCCCGGCGGATGACCCGGTCCACCCTGCTCGGCTGCCTGGCCGGGCTGCTGATGTCGCTGGACGGCCTGGAGTTCGTGCTGTCGCGGACCGGCATCCTGGACATCTTCCTGATGTTCTTCGTGCTGGCCGCGTTCGGCTGCATGGTCATCGACCGGGACCTGTCCCGGGCCAGGCTGGCCGAGGGCGTCGCCCGCCGGGAGGGCGGGGACGCCGGGCCCCGGCTCGGCCTGCGCAAGTGGCAGGTGGTGTGCGGCATCCTGCTCGGCCTGGCCGTGGGGACCAAGTGGATCGCGGCCTGGTACATCATCGCGTTCGGCGGCCTGTTCATCGCCTGGGAGATCGGCGCCCGGCGGGCCGCGGGCCTGGCCGCGTTCATCCGCGGCGCGCTGCGCGAGGCGCTGTGGCTGCCGCTCACGTTCCTGGTGATCCCGCTGGTCGTCTACACCGCGACCTGGACCAACTGGCTGCTGACCAGCACCGGCTACGACCGGAACCTCGGCCAGCAGAACGGCGTCACGACCCCGGTCATCTCCGCCCTGTACTCGCTGTACCAGTACCACCTGCAGGCGATCGGCTTCGGCCTGGGCCTGAACCAGACGCATCCCTACCAGTCCCAGCCCTGGGACTGGCTGCTGATGACCAGGCCGGTCGCGTTCTACTACGAGTCCTACTCCGGGCCGGTCGCCGGGCCCTCGCACTTCTGCCCGAAGGCGGGCTGCACCGGCGCGTCATGGTCGCAGGAGGTGCTGGCCATCGGCACCCCGGCCATCTGGTGGGGATCCATGCTGGCCCTGGTGTTCTGCCTGGGCTGGTGGCTGCTGCACCGCGACTGGCGGGCGGGCGCCGTGCTGCTGGGCGTGCTGGCGGGCTGGGGGCCCTGGTTCCCGCTGGTGACCCGGACCAAGTTCTACTACTACGCGCTGGAGTTCGAGCCGTTCCTGATCTTGTCCCTGGTGCTGTGCCTGGGGCTGATCCTCGGGCCCGCCGCGGCCAGCATCAGGCGCCGCTCGATCGGCGCCGGGATAGCGGGCGCGTACGTGCTGTGCGTGCTGATCATGTTCTGGTACTTCTACGCCATCTTCGCGGCCAAGGTCATCCCCTACCCAGACTGGCTGAGTCACATGTGGTACCGGATCGGCCACGGCTGGATCTGAGTCGACCGGAACCGGTCTCGGGCGGGCTGGATCTGGGCTGGCTTTGATCTGGGCTGGCTTTGATCTCTGCTGGCTTTGATCTCTGCTGGCTTTGATCTGGGCGGGGGCCGGCGCTTTCAGCGAGCTCTCAGGCAGCCATCAGTATACTTGAGCCTGTACGGGGCAGCATGAGTTAACACGGGGGCTCAACTTCCCGACGGGGAGCGACGTGATTTGCGTAACACAGGGTACGTTTCCGGGCCTCCAATGCGTCTATATACAGTGAGATGACAACAACCGGAGCGAACCATGAGCCGAGCCGAACACTCTAGCGAAGACCGCGCGCGATTCGAGCGCGATGTCGTCCCGCAGCTTGGCCAGCTGTACCCCGCCGCGCTCCGGATGACCCGGAACCCGACCGACGCCGAGGACCTGGTCCAGGAGACCTCGGCCAAGGCGTACGCGGCGTTCGGCCAGTTCACTCCCGGCACCAACCTGCGGGCCTGGCTGAACAGGATCCTGACCACCACGTTCATCAACGTGTACCGCAAGCGGCGCCGCGAGCCGCAGCAGGCCCTCGGCGGCGACCTGGCCGAATGGCAGATGTCCGCCGACCGGCTGGCACCGCCGGTGCCGTCCGCCGAGGCCGAGGCGCTCGACCGGACCACCGACTCCGACCTGCTGCGGGCCCTGCGCGACCTGCCCGGGGAGTTCCGCACCGCGGTGTACCTGGCCGATATCGAGGGGTACCCCTACCGGGAGATCGCCGAGATCATGGGCACGCCGGTCGGGACGGTCATGTCGCGGCTGCACCGGGGGCGGCGCAAGATCCGCGAGCAGCTGCTGGCCAGCGGGTTCGGCGGCCCGGCGGCCGCTGAGTCCTAGCCCGCTGGGCTCTTAACCCACAGCGGCGGGTTCCCAGCCGAGGGCGACCGGATCGTAGACGCGCTCCACGTAGATCTGGTGCCAGAGCGAGAACACCACCAGCAGCCACACCTGCCGCCAGCTCACCTCGGGGTCACCGGCCCGGAACCGGCGCAGCAGCTCGGTAGCGGCCGGCTTGTTCAGCCACTGGCCGGTCTGCGCGGTCCGGATCACCTGCTCGGCGAAGCCGTACATGCCGCCGCTCAGCCAGTGCCCGAGCGGAACCGGGAAGCCGAGCTTGGCGCGCTCGGCGGCGGCCTGCGGCAGCAGGTCGCCGATCGCCTCGCGGAGCGCGAACTTGGTGGTGCCCGCGGCGGTCTTCTCCACCCGGGCCAGCCGGGAGGCGACCGCGAGCACCTCGCGGTCCAGGAACGGCGTGCGCAGCTCCAGCCCGTGCGCCATGGCCATCCGGTCGGCCTTGACCAGGATGTCGCCGGGCAGCCAGGTGTTCACGTCGACCAGCTGCATGGTCGCCACGTCGTCCAGGCCCGCCTCGGCGGCCTGGCGGTAGACCGGGTCGGTCACGTCGAACTCGCTGCCGGCGCCGCCCCGGACGAGCATCCGGGCCTCGTCGCTGCTGAACACGTACGCGTTGCCGATGTACCGCCGCGGCAGCGGCGTGGAGGTCCGGCTGAGCAGGCCCTTGCCGCGCCGGCCGGCCGGCAGCTCGGAGGCGACCCGGTTGATCGCACCCCGGCCCCAGCCCGGCAGCGCCCTGCCCGCCCGGACCACGCCGGGCTGGTAGTACACGCCGTACCCGCCGAACAGCTCGTCCGCCCCCTCACCGGACAGCACCACCTTGACGTGCTTCCTGGCCTCCCGGGCCGCGAACCAGAGCGGGACGGCCGCCGCGTCGGCCATCGGGTCATCCAGGTGCCAGACGATCCGGGGCAGGCAGGCGACGAACTCCTCCGGGCTGATCACGTACGGGATCGACTTCAGGCCGAGCGCGGTGGCGGTCGCGGTGGCCAGCTCGATCTCGTTGTACCCTTCGCGCTCGAAGCCGACGGTGAAGGTCAGCAGGCCGGGGATCGTCTCGGCGGCGATCGCGCACAGCGTGGCCGAGTCCACGCCGCCGGACAGGAACGCGCCGACCGGCACGTCGCTGCGCAGGTGCACGGCGACCGAGTCGCGCAGCGCGGCCAGGATCTTCTCCGGCGACGCCGACGACGGCGACCGGGCCGGCTTGAACTCGGGCCGCCAGTACCGGAACACGTCGACCCGGCCGCCCGGCCGGGCGATCAGCACGTGCCCGGGCGGCAGCGAGCGGATGGGCGGCACCAGCGTGGCCGGCGCGGGCACGTACTGGAAGGACAGGTACCGGCGCAGCGCGTCCATGTCGATCGCGGTCACCTCGCCCGAGTCGGCCAGGGCCTTGCGCTCGGAGGCGAACCGGAGCTGCGGCCCGGACCGGGCGCGGTGACCGCCCGCGGTCAGCGCGTAGAAGAACGGCTTGATCCCGAACGGGTCGCGCGCGCAGAACAGCTCGCGGGTCCGCCGGTCCCAGATCGCGAAGGCGTACATCCCGCGCAGCTGGCGGACGACGTCCTTGCCCAGCCAGGCGTACATCTCCACCAGGACCTCGGCGCCGGAGCGGGTGCGCAGCTGGACCCCGCGGGCGGCCAGCCGCTGGGCCAGCTCGACGTAGTTGTAGATCTCGCCGTCGAAGACCATCACGAAGCGGCCGTCCGCCGAGTACACCGGCTGGCGGCCGCCGGCCGAGGGGTCGATGATGGCCAGTCGCTTGAAGCCCAGGGCCAGATCGGCGTCGGCGTAGAACCCCTCGTCGTCGGGCCCGCGGTGCGCCACGCGCAGGGCGGCCCGGCCCACCCACTCAGGGTCCGGGCCTGCTCCGTCTGCCAGCGCCAGGCAGCCGGTCAGTCCGCCCATGCATGCCGCCCAACGATCGCGATGGTATAACCGCCCCGACCAGATTACTTGGGCTGGAACCTGATCCCGCCGTCGAAGCGGATGACCTCGGCGTTCACGTAGTCGTTCCCGATCAGGCTCAGCACCAGATGAGCGAACTCGTCCGCCCGCCCCAGGCGCTTGGGGAAGACGACCGGGGCCACCAGCCGGGCCTTGAACTCCTCGGATTCGGGGCTGGACCCGTAGATCGGGGTGTCGATGATGCCCGGGCAGATCGTGTTGACCCGGACCCCGATGGCGGACAGGTCCCGCGCGGCGGGCAGGGTCATGCCGATGATGCCGCCCTTGGACGCGGAGTAGGCGATCTGGCCGGTCTGCCCCTCGAGGCCCGCAATCGACGCGGTGTTGACCACGACCCCGCGCTGCCCGTCGCCGTCGGCGGGCTCGGTCCTGGCGATGGCCGCCGCGGCGATGCGCATGAGGTTGAAGGTGCCGATCAGGTTGACGTTGATGACCCGCAGGTAGGGGGCCAGGTCGTGCGGCCTGCCGTCCCGCCCGACCGTGCGCGCCGCCCAGCCGATGCCCGCGCAGCTGACCGCGACCCGCAGCGGGAGCCCGGCCCCGGCCGCGACGTCCACCGCGGCCTGGACCGAGGCCTCGTCGGCCACGTCGGTCCGCGCGAACACGCCGCCGGTCTCGCTGGCCACCCGCTTGCCGGCGTCTTCGTTCAGGTCGGCGATGACCACCGTGGCCCCCGCCGCGGCCAGTGCTCGGGCGGTCGCCTCGCCCAGCCCGCTCGCGCCGCCGGAGACGATCGCCGCAGTCCCGTTCACGTCCATGCCGGGAGCATACCCCGGCGCGGCACGCCCGCCCCGGCGCGGCCCGCCCGCCCCCGGCGCGGCCCGGCTGCCCACGGCCCGCGGTCCAGGGTGCCGGGCCTCGCTGGGCCGGGCCGGGCGCCAGCCCGGCCCTCGATTCCGGATGCGGCCGCACGCACGCCGGGCCGTTCGAGATATATCTTGTTATCATGATCTTGGTGAGCTAGGGTCTGAGCATGACCAAGCTGCGCGGCAACCCGTGGGCGGTGCTGGTTGTCGTCTCGTTGGGCTTCTTCATGACGCTGCTCGACCTGACGATCGTCAACATCGCGATCCCGAACATGATCGACAAGCTGCACGCGTCGCTGGACGGCGTGCTGTGGGTGCTGAACGCGTACGCCCTGGTGCTCGCGGTCCTGGTCATCACCGCGGGACGGCTCGGGGACCTGCTCGGGCCGCGCACCATGTTCGTCGCGGGGATCGCGGTGTTCACCGTTGCCTCGGCCGCGTGCGGCCTGGCGCCCGGCGCCGGATGGCTCATCGCCTTCCGCGCGGTCCAGGGGCTCGGCGCGGCCATGCTGATGCCGCAGACGCTGGCCCTGGTGACCATGACGTTCCCGCCCGACCGGCGCGGGGCGGCGTTCGGCGTCTGGGGGGCCGTGGCCGGCCTGGCCACGATCGCCGGGCCGACCCTGGGCGGGCTGCTGGTCACCGCGTTCGACTGGCGCTGGATCTTCTTCGTCAACCTGCCGATCGGGGCCGCGGTCCTGGCCGTGACGTTCTTCATCATCCCGGCCTTCCAGCCCGGGCGGCGGCACCGGTTCGACATCTTGGGCGTCACGCTGGCCAGCCTGGGCCTGCTAGGCATCTGCTACGGGCTGGTGGAAGGCCAGCGCTACGACTGGGGCACGGTCACCTCGTTCATCTCCATCCCGCTGGTCATCGCGGCCGGGGTGGTGCTGCTCGGCGTGTTCCTGCTGGTCCAGAAGATGCGTCAGGACCGCGAGCCGCTGGTCCCGTTCGTGCTGTTCCGGAGCCGGAACTTCACGCTGATGAACTGGGTGTCCGGCACGCTGTCCATCGGGATGCTCGGCATCTTCCTGCCGCTGACCATCTACCTGCAGTCCGCGCTGGGCTTCTCCGCGCTGAAGGCGGGGCTGACCCTGGCGCCGTCCTCGGTCGTGATGATCATCCTGGCGCCCGGCCTCGGCCGGCTCACCGACAAGATCGGCGGCAAGTACATCCTGCTGACCGGCCTGACCCTGTTCGCGGCGGGCATGGGCTGGGTCGTGCTGATCGCCACCCCGCATTCGGCCTGGTACGACTTCCTGGCCCCGATGATCGTGGCCGGCCTGGGCATGGGCGGCACGTTCCCGCCGATGACCACCGTGGCCATGCGCGACGTCGATCCGCGGATGGCCGGCGCGGCCTCCGGCGTGCTCAACACCGTCCGCCAGGTCGGCTCGGTCATCGGCACCGCCGCCGTGGGCGCCCTGCTGCAGAACCGGCTGGTCAGCGCGCTGACCAGCCAGGCCACCACCGCCGCGGCCAGCCTGCCGCCGCAGGCCCGCGGGCCGTTCGTCAGCAGCTTCCAGCGGGCCGCGTCCACCGGCCTGATCGGCGGCGCCCCGGCGAGCTCGGCCGCCCCGGCCGGCGCCTCCCCCGGGCTCGCGGCCCAGCTGCGACGGCTCGGCGCCGAGGTGTTCAGCGAGGGTTACGTGCACGCGATGCGGTGGACGATGATCCTGCCCATCGCCGTGGTGGCCCTGGCCGCGGTCAGCTGCCTGGCGATCAGGAACAACACCGCGGGCCAGGACCAGACGGCGGTCCCGGGACCTCAGATGGCCGGGACCATCAGCTCGTCCGGCTCATCCGGCCAGAGCCCCGGCAGCGCGTCGGGCACCGTCTCGTAGGGCGAGGGCTCGAAGGGGAACCGGTCCGCGAACACCGGCTCCAGGTCGGTCAGCCAGGTGGCCGCCGGGTCGAACCGGGCGAAGAACGGCGTCCCCACCAGGCGCGGGTCCCGGGCCTGGATCATCCGCAGGACGAAGACCTTGATCCCAGCCGCCTCTGCCACCCCGTCCACGCACACCTTGCCGGGGGTGGCCGACATCGACGGGCCGCGGACGGTCCGCGCCAGGCCGGACACGCCCTGGTAGGCGCCGCGGAAGATCTCGTAGCCGCGAGCCAGCGGGACCGCGAAGTAGTCCTGCGGCCCGGTGTCCCGCTCGACGAACATGTAGTACGGGACCATGCCCTGGCGGACCTGCGTCCGCCACATGGCCCGCCAGGTCTCCGGGTGGTCGTTGATCGAGCGGATCAGCGGCGCCTGGGTCCGGATCACCGCGCCGGTGCTCCTGACCCGCCGGACCGCCTGGGCCAGCACGGCCGGCTCCAGCTCGCGCGGGTGGGAGAAGTGCGCCATCAGCGCCAGCGTCCGGCCCGAGTCGACCACCTCCTCGAACAGCCGGAGCGTGGCGTCGGCGTCGGGGTCGGTGACGTACCGCTGCGGCCAGTACGACAGCGACTTGGTGCCGATCCTGATCGACTCCACGTGATCCAGGCGCGGGTCGAGCAGCGGCTCGAGGTAGCGCCGCAGCACCGGCTCGCCCATGATCATCGGATCCCCGCCGGTGATCAGGACGCTGGTCACCTCCTGGTGCTCGGCGAGGTACGCGACCAGTGTGCCGATGTCGTCGGTGGCCATCTTCAGGTCCGGCTCGTCCACGAACTGCGCCCAGCGGAAGCAGTAGGTGCAGTACGCGTGGCAGGTCTGGCCCTGCCGGGGGAAGAACAGCACGGTCTCGGGGTACTTGTGCTGCAGGCCGGGCAGCGGCCGGCCGTGCAGGCTCGGCGCGTTCAGCAGCAGCTGCCCGGCCGGGTGCGGGTTGAGCCGCATCCGGATCTCGTGGGCGGCGGCGCGCAGCGCGGCATCGGGCGCCCCGGTTTCGATCAGGCGCGCCAGCCGCCGCACGTCGGTCGCGGGCAGCATGTCGGGCTGGGGAAAGACCAGGCGGTAGATCGGGTCGTCCGGTGCCGCGTCCCAGTCGATCAGGTTCTCGACCACGTAGGCGTTGGTCCGGAACGGCAGCACCGAAGCCACCGCCCGGACGGCCAGCCGCTCATCGGGCGCCAGGCCGGCCCGCTGGATAAGCATGTCCAGGTGTTTCGCCGAGTAGGCATGGAATCCGCGGCCGGAGGACCGGGCCGACGGGATGACCTGCTGGATGTCTGTCACGTGCCTTCTCCCTCGTCGTGCGCGGGGCACGGCAAGGCAGCCGCTCCACGCGCGAAAATAGCCCTGATGACACCCGCTCCCCAGCGGTTCCCCCCGGCCTGGCCGTGCCCCCGGTAGCTGCGCGGCCAGATACTGCGTCCACGATTTTCTACGCTCTTGCAGCCTCGTTGGTTCCGATTCTCCATCCGCCTTTCTCCCGGTGAGACAAATACCATGCTTCGCAGGAAGTATTCGGGTGAATCCCAGGAACTTCTAAGCGCCTGTTTTTTAATTCGATGCATTCTGTCCCGTAAAAGCCGTATAATCCGCACCTTGCGACAGTTCGCCGCCGGGAACCCCGTTCCGTCCCGGAATGTTCCGGCGCCCGGACGGGGGCCGCGCCGGGCCGGGTCCGCCGCCGGGGCCATAATGGGCCCACTACACAGGCCCATTACACGGGCACGGTTCGCTGAAGGAAACGAAGGATGAGGCGTCATTCCCGGCCGGCATCCCCTTGGGTGACCCGCTGACCACGACCCCGGGCTCCCCGGAGCGGCGGCCCGCGGCCCGGCCCGCGGTCCGGCCGGACGAGGGCCGGGCCGAGGGCGTGCCCGAGGGCAGCCGCGGCCCGCGAGGGGCCGGGGACCCGGCGGTGACGCGCGCGGGCCGCCCGGCGCCCGATCCGGCGCCGGCCCGTCCGGGCCGCCTGGCGCCCGATCCGGTGCTGGCGCGTCCGGGCCGCCTGGCGCCCGATCCGGTGCTGGCGCGTCCGGGCCGCCTGGCGCCCGGCTCGGTGCTGGCGCGTCCGGGCCAGCCGGTGCTGGCCGTCGACGCCATGGGCGGCGACCACGCCCCCGACGAGATCGTCGCGGGCGCGGTGGCCGCCCAGCGCGAGCACGGCATCCGGATCCTGCTGACCGGGCCCGCCGCCCGCCTGCGCCAGGCGCTGACCAAGGCGGGGGTGAGCCCCCGGGCCGACGAGCTGGTCATCGTGCCCGCCGAGGACAACCTGGCCATGGACGAGGGCGCGCTGGCCAGCCTGCGGCGCCCGCGCTCCAGCGTGGCCGTCGCCTGCCAGCTGGTCCGGCGGGGCGAGGCGGCCGCGGTGGTGTCGGCCGGCTCCACCGCCGGCGTGGTCGCCACCGCCCGGCTGCGGCTGCGGTCGCTGCCCGACGTGCCGCGGCCGGGGCTGGCCGTGGTGCTGCCGACCCGGCCCGGCCGGACGGTACTCATCGACGCCGGGGCCACGGCCGACCCCAAGCCGGAGATGCTCGTGCAGTTCGGCCAGCTCGGGGTGGCCTATGCCCAGCTCGCGCTCGGCGTCAGCGCGCCGCGCGTGGGCCTGCTGACCATCGGGTCCGAACCCGGCAAGGGCAACAAGTTCACCCGCCGCGCGCATGAGCTGCTGGCCGCCGACCCGCCGCACGGCGCGCTCCCGCTGGCCTTCGCGGGCAACGTGGAGGGCGGTGACCTGCTGGCCGGGGAGGTCGACGTCATCGTCACCGACGGCTTCACCGGCAACGTGGCGCTGAAGACGCTGGAAGGCTCGGTCCGGTTCGCCTCGGCCGAGCTGCGGGCCGCGGTGACCGCCACCGCGGTCGCGCGGCTCGGCGCCTTCCTGCAGCGGCGCGGCCTGCGCGAGCTGGCCGCGCGGCTGGACTCGGAGAGCTACGGCGGCGCCGTGCTGCTCGGCCTGGGCGGGACGGTGGTCATCGCCCACGGCGCCAGCACCGCCCGCGCGATCACCTCGGCCTGCCAGCTCGCCGCCGAGCTGGCCCGCGGCGAGATCACCGAGAAGATCACCCAGCGGCTCAGCCC
>Ga0070735_10002619_pt1 | contig 16167 bp, 15 predicted proteins | sample Coa_R1_FD_66443 | JGI IMG/M metagenome (GOLD analysis project Ga0070735, IMG submission 66443) | Surface soil microbial communities from Centralia Pennsylvania, which are recovering from an underground coalmine fire - Coalmine... | ecosystem: Environmental > Terrestrial > Soil > Unclassified ... | reverse complement strand
GCCACCAACAAAGATCTGGAAAAATTGATCGAGGAAGGAAAGTTCAGAGCGGATCTTTTCTACCGGCTGAACGTCTTCCGCATTGAACTCCCCCCGTTGCGCGCGCGCCGTGAAGACATTCCACCGCTCGTTGATCACTTCGTCCGCAAGTTCTCTCTGGCCATGAACAAGCGCATCACGCGGGTTTCACCTTCGGCCATGTATCAGTTGCAGCAGCAACCCTGGCTTGGAAATGTCCGTGAACTGGAGAATGCGGTCGAACGCGCCATGGTCGTGGGACAGGAGCCGGAGTTGCACGAACAGGATTTCGTATTCAAAGCACAAAGCGTTGCTGGCCCCGGAGGTTCGAGCAAGACCCTGGAAGACATGGAGCGCGACCACATCCTGCGGGTCGTGGAGGAATGCGGCGGCAATCAGAGCCATGCTGCAGAGATACTGGATATCGATCGGGTCACGCTCTATCACAAGCTAAAGAAGTACGGTTGGACGCGCGCCTCGCTCGATCGAGATAAGAAGGCCGACGAAGTCACCCGATGAAGGCATGCCATGAAGCTGCTGCAACTGTTGCCGATCGGGAATGTGGATAGCGGGCTGTTTAAGGATCTAAGTCCCGTCCTCGAAAAAATCTTTTCCGTTCCCTGCAACGTCCTTCCCGTGCGACTGGATCCGGAGTTTGCCTTCCATGGCGAACGGCAACAGTATCACTCTTCGCAACTTCTACGGCGGATGCAAAGCCTTGTTACCGCTGACTCCTGGCGAGTGCTGGGCATCGCGTCCGTGGACCTATACATTCCGATTCTTACATTCGTCTTCGGCGAGGCACAAATGAGCGGCCCTTGTGCGGTCCTCTCCGTGCACCGGTTGCGACAAGAATTCTATGGCCTTCCTGCGGACCCCGAACTATTCCGCCGACGGCTAATCAAAGAAGCCGTTCATGAACTGGGACACACTCTTAACCTGACCCACTGTGATGATTACCGTTGCGCGATGGCTTCTTCTCATGCAGTAGAGTGGATCGACCTTAAGGAGAGCGCGCTATGTTCTGTCTGCCGGGCTGCGGTGCCCTCAATGACGCAGATGCAGTCTGTGCGAAGCGACTAACATCGCACTCCTGCTGTACCCCGAATTCAAGACACCAAAAAAACACTGGCCGCCCGATGTCCTGGCAAATTTGCCTTGGATTCGGGCGGCCGGCGTTTTCGGCGGTCCTCGTTTCCGACCGAGGGCGAAGCCGATTCGCCTCGCTTGTCGCGAGTTTGACTTAGGACAGGAAGAACTCTTTCGCCAGGGGCAGCCAGTCCTGGTCTGGGATGTGGCTCGTGAGGTTATCCATCGCGACTCCTCCATCCTGGGCCAGTGCTCCAGCGAGCGCCGGCATGTGGCGCTGCAGGCGGCTCGCGGATTCCTCTGTCCACCAACGTGCCATCGCACCGCCCAGCAGGTTGCGAAAGCTAGTCTTGGCGTCGGGCGCTTGCACCGTGAGCAGCCAGCCATCGCCGTAGGGATCGCGGAGTGCAAGCTTCGGGTTTCGTACGATCGCTTCGTTAACGTCAGACACGCTGCCCTCGATGGGCGAAACCATGTCGACTGCACAGCCGTCGCGATGAATTGTGCACATCTTCTGGCCCTGGCGGATCCACTGGCCGCGTTGTGGCAGCGTGATGCGCTCCATTGTTCCGGTCAGCTTGGAAGCGAAATCATCCATCCCCACCCGCACCAGGTTCGGGCTCTCGCTCAACGCCCACGTATGACCGGGATGATAACGTACATTTTCCGGTACATCGAAACCGCCGACCAACGCTGGATGTAACCGCGGAACAGCCGGCACGTTTGCCACGGTCGCTTGGAGTGCGGGCTGTACAACAACGTGGCGACTGCGAAAATAATCGATCAGCAGGAAGATTGCGAATGTGAGGAGAACCAGTAGGACTGTCATAAGTCACCTCGTCGGAGGGCCGTCTTGCGAGCCACTCACACTTTTCTTAAGGCAATCCCGATGCCACGACGAGGTGGCCAGAAGCAATCGCACTGCAATTGGCGATCACCCACTGAATCAGGCGTATAGCAAGATTATTCGGTCGCGTGTTCTGATGCTGCGTTGAAATTCTCAACTCGCTCCTGATGGAAATCGCAACAGGTCAAATGAGGATCTGCATTTCCCGGGAAGCAATTAACAGACTCACAGCTTGTAATCAACGATTTACGGATGCGGAAAGCACATGATGAGGTTCGCAACAGCGAAGTTGAAGAATGCAACCCTCGAATGAGTCGAGATTCGGTTATGAGCGCGCTGTTGATTGGTCGAGCTGGTTTCCGGTTTCGTACCGGTGCTCACAATGATACTTCTAAGATCGCACATGGCGTCTAAGCGAAGCCGTCTGGTTGACTAACCGCGCCGATGTGCGCGTGTTCATCGATAAACATGCGGCCGGCGGAGAGCGCCTTGCGGTCGATTTCCAGCAAGTCAAGCTTCTTCACCTTGTCTTCAAGCACATCCAGGGCGGTTCCGGGAGCCAGACACTCCGTTTCTTCCAGCAGCGCCCCCAGCATGATTATGTTCGCTGCCTTCGCCGAACCGAGTCTGTCGGCCATCTCCGACGCAGGAATCGCGACCAACTGCAAGCCCGGCGCGGCAAAATCGGCGGGAAAGCTAGCGCCGTTGTAAAGGATGAGACCGCCGCTCGTTACCTCGGGCGCAAACTTCCGTAGCGAGAACTCGTTCATGGCCACGAGCACATCGGGGCGAGAGACCAAGGGAGAACCGATCCGTTCTTTCGACAGGCAGACATGACAATGCGCGCTGCCCGAACGCATCTCTGGACCATACGATGGCAGCCAACTAACTTCCAGGGCTTCCCGCATGCCCATCTCGATGAGCAACTGCCCCAGGAGCAACACGCCCTGTCCTCCAAAGCCGGCGATCTTGATCTTGATGTCTTTGAAATGATGAGCGTGTTTTGGTTTGGAAATATTGTGTGCTCCGGCTTTTGGGGTAAGGTCAAGTATGTCGGAGATTGTGCGTTGTTGCGGCTCGTTGCCTTGGGGAATCTCAGGGCGCCGGTCGCGGAACACATTCAGCGGAAAGGTTTGCGTCATCTTCTCAAGAACCCAGTGCCGTGCTTCCACCGGATCTTTGCCCCAAATCGTCGGGCACGGCGAAAGGATTTCGACAAATGAGAAGCCCGCGCCGTCGCGCTGGATCTCGAGCGCTTTGCGGATCGCCCGCCGCGCTTTCATAATGTTCTTGTTGTCCGAAAGTGCCACGCGCTCGATGTATGCGGGCGCTTCCAGCGTGGCGAGAAGTTCTGCCACGTGTAACGGGAAACCTTCATTCGCTGCCCGCCGGCCCCACGGGGAGGTGGTGCTCTTCTGCCCGATCAGGGTGGTGGGCGCCATTTGCCCGCCGGTCATACCATAGATTCCATTGTTCACGAAGAAGACGGTGATCTTTTCCCCGCGGTTGGCGGCGTGCACGATCTCGGCGGTGCCGATTGCCGCCAAGTCGCCGTCTCCCTGATAGGAAATGACAACCTTGTCCGGGCAAGAGCGTTTGATTGCCGTGGCGCAAGCCGGCGCCCGGCCGTGCGCGACCTGCACATTGCCCACGTCAAAGTAGTAATAAGCGAACACCGAGCAGCCTACAGGGCTGACGAAGATGGTCTTTTCCTGGAGTCCCAATTCCTGCAGTGCTTCGGCAATCAGCTTGTGGGCCACTCCGTGACCGCAGCCGGGACAATAGTGGGTCTGATGTTTCAGGTCAGACTTGCGCTCGTACCGGTCGTAGAAAACCGGCGATTTGGAGTGGATCACTTCGTATTCGTCGTCGCTAACTTTGTAGCTGACTTCCGGGCTGAACTCTGGATCTACGATGGCCGTGCTTGGGTTTGCCATTTTCGTTGTCCTTAAAAGAAACTCGCCACAACAGTTCTCTCAGACCGCAGCAGCCATCCGGGTTAGGACCTGTTGCTGCAGTTCCGCAACCGAAGGCACATTTCCGCCCACCCTGCCATAGAACTCGACCGGTACCTTGCCGTTCAGCGCGAGGCGAACATCTTCTTCCATTTGTCCGTTGCTCAATTCCACGACAATAACTTTTTCCACTCTTCGCGCCGCTTTCTCCAGAGCCTTTGAAGGATAGGGCCACAGAGTGATGGGGCGGAACAGCCCGGCTCTCAAGCCTTCCTTGCGCAGCGCTTCTACTGTTGAAAGCAGCACGCGGGACACAATGCCGTACCCAACCAGTAATACCTCGGCGTCCTCGGTATGGCAGAGCTCGTAGCGTTGTTCCGCCTCGCGCGCACGAATATACTTGGCTTCCATTCTGCGCTGGTGTTCTTCCAACTCATCGGTTTCGAGATAAATTGAGCTAACCAGGTTGGCCTGCGTCTCTGGCGTTCCTTTTACCGCCCACGGCTTTTCGGGCAGTTGGACCTCACGATACTCGAGCTCCAGCGGCTCCATCATTTGTCCGATAAAGCCGTCGGCCAGAACTACAGCCGGGTTGCGGTATTTGTCGGCAAGATCGAAGGCCAGCATGGTGAGATCAGCCATCTCCTGCACCGACGCGGGGGCCAGCACGATGTTGCGGTAGTTGCCATGACCGCCGCCCTTCACCATGGCGAAATAGTCGCTTTGCTCCGGGGCGATATTGCCCAGCCCCGGCCCGCCGCGCATTACGTCCACAATCACGCAGGGCAACTCGGCGCCGGCCAGATAAGACATGCCTTCCTGCATCAGACTGAGGCCCGGCCCAGAGGATCCAGTCATGACGCGGACACCCGCCGCCGCTGCCCCGTAAACCATGTTGATGGCCGCTACTTCGCTCTCCGCTTGTAGAAAAGTACCGCCAGCCTGCGGGAAGTAGAGCGCCGCTGACTCCGCGATTTCACTGGCCGGAGTGATGGGATACCCGTAGTACGCGCGACAGCCGGCGAGGATTGCACCTTTCACCACTGCGACGTTTCCTTTACAGAGCTGCCGCATGTTCGCCCCCTTGTGCCGCCGCGAGCGCCGTTTTTTCCGCCCTTATCCGGTAAACCGTAATCGCGCCGGGTTCCGGACAACAATAAAAACAAATGCCACAACCCGTGCAATCCTGCCCGGTGTAGTGAGCCGGGTGAGCTCCGTAAGAATTCAGATCGAGCACCAGTTCTAAACACTTAGGCGGACAAGACTCCACGCACAAGCCGCATCCTTTGCATTCCTCTGTATCGACCGTGACCTTACCACGCGCTAGGGTCGCCATGCTTCACCTCGTTACAGCTGTCTCCGCAGCTAGAGGTCGCTGCAGCCACTTGGTCTCTTCGCAAAATTTATAAAGTTCTTCTCGAAACTTGGGATGCGCGATGTCGATCAACGCCTGCGCTCGTTCCCGGATGGTCTTGCCGTGCAGATGCGCTACTCCGTACTCAGTCACTACATAACGAATCAGGCCCCGTGAAGTAACCACCCCCGCGCCGGGGCTCAACATGGGAACAATGCGCGAGACAGCGCCATCTTTTGCGGTGGAAGGAACGGCGATGATTGATTTCCCTCCCTTGGAGCGTCCGGCGCCGAGCAGAAAATCAACCTGCCCGCCGATACCGCTGTAGAAGCGCGTGCCGATTGAATCTGAGCAAACTTGTCCCGTGAGATCGAGTTGCAACGCGGAATTAATGGCGACCATGTTGTCGTTACGCGCAATCAGCGCCGGGTCGTTGGTGTAAGCGGTTGGGTGGAACTCGAAGATCGGATTGTTGTCCACGAAGTTGAAAAGGTCTTTCGTGCCCAGGGCAAATCCAAGAATGATTTTCCGCGGTTTAAAGTTCTTGCGGGCACCGGTGAGCACGCCTGCCTCAATTAGTGGGATCACACCATCGGAGACCAGTTCGCTGTGGATTCCCAGATCCTTGCGATCCATAAGAAACGGCAGCACGGCATCCGGGATCCCGCCAATGCCAGTCTGCAGAACCGCTCCGTCATCGATCAGTCCTGCGACATTGCGCGCGATGGCTACATGCATTTCGGTGATGAGGGGACGCTTCATCGCGCAGAGAGGCCGTGAAGAATCTACGATCGCATCCAGCTGATTTACATGAATAAAGCTGTCTCCGTAGGTGCGCGGCATCTGATCGTTAATCTGCGCTACCACACGGCGGGCATATTTTGCAGCGGTGAGGGACGTGTCCACTCCCACACCGAAGCTGCAGAAGCCGTGCGAGTCGGGAGGCGAAAGTTCCAGCAGGGCCACATCCAGGGGCATGGCTCCACTCTCAAAGAGCTCTTCAATCTCACTCAGGTAGATCGGCGTGTAATCCGCCCGGCCTTCGTTGATGGCCTGGCGCACATTGCTGCCGATGAACATTGCGTTGTGCCGGAAGTGGCCTGCCATCTCGGGAGCCACGTAAGGCGCCGCTCCCATGGTCATCATGTGAACGATTTCCACGTCGCGCACATAGGGAGCGCGGCGCATTAGCGCCTCTACCAAGGTTTCAGGCTCGGCGCAGCCCGGCTGAATGTAGACACGCATTCCTGACTGCACGCAACGGAGCGCTTCATCGGCAGTTCGCAACTTTTTCTGGTAATCAAGTTCCCACGACATCTTTACTCTCCCATCAGGCGGAACCCACATTTCGCACCATCACAGCCGCCCTCATCGCTGTTCCAATCTTCGACCCTGGCTTTTTTCCGGGCTATGACAGGAGGCACGTCCGGCTGTGATCTCGATCACAACCGACATTTTTGTCGGCACGAAGATGCAGTTTGAAGGAGTGAAAAACGGCTCTACTAAGGAAATTATTCGGGCTGGTCCGTGATCTTCAGAAGCTCCCGGATCGTAGAGCTCTTGATCCGGAAAGTGCGCAGGGCATACCTCGAATTCCACGCAGTTGACATGCCTGCCTTTCCTCGCTGGCTTCAGTCCTACGCGGTCACCGGTTCCTCCCGCCGCCCTGCCCGGCGCAGCCGAACATCAGGCTCGTTTTCCCGGGCATCGACGACGGCGATCGCGGCCACGTTGACGATGTCTTCTACTTGGGCATTTCGAAGTACAACATGCACCGGGCGGCTCATTCCCATCAGGATTGGGCCAATGGTCTCCGCTCCTCCAATCGTCGCGAGCAGTTTGCAAGCTGTATTGGCTGAGGCCAGATCGGGGAAGATGAGGACGTTGGCCCCACCTTTCAGGGTACTGAACGGATACGAGTGTTCGATGACCTCCGGCGACAGCGCGTCGTCGGCCGTAATCTCCCCATCCACGATCAGGGTGGGATCGGCGTAATGCAGCAACTCCACAGCCTTGCGTACCTTTTTGCAGATGGGATGGTCGACGGTGCCAAAGCTGGAGAATGACAGCATCGCAACCCGCGGCACGATGTCGAAACGCCGCGCCATTTGCGCGGTGCACAATGCAATCTCCACCAGATCTTCAGCTGTGGGATCGATGTTTACGCTCGTGTCTGCCAGGAAGTAGACATCCCCCTTGCGGGAGATCATGACGTAGCAGCCCGAGACCCGATGCAATCCTTCGCGCATGCGCACGATTTGCAGGGCCGGACGAATGGTGTCGGGAAAATGTTGGCTGACACCGGAGACCAGCGCATCCGCATCTCCCATGTGCACCATCATTGACCCAAACACGTTGCGGTCGTTGACGAGAACGCGCGCCTCGCTCAGGCTTACGCCGCGACGCTGGCGTAGGCGGAACAGTTCCTGAATGTAGATCTCTCGCAGCGATGATGCCGCTGGATCGACAACCTTGATGCCCTTGAGGTTGAGGCCCAGTTCCTCCGCCCGGGCGTGAATCGTGGCCGGGTCGCCCAGTAGAATGGGTTTGGCGATTTTTTCTTCGACCAGAGCGTGAGTGGCGCGGAGAATCTTCTCGTGCTCTCCCTCCGGAAACACAACCTGCCGGGGATGCGCCTGCGCCTTGTGGATCATATTGCGCGAGATCTCATGAGCTTTGCCCAGCCTGCTCTCCAGTTGCTGGCGGTAAGTGGCAAGATCGATCGGTTCCTGCGCCACGCCGGTACGCATCGCGGCTTCGGCCACAGCCGATGCTTCCCATACCAGCACGCGCGGATCGAACAGCGTCGGAATCAGGTACTCGCGGCCAAAGCTCAGGCTTTCCACGCCATAGGCGCGGCAGACTGAATCCGGAACGTCTTCTTTGGCCAGCGCAGCCAGCGCCCGCGTGGCCGCCAGCTTCATCTCTTCATTGATGGCCGTGGCACGCACGTCCAGCGCGCCGCGGAAAATGAAGGGAAAACCGAGCACGTTGTTAACCTGGTTCGGATAGTCGGACCGCCCCGTCGCCATGATGATGTCGCTGCGGCAGGCTTTCGCCTCCTCGTAGGTGATCTCGGGGTCGGGATTGGCCATGGCAAACACGATTGGATCGGCAGCCATCGAGCGCACCATATCGGCTGTGACTGCGCCTTTCACCGACAATCCCACAAACACGTCCGCACCTTTCATGGCTTCCGCCAGAGTGCGCCGGTCGGTTTGCTGGGCGAAGCGCTCCTTGTATTTGTTCATGCCTTCGGTACGACCCAGGTACACCACGCCCTTGGTATCGCAGAAGATGATGTTCTCGTGTTTCACGCCCAGCCGCACATAATGCTCCGCAGTGGCAATGCCCGCAGCACCAGCGCCGTTGAAAACCACGCGTACTTTTGCGATATCTTTTCCCGCAATCTCCAACGCATTCAGCAGCGCGGCTCCCGTAATGATCGCCGTGCCGTGCTGATCATCGTGGAAAACCGGAATCTTCATGGTCTTGCGCAGAGTTTCCTCGATGTAGAAGCATTCCGGCGCCTTGATGTCCTCCAAGTTGATGCCGCCGAAGGTGAGTTCGAGAAGTTGGCACACTTTGACGATCTCATCCGGATCGTGGGTGTTGATTTCGATGTCGAAGACATTCACATCGGCAAACCGCTTGAACAGCACGGCTTTCCCTTCCATGACCGGCTTGCCCGCGAGCGCACCGATGTCGCCCAGTCCGAGCACTGCAGATCCGTTTGTGACGACGGCGACCAGGTTGCCGCGTCCCGTGTATTTGAAAGCGTCGTGCGGATTCTTCTCGACTGCGAGACACGGCTGGGCTACGCCCGGCGTGTAAGCCAGGCTGAGATCGCGCTGCGTCCGGCAGGGTTTCGTCGGAGTGACTTCAATTTTTCCCGGCCGGGGACTGCTGTGGTAGTCCAAAGCTTGCTGTTTCGTAATCACGGTTCCCCCTAATCTTTATCTAATCTCTTGATGGCACCCTCTTACCGAATATCGGCACGACTCAAAGCTGGATCACCGCCAGCCGGCTTTATTCCTTCGGACTCCGCCGCCACACGGGAACGTTCGGGTTCCACTTGTGGACGTCTTTGTCGAAATCTCTGCCAGCTGATTGCCCGGCGCCGACACAGGTGAGTTCGCCACATGAGGTCTGCAGTAGCCCGGCGACATAGATTTCAATCTGCTGGCGGATCTTTGGATCCTGCAACCTCGCCAGCAATTCAGGCTTGTCGATGTGCGTGAAACCACCGCACAGCGGACATTTCACCAGATCGTCATTCACCATTGCGGCCTCCCGGGAATAACCTCAATAGATTTGTCCCTCTAATGTGTAACCGCGGCTTCTCTTAACTACAGCGCTCTTACATGAACCCTCGCCACTGCCTCGCGCCTTTGTGGCCTCAACTGCTCTGCCACATCTTGATAACCGACTGCCGCAAAATAGATTGCGCGATCGAAAAACTGCTCCAGCATCTGCAGCACTTCCAGTTCTCCCAGGAGTTCTGGGGCGCGGTCCACCATTGCTTCACTCTTCAAGAACTCCCACAGATTTTCTTTCGTCAGCACAATGGCCTGGATTACTTCAGCCACTGGTATGTTTTGCTGTGCCCGACGCGCCCCGATTTCCCGATAGCGCTGCTCAATCTCTTTTTGGTTTTTGCCCAACAACCATTCGCCCAGATGACGGTAGATTTCGAACACGCGGTAGCGCAACTCGTGAGAGGGCATCGTCCTGAAGGAAGTAGTGGAGGGTGAAGACATTACTTTCTTCTCCAGAGCCGCGGCCAGCGTGTCGGCGTGGGTCTCAATCAGGTGCACAAAGTTGTAAGAAAACATCATGATCGGCCGCTTTCTCTGTTCGTCAATTGGCTAACGTGAAAATAACTCTGATTGTCGTTTCCACTTCAACCGCCTGCCCATTCAGCAGGTAAGGCCGGTAATGCCACTGTCTGACGGCGTCAATGGCCGCCTGCACCAGCATCGGATGTCCAGTCACCAACTGCAGATCCTGGATGTTGCCCTCCTTGTCGATGATGGCCTTCAGCACAACGTCCCCTTGGATACGCGCGGCTTTGGCAAGGGTCGGGTACGATGGTTCCACTTTGCGGATCAGCAGACCGTTGGTTACTCCCTGCGATATCCGGATCCGCTGCGGCACAACCACCGTCAACTTGGGTAGGTATGCGAGATTAGAAGTAGAATTGACGATGCCTCCGATTACTCCTCCAAGCTGACCACCCGGAATCCCCCCCGGAACGCCTCCGACAACGCCACCCGCCCCAGGCATCGGCGGCGGAGCCTCTTCCTCTCGGATCATCTGCACCCTCTCAGGAATCCTTGTTGGCGTACGCAGCTGTCCGCCTGAAAGTACTTCGCTTTGAATCTGCGTCATTCTGGCGGCCGGTTGGGCTGCTGGCGGTGGTGGAGGCGGCGGCGGTGGGGGCGCAACCAGGAAGGTCAACAGTTGCGACTTCGGCAGTTCTTGTGTGAAATACAGCGGCAATAAGAGCAGCCCTCCCAACATTACGCACTGCAAACTGAACGATCCTATCGTCGCCCAGGTCTGTCTGCTCTTTTGGCCTCCATACTGCAACAGGCTATCTGAGAACAGCGGCCGCACTTGCGGCGGAACTGTCATCAGACGCTCCAGAGAGGGTACCGACTCCGGCCTACTCCTCGGGCGCGGAGCTTCTCTAACTTCCGCCTCTGGAATCTCGATTGTGTCTCTCATAACCCCTTCTCCGCAGTGCTCCGTTGAGCGGTGTCACCTTTGGTCCGTTGCTTCGCGCGATCATGGGGCAACTCGCAATTTCTTCATATTGATTGTCGATCCAAGTGGCTGGGAGAGCGGTGACCGACGGCACGACTAAATGTGATTGGAATCACCAACGCGTCAATATTGCTCGCCGCGCATCGGTTGTGCGATATCCAGGCGATCGCCAGCGAGGGATTGAGAATAAAGAAATCCTCCTCCAGGTTCCCTCAGGAAATTTGGGTGTGCTACGCTGCTGCGGAAAGAGGTGCGACATGTGCGCGTACGTCCGAGCAACCCTATTCATCGCCACCGTACTTTGTTCGTCGGTGTTGTGGGGACAGCAGGCGAGTCCGTTGCCTAAACCGCAAGAAGGTGACTACGTCTCCCACGATTTTCATTTCAAGTCAGGAGAGACTTTGGCCGAATTGCGGCTGCACTATGCGACGTTTGGCTCTCCACAACGTGACGGGCATGGGCACATTACGAATGCGGTTCTTCTTCTGCATGGCACAACCGGTTCGGGAGGACAATTTCTTGCGCCGCAGTTTTCCGGCGTGCTCTTTGGGCCGGGACAACTTCTCGACATCACCAAGTACTACATCATTCTTCCCGACAACATTGGGCACGGGAAATCCAGCAAACCGAGCGACGGAATGCGGATGCATTTCCCCCATTACGACTATGACGACATGGTCGCCTCGCAGCATGAACTGTTGGAAAAAGGGCTTGGGATAAATCATCTGCGCCTGATTCTGGGGACCTCGATGGGCTGCATGCATTCGTTTGTGTGGGGCGAAACGTATCCGGATTTTATGGATGCAATGATGCCGCTGGCTTGCCAGCCGGTTGAGATCGCAGGGCGGAACCGTGTGTGGCGGAAGATGGTAATGGACGCGGTTCGCGACGATCCGGAATGGAAAAATGGTGATTACACGACGCAGCCGGGAGCGGCGCTCAAGACCGCTGCAGAGATGTTTCTGATCGCCGCAGGTTCGGCGCTACAGATGCAGAAAACCATGCCGACGCGTGCCAAAACCGACGACGCCGTTGACGAGTTCGCCAAGCATTTTGTAAGCACACACGACGCCAACGATTTTCTCTATGCCGTGGACGCTTCGCGTAACTACAATCCTGCACCCGATCTCGAAAAAATCACCGTACCTGTAATGTTCGTCAATTCGGCTGACGACTTCATCAATCCGCCGGAGTTGGGAATCGCGGAAAAGGAGATCAAACGTGTCAAGAAAGGCCACTTCGTATTGATTGCTACCTCGGAGCAGACGCACGGCCACGGCACACATACTTGGGCTGCGATATGGCAGCAATATCTGAAGCAATTGCTGGATGAATCGCAACACTGAGAACGCCCGCAGTAACAGAAACGAGATGAGATGGTGCGCCCTGAGAGATTCGAACTCCCGACCTTCTGGTTCGTAGCCAGACGCTCTATCCAGCTGAGCTAAGGGCGCTTCGGCGACTCGATGATTGTGGTTCGATTATATACGAGGTTTTTCGGCCGCGGCAGCATGCGCCAGGAGAGTCCATCGGCATGGTCGTTTCATGCGGCGCGCTCCGGCCTGCGCTTTTGATCGCTGGCGGGTTCTTCCTTCTCCTTGGCACGGATTTGTACTTGCTCGTGCTTGATATCGAGGCGCAGGCGGTTGTAGATGCTCATATATTGATTGGCTACCCACACCAGAGCGAATAGCGCCACGAGATAGCCGCGCCAGTCTATGTAGAGCAGTTTGAAGCGGGTGACGACAAGAAACAATGCGGCTATGTAGTGACTGAAACAGTACTCGCACGTGAAGAGGTAGAAAAATTTGCGGCGCAAAGGCGACTGGGCGTGCTTCGATTGATCCTGGCAGTAGTCGCGGGGCTCGCGAAAAACTTCTTCGTGGGTGATGGTCCAGGCGATGCAAGCCACCGGAATGGAAAGCACGAGCAGCCAGGCAAATTGTTGGCTTAAGGGCATGGCTTGAATTGGATGCAGAAATACAGGGGTGAGTACTTCGGTGTAGAGCGGTCGTTTGCGGGAGAGTCCGGACTGTGCCGTTTTCTGCTAGGCTGAAACGAATTCTGTGGTCGTAAAAGCGAAATTCGGGTTCTCACCCATGCCAAAAGTGATCGAACATGAAGTGATGTTGCTGTCTTCTTCGAAGAACGGCCTTATTTATCTGACACCCAACGATTGGGCGTTGGTGGCGGATAAAGCTACGCGAACGAGCTTTCGCAAGGGCCAGGCTCTGGTGCAACGGGGTCAGAAGTCGAACGGGGTTTACCTATTGCTGAAGGGGAAGGCCCGAGTGCACATCCAGACGCACGGGGTTCGAGAGATTGGGCCCGGGGAAATCTGCGGGGAGATGTCATTCCTGGAGGATGCTCCGGCGAGCGCCAATGTGGTTGCCCACGAAGATCTGGAAGCTTACCGCCTGGATCGACCGACGTTGGAATCGCTGTTTGAACTCTTCCCCCACCTGGCATCGCGCTTTTACCGTTCGTTGGCGACGAACCTTTCCCATCGCTTGCGGAACCTGATTGAGCGGTCACCCGAGTCGATGGCGGCCACGAATAAGTTCTAGTAGCCTTCCTGCCAAGATATCTTCCTAGGCAAAAAATTAAGAAGCGTCCCGAACTCTCGCGAGTCGCGGGACGCCCGAGCAGCCCTCCCCCAGAACTGCTCGACTGCAAGAGTACTTGCCTCGATTCGGATTGTGAATTACACTTCGGTGCTGTGGCGTGGCACCGGGCACCTAAGGGAATTCCCGGGATTTAGTGGCCGAAAACGCAAGGCAGGAGCATTAGTGTGCAGCAGTTTGCGCTGTTTTTCGGGGAGCTAAAAGGCGGTTGGGTAAATAACATCTGTATAATCAATAGGTTAAGTTTTGTCTAATTTTGGCACTATAGGTGCATGGTAATTTTTCGATGTAGTTTCACCTCTGGCCCCCAACGGAGGAGTAGATCCTCCATACGTGAACGCAGTTGAACCAGGTTCAGGAGGAAGTTTCGATGAAGCGCATCGTTTTACTGGCAATTCTTGCGTTATCCCTGCCGATCGCTGCATTCGCAGACCAGGTAGACCTCTCAAACAACGGCGGCGTACTCGCGGGCAGCAATGCCGGACTAAGCTTGACCGGCTCTGAACTTACCAGCGTGGTCGGGCTCAATGGATTGGGTCAGATCCAGGGTGGACTTGGCAGCGTGACTTTTTCCACCGGAACGTTAGCCTCTGGAAGTCTGCAGATGGGCGGAACATTCAACGGTGGAGGATCCTTTGTCATTACCGGGAATGGCAGCCAGAGCGGAATTCCAAACGGGGTAATCTTCAGTGGATCGTTTACCGGTCCGGTGACCTGGACCCTGATCAATTTGGCCAATGGCACGCACGAATACCAATTAACGGGTGCCATCAGTGGAACCTGGTACAACACCGGGGTTACGGTGTATGGGGCTACCACCCAGTTGACGATCAACACCGGGATCGGCTTCTTTAACGGGAGCACGATGATTTCCAGCGGCGATACCAATATTGTGGTGGTTCCCGAGCCGGGTACGCTGGGATTGCTCGGAACAGGATTGCTGGGGCTCGCCGGGGTACTGCACCGGAGAATGAAAACCTAGCAGAAGACCCAATCGCTATTTGAAAGCCTCGCAATTCGCGAGGCTTTTCTCTTTTGAGACACTTTTATTTTGGGAGACTTGCCAACGTACGAGCTTTAACAATTACCCCAGTAACCCGGCGGGGGGGATTACCGTTGACCGCACAGCCGCGCCTTTCTAGAGTCGGGTGAGGGGGTCGTATGAAGGATATTCATGAAGTACTGCGGCAGAAGCAGACGAGATACGCACAACTGGGCAAGCAGATCGAGATGCTCCAGCAGGCAGCGGAGAAGCTCCGCGAGGTAGCGCCTCTGCTCGCAGAAAATGACGACGACGACAACGCCGTGTTGGCGGAGGTGGACGATGCTACCCCTCAGGCCGAGGCGGCAAAGGCGGGGGCCGGAGCCTCTGGTTCGGCAGGAAAGGGCGGCCGGCCTACGGCGCCGCGGTGGCCGTAATCGGGCTGTGATTCAGCAGGAATCTTGTTTATGACTCTTCTGGCATTGCTATTGTCCAGCGACGATTCCGCGTCTCAGGTGCTGGGCCAGACTCTGCCTACGCTCGGAATGGCGGTGGAACGCTTCAGCGATCCCGGGAGTGCGATTGACCGGCTTCGACAACAGAAATGCGACACGCTTATTTTGGACTATGAGAACGCTGCGACCGCTTCCGAAGTCTACGCGGAAGCTTGCAGGCTGAACCTGGAGCGCGAGCCGGTGACGGTCGCGCTCGTATCGAATCCCAGCCAAACGCGGGAAGTACTTAACGCGGGCGCACATTTCATTCTTTACAAACCCCTTTCAGAAGTAACAACCCGTGCTGGCCTGCGGGCGCTCCTGGCGCTCTTGACGCGGGAACGGCGGCGCGCGTACCGGGTTCCGGTGCAGGCACCGGTTGATGTGTTGCTACCGGATACTCGCAAGGCTGAGGGCATTCTGCTGGATCTCAGCGAAACCGGGATGGATGTCTTGACTGCGGAAGTACAGGTTCCAGGAGCGTTGCTGAATTTCCGCTTTCAGTTGCCCGATGGCGGGCTGCAGGTCAATGCTCACGGACAAGTGGCATGGGCAAAAGAGAACGGACAGACGGGAGTGAAGTTTCTCGATCTGGACGCGAACGTGAAACGCGACCTGCAGGCGTGGTTGCAGACCACAGCGGCAAACGGCACGGCCGTGGAAGAGACCGTTCCGCACTGCAAGCTGACTGATCTCAGCCTAGGCGGTTGCTATGTTGAGACTGAATCCCCCTTTCCGGAGCATGCGTTGATTGACCTGTGCCTGCGGGCAGGCGAGATGGCCGTACATACCGAGGGGATGGTGCGAGTAATGCATCCAGGACAGGGGATGGGAGTGGAATTTCCTTCGCGCACGCAGGAGCAGCGGGCGCAGGTCGAGAACTTAATCAGTTTTCTGCAAAGCTGCACGGACCCCCCGCAAATGGATGTTTCTCCACGAGAATTGAAAGCAGATTTGAGCCAGTTCAGCGGCGAAGCGAGCGCCGATGAAGAGAATATGAATATGGAAGATCCGTTGCTCGAATTAATTCGTCAG
>Ga0070735_10002618_pt1 | contig 16174 bp, 13 predicted proteins | sample Coa_R1_FD_66443 | JGI IMG/M metagenome (GOLD analysis project Ga0070735, IMG submission 66443) | Surface soil microbial communities from Centralia Pennsylvania, which are recovering from an underground coalmine fire - Coalmine... | ecosystem: Environmental > Terrestrial > Soil > Unclassified ... | reverse complement strand
ACTCCAGCCTGAGCGAAGTGCCTCGGGAGCGGAGCGACTGTCGCGCGCAGTCGAAGGAACTCTGCAGTCTCCTCACGTATAATTCCGACAGTTCTTGTGTCCTCAATCCAAAATCCCGAATTGCGCCGGGCTCTTGCCGAGCGGCTTCGCTACTACAACGAACTTGGCATATACGATTTTTACCGGCGCGAAGGCGCGCCCGCACAAGCAGCCATGGAACCGCCAACGGAGATTTCTGAATCTGCCTCGGTCCTGAACCCGCGAGACGAGATGCCCGCAAAAAGATCCGCCGTAGTATCGAAACCTAAGGACGAATCGATTTTCGAAGTTCTCAACCCAAAACCCGAACAGGGCGTCACTGACCCCATTGCCGCCCTGAAGCTCATTCGCGAAGACCTCGGCGACTGCACGCGCTGCAAACTGCACAAGCAAGGACGCAAGCAGATTGTTTTCGGAGTCGGCAACCCGAAGGCTGAACTGATGTTCGTCGGTGAGGGCCCAGGCGCCGACGAAGATGCGCAAGGCGAACCGTTTGTCGGCCGCGCCGGTCAACTCCTCAACAACATGATCAAGGCCATGGGCATTCGCCGCGAAGATGTTTATATTGCGAACGTTGTGAAATGCCGCCCGCCTGGAAATCGCACTCCCGAGCGGGACGAATGCGATACCTGCTCACCGTTTCTCATGCGTCAGATCTCCGTGATCAAACCGAAGGTAATTGTCGCCTTGGGTGCGGTTGCTGCTAAGAATCTGCTCGCGATCAATGCGCCGATGTCCGAACTTCGCGGACGCTTCTACGATTTCATGCCCTCCGGAGCGCGCAGCAGCGATCCGGCGTGGCAGGGAGCAAAACTTGCCGTCACGTATCACCCGGCATTCTTGCTACGCGATCCGCGCCAGAAGGGTGAGGCTTGGAAAGACCTGCAGATGGTAATGAAGTATCTGGGACTGAAACCGCCGCCACAAAAGCAAGGCCAGTGAAGCGCATGAGTCACGAGATCGCCTACGACTTCATTAATCAGGAGATTGCTCGCCTTCGCAAAAAGCCTTATTCAGAGCTCGTGGCGAATATAGGAAAGCCGGACTGCAAGGAATTCCTTGCGCCTGACGGAAACCGCTACCAACTGGAGACCGAGGTATTCTGGGATTCGAAAAGAGGTTGTGACATTCACGTGATCGTGTCTGCCGACGGAGGCAAGGTGTCGGCTTTTCTGCCTGTCTCAGATTCCTTCATTATGGCGCCGGACGGTTCTTTGATCGGCTAGTCAGAAACTACATACCCTGTTGTATTCTTCCTGCCAATGCCCGACTTCTGCGAAGTAGCCCTTCCCGTGCCGCTCGACATGGTCTTCACCTACCGTGTACCCGCCGGGATGACTCCGGTTGTCGGTGGCCGAGTACTGGTTCCCTTCCGTCAGCAGCGAATGAGCGGGATTGTGACGGAACTCCACGACCGCAAGCCATCGGTCGCAACGAAGAATGTCATCAGCGTACTTGATTCCGCGCCGGTTCTCGATGAGAGACTGCTACGCCTCGGCCGCTGGATTGCCGACTACTATCTGGCTCCCATTGGCGAAGTCTTCCGCACGATGCTGCCGCTGACCGCGGAGTTCAAGCGTATTGTCGGGTACCGCCTCACGGATCAGGGTCGGATGGCTCTGCATCTCGCGGGCATGTCTGGATCATCGGCCGGCTCGCGCCGCACTCCGGAAGAACAGGCGTCGGAATTCCGAGTGCTCGACTATCTCGCTGGCCGCAACGAAGAACCTGATTTCGATTCGGCGATGGACTCCGCCCCGACTCTGCATGAAGGCTCGCCCTCATCCGCTGAGTCGCCACTCGTCCGGGAAGCAACACTGCGCTCGGCCACTGGCGCGTCCCGCAAGATCCTCGAAGGCATGGTCCGCAAGAAATGGATCGTTCGCGAGGATCTCTCGGCCGCGCAAGATGCCAAGCGCAGCGTCAAAATAGCCGCCCTGGTCTCGGCCGAAGGAAAGCTCAATGAGAATCAGCGCAAAATCGTTGACACGCTCGCAGTGGCCGGTCGACGCCTTCCTGTCGAGGCCCTGCAAACCCTCGATGTTCCGCGGACGACCCTCAGCACACTCGTCAAACGAGGACTCATCGAACTCGAAGACGAACCTGCCGACTTCACCGTATCGCGCGCGAAACCGCGTCCCATACTTTTCGATTTCGATCTTAACGCGCCACAGAAATCGGCTCTTGCGAAGCTTCGTGACGCCGTCTCGGCGCGCAATTTTTCCGGCATGTTGCTGCACGGGGTGACCGGCTCGGGCAAAACCGCAGTCTATCTTGCCGCGATGCGTTCCGTGCTCGAAGTGGGCCGTTGCGCGATCCTTCTAGTCCCGGAAATCGGCCTCACGCCGGCCGTCGCGGCCGACCTTCACCAGATATTCGGTGATGAAGTTGCCATCCTGCATTCCGCGTTGTCTGATCGCGAACGCGCCGAACAGTGGCATCGCATCAAGCGTGGAGAAGCGCGGATTGTTGTAGGCACGCGTTCCGCAGTCTTCGCTCCGGTCGCTGATCTGGCTCTCCTCATCGTCGACGAAGAACACGATTCCTCTTACAAGCAGGAGGAGACTCCCCGCTACCACGCCCGCGACGTTGCCGTCATGCGCGCCAAGATGTCGAATGCGGCCGTGGTGCTCGGCTCCGCGACGCCGTCGCTCGAGTCATATTTCAACGCGAAGAAGAACAAATATGCTCTGATCGAGCTCGAAGATCGAGTCGAGCAGCGCCCTCTACCGGAAGTCGAGATTGTCGACATGCGCCTGGAATTTCAGGAGACCGGCCACGAGCAAGTCATTTCGCGCAGGCTTGCCGCCGAGATCAAGGAACGGCTTGACGGTAAAGAACAGGTGATGGTCCTGCTCAACCGCCGGGGATATTCTCCTGTCGTCCTCTGCCGCACTTGCGGCAAGAAACTCGAATGCAACAATTGCGCCATCGCGCTTACCCATCACAAGCGCGAACACAAGATGATTTGTCACTACTGCGGATACGCGGCCCCGGTGCCAAAAGCCTGTGTTCATTGTGGGAGCGAATACGTTTATTTTCTCGGGACCGGGTCAGAAAAGCTTGAAGAGTTACTGCACAGCATGTTTCCTCAGGCGCGGGTCGCCCGCCTCGATCGCGACACCGTGCGCGGCCATGAAGATTTCGAACGGACTCTTGCCGGCCTCAACGAAGGCGAACTCGACATTCTCGTTGGCACGCAGATGATCGCCAAGGGCCACGACATTCACGGCGTTACGCTGGTGGGAGTAGTTGGCGCTGATACGGCCTTGGGTCTGCCAGATTTCCGCGCTGCCGAACGTACGTTCCAGCTTCTAACCCAGGTTGCTGGACGCGCCGGACGCGGCCAGTCTCCCGGCAAAGTCATCTTGCAGACTTATTTTCAGGATCACTACGCCGTCCAGTTTGCCGCGCATCACGACTTCATCGGCTTCTACGAAAAAGAGCTTCAATTCCGCAACTGGATGCACTATCCGCCATACTCGGCTCTCGCCAATGTCTTGGTCCGCAGCGACAATCTCGACGATGCGCTGACATGGTCGGGCAAGCTCGGCAAGTGGTTTGATCAAACACGGCACGAAGGAGTGCGCGTCCTTGGGCCAGCGGCGGCGCCGATCGTGCGCCTGAAACGCGACTACCGTTATCATTTTGTACTGAAATCCCCGAGCCGCGAAAAGCTCAACACTACTTTACGGGCGATGCTTGCCCACGCCACCCAGCAGAAAATTCCGAGGACGCAAGTGATCGTGGACGTGGACGCTGTTTGGCTGATGTAAGCTTCGGCCTCATTGCCCGACGGATCCGCGAACGACCACAACTGATGCCGGCGGGATTTCGTACGACGTGTCACGGCCCGCATTTTCCTTTGAATGCACGATTGGACCATCCGGGTCCGCCCAGCCCTTTGTGACTGCCACCACAGTTCGCTCGGCAGCGTGTTCGGCGTGTGCTTCGAATCGCATCTGTCCAGGATGCCAGTGATACTGTTCGCTCCCGAATGTCGAGACTTCGACTGGTCCGTTGAAGCCTTCTTCTTTTCCGTCCTTCCCGTTGAATGCGATTCGGACTTTATGAGCAACTTCCTGGTCACGATTCACGAGCATGACGGACCACCTTCCATCCGGACGCTTCACGGTGTAAGCCGTCACCAACTCGTGGCCAGCCCCATCTTCAACGTCGCTCTTCGCCGAATAGATTTCGTGCTCGCCGCCGTTCCCCTGCACCCACTCGTGATTGATCAACTGAGCGACAAAGAACTGCGCCAGCCGCTGCTGAATCTCATAATTGTTGTTGATCGTGAACATTCCAAACGTTCCCGGAGACCCGTTGCATCCCGGCTCCATATGCAGCGGCAGGTAGTGAAAGAAATAAACGCCGTTTCCACCTGCGTTCAAAAACGACCCGATGTAATCCGCCAACCAGATTCCTGCAAAAATATCCTGAAAGGTTTCGCTTGCTCCCGACGATAGATTTCCTTCTGTAATAAACATTGGGAGGTTCGTTGGGATTCCATCCTGATGCCACACATCCATAATGTGACTCACGAGTTCCGGTTCGTCATACAACGAACCCCACGGGATTCGGCATGGTTCGTATGGATAATGTTCGAACGAGAAGAAGGCCAGGTCACCCATGCGTCCATGTTGCTTCAAATAGTCGACGAATCGCCCGAGCCAGGACACTCTCCCATTCGCATCCGGCCAGACCTCTATATCGCGGTTTACTCCTTGAAAGGAAGGACCACCGAGCTTCAGCTTCGGATCAACCTTATGCAGAGCGGTCGCCCACTGCAGATATAGCGCCGCGTAATCTTCCGGCAGCATGTATTGACCGTCGGCCTCTTCTCCCATCTCCACATACGAGATTGGATATTTGCGGTTCTCGATATACGCAATCTCAGCTGCGGAGTTTTCCGGCGTCTCGTAGAGCATGGCGACCGGAATCATAGCCGGCATTCCGCGTGTAACTCCGCTCGTGAAGAACAGGTCAAATCCCACCTGCGCTTGCTTCGTCGAACCTAGATCAGATTCCTCATGCCAAGGATCAACCGACGAGCAGTACGTCGTAGTCTGGTCCTGGTCTGGCGTATGCCGCAGAATGTCGTGGAATGCGCCGTTCTTCGTCGTCGTTCCCAGGTAAAGCTCGCGGATCGCATATCCCACGCAATTCCGCGGATCGTCCGGTCCATCGGCGTCGCAGGTGTTTGACGATTCGGTCATCCATATCCGCACGAATCGCACTGGCATTGGCGACGCGATGAGGCGCACTGTCTCAGTGCCGCCCTTTCCGTTTGTCACATTTCCCTGAAGAAACGTCTCCCATACACCGCGGGTCGGCAAGTGAATCGGATCTTCGCCCGTCCAGTATTGGACGACGTAGCGTTTCGCGAAGGACTCGCCCCATGCGATCCGGATGCTATCGACCTGTTGCGTCTGCGCGAGGTCGAGGACGATCCATTGCGGATGCAGCGCGTCGCTCTCGCCGGTGAAGTGCTGCGTGAGATACGGATTGCTCTTCCAGAACGTGTTTAGATCGCCATCGGTCAGCCGTGAAAAGCCAACGTTATCCGTTCCATCATTTCGAGTGAAGCCGCGGCGCGGCAAACCGTAGCCATAGGAATAACGGAGCATCTCCGTGGGGGTCGATGAACCCACGAAATATCCCTTCCCCTTCGGATCGCTCCACGTTCCCTTCGGATTCCAGTGCCAAGCCTCCACCGCAAGTTCTGTGTTCTGCCGATAAGTTACAGGCTGCCAGCCCGATTCCTGCGTTTGTGCCAGAGTCGGCTGCTGCAAGTCCTTGTCGATCGCCTCTACCGCGATCCGATCGACGCCCGCGCCTAGAGTCTCCCGCGGTATGAAGTGGTTAGTGGGATGAGTCGTGTCGACCTCGACAGTTTGCGCCGACGCTATGACGGCAAAAGAACAAGAGAATAGAACTACGGCCTGGAAGATTCTCATAGCGATGGAATATTAAAACGTTTGAATATTGAAGTCCACGAGCAATGAATTGGCGTTGGATCGATGCCTTGGACCGATAGGATTATCTCGGCTGTAAAGGCGAAACGGTGATCGTCAGCAGCAGCATAATCAGCGCCAACAAGCCCAGCACCCATCGACTCCGCGGGAGCACGGGATATTTGGGCGCCTGCTCATGACGCCATGTCAGGATGTTCATCCCAACAATCAGGCCCGCCCAGAACCACCACACATAATTGAACCAGCCGAGATAGACAAGCCCCGCAATCGTGATCAGTGAGATCAGACGATGTGCGGCGGGAGCGAGTGCGTACACGATGTGGCCGCCATCCAACTGACTGCTGGGTAGGAGATTTAAGGCAGTGGCATACATGCCCACCCATGCCGCAATCGCCGTTGGATGTAAATAAACCCGGCTCAGGGGCAACACCGCAGTGGCATGCGCCGGCATCACTGCACGCAAAATGTAGTGGACGTAATAAAAGATCGCCGGGAGTCCGATGCGCAGGTCGGACGGAGGCATTCCCGGCACCAGAGGCTTCGAGAGAGTCAAGGAGACCGCCAGAGTCGCGACAGCCACCACAAAACCTGCAATGGGCCCGGCAATCCCGATATCGAATAAAGCAGCTCGCGATTCAATCCGGCCTTTGATCCGGATTACGGCCCCCATGGTTCCAATCAGCGTTGGGGCCGGGATAAAAAAGGGCAGCGTCGCCCGAATTCCGTAATACCTGCAGAAAAGATAGTGCCCCATCTCGTGCGCCAGCAGGATCGCCAGCAAGGTCGCAGAGAACGGAATTCCCAGCAGTAGTCGTGAAGGCCGCGCCAGAACCCATCCGATTGGAAAGAACGGAATGTATTCGTTGCCGGCCGTGAACGCGGGAAGGTTGTGAAGAAAATTGAACTCCATCCTGGCGCCGACGACCAGGGTCGTAAAGCATGTCAGGACCAGCAGTAAAGCATGCAGCCAATACCGCTCTCGAGGCTTCGGCCCTTCCGGCACCGGTAAAGCGTAGTAAACCTCGATCGTGGAGGTGGGAATCGGGGGATTAGGTTCCGACATGCAGGTATTCAGCGACGGTCAGGAGCGGATTTTCCCGCCCTCACGTGATTTCCATTGTAAACGAGCTTTGGAATCGTAGGCACGAACCGGCCACTTCAAAGACGAAAGCGTCGGAACTCAGATCCAACGGCCAAGGACAATCGACCAACGACGAGAGGCGTCAGGTTCGGACCTGCAATCCGCCGTGTGCTGCTGGGCACTTTCGTGCCGTTACCAAGAGGCCATTTTCCCTATATCACATGTGCCCTAACATGGAGCGCGTCACGGGACGCACCGTTCGGGATCCCAGTCTCCCCACAGCCGAAACGGGCCTCGATTCACCCCTGGCGTAGTCGTGTCGGCAAATCGCCTCCTCCGCGACGAGCCGTTCCTCCCCAACTTTAGTCTCCCAGATGAGTCTGGCTACCCCGATTTCGGATATCGAGGTACGGTCGACCAGTGCGGCGATTCGCGACCGCTGGTCCGAACTCGACCGCAACGACCTGCCCGCCTGGAATGACCTCCTCCGCCGCACCGACGCCTCCGTTTATCAGTATCCTTTCTGGAACGAGCCGTACCGCCGCCTGTGGGTCACGCCACGCTACCTTGTATGCGGCTCTCGGCGCAATCCGCTGGCGTTCGTCAGTATTCTGAGTGTTGGAGTTGGCCCGGCCAAGGTCGGCCTGGTCTTCCGCGGCCCGGCGCCGGGAACTTCTCCCGCAGGCTTGTCTCGTCCGATATTCCGGGGACTCTACGGCTGGGCGCATGCGCACGGATTCATGTTCCTCCGCTTCACTCATTCGGACCCGCAAGTCCTCGCCGAGCTCGCCGCTGCGGGTGAGGCCCTCGACGTGGATGCTTTTCCTTACATGCTCGATTACCCGATCCTTTCGGAGGACTACATCGTCGAGCAGGATGACAATGAAGAAGACACGCTGGCCAGGCTCCATCGTGAGGCCCGTCGTAAGATTCGACGCGGGACCGAAGCGGGATATCGGTTCCGCTCGGACGATTCTCCGTTGGCGCTGCAACAGTCCTGGGCGCTGTATCAGGAATGTGCGCGGCGCAAGCATTTCCGCCTGGAACGGCCGCTTTCGTTCTATCTGGAACTTATGCGCGGAGCCCAGTTCCACAATCGCGCCCGTCTCTATTCCGTTACGCTCAACGGCAGGACGGTGGGGAGTACCTTGATTGTTCGCGATCGCACCACGGCTCACTGTCTGCTGGCGGCGTTTGATGCAGACCATCGCGGATCAGCTGCGCTCCTCCACTGGCATGCAATGCGCGACATGTACCGCCTTGGCGCGCGCCGCTACAACATGGGTCCGGGCCCCGGCTCCCTAGCTCGTTTCAAAAGCCAGTTCTGCGAGGTGCCATTGCGCTATCCCAGCCCCTTAACGATTGTCTTGAAGGAAAATTGGTTCCGGCTGTGGAGAACAGCCTTTGTCCCGATGGCAAAGCAACTTCATCCGATGCTGCGGCGGATCGCCTTTCAGCGCGCCGCCTTCAGCCGCCAAACTTAGTCGATCGACTGCAGCTCTTTTCCCGGCTTGAAGCGCACCGCTCGTCCGGGTGGAATGGAAACTTCCGCACCCGTACGCGGATTGCGCCCGATACCCGTCTTTCGCGGACGCACGTTGAACACGCCGAATCCTCTCAGCTCAATGCGATTGCCGGCGGCCAGCGATTTCTTCATGCTCTCAAACACCGTCTCTACCGCCAACTCCGCCTTGGTCTTCGTGATGCCGGTTTTGGCCACCACTTCGTTGATGATGTCGAGCTTGATCACAGTGGGCTCCCGGATACAGGGTGAATATTTTGCTTCAAGTCATTGATGCTAAGGAAGATAAGGGAGATTGTCAACGGGAGCATCAATCCCGTAAACTGACAGGCACACCAGCCAAACGCATTGAGTGATTGAGCGATCGGGTGATTGCTGGGTTTTCTTCGCTTGAGATCGTTGCGGTTTGATTGTCAATCGCTCAATCACAGAATCACTAAATCATTCAATTCAGGAGTTCCATGCTCAAGAGCGACCGCTGGATCCGCAAGATGGCCCTCGAACACGACATGATCAACCCCTTCTCCGAGAAGCAGGTGCGCGAGGGCGTGATCTCTTATGGCTTGTCGTCTTACGGCTACGATCTGCGCGTAGCCGACGAATTCAAGATCTTCACGAACGTGAACAATGCGCTCGTCGACCCGAAGCGCTTCGACGAAAAATCGTTTGTCACGATTCAGACTGACATCTGCATCGTCCCGCCGAACTCATTCGCGCTGGCGCGCTCGGTCGAATACTTCAAGATTCCCCGCAGCGTGCTAACCATCTGCGTCGGCAAGAGCACCTATGCCCGCTGCGGGATTATTGTGAACGTCACTCCATTTGAGCCCGAGTGGGAAGGCTTCGTGACGCTCGAAATCTCCAATACGACGCCGCTTCCGGCTCGGATCTACGCGAATGAAGGACTCTGCCAGATCATCTTCTTTGAGTCCGACGAAATCTGCGAAACCAGTTACGCTGACCGCAAAGGAAAATATCAGGCGCAAAAGGGGATCGTGCTGCCGAAATTGTAGGAGCATGATCCTGACCGTGGACAGCTCAGGTCGCGGTGATTTTGCGAGGCCTGGGATGGCAGACAACGGAAACGCCAGCTTGAATTTAGAGAATTCACTCGCTATTAATACGTTTTAATGGCGGATTTTGGTGCTAGAATCCCTCGCCAGAGGAGGTTAGGCCTGAAAATCCGACAGCTCCGCTGGCACTCTTTCAACGCATTATTTCTAGCCTTCGCAGTGGTGGCTGGCCTTCCCTGTTTCGTCCGCGCACAATCCGCATCGCCACAATCGAAGCTCTCGGTCCACTGGGAAGAACTCACGGCCTCGGATTTCCGCGAAGGAATTCACCGGTCGCAGGGCACGTGCCTGCTTCCGTTTGGGATTCTCGAAAAACACGGGCCGCATCTGCCCCTCGGTACCGATCTCATCGACGCACGCTACGCTGCTCTCCATGCCGCTGAGCGCGAATACGCAATCGTGTTTCCCGAATACTATTTCGGCCAGATCGCGGAGGCCAAGCACGAACCCGGTACCATCTCCTACAGCCGCGGTCTGCAACTTGCGCTGCTGCAGGAAACCACCGACGAGATGGCCCGCAACGGTTGCAAGAAAATCCTGATCGTGAACGGCCACGGCGGCAATGAACACCTCCTGCCTTACTTCGCGCAGACGCAACTCGAAAAGCCGCACGATTATGTCGTCTATGTGTTTGACGAGCGGAGCCCGGATCACGGCGGCCCGGCAAAGAAAACAAAGATCGATATGCACGCGGGCGAGAGCGAGACCTCGAAGATGTTGGTCTCTCGTCCCGATCTCGTGCATATGGATCGCGCCAACAACGAATCGGGTGCCGATCAGGCACGCCAGAAGATTCCTGACGATGTTTACACCGGCATCTGGTGGTATACGCGCTTCCCCAATCACTACTCGGGCGAAGGCTCGGCCGCCACAAAGGAATTGGGCGAATATCAGATGAATTGGTGGATCGATTCCATCGTAAAGACCATTCAGCAGGTCAAAGCCGACGACGTCAGCCTGAAACTGCAAAAGGAGTTCTACGAGAAGAGCACGCACCCGCTCGACACGCAGCCGTGATTAAGCACTCGATTAGCTGCGCCACTTCAACGTGACTGGGCCTTGCATTGGATGCTTCATCGGCTGGCCGGTGCGCTTGGATTCGAGGTGCGCGGCTTTCAGCTGGAAATACCATTTGGCGGGGCGGTCGGCATCGTCGATCAGCATCAGGTGTGGATTGTGCTTCAGGCCTTCGGCCTGCATTTCCATGGTGCGGCGATCCTGTTCGACGAACTTTCCAAAAACAAATTTCAGGAGCCCGGGAACGAATGGAACCCATTGAAAGAGGTTCCAGGCGGCGACGACGTCGATGCGGCAATGCGTGCGCGCGATTGGAGTGACAGTTGTCAGGCTGGAGAACCAGTACTTGCCTGCGCGAATTGTCTCGGTGCGGATGTTGGGCAAAACAAAGTCGATAGTCGTCGTGATCGAGTCGGCATCAGCATAGAGGCGCAGAAGCTTGTAAGGCGCGGAGTTCGAACTCGGAGTGTGAGCGCTCATGCGGAACCCGTTGGGGATCGGTTCGAAATGCTTCTGCTTCTCGTGGATGCTGTGTCGGGTGCGCCACCACCAGGCTTGATGCACAAACGGCCCGTGAGCCGGATCCATCAGCCCAATGATGCCGTGATCGATGCTGACCGGCATTTCCGCCTGAAGGTACGCGAGCTTGTATTTCGAGCTGAACTTCTCAACAGTGGGCGCGGGTTCGCATGCTTCGGCGGGCTTGGTGAATCCTGCCCCGACGGGCGCGGGATCGGGGATATAGACCCATATAAAGTCATCTTGCTCTTCGCAGGGAAAGCTGCCCGCATAAATGCGGTCGATCTTGAGAATCTGGTCTGACGTGAGCGAGGGAACGAGCTGGCATTGTCCGTTGTGAACGTCAAACTGCCAGCCATGGTAGGGACACTCGAGGTTCTCTCCGTCGAAGCGGCCACAGTTCAGCGGCATGCCGCGATGCGGACAGGAATCACGCAGCGCGAAGGGCTGGCCCTGGCGATCGCGGCCGATGACAAGTGGAAGTTCGAGCAGCGTAGCTTTGTGCAACTGGTTGCGATGGACACGGTCCGCAGGCAGAGCGCGATACCAGAAGCCAGTCAGCATCAGCGTATCGGTGGCTTGTCGTTGCGGGAGATCGAGTTCTGGCATGAGTTTGATTGTTAATTGTTGATTTTTGATTGTTGAATGAAAGCTTATGCTAGCATCCGCTGTCGCGTCGAGGACGGGAAGCTGGCGCCACAGGGTACGACGTCAAACAACGCATGGAATTTATCGGGCATTTTCGGCGGCTGACCGCAGAGCAGCGGAATACCTTCATCGCGTGCTTTCTGGGCTGGTCGCTCGATGCATTCGACTTCTTCATTCTCATTTTCTGCGTGAGCGCGCTGGCGGCAAACTTCCACGAAAAAGTGTCGACGATCATGCAGGCCGCCTTCTGGACTCTGGCGATGCGTCCCCTGGGAGCATTTCTGTTCGGCATGATGGCGGACCGGGTGGGACGTCGCCCGACCCTGATGCTGAACATCATCGCCTATTCGATGTTCGAGCTGGCGTCGGCCTTTGCGCCGACTTTCCATGTGTTTCTCATAACGCGAGCCCTGTTCGGAATCGCCATGGGCGGCGAGTGGGGCGTGGGTGCGGCGCTCGCCTTTGAGACCTTGCCTGCAGAAGGCCGCGGCTTTTTCTCCGGTCTCCTGCAGGAGGGATACGTGGTCGGTTATCTGATTGCCGGGCTGGTTTATGGAACAGTCTTCCGGTTCGTCGGCTGGCGCGGGATGTTTGTGATCGGAGCGACTCCGGCCGTACTGGCAGTGTTTGTTCTGCGAAAGGTAAAGGAATCTCCCGCGTGGCTACAGGGTCAGGCCTGGAAAAAATCCGGGGAACATACTGGCCAAGGCATCTGGTTGCGAGTCTTCGCGTTCCTCAAAAATATCCGGTCGCATGCCGGAATATTCATATTTCTCGTTGTTCTGATGTTCGCGTTTAATTCGTTCAGCCACGGTACGCAGGATCTTTATCCGACGTTTCTGCAGAAGAACCTCGCCTTCAGTCCGGGGACCGTCAGCTTCATTGTGATTGTCTACAACCTCGGGGCGCTAGCGGGTGGGATTCTGTTCGGCAACCTGTCAGAGAAAATCGGGCGGCGGCGCACGATCATCGTCGCGGCATTGCTGGCGATTCCGGCAATTCCTTTGTGGGCCTACTCGCACCACGTCGGATTACTTGCGGTAGGCGGATTCCTCATGCAGTTCATGGTGCAGGGAGCCTGGGGAGTGATTCCCGCGCATTTGAACGAGCTTTCGCCGCCCGGGGTACGTGGAACGTTGCCGGGGTTCGCGTACCAAACGGGAAACCTTCTGTCGTCCTGGAATTCGGTGATTCAGGCCCAGGTGGCGGAGAACCGGTTCGGTGGAAGTTTCGCTCCAGTACTGGCCTGGACAGTGGTTGTAATCGCCGCAATGGTGGCGATTGTCACGGCTCTCGGCCACGAGCAGCGAGGAGCCGATCTGACTACAACAAGTTAGGGAGAATCGATATTCTAGCGGGTATGCAAGAAATGGCACACATGTCCATATGGCACTAAGGGAGCATTGTCAGGGAAAGTCTCCTGTGGTACGGTTAGGGTAAATTCCACGCCTTCGTCGATTGCAATCATTGGGTCCCAGAGGCAGAAATATGTGCGAATGCGTGTACCCCGGGTAGCGCCACTTATGAAGGAATTAACTATGGATCCCGTAACGACCGGTGAATCCGTCGAGAGAGAAAACTTCGGCAACCGCAAGCTGATTCGTCCTACCCTCCCACGAGCAGAGAATCACGGAAACCACAATTCGACTCCCGTTCAGACGCAGGAACGGCGGGAACGCCCGGAGCGTCATGACCGTCCCGAGCGGATGGATCGTGGCGAACGTATAGATCGCGGGGATCGCCCGACGGGCGGAGGAAATGGGAAGAAGCCGGCTCCTCCCGAGCAGACCAACGCCGAGAATTTTTATTATCAGAAACAGATGCAGTCGCGGACACCGATGGTGATCGTGCTGCGCGATGGCGAAGAAGTCCACGGAATCATCGAATGGTACGACCGGAATTGCATTAAGGTGAATCGCGACAGCGGCGAACCGAATTTGATGATCTACAAGCCTGCTATCAAGTACATGTTTAAAGAAGGGGAGAATCAGAAGTAAGTCTCAATTTTCGAGTTAAAAGCTTCGATGCGGACTTCGAGTTCGGACTCTTCTCTCTGCATGCCTTCCTTTCCTTCTTAGATCCTTTTCGTCGTAGACTATTCCCGTTGTTATCACGGCATTCCTCCTTTGGGGGGAGTAGTCCATGTCTCACTTTCGTTGCGTCTCTCGGAGAGAGTTCCTGCAGTCGGCTGCCGTTGTATCCGCTGCGACCCTGATTGCTCCAGTGCGTGGCTCGGCATTCCCGCGCAGTGCTGCTTCGACTGATCGCGATCGATCCTCATTTCTGGAAGAGTTCGGCTACGGCGACGTGTCGCTTGATAGTCCAGTCCACGAGCGGCAATTACACGACACGATTGCTGTGCTGATGGGATTGGATGATAACGCGCTGATGAAGCCGTTCCGTGCGATGGCCGGTCAACCTGCTCCGGGCGAGGATCTGGGCGGATGGTACACCTACGAGCCAAATTACGACTGGCACACCTTTGACACCGGCTTTGCACCTGCCGCGACTTTTGGGCAGTGGATCTCCGCGCTCGCCCGCTATTACGCGATTACGGGATCGCAGACGGTACGGGACAAAGTGCTGCGCCTGAATCGACTTTATGCGAAGACGATCGACAGTCAGTTTTATGAGAAGAACCGCTTCCCTGCCTACTGCTACGACAAACTAGTCTGCGGGCTGATCGACTCCCATAAACATGTGGGCGATCCTGCGGCGTGGGAGATCTTGGCAAAGACAACCGATACTGCGACGCCCAACCTCCCGGGCCACGCAGTCGAACACGGGACGAACTGGCGTCAGGGAAAGGACGTCTCCTGGTCGTGGGATGAGTCATACACGATGCCCGAGAACTTGTTCCTCGCGTATCAGCGTGGCGCTGGAGAACGATATCGCGCCTTGGCTGTGCAATATCTGAATGAGACGTTTTACGACCGGCTGGCGGCGGGCCAGAACGATCTCGCAGGACGCCATGCATACAGCCACGTTAACTGTCTGTGTTCGGCGATGCAGGCTTATCTCACGCTAGACGATGACAAATACTTCCGCGCCGCGAAGAACGGTTTCGACATGGTGCTGGCTCAGAGTTTTGCAACGGGAGGATGGGGCCCTGATGAGCTGCTCCGAAAGCTGGATAGCCCGGATGTTTACGACAGCCTGACCAAAACGCACAGCAGCTTCGAGACGCCCTGCGGCTCCTATGCTCATTTCAAGCTCACACGGTATCTCCTGCGTGTGACGCGTGATCCGCGGTATGGCGACAGCATGGAGCGCGTCATTTACAACACCGTCCTGGGTGCGAAGCCTTTGCAGCCGGATGGTCGCGCGTTCTATTACTCTGATTACAACCTCCAAGGAAAGAAAGTCTATTCCGACCATCGCTGGCCATGTTGTTCGGGAACATTGCCGCAGGTAGCGACTGATTACTGCATCAGCACATATTTTCGCGATCCACGCGGAGTCTCGGTGAATCTTTACATCCCTTCGACCGTTCGCTGGACGCAGGATGGGGCACAGGTTTCTCTGACGCAGAAGAGTGAGTATCCGTATGACGAGCACATACAGTTTGAGGTGAAGACATCCAAAGCCCTGAAGTTTGCTCTGAACTTCAGAATTCCGGCGTGGACTGAGGGTGCGGCGCTGATCGTTAACCGCAAAAGAGGGGAAGCACCGGCTGGGACGTTCGCGAAATTAGAGCGCGAGTGGAAAGACGGAGACCGGATCGAGTTAGATCTGCCGATGAAGACGCGGCTGGAAGCGATCGATGCTCAGCACCCAGACACGGTGGCCTTGCTTGTGGGTCCGCAAGTCCTGTTCGCGGTGGAAGAATCGCAGCCTGCCGTAACGCGAGCGCAGCTGCTGGCGGCGAAGAAAATGGCGGAGGGCTTATGGCATATTCCCACGCCAAACTCGCCCATGAAGATGGTGACGTTTACGACGCTCGAAGATCAGCCATACACAACATACCTGCGCGTCATATAAGCTGGCTTTCCCGAACTTCTAACGCTTGAGGGCCACCGACCCGCGCTGCAGTAAGCCGGCAACGAAAATCCCCACTGCCTTTCTGACGGCTGACGACTGACGGCTGTTCTACGGCACTTCAATCAGTTGCAGCTTGCCGTCTTTGGCGCGGTGCAGAACCATCACTTTACCTTTGGGATCGCGGAAGACGAAGACGTCGCGGTCCTTGAAGTGAGCCTCTTTGATGGCTTCTTCGAGGGTCATGGGACGCATGGCGACAGAATCGTCGGAGCGCACAAGATGAACCTCGGTCGTTTTGGCGACCGCAGGATATTTG
>Ga0070735_10002616_pt1 | contig 16182 bp, 11 predicted proteins | sample Coa_R1_FD_66443 | JGI IMG/M metagenome (GOLD analysis project Ga0070735, IMG submission 66443) | Surface soil microbial communities from Centralia Pennsylvania, which are recovering from an underground coalmine fire - Coalmine... | ecosystem: Environmental > Terrestrial > Soil > Unclassified ... | reverse complement strand
ATACCGACTATCAAGGCGAGCAACGGCCTTCAGTGCTATAACGTGGTCATCGAGGAGATCGGCGTCGTCCCCTACACGCTCGCCAACGTAAAGCTGAGCCGCCACGGCGTCGCGCTGATCTAGCCGCGAAATCCGCGACGCGGAAGCCTCGCCGAACAGGACCGCGCGGTTTTGCGTCGGCGGCATCGAAGGGCACCGCGGCCCGTTAGGAAGCGAAACGCTACGCCGTCGGTCCAGGTGGGCCGGCCCGCCGGAGGGCGTACTGCTTCCTGAGCCTGGCGCGCACCGCGCCCAGGCGAGGAGTCGTCACCATGGAACCTGAGATCGATCCCGGCGTGCGGATCGGGCACGCGCACCTGAAAGTGTCGGACCTGGAGCGGTCGCTCGCGTTCTACTGCGGGGTCCTGGGCTTCCGGCTGATGCAGCGCATGGGGAGCGAGGCCGCCTTCGTGAGCGCCGGCGGGTATCACCACCATCTCGGCCTCAACTCGTGGGAGAGCGCGGGCGGAAAGCCGCCGCCCGCCGGCACGACCGGCCTCTACCACGTCGCCATACTCTATCCCTCGCGCCACGCGCTGGCGGTCGCGCTGCGGCGGCTCGTCGCCGCCGGCATCAGCCTCGACGGCGCCAGCGACCATGGCGTGAGCGAGGCGCTCTACCTGCGCGACCCCGACGATAACGGCCTGGAGCTCTATTGGGACCGCCCGAAGGAGCAATGGCCGCTAACGCCAGACGGCCAGCTCGCCATGTATTCGCGTCGGTTGGACCTGCACGGGCTGCTTCAAGAGGTCGCAGTGCCGGACGCGGCCGCCCACACGCACGACGATCCACCGCGGGATCTGTAGTCCAACTCGTCAAGACCGTCTGTTGGCGCCAGCCAGCCGCTCGGCGCGGGGCCGGAGCAGGAGTCTACGCGTGCCGATCGGTGAAGAAGCGCGGACGGTTCGCCCTCCATCGGTGTATAATGAATCGGGATGCTGTGGTGTGCGCTCCCGAATATAAGGAGGCGACACTGTGAACATTCGCAAGCCACGGTATTCCAAGGACAAGGCAGCTCGCATGAGCAGTGAAATCTACGATCGCGACATTCGCGCGCTCGTGGAGCCGGGTCGCGACGGCGAGATCGTCGTCATCGACCTGGACACGGGCGCCTGGGAAGTGGATACCAGTCAGGATGCCGCGTCGGGCCGCCTGGAGGCACGGCACCCGCACGCGCAGATGATGATAGTGCGCGTCGGCTCGCGCTTCATCAGGCAATTCCGAAGCGGTCCGGCCGAGATCGCGGCTTAGCCGCCGGGCGCGTCGAACCATCGTCCATCTGCTCGATACGCACGATTCGACCGCCGGCGGCCACTGGCGATAGGCGACGCAGTACACCAACCGTGAAGAGGCGGCGGCGGCCGTGTGGCCGTCGCCGGTCCGCGCCTCCTGGCCCCCGGTCCGCATCTCTTCGCCCCGGCACGCCGGCACCGGAACAGCACCGGGCACTCGCCGCGAAACCCCAGATCTTGCGTGCCCTGGCCGGCGTCGAACGCCAGGACCGCCTCGCGATAGCCGGTCGCCTCCGCGCGCAGCACGATCGCGACGTACTCGAGCCGCGCGCCGCTCAAAGTAGCTCCGCCGCCGACCGGGACCAGTTGGGCGCGCAGCCACCGGCTATCGCGGCCACGCGGGCCAGCGGCTCGATCGCCCTCCGCTGCCGGCGGGCCGTCCGAGGTCCGCGCGGCATTGGCGGGTTGCGCGCTTGCGTAACGCTTGCGGACGGAGACGGGAGCCGCGCTCCGGCTCTCGCCTCCATCGAGGATCAGGTTCGGGCCGCTCAGGCGCAACGGCGCCGTCACGCCGCCCTCGTTCACCACCCGCACGAGCGCCACCGACTCCCGGCCGGCCGTCAGCTCAGCCCGCGCCGAGCCACGGGCCACCTTCACCCGCGACTCGGGATTGATTCGCACCTCGAGCAGCGCGAAGCGGCTGAGAATCCGGTCGACTCGCGCCTCATGCCCCGCCGCTGCCTCCCGCAGCAGCGCCGCCCGGTCCGGACCCGGCAGCGGCGAGCCGTGCGCTGCCAACACCGAGACGACCGCCGCAGTCTGGCCGCAAATCCCCGCAAGCAGCATCCCGGCCCAAACCACCACCATTACCAACCGCCCGTCCTCATCACCTCATCACCTCATCACCTCATCGCCCTCTCAACCGCTCTGTGTCCTCGTAACTCCAGCCGACGGCGGGTCGTAAAGGGCCTCACTCCGCGCCGCACTCGGCCAGGATCCGCCGGTACGCCTCGCGCGCATGCTCGTAGGTCCGAACCGCCTCCTCGTGCTCCGCCGGCGCAATGAACCGCTCCTTCTGCCGCCAGCACTGGTCCACGCTCGCCAGGCACCACTGAGCGCTGCGCCGGCTGGCCCGGATGGGCTTGCCGCCCACGACGACGAAGATCGGGTTCGTGTGCGAGGAGCCGAGTACCCGCAGCGCTACCCAACTGCTCCGCGCAATAGGCAGGTCGAGCACGACATCGCGGGTCTTGCCGTCGGCGATGAGCGGCTGACTCGCCGCAGGGTAGCCGTTCACCACGACCTCGACCTGCGTCGGCCGGCCGCGCCCGGCGCCATCGGCCCAGCGGGCGGCGCACCTGGCCGTCACGCGCACCGTGCCTGGCGCTGCCAGCCGGACCTCACTCCCCCGCTCGCCCACGGCCAGACCGCTCAGCGCGTAGTCCATCAGGTGGCTCTCGCCGTCGCTCACGTAGCAGCGGCCCTGCCGCACCCCCTCGCACCAGCTGTCGAAGTCCAGCCGGCCGGCCAGCTTCACGTAGGAGCGGCCCTTGCCCACCCGCTCGCCGCTGATACAGGGAAAATCGGTCTCGCCGCTGATCCGCGGACGGTAGCCGCAGTTCAGGACGTGGTACCAGAGGTTCAGCTCCGCGATCCGGTCGGTGTCCATCGTCGAAATGAAGTCGACGGCCGGGACGAGCGCCCCGTCCGGGCCGGGCAGCTCGTGCGTCACGTCGGCGATCGTCTCCATCGCGCCGATTCCGTCGAACCGCGGGACCAGGTATGTCGGCAGGCCGTTCTGCCCGTCGCCGTCCGCCACGCGGGCCGCCGTGCTCTGAAGGCCGTTCGCCGAGTGTGCCGGGCCGCACACCGCGCCCTGCCGCTTCGCCCAGCGCAGCGTGTTCAGGCAGAGAGTCGGCCAATGCTTGTCCGAGTCGCCGCCGGGCGGAATCTGCTCCTTCAGGCGCAGCAGGCACAGGTGGCCGGACTGGTGCGATCCGAATCCCGATACCTCGATGTCGTATCGCAGCAGGTAAGGGTAGTGAGAGACGGCGTCGGTCTTGCCGGTAAAGAACTGCTTCTGGAAGTCGAAGCAAGGTCCCCAAGTCAGGTTGCATCCGACTTTGAGGTCCTCGCCCTCGATGTGGCGCTGCATGTCCCTCGGCAGCACGCCCTCCGTCGGGTTCGTGTAGTGCGCGCAGCCTGCGGCGTGGATATGGTGATCGCCGGACCACCAGCCCAGCCTCGAGGGATCGACCCACCGCGTTACGCGGTACCGGAACGTCGCCTGCCCGCTGCCGACCGTCAGCGTCCGCGTCTCCGGGATCGTCTCCGGGCCGCGCGAACAGGTAATCGTGTAGGTTCCTGCCGGCAGCCGGATCGTCTCGCCGTCGGAGCGGTAGACCTGTGCCTGGAAGTGAAGATCGGGCGCCAGCCGCTTGCCCTGCGGCGGATAGACGCGGCCCTGGCCGTCGCGTATGACGAATGCCGCCGTCGCGGCGCTCCCGTCCGCATCCTGCACGCGCAGCTTCACCGCATGCGACGGCAGGCAGCGGAAGGTGATCGTCGCGCCGGCCCAGCCAGGCTCGTCGGGCCGAGGCTGGCGTGGGCGCGCGGCCGGCGGGGCGGGCCGCGCCGTGAGCTCCAGCTCCGCGACATGGCGCCCGGCCGACCGGCTGTAGAACTGGACGATCCTGTATTCCAGCGGCAGGCCGCTCAGCGCCAGCTGGAGCGGTGACGCATCGAACGTACCGATATCGAGCCAGCGGCTCTCTACATCTCCCGCCGGCGATTCCGCGATCGGCCGCGCGTTCGGACTGCGCGCTCGCAGCGGAGTCGTCGCTCCGCCCTCGTTGATCACCTTGACCAGCGCGATCCGCCAGCCCTGCTCCACCAGCGCTGGAGGCTCCGGCGAGACCACGATGCCGCTTGCATCGCCCCTCGCGCCGATCCGGACCGCGGCTGCGCAGAGCCGATCGAGCGCGCTCTGGACCAGCCTGCTCGCCTGCGCGCTGTCGCTCGTCGCCTCCGCCTCCTTAAGCAGCCGGGCGGACTCCGGCGGCAGCGGCTCGCCCAGCAGATCCAGCGCCTCTCGCACGCGTTTCGCCTGCGAAAGCAGCGGCTGCGCATCCACGCCCGGCACGACCGGCAGGCTGGGCGCGGAAGTGGTCGCCTGACGGCCCACCGTCGCCGGCCGCGGCAGTGTGCCGCGCGGCGCTGCAATCAGCATTGTCGCAAGCGATCCGAGCCACAGCGCATAGCCTCGCATCTTCGTAACCTCCCGCAAGCCCGTGCATGTCGCGTACGCGGCGCCTCAGGTCCCACCCGCCAGCGCACAGCGATTCCGCAGCCGTTGCCGAGATCCGTCGTCGCATAAAGATCGCACGCGACACAGGAGGTTTCTATCCGCCCGGCAAACACTCCTTCACCGGATTCCGGCCATCGAGCGCGGCGCTACGACGACGCAACGCCATTACCGGCAGTCCATAATCCGAAGTCGGGACGCAATGATTACAATGAGACTTATAATCACGCTCTTCGCGTTCGCAATCACGTTACTGGCTGTGCTGCCCTCGTCGCCGAAACCGGCGCGGCGCGATGGCGCGTACGTTCCCTTCGAAGGCGAAAAGTCCAGCTGGCACGACGGCTTCGACAGGTTCGACTTTCGGATGGATGTCGCGACGATGGAAGTCACGGCGTTCAAGCCGCCGGAAGGCGAGCGGTTCGGGATCGGCGCGCCGCCGGAGGGCTCGCGGCGGTGCGTGGTGGTCTGTCCGAAGAGGCCGGCGCCCGGCAATCCGTGGATCTGGCGCGGCTGCTATTGGGATCACCAGCCCCAGACGGAGGTCGAGCTGCTTCGGCGAGGCTTCCACGTTGCCTACATCTCCGCCGATGCCGCGCTCAAGCCGGATAAGTACTGGGACGCCTGGTACGCCTACCTGACCGAAAAGCACGGCCTCTCGCGGAAGCCGGCCTTCATCGGCATGAGCCGCGGCGGTGAGTATGCGTTTACATGGGCGACGCTTCATCCGACACAGGTCTCCGCCATCTACGCGGACAATCCCGGCGGCAACGACGATGCCATGCGCCGCCTGCCGGATCTCGCGCGCGCGGACGTACCGATCCTGCTCGTCTGCGGCACGATCGACCCGCTCCTGGGCCGGTTCGCGGCCGTGATCGAGCACACCGTCCAGGACTACGGCGGCCGCGTATCGGTGATCCTCAAAGAGGGCGCCGGACACCATCCCCACAGCCTTCGCGATCCCACTCCGATGGCCGACTTCATCGAGCATAGCTTCCAGGAACAACCGGCTGCGGTTCCCGATTATGTCGCCGGCAATCGGTTCACGCGAGCCGCCTACTATGGTCTGGACGAATACGAGAGCATCGCGGTGGACGGCTACTACGTCGTCCGGCGCGGACCGGCCTTCGTGCCGTGCTACAACCGCTACGAGGTCGTGATGGGCCTGGAGAATCCGGTAACGATCATCGCGCCGAAAAGTGAGGCGCCCGGCCGGCCCTGGGTATTGCGCGCCGGCTTCGTGGGCCGCGATGCCGCCGTAGACCAGGCGCTGCTGGCGAAGGGCTATCACATCGTCGTCGGGCCGGTGGGATACAACGCCGACGGCCCCAATCACGCGGATTGGGTCCGGCTGTACAAGCACCTCTGCGACCACGGATTCGCGAAGAAGGCGGTGATGGAGGGTGCGGGCGGCGGCGCGGGGGCGGTCTACGCCTGGGCGATCGAGAATCCCGATAAGGTCGCATGTATTTACGCCGAGAATCCTATCCTGCGAACCGGCGGTGTCAAGGTCCAGCCCTTGGACGACCTGGAGCCGCTCGCCAGCGCCGGTATTCCCCTGCTGCACGTCTGCGGCGCCAAGGATCCAGCCCTCGACGAGCAGACCCGCGTCGCCGAGAAGCGCTACAATGAACTGGGCGGGCGCATCACCGTCCTGCTCCGTCCCGGCGAAGGCCGCCAGCTCGCGTCAGGCAGGAACGTCCAACCGGCGATCGAGTTCGTCCTGGCCCACCCGTAGCGCGTACATCGACGGACGGGTCCGGCTCGCAAGAGCGCCCACACCGATCAGGTCGTCGTGCGCCACGCTCGGGTGCGCGAAAGCCAAGGGACGGCTCGGAGCGGGCTTGCTACTCGACGGCAGAACTCATGCTTGGCAGCCACAGTGCCGAGCCTTGCGCCGTCGTTGCCCTCTGGGATCCTCAGGAGATCCATTTCGTCGTATCCCTGACCACACGCCACTTGTCGGCTTGCCTGCGAACAAGGTAAGTGTTCCCGGACGCGCTGCGGCCGTTCTCATAGCGCGCCTCCGGTCCAAGCCTGATCGCTACTCTGCTGTTTATCGCCTGACAATGCTACCGTTTGGCCCCTGCTGCGCGAAGCAGCCGCGCAATCTCGTCAAACCGGTGCTTGTAGTAGCGAATCACGGTACCGACACCTGGGCCGACTCTCCGTCGAACACATGCAAGTGGCCGCATGGCGGCTGCATGGCGAGTACGCGGTTCGGGTCTGCGCCTTGGCGCTGCACCGAGCGCACCCATTCGGGATCGGCGATCTGTCCAACCGCAAAGAGAGGCGTACATACCGACCAATCCATGTCGTTTCACCGCGCTCCGTCTCCGGCCCTTCTGCCCGTGCCGACGGCCCGCTCACGCCATCGCAATCATTTCCCGTTACTGACAAGTATTTCGACTCGCCGGTTTCCGGCGCGATTCTGCTCGGTAGTATTCGGGTACTTTGGCCGGCTCTTTCCGTAGCCCCTGTCCGTCAGTCTGGAGCGGCTGATCTGCCTTTGGGCCAGCCAGTCCGCCACAGATCGGGCACGGCGCGACGAGAGGCCCAGGTTGTAGGCCTGCGAGCCGACGTTGTCGGTGTGGCCTTCGACGATCAATTTGGCTCCCGGATGCTTGTCGATCACGGCGCCCTTTATCTGCGCGAGGACGGCTTCGGCCTCCGGCTTCAGGTTGGACTTATCGAAGTCGAACAGAATGGCGCTGTCCAGCGAGATGCGGATGCCGTTCGCCTCCTGCGTTACCTCCGTTCGACGGACGCGCTCGAACGATCCCGCCAGTCCGATGACCGCCCACATCGTCGGGGCAAAGTCCGATGGCCGCCCGCTCTGCGAATTGAACGACGACCAGGCCCCCGTCTCTTTCTGGGTGGCGAGCAGATACCGGACGCCCTTGGAGAATTCCGACGAATCGATTGAAACGCCCGCCTGTTTGAACGCATAAAGCACTTGCCCCGTGGCATACGCATTGGGCCCCCGAGACTCCTTGACCTCCTTCCAGCCGCCATCGCGCATCTGATCGGCCCGGAGCCGGGCAACCTCCGCGGCAACTCGCTTTCGCTGAGAGGGGCTTCCATAGCGCGCGAGCCCCAGAATCGCAAACACGTGGTCCTGTGTGGTCGCGGCCGGGGCGGCGGCGATCCAGGCGAGGCCCTTGTCGGCCGCGGTCCGATAGACGGGCTTGCCGGACTCGCGGAATGCCTGTTCGAACGCAAAAACGGCATTGGTCGTGGTCATCATCGAGCCCTGGTCGATAGGAGGCTCGTTGTGGTCGCATGGTATCTCGCCGGTCGGCGCCTGGTGGGTCGCAAGCCAATTGACCGCGCGGGTCAGCGAGGGAGAGCGGGCCTGCGCCGCCTCGTCCCAGAAGGACAGGGACATCGCGGCGAACTGGGTCGCGGTTTCGAATTGCCCGTTGTGGAACGTGCCATCAGGGTTCTGCCGGGACTGCGTGAACGTGGAGAGATCCTTCATGCACGCATCACTCACCACGTACTGATTCTTCCGCGCAACGGCAAGTCCCATCAGCGCCTGCGCCTGGGAGTGGCAGCCGAAGCAGTTGTTCTTTTTCTGCCATGACGTCGATGCGACTTGCAGCCACTCAATTCCGGCCTGCGCCGCGCGTCGCGGGCTGTGCGCCCAGACCGCCATCTCCGGATCGCGCTCCGCCAGCGTCGCGTAGCCTGGCTTTCGACCCTCGACGATACGTACTTCGTTCAGCTCCATCGCCCCCGGCTGATAGGAACTCGCAAGGCGCAGCTTGACGAACCGCGCATCGACGGCCGAAAATGAGACGGTCTGCTCGTCGAGCCCGGGCGTCAGAGTCTGCGCGGCGCGCCTGACGAAACCGTCCGCGGGGCCTGTCGACGACGTCCAGACTTCGACGTCTTTGGGATGGGAACCGGACGCGGACGGCACGATCGTGACGGCGGAGACAAGGGCGGGCTGCCGATGGATGAATGAGAAGACGATCTCAACCGGCAGCAGAGATGCAGCGGCCGCCTTCCACTGAGTGTCCGGGCGGCCATCGATCAGCGCGTCTCCGAGTTGGCCCGGCCCGTATTCGCCGGTGATGCTCTCGACTACGCCGCCCACGTTCGCCGCAGAGATCACGCTGGTATCGAGCGCGACCGCGGGCGTGAGCGCGGAGGTCGCGCCTGGAGGTGATGAGACCGCCGGCGTGGCGGCCGGCCCTGGCGCGGATGCCGCGGTCGCGGCTCCGCCGGGCTGCAACGCGACGGAGGAGGGCGGTGCAGATGGCGCGGCGCCTGCCGGGGCTCCGCCTGCGGCGACGGGCGGCACGCCGGCGAGCGCGGCGCGCGGCTCGCCCCGGACGCCCAGGCCGCAGACCTTCGCGCCCGCCCTGACGTTGAAGCTCTCTATCACGCTCCCACTCTGGAGGTCGAATCGGCACACGGCCCCTGAATCGCGGTCCCCCGCCCAGAACGAATCACCGGAGGGATCGAGCGCCAGCGCAACCCAGGATACCTTCTGTGGCGCCTTATAGTTTTGCGCGACGCGCCCGGACGCGGTAAGGCGCATGACGGCCACCGTATCGGCGACGAGCACGCCTCCATCCGGCTGAATGCGCAACGCGAACGCCGCGGCGCTCGGGAGCGCCGGGCCGAAATCCGGCAAGGGCGCCTGGGACGCGAGATCGAAACGTTTTATCGCGCGGCCCTGCGACGTGTAGTAGAGCGTGTGGCCGTCCGCCGCAAGGTCGATCCAGTCGGTCCCGCGGCTCTCCGTCGGCGCCTTGATCGCGGCCACCTCGATCTCGTCGGGATTGAATTTCAGTATCGCACGCCCGCCGTCCATCTCGCCGACATAGGCGTTCTGGGAGCGATCGAACACAACCGACTTCGGATGGTCGTCGTATCCGCTGCCGAATGGGCCGAGTCGCTTGCCGTCCGCCCCAAAGCTGGTGACTCCGTCAGGCCCCGAATTTGCGACCAACAGACTCCCGCCTGCGTCGAACGTCATTCCCCCGGTCTCGGCTTTCGCTCCGGTATCTAAGGTCGCCACCAGGGCGCCGTCCGGTCCGTGCCACTCGACGGACCCGTCATCGAGGCCGACGAATACGTCGCCCTGCTCGAACGTGGTCGAGGGCGCTCGCGGCCCGTGGCGCGCGGCCGTTCGCGTCGGAGTTGGCGTGGCGGAATCGGCCGCAGGGCGCCCGGGGCGCGGGGCGCAGCCGGAGATTCCCGCCGCCGTTGCGACCGCAATGGCCGCGGCGGCGCGAGCGTTCCACCAACCGGCGCGGCGCATCCCGGATGGGCGCCCGGAGTGCAGATGAGCAATGGTCATTGGTCATTCTCCATCGAAGTCGAACCCCGGTCCGGTATCAACTCATGAATCGCGGACACCGGTTCGTCGCCCACCTCGGCACTGGCCTCTGTCAGCACCTGGATGCGACCCGTTCCGGTCAGCTCATCGAACGTGAAGAACCAGACGTTGCGCGGTTCCAGCGTTACCGCGAAGCCCCATTCGCCGGTCTCATAGCTCCACGAAGCGCCCGCCACGACGCCCTCCCTGCCGTCGAGGGCCGCGTACCTGCGGGCCTTCGGGTGAATCTCGACGATCTCGCCGTGATGAAGCGGAGGTTCAAGCCGCCCGATCTTTTCGAGGCTCGACTCCCGCTCTTCCAGCAAGCGCCCATCCTCGGCATACAGCGTATAGATCGGAACGGGGTCGCCGGGCTCCGGTCCCGAACCGCCGTACGTGTAGTCGAGCACGACGGCGGAACGAATGTCGCTTCGCCCCTTCACGCTAACTATGTCGTAGGGCGCGAATCGCGCTTCCACGTGCGGCCTCCATGTCCCTATCGGATAGTGCCGTTTGGGCTCACGTTCTTATGCGTAACTCCGCCGGGAAATGTCGGCGCGCCTCTGGGCGGCTGGATGTCCCATTCGTACGACCATGGCTGACCGGTATCGGGATCGATCTCGTCCGGAAAATGGTGGTTCGGCCCCTTCTTCCAGACGCGGCCCGCCGCGTCGATGAAGCCACCGCCGGGCGCCTTCGGCAGCGGCATGCTCGGCTTCCAGCCCTTCGGCGGAACGTATCGGACCCTGCCGTTGGCGGGCAGTCCGGCCTCTCGGATCTTGGAGCGTCTCGCTGGTCCATTTGGAGTCTGCTCTCCGGGTTTCGGCTCCGGCGTCTTGGCGTCCTTCCCTGGTTTATCCGGTCCCGCGCCCGGTTTATCCGGTCCCGCGCCGGGCTTTTCAGGGCCCTCGCCACCCTTACCGGGCTTTTCCGACGGCCCCGTCTTCGGCGCGCCGCCGGGCTCTCCTTCACTGAAGGCCTCGAGCTTCAGGTTGACCCGTCGACAAGCGACTCCCGTCCCGACGATCAACAGCAGATTGCCAAGACTAAGGAAGTCCTTGAGGAACTTCGCGATCTGTTGCGGCGCCGCGGCGGGGTTGGAAGCTATGCGGGTGACCAGGAGCAGCAGACTTACGTAGAGCAGCGCCTTGAAGAGGTAGCCGGTGACGATGCAAAGCGATTGGGCGAAACGCAGCGCCGCTTCCGTACGGTTTACGGTGTTCCCTTCCAGCACGGCCGTCTCGGTGGCGCCCTGGCCCTTGCCGGTATCCATTACGCCCAGCGTGTTTCCGGTGCGGCGGTCGATTCGCCACCACCCGACCGCCTGCTGGCCGTCGAGCGCTACCGCGCGCTGGGGGCTGATGACCAGGCTGCCGTGCGCGACGTCGTTCGCGATCCGGGCGCGCGCTCCCGCCGGTAGATCGAGCGCCGCCAGGCCGGAAGCGCCTGGCCCCCCGGCGATGGCCGCCGGAACCTGCGCGGAGCCGGCCGCTGCAAAGACGTCGATCGCGCTCCACGGCGAGCTGACCGAGCCGATCTCAGACTGGGCCGTCGTTTCGGCAGCCACCTGCTCCTGAATGAGTCGCGCGAAGTCCAGCGCGAGCGCCCGCTCCAAATGAGTCTGATAAACCCCGATGGACAGCGCGAGCTGTGGAGCGGCGGGTGAGCCGACCGGCGCTAAGACGCGCAGCGAATTGTCTACGATGTCGAAGCCCCGGCGCTCGACGATCGCGCCATCCGCGCGCGGTCCGACGGTAGTCTCGTAGATGAAAATCGCCGGACTGGCATGGTAAAACACCGCGCCGCGGAACCTGCCCTCCGCCTCCTGGGCGCCGAATGCGCGGATCCCCGCGCTGAGGCTCGACAGCTCCGGCGAGATCTCGCTCTTGAAGGAGTCCGCAAATTTGGCCGCGGTCTGGCCTGTTGGAGTATTTGCGAGCTTCTCGGCGAAGGCGGTATGGAGCAGCGCTTTCTTCGCGAGGATCTGCGAGGTCAGGATGTTCTCGACGTACTGCTCGTTCGAGAAGCCCGGCTCGATCAGGATGCTTCGCTGGCCTATCAGCGCCATAGCGACTCGGCCCGGATCGCGAAGCTCCGCCTTTATCGCAATCGCGTGCGCCGGGGAGCGGTTCTCGATGCCGATTCGATCAACGATCTCGCGGACGTAGGTCTTCGCAGGAGCTCCGGGACCGCTGACCTCGACCTCAAGCCATTCTCCAGTCAGCATCCCGTCCGCCGCCGCAGGCGTCGGGGCCGCGGCCGGCGGCGCTGGATCTCCGCCGAGCGCGCCGAGTGCGCCGGATGCGGCGGCAAATCCGCCCGCAGTCGCGTTGGGCTGCGCCGCAAACACTGATGCCGGTATAGGATTCCCCTGCAGATCGAATCCGGTCCTCGAGATCGTCGTACCACGGATCACGAGCTCCGGCATAAACCGCGTAGCCTTCCGCGCGGCGGCGAGCGTGCCGTCCTGCCCGATCCCTCCGGGGGCGTTGGCGAAGCTGATCCCGGCGCCCGCGAGATCGGCCGCAGTCTGCACGCTCTCAAGCGCCGTCCATTGAGACAGCGCGCCGTGGGCCCGCCGCTCGACCCGAACGCGCATCGCGACCTTCCACGCGAGGCTGGCAGGCAGGTCCGATACGGCGGAGACGGGCGGCGCAATTCGTTCGCCTGACTTCTGCCCCAGCCTTGATGGATCGAGGTCGATCCACGCGTCGCCTTGGCGATACTGGACCCAGGTGTGCTGCCGCGCCTCGGAAACCAGATCCTGGCGATTTTGCTGTGCGTCGGGGCCCAACGCAATGTGGCTGTCCGTAAGGAGCTGCAGGATAGCATCGCCATCTTTTACGGACTGCTGCGCGATCCCGTCCATGTGCTGGCGGATCGCCCTGTAACCGGCCGCTTGCTCCGTCTCGACCTCGTGACCGGCTTCAAGAGACTGAAGAGTTGTATCATCGGCGCCTTGCGAGGGACGGGTCGGCCCCGGCAGCGTCATCTGATCGACAAGCGACTGCGCGGATTGCTCGTCGAGGGTGCACGACGCGAACTGGACGGTGAAGTGGTTTGCCCTGAGCAGCTCGGCGAGCAGCAGGCTCTTGTCGACCGAGTTCGCAGCCCGCCCGATCAGCGCGCCCTTCGCGCCCCGCAGCGAGCCGCGATAGACCTCGTATGCAACCTCGTCGCGAACAAACCCAAACAGCTTTTCGGGGTCCGGCCCTAGCGACGCGGCGAGTGCGGGCACATCGAAGGCTGTTTTGTCGACGCTGTCGACGGCCTGCTGCATCCGCTCGATCTGCGCGTCGAGCTGCTGCGGTGTTTGCGCAACGGCCTGCTGCGTCTGCGCGGCCGCCGGCGCCGCCGGTCGGTCCGCCGGCCGCTTCGCGGTGGGAGGCGGCGGGCCGCAGCCGGGAAACACGAAGACCAGCGTGAATGCCGCGCCGGTAACGCCGGCTACGATGCGTAGTCGCAGCGGGCATGGAGATCTGCGCATGGTCGGTCGCTCCTTTTCGCTTACCTCACCGTCAATCGAAATGCTCTCCCTATTGCCGAGTCTCGACTGCCGATTGCCGGCTGCCTAAATCTCGAACCCTTCCGCCTCCTCGCGCTCGACGACGGTCACCTCGACCGGCACGCTCCAGTTGGCCATGTAGCTCTCGCGGTCCGGCAGTGATTCGGGCGGCTGAACGCGGCCCTCCGCGTCGAACGCCCGGCAGAGCAGGGAGTACCGGCCGGCCCGCTCCGGCGTCCAGTGGGTCTCCCAGAACCGCCACGCGTGGCAGGCCTCCGGGCCGATGAGCGTGGCGGGCTGCCAATCGTCGTCCTCCACCGAGACCTCGACCCGCACGATCGGCGCCTCGCCGCCCCAGGCCGCCCCGAAGATGCGCCGCCGCTGTCCCAACAGCACCTCGGAGCCGCTGATCGGCCGCGCGATCTGCGCCTTTACCAGCATCTCGTCCAGCGGGACGAGGACCGGCTCGCCCATCTCCCGCTCCCAACGAAAGTAGTCACGCGCCTGCCAGTAGCCGAGGAATGGCCGCTCGACGACTCGGATTTCCTTTATCCACTTCACCCACGCCATCCCGAACCAGCCGCCGACCACCGCGCGCAGCGGAAATCCGTGCTGCACCGTCAGCGGCTCGCCGTTCATTTCGTAGGCGAGCAGCGTGCCCGACTCCATCGCCTTACGGATCGGCAGGCTGCGCGCGAAGGCGATCGGGCCCGGCGACGCCGTTTTCTTCCCGCCGTCCACCACGCCCCGATCCGCCCCGACAAGGATCACGTCGACCGCACGGTCCTGGACGCCGGCGAGCTCCAGCAGGTCGCGCAGCCGAACGCCCGTCCAGGAGGCGTTCCCGACCGCGCCGGCCTGCCACTGCAGTCCCTCCTTGGCTGGCTCGTAGTAGACACGTCCGTTCCCCGCGCACTCGACAGTCGCCGCAAGCGTGGTCGCAGAAAGCGCCGTGATCTCCTTCAGGCTCAGCGCGGCCGGCCGATCGACGCAGCCGTGAACCTTGAGGCGCCACGCCTCCGCGTCGAGCGCCGGCGCCGGAAAGTGGCTGCGCACGAAGAACTGCGGCGTCGGCGTGATCCAGTCGCGCACGCTGGAAAATTGTCCCTCGAGGTTGAGCGGCGCCTTCTGCCGGACCACCATCCCCGGATAATCGTCCTGTCTCATCGATGCTGCGCCTCCCTCCTGTCGCAACGTGTGCCCCATGGAGCCGGCGACCGGCGGGCCGGCAACCTCTGGCCTCGCCCGTTGTCTCGCCATCCGGTCGCAGGCCCTACAGCGCGTACGCGCCCGGGTGAGGAGACTTGGGCGGGGCTTATCGATGCTACTAAATAAACCGGCTCCCCAAAACGCGCCGCCGAGAATGGCCTTCGGTCGCGGCCTGCCGCGAAGGCCGCGCTCAGATCTCGAAGTAGTAGCCGCCTCCGTGCGCCCACTCCGACTCGACGACCTTCGGCCGCTCAGCCTCCTGCGCCGCCGAACGCGATACCGGTCGCCCCTCCGCGCACCAACCGGCCGTGCCGCCCTTCAGGCTGGCTACGCGGGGAAACCCGGCCTGCGTCAGGAACTGCGCCGCGCGGAGCGAGCGCATTCCAGCGTGGCAGACCGTCGCCAGCAGCCTGTCGCGCGGCAGCGATTCCAGCCGCGATGCCAGCTCGGCCTGCGGCACGCTGATCGCGCCCTCGATGTGCCCGAACGCGAATTCCTCCGGCTCTCGCACGTCGATGATCGTCGCGTCGCCGCCATGCCGAAGGAGCGTCTCCGCGTCGATCTCGTCCGGCGGCGCGGAATCCCTCAGCATCGCCCAGCTCATCGCTGCCGTGCCCCGGTTGGTCGCCTCGATCGCAATCATGTTCAGCGGCCGGGGCGGCACCTCGCCAGTCAGCTGCTCCACGAATTCGTTGCGGCCCAGCCGGAGCATCGGGTTGAACAGCCGCTCGAAGCCGATCGTCGTGCTCGGCCGGCCGCACATCCCCTTGCCGCACGGCCCTTCGAAGTGGCCGGGGAAGACCGCGACCCAGTCCGGCAGCCTCAGCAGCCGCGACATGCTGTCGTGCTGCGCCGCCGCATCGCCGCCGCCGAAGTCCGGCCGGCCCACGTCGCCCACCAGCAGCGAGTCGCCGGTCAGCGCCATCGAGGGCTCCGGACTGCGCGGCGGATTGATGACCAGCAGCGAGATCAGCTCCGGCCGGTGTCCCGGCGTATGCAGGACGCGCAGCACGAGCCGCCCCACGGCGAGCTCCTGGCCGTCCCGGAGCGGCTCGAACGGATAGGCCACGCCCGCCGATTCGTGCATGCAGAGCGCCGCGCCGTGCGCCGCGGCGAGGGCGCGCGCGCCGGAGACGTGGTCCGCGTGCACGTGCGTGTCTATCACCGTTCGCAGCCGCAGGCCGCGGGCGCGCAGCAGCGCCTCGTACGGCTCAGTTTCCAGCCCGGGATCCACGATCGCCGCTTCGCCCGTCTGACACGCAATCAGGTAGGATGCGCAGCCGCACAATTCGTTGAGTATCTGCTTGAAAACCATCGCTCGCCTCCGGAAGCGCCCCATGCAAATAGGCCGACCGCCGCTGGCAAGATTATACTGCATTGCAGCCCCAACGCACGCAGCCCGGGTCCTGTAGGGGGCGGCGGGTTGTGAAGTTGGATCGGCCCTGTAGGTCGCATAAGTCGTATAAGCCCTATAAGCCCTATGCGACACTCTGGACCCGATGCCCTGCGCCCCACACCGAATGCTCTGCTCCCTGCGCCCGCTGCCGGCGAGCAAAATAGCAAT